>JAEEGL013164820.1_pt1 | contig 16355 bp, 14 predicted proteins | sample 9134231 | NCBI WGS metagenome assembly JAEEGL01 (sample SAMN16246548, study PRJNA631951) | gut metagenome | biome: gut microbiome; feature: rumen; material: fiber-attached | host: Bos | place: Iran: Karaj | collected 2018-10
CCCAAGCATCTTTTAGTCCCTTCATATAATTAAATGGGATTTTCACATTCAGTTTTACAATCCCCAACAGGACGTGGAGATTCAGTTGCCACCATGCATTCAAGCCAAATAACAAAGCGGACAGCCATTGTTTATCTCGGCTTGTATATATCATACGCCACCAGGTAGCAAACATTCCATACGAACGAGTATAGAACTTCTTCTCTGTCCTGTGATACACGCCACTTGAAGTCTTTGCATCCAAATTCTTGACACCACTATCATACAACACACCACACTTAAATCCATTCATAAAAAGTTTGTATGATTCCACTGCATCGTCACCGTATGAAAACCCCATCCGATCTAACCACAACTCGTCTTCAAAATGCACCGATTTCAGTACATCCTTTTTTACCATCCAACAAGGGCCAGCAAACGTTTCCGTTAGACAAAAGGAATTCCGAGGATTTCTATTAAATGAAAAGCCCCCATCACGATTCAGCTTAAAAGCCCATCCATCATCGCCACGTGCATACACACCATTGGATATAAATGCTATCAGCTTCTGCCTAAACGTCATCTCTTGATTCTTAAACGTATCTGCCGCCTCACAATCAGCACCATGTTCCTCCATTGCTTTTATCATCCGCTCCGCACTGTCTGGAGCCAACTCCACATCGTCATCTAACATCAAAACCACTTCCGAATCTATTTCACGATACTTCAATGCGCGTTGTGCCACCATTCCCTTCTTCACCCACACATATTCTTCTTTACCAACCTGAAACGAAGGTCTTTCATATCCTTTCGCAAGATACACAACCACCTTTTCCGGTTGAACTGTCTGACTTCCAATACTTTGCAACTCACGCTCCAGAACCTCCACATTTGTACCAAGAGTTCTAATGGCTACTGAATACGTAAAGTGACCCACGCTCATCTCGTTTAACACTTGCCTAACATATACATAATAATCGTAAAACCAGCATGAAGCAATAAAATCAAACCAGCTTTTCGATCTTGATCTGGCCATATATGCAACCTTATTACTGCGTAGGCAAGTACCAATGGATAAAGGAACCAACTCAAATAAGCAAATCGATTTGAAAATGCAGCCTTAATCACCATTACCCAAAATGAGTTGGCTAAAATATAGGTAGTTGCTAAAATATTAAATACACGCATACTGTGAGCATCTGCTATACGACCCGCTCCAGTGATATTCGTCTCTGCCTCTTCGATAGTATCGCCAAATTCTGCGCGTTCTTTTTCAGCTTTTTTTGTGACATACCATGTCAGCCACACAGGCATAGCGCTATATGCCAAAAAGTCCCATCTGAAACCTGTAGAAGAAAAAGAGTCCGCATACTGATCCATTGAGTTACCATAAGCTGCCATACGATCATCAAATCCCAATCCCGCAAAGAAATTCACCATCGTTCCACCTGCAACCAATGAAACACCAATACTTGCAATCCAAAAATAAATCGCCCACTTGGGGGATTTCACAACGTATGTCGCTGCAAGAAATGCCGCTAGAGGCAACATCACAGATTTATGACTACCTATAGCAAAAATAATCACAACACCTCCAAGCAACATTTTACTTATATTTCCATTGGCAGCTATTGCAAAAGCCAATATCACCATGGAACACGCAAAACCATTTCGCAAGCCATTCACTCCAAATTGATAGGTAGAAAAAGCTGAAAGGAAAAATAGCATAGCAATCCAAGAGTTCTCCCCTACCAATTTCTGACAACCCACAAAAGCAAAACCTATATATCCTATCGCTATAATAAAAAACCACGTTGACAAAGGTGCTCCTGAGACTCGTAAGGCATCACGAAGGAATCTCCAGAACCATTCCTTATTCAAATCTATATTAAAAGTAGAATTAATTGAATCAAAATAATAGCCATTAGCATAATTGACAGAATCTCCAAAAAGATAGTGATTAGGCCTCAGGCCAATGAAAACAATCAGCACCACCGAAAAGAAAAGTGTTGGAGCCATGGAATTTTTCTGCAATAGTTTATTACAATTATCCGAGCCCGAATAATTGAAATATAAGAATAAGCAAGCAATAAAAACTCCCCAATAATAAATCTGGGGGAACAATTGTGCTTGTATAGGTAGTGGAGTCATATTTTATCCCATTAAAGAATTTTAAAAAAATGATGAAATGACCCTGTTAAACATATTTTCCATGCAACATTTTTATCTTGATCATCCCACAGATGCAATCGGACGGGCAGCACAAGCAATAATCAATGGGTACAGACACTAACAATCAAATTTACAATCCACAACTCATCATATATAATCGATTCATCCTGTCTATTGGTTCATTTCATTGATGGAAAGATCAACCATATATCATCTTCAAAATTCGTTGAGGACAAATAAACGACAACATATAAAAAAGAACCAACGAGGCGACGACAATTATTGAGAAATCCAATACCGTTCCTCGTACTAAATAGTAATCGAACAACAGAATTAGTGGGAAATGGCCCAAATAGATAGCAGTGCTCCATTTACGCATTACCAAAGAATATGGAAGCAAGCGGGCATAGGTGTATTGAAAAGCTATTATAAAGAGTATAACTGCAAGAGGTGCCTGCATAATTCGATAAGATGACACAGAATTATACCATGTTGCAGCCACTAAAAACAAAACAAAAAATAGGAATGTAACCAAGGTGGGAAACTTTACAGCCTTCTTTGCAAACAATAATCCTATACACATATAAAACAGCCCAACATTCAAGAAATTCCGTTCTGACCCAACAACAACATGTAGAATAGTCCCCACAATTGTTCCCCTTAATAATCCTCCGTCATACAACACCCCTACAACAAAAAACACCAACGCCAATACGGATAACAGAGATTCCTTTCGCCACTTCACTGCATAGAAAATAATTACGCTATTATAAATAAGTGCCAACAAATACCAATATATACCAATACTGCCTGTCAGGAAGAAACATCTTACTATATATAACAGTTTAAGTTCCACGCTATAATCTGCATGAGCAATTCCCAGATTCATCCACGCTACAGGAAGTGTCATCACACTCCAAAAGAAATACATATAGAATATTCTTTTAACGTAACGACAGAAATAATCCTTTGAGCCCCCCGTTTTCTCCAATCCCTTACCATAAAAGAAACCTGATACAATAAAGAAGAAAGGCACTCCTATAGGAGACAAAGTAGTATGAACCCATTCCCCAAAGACCCCCCAGTCATGGTTGTATGTATGTAAAAAAACAATCAAAAAAGCACAAATCAACTTCATCAAATCTGCACCCACATACAGTTCTTGACTTTTATCCATAAATCCATTTATTTCTTGGTACCACAAAAGTCAAAGAGCCGATGCAATGGCCGCGTAAAAAGCATCTTCCATGCAGCCCACTTTCCATGAGGCGACTTACCGAACCAGTGGATAGAAAAAGTATTCTGCGTCTTGTTCATCCTCCCCGTAGCATCATGAAATGGACACATATAATCACATGGAAGAATTATTGCATCACATACATTCTGCTTCGTTCCATCCTGTTTTAATCCGAAAGGGAGCAATGAACGTGTGTTCAGTTGCGGACATCCCTGCATCCTATCATACTGATATATTCCATCCACCACTAAACCATCATACATAGCGAGCATTGATTTCACCGCATGATGATGCGCTTCCGCGGCGAAGCCTAAACCTGTATTGATGTATTCAGGCGTTTCCCATCCAAAGTAAGCGCCACACGAGTTCAGCAAGTCCACAGGCTTTCTCACCACCTCCACATCTGTATCGAAATACAATCCGCCCTCTTTCTCCACCACGTCAAGCCTTACATAATCACTCAGATATGCCCACATCTGATGGTCGTAACAATATTTTGTGTATGGTACCGCATTGACATCATAATTCTTCTCATTCCACTCCTTGATCACATAATCAGGAAAGAATCTTTCCCAACTTGCCTTACACTTCTGCGCCAATTTCGGCAAGGACTTTCCTCCGAACCAACAATAATGTATAATTTTCGGTATCACCCTACTACAAGTTCCTGTTTATTTACCACAACACTACCATCCGGGAACGTTCCTCTCACTACACATCCTGCACCAATCACACAATTTTTCCCGACATGCGCACCTTTCAATATGATAGCATTAGATGCAATCCAACAGTTATCACCGATAGAGATGGCATCCGTGGTCAATTTGCCACTCACGCCACACTCTGGAGAGTGCACATGATTATTATCAAAGATTTTCACACCGGGCCCAAACATACAATGCTTGCCGATTGTCACATGCTCATGTGCACTAATCATACAATAGCGGTTGAAATAAGTACCCTCACCTATCTCTAACATTCCATCACCATGTGCCTCGAAATCACAATAGGCAGCAAACTCACAATTTCTCTCCACCCGAATGACACCATGTTGAAACACTTTCAATGTGCACAAAGGGCTGATACGCTGCAACCAATGCACATCAAAGCGTTTCCAATTTGCCAGTTTATTCATCGCAAATCGACACACATTATATATAACAAGGAAGACGGTACGTATCATGCTCCCACCAATTGATATATCTTTTCTATTTCCTCCTCATTCCCATAATCATGGGTTTCCAAATATTCTACCACTCGAGCCTGTCCCTCTTTGTCACGAATAAACTCAACCATCTCTTGAGCACATGCATCCACATCCATTGGAACAATGATTCCATCCACACCATCCTGTATCTGAGAGGATGCCGTTGGATAATTCGTGACAATCACAGGTTTACAGAGTATCTGAGCCTCACGCACCGTAATAGACTTCCCCTCATAGCGACTCGGTTGCACATAAATGTCACAAGCCTTGATGTAAGGATAAGGATTCTCTTTCTTACCCAACAGCATCACTCTATCGCTCACACTTTCCCGCTTAGCATTCTCCAGTACCTCCTGCTCAATCTCCGCACTACCATATCCAATAATATACCATTTAATGTCAACACCTTCATCCACAATCTTCTTACAAATCATAGGAATCTCCTCCATCTTCTTGGGGTTTGAAAAACGGCCAATGGTCAACAATTTTACCGTTGATGGATTATCGCCCAGAGAAACAGTATCCTCTTCTGCACGCTGACGGATAAATGTTGAACTTAAGATATTCTCGATGGGTATAATCTTATCCTTCAACGTAGGGAAGGTCTCCACAAACTTCTCCCCCACCTCTTCGCTAATGCTGGCTATATAATCCAACTTGCTCCATACAGGCAGCTCCCTCTTCACATCCACATGCACTGTAGAATAATCCGTATGAATCCATCCCAACTTCTTTTTCGCCCGCACTTTCTTAACAACATAGTTATGCGGCATCAAGAAAGAGATTGCCAAATCATATTCGACATCAGGCTGTATCTTTGGAACAAAATGTTCCACCCAATCAGCAATCCGAGTAAATATCCGGATGTCATGCTTGCCCTCAGGTACAGGACTCTTATCCACCGTTCTATTCGCTAACCACCGCCCGAAAGCCACACCCAGCTGTCCCGACTTCACACATTCCACGAATGGGCGTTCTATCATCTTATAAGCTGTCACTTCTGGAAGAAGATTTACCTTGTCCGTTGGGATATACTTCATCAACTCGCCACGATGATCATATAAGAACACATCCACATCCGCCCTTGCAGGGTCAACACTCTGCAAGAGTCCGAGCAGAGCACTTTCTGCGCCACCCAACTCCATGTAGTGCATCAGTATGAGGATTCGTGGTTTCATTGAGATAAGACCTTAACGTTAACTCTAACCTTAACTATTTTTATTTTTATATTATTGGAGTCGTGACGACTCTACTCCGAAAGTAAATAAAGAGTAAATGCGGAGTAAATTTTGACCCATAAATGAACTTTTAGTGCGATGTGCAGTCAATAATCTGATGCGGGAAGACAAAACCTCATTTTATTTACTCGAATGAATTTACTTCGTATTTACTCCACATTTACCTTCAGTATCCTTTCGTCCCACGAATTGATAAAAACCAGACAGACAACACATATCTCACATATTCCTGGTTCGTTCTTCCTTCGCTTTATCCATACTGTAGGCATACTCTTGAGCAAGGCTAGAAGTAGCCTAGAAGCTGGCTAGGAGCATTTTCCATTAACCATAATTTTTATCTGAGCCGAGCAAGGCTTAAATCCGCCCCTATGTCGGCACGGTGCGGATATCATTTCGCGCACCCAGCGCATAATATTTCGTTCTTCCAGCGCATAATATTTCATACCGTAAGGTGAGAAAAGAGACATAATGAAACGTTTGTTTTGCAACTCACTCATGATTAGTGAACAGATGGTCAAAGTACATGGTTTCTTCATCTCTCTCGCTTAGACATGCCTAAGATGGTTTGAATCTGATATACCTTTCCTATATATTCAGGCATCATATTCGTATAATGAACTTTTATATCTTTCTCATGAGCCATCAACCACTTGAACCCATTCGTCAAGTCATCTTCTTTTTGCAAGGACTGCACGGGTATCACATAATTTTCTTCAGTTCCAAATATATCTTTTGCAATGCCACGAGCCTTGACAGAGTAACCCACCACCAATGTTGGCACTTGAGTGGAATACGCAGCTATACTTGCATGTGTTCGAGCCACCACCATAAAACGACAACGAGCAATATACCCCTTCAACTCCATCGCATTATGATCCTCTATCATCACCACCCTGCCTGTATCCTTAAACATATCATATAGTTGTATCAGAGGCTTTCGGTCATCATTATGACTCCACACCACATGAGGAATCAGCGCCACGTGCATGTCAGTTTCCTCAATAATATATTTCAACAGATTCACATAGTTCTGTAATGCCACACCTTGACTCTTCTCATACCCAATAATCATAGGACTGACATTAATGCCCACGGTATTGCCTTCCACAAAGCCATCAGGCAAAGGTAAATCAATTCTTTCGAGCACAAAAGCCGGGTCTGGCAGTAGAAATGTTTGTGTCAATCCTTTGTCTAAAAGAGCTTGATACGTCAGTGACTCACGTGCCCAGATTTTATGGTAGCCACGAAAATCCTGTAACATCCGTTCATCTATATAGTCAGGCTCCACAGAAGCACCCCACAAAATGCGCTTTACATTAGCTTCATCCACCATTCGATTCACCAAATAGATGAACTTTGGCGTGTCATAACAATAGTTATCGCCACCGATACCTAACACATAATCAGCATTTTTTGCGGTCTCAACAATATGCTGAAAAACAAGTTGGTCAAAAGCATCAGCCCGTCCCAGCACTTTGTTACGGAATATAGCAAACAAATGAGACAAGCTACCTGATTTTATCGGTTTCTCTGCCACATCCAGCTCACACAAGTCTTGCAGCCCCGCCCTACAATCTTCCTTCATCTTATTGGTAAACAATGTCGTTTCATTGCCTATCAACTTGACAGTGCTCCGAACAATCGCTTCACAGCCATGGTTACCCGACCCACCATGAGGATACATCACGTATTTCATCTAAACGCTAATGCCATTCTATGCAATATGCACCACTTTATCCACTTGGAACATTGGAACACATGCTGATAATCTTTCAATTCTGTTATCTCTGGTATGCTCAAAATCTTCTTGTTCAATGTGTCTGTACTAAAAATTCCATCATAAACAATTCCCCACAACCGTTTGTACAATAACTCTTTGGATGGCCGCGACCATAGGTCACGCTTTTCATAAAAAGCTCTTAACATTTGCCATTGCTCATAATCTTGAGAAAACTGATTAGGACGTGCTTTGGTGGACAACGTCTCTGTTCCTCGCCTATAAAAATAACTGACATCATCCACTTGAGTAATGGTCTTTACTTGCTCTAAATATTGAAGATTAAACTGCAAGTCTTCTCCATAATTACAACCAACAGGAAAACGAATCGCATGTTCTTTCAAAATAGATGTCTTATACAATTTTGCAACAGGCCCGTAAAGCAGATAATTATCATTCAAATCCACAAAGTCAATCAGAGAATCCTTATTCAAAACAAAATTCTTATTTGTTTTTGGCTTCATCTCATCAATTTGTCCATCCTTACTAATTTGCCGAATACCTGATACCACCAAATCCGCATCCTCGGCATTGACCAACTGCCACAAATGCTCCACCCCAATCGAATCATCACTATCAACAAACACTAGAGATTCACCTCTCGTCTCTTCTATTCCTCTATTCCTCGCTCGTGACACACCTCTATTCTCTTGATGCACAACACGGATGCGTTTATCTTTCTTCACCCACTCATCACAAATGTCACCAGACTCATCCGTACTACCATCGTCCACAATAATGCACTCCCAATCCGAATAAGTTTGATCCACAACCGACTGAATGCATTCGTCCAGATAACATTCTACATTATATACAGGAATTATGACAGAAATCATTGTACAAATCCACCTCCCTTTTCTTTGATCTCCTTTATCATCTGTTCCTTCTTCTCGGGAGTAATCTGATTGATTGTATATGAATAATCATAGCAAGGTTTGGTTTGCATCTGATTTTTCCGCTTCGCCACATAAGCGTCATAACTTCCTATCACGTGAGCAGGATTGCCCACTGCCACAGAATTAGCGGGAATATTTTTGCTAACCACACTGCCTGCACCTATAACAACCCTATCACCAATTTCCACATCTGGAAGTATAATCGTCCCAGCTCCCACAAAGACATCACTTCCTATCTTCACTCGTCCCAATGCCGTATATCCCAATGGACGTTTGGTGCTAGCATCGTGTGCCAAAACATGCACTCGAGGAGCCAATGTCACCCTATCACCAATCTCTATCAGCCAACAATGCCCTGGGTCAATGATACATTCTCCCATCACATGGCAATCCTTACCGATAGTTAATCCATTCGCCACTGCAACCTCTAACTGAGTGCGATCATCAATATGGAGAATCTGATGACGGATGAATGTCCGAATCTTCAAATATATCTTTGCAAACATCTATTCACTTGGCTACAAAATTTGTTCCATCGCTTTCAACAGAATATCTTTTCGAAAAGCAGCACTACGACTTAGTATCTTCGCAGAAAACTCGTCCCTCATCTCCGTATGAACCAGCACATTCCTCATGGCTTGACAAAGAGCCTCTTCCGAGTTTTCCGTCATCAATCCATACTCACCATTCGCCCCCAAGAGTTCAGCAGTTCCCAAACAACGTGTGGAGATAATCGGTGTACCAATGATGCATGCCTCTGTCAGCACCGTACTGAATCCTTCTGCGAGAGAGCTGCTGACAAACCAATCAGCCGCCTTTATGTATGGATATGGATTGTCTTGATTCCCCAATAAATGCACCTTGTCTTCCAAACTGTTCTGCAGTATCTGCTTTTGCAAAACTTCATGTTCACTTCCCTCACCAATCAACCACAAACGGAAGTTCAATCCTTCTTGCTTCAAACAGGCACAGGCATTAACCAAACGGTCAAAACCTTTCACTGGAATCAACCTTCCCACAGAGACAAAAGTCAATGGATCCTCACGTTCCACGGTGAAAGCATCCGCCTTGCGAAGGATCTCCTGGTCATCCAATATGTTATATCGTGTCGTCAAAAGGAAATCCTCCCCCACTCGCTCTTTGAAGTTACGGCACACCCCCTCAGACACGCCTACAATCTTATCATATTGGCGGTATTCTTTTCTATAAACATCCTTTTGCGTAGCTGTCAGATGAGCGAAACCATCCCCATAATGCAACCATGCCAACTTGCGTGAATGCTTATTGGAGGAATGCGCCAAAAAGGTGGTAGGAAGTCCTTCGTACCATGCTATTTCCACATCATAACCATTTCCTATTAACAACTGATGCAGTAATCGCTTGTTACCATGATAGAAAAAAGCATTGAACAACTGATACTTCAGCGAGTTGGTATTATCCACCAGATATTTATATTTCACATACGGTGCCAATGAATCTGTAAAGGTGCACTGATAATTCTCATAAACACTCTGCTTGAACACCGAAATCACGGTAATATCATATTTTTCAGGTGATAAACTGTTGACCAAGTTGAGCAGAACACGCTCCGCTCCACCGACCACCATCGATTCAATCAAAAACATCAAACGTTTTCTCATCACCTTACATCTTTCTTTAGTTGAACACGACGACGTAATGACAACAGCCATCCCAATGGGAACATGCAATACACCAACTTGCTATTGCACTTTCTCAAATACCCATATTCTCCAGCCAAACAGCAGCAGGATATAAACTGCAACAATATGCTTATGCGTCTCTTGTGCTGATATTTCAGTTGAATGTTGAACAACATAGCATATCCCATTGGATTACGTTTCAACAAAGACCATGTGGAATCAGTTAGTCCTCCTTCTTGGTATTCGCAATAGTATATAGGAGTATCAAACCAACGAAGACGATAGCCATCCAACGCCATCTGATCCCACACAACGGCTTCCGGCGTGAATAGTTCTCCCTCCCATACGGGAAACCTATATTGCTTTAATTTCTCAGTGTAGAAGACTTCTGCCATGTCTGCCTGAAGAGCGTATCGGGAACGTTCGAGATTATTGCAATCAACATATCCCACAGATGATTCTATCTTCGGCTTTTGGTGGATGAAACTTCCATCAAAATACACCTTTATGCCTGAAATTCCAATAAAAGAGTTATCATCCTTTGGCAATGTAGAGAAGGCGTATTTAATAAAACTAATTGCATTAAAAGCTAAAGCATCATCCGAATCCACAATAAAGAAAAATTCACCCCGAGCAATGTCCATCGCTTCATTGATAGCCCTTTGCTTTCCGCCATTTCTCACCTTCTTGTAAATGAGAGGGAAAGGCTGTACCTTTCTTGTCCATTCATCAAATAGTTCACAAGTATTATCTGTGGAGCCATCATCTATCACCAACCACTCAAAATCCATGCAATCTTGTTTACAAATGGACTCGTACAACCTCGGCAATAGATGGGCACGATTATATGTAGGTGTAAAAATCGTTATCATACCATCAATATGGTCTCTATTGGCTTCATCAGATGCTCAATCGTAAAATCCCTTCCTCTTTCTATCGCCTTGTTCCGATAGTGTTCCAGCAAAGACTTATCTGTCAGAAGTCGCCTCATACCTTCATACAAGGCAGCTTCGTCATTTTCAGTAATGACACCACACTCTCCATTTTGCAGCAATTCTGCCATACCACTACAATCGGTCGTGATAATTGGAAGCCCCAAGATAAGAGCTTCAGTAACCGCAGTACTATATCCTTCGGACAAGGAAGAACAGACAAACAAGTCACCCTGTCGCAGATACTTGTAAGGATTTGCATGAAAGCCCAACAAGCAGACTCTTTCTTGCATCTTATTCTCTGAAACATACTGTTCCAACAAATTCCGTTCTGTCCCATCGCCAAGAATCCACAGTTCCACATCCATTCCTTTCTCTATCAATTTCTTCGCAATCCGTAACAATCGCATATATGATTTCTGTGGTTCCAACCTCCCAACGGTGACCATCAACAAGGATTTACCGCGTTTTAGGTCAACAATCTCATTCGCTCTACACAAGATATCATGTGCATCAATGGGATTATAAACACTCTCCATAGGGACGGTGACATCAGGGAATTCTTTCCGGAACGCAGCAACTACAGTGTTTGAGACCCCGAATATTTCTGTATATTGATTATAGGCTTCTGCTTCTTCTTCCAAATCACCATATACTTTCTTTGTCCAGTGATTCTGATGTAAGTCAATATGCACCCAAGCATATTTTTTCGCTCTTCGATTCGTGGAATGACTCAAAAGTTTCGTCGTAAATCCTTCCACAAAAGCCACCTCCACATCGCTTCCCTGAGGAACAAAAAAACAATATACCCAAGACAAAGGCAACCATTTATACACTAAATGATGCATCAGCACATAAAGCCATTTCTCCCACACATTTCCGTCTTTTGAGTCTTTTAGAATTGCCCGATATGCCACTATATTCCTAATGGTATCCTCATACTTTCCACCACCGCTAATGGAACAAACTGTCACGTCAAATCGTTCCTTGTCAATATGCTGCACCAAAGTAGCCAGCACCTTCTCTGCCCCTCCACCCGCTAACGATTCTATAAGAAACAAAACATTACGCTTGTTCATCACCATCAAAAGTGTCTATTTTTTTCGACAGCCTCAGTGCAAACCCCTGCACAAAGGGCATGACCGAGAAAATCTGTGAATAATAGCCGATGCCATAAGTATCTCCTTGACAATAATCCACTGCGCCATTACGCCGTGTGGCTTTCATAAGCGCCCTTTCTGTTTTTCGTGCAGCATTCAGGAAGGTTGCATCTTTCGACTGTTCATATGCACTAAGGAAGAGTAAGCCGATTAACACCGTGGCGGATGACTCCATCCTCGATTGCGAATTGAACACAAAACAGCCAAAACTTCCATCAGATTTCTGATGAGCTAACAATGCTTTTGCCAATTGTATAATGCGTACATTGTGTCCCTCCATATCTGCTGTTTCAATCAATGCCAAAATGTACCAACCGATTCCACGCCCCCAATCAAAGACACCCATCGGAAGATTTGTTTCCACATTGTATGCATGTGCAGGAAAGACACCATTCAAAATGGCCTTGTCATATTCTTGCAGTTGGCGTTTAGCCAAATCATCCCATCCACAGGCATGCAGGAATGGAAGCACCATGCCCAATGTATCCACAAAACGAACATCTTTTACCCAAGACCTATAATGAATCGTTCCTTGTTCTTTTACATTCTGAAAATGTTCCAAAATCTTGTTCTCCGTTTGTGACTTCATACAGTCATTTTTTTTCAGAGCATACGCCAAAAGCAAATCCTCTGGCATTATGCTCTTTGTATTCAGAACATCTGGATGGAACTGTACATATCTCACAGCTTCCACTTTTCCCAGTCCTAGCAAAAGACCGGCATCTTGCCATGTTTGAATGGTTGAGTTGCGATATTTTCCTCTAATGATGTCCCATAACACCAATCGAGTTTGCGCCGTTTGCCGCACTGTTGGAACATGTCTCAACCATTCCTTCGCCTTTCGTTCTATCGCTTGCTGCCAGATTCTCCTATCTTTCCATCGCCCAATATGGATACGAAGAAACCATTCGCGAAGATAGACGAATGCATCCACCATTATGAACAGTAGACAAACAAAGACAATAATAACCAGAACTAAGGTTAGCGCCATCATCTAAAAATAATGTTTAAGAACGGGCATGAAACAAAATTTCATACATAAATACACCATATACTCCTTCCAACTGCCATATACGTTTTTGAATCCGATGATATTCATCGCATCTTGTATCATGGGTAAACGAAGCACCTCTGGAATATATTTTGCCTTGGGTTCTCCTTTCGTTCTCCTATTGTTCATTAACATACAACTATAATTCTTTATAGCCCTATTAGCCAAATCGAAGCTAAATGGGGTCCATTTATCCCAAGCATTTTTCTGAATGATTCTCATCTTTTTCTCATATAGCACAGATAAAGACTCCTCCAGATAAGGTTTGTACTTCACCTCATGCATAATACTATTTTGATTATCCACTCGATAATGATAAGGAGCGTAATCAGTCAAAAAAATCGAAGAAGCATGAGAAAAGACCTCCATCATAAATACAGTATCTTCGCCCACACGAATACGGGAATCGAAAGTTACAGGATGTTCCAAGAGTAAAGAGCGTCTTATCATATAACGCCAAATAAAAGAGAAATCATCCGATGATTGTGGCTTTTTAGTTGATTTCAGCAATGCTACCGGAGATAGAACCTCTCCACGCTTCATTGAAAAACACGAATAATGCCCATCAGGAAAAGTTTGATATGAAAAGCCAAGCACATCCACTCGAGTCTTTTCCATCAGCTCAACTAATCGAGTGTATGCATCTTCTTCTATAAAGTCATCTGCATCTTGAAACAATAGAAATTCGCCACTAGCCTCTCTTATACCATGTGACCTGGCAACAGCTGGACCCGAATTGATTTGATTCAAAACTTTTATACGCTTATCTTGAGTGGAATATGCTTCTAATATATTGATAGATCCATCTGTACTTCCATCATTCACACAGATACATTCCCAATCAGTAAACGATTGGGCAACGATACTATTCAGACAAGCCTCCAAATATCGTTCTACATTATAAACAGGAAGAATGATAGAAATTTTAGGCATTAATCACTCCATATTTCTTTTTTTACACTTTATTCTATTTTCCCATTAAACGTCGATTTTGACTACTCTACTTAGTTGCATATTCCTTAATCAGATTGAATAGTCCGTATTTCTTGTAAACAGCTTTAAACTGAACATCGTTCAAGACTTCCCCTTCCATATTGACATTGCGCAATCCGATAGATTGGACATTAGGATTAGTCATGTATTCAAGCAGACCCGGACGTGGATTCGCATAACGTACTTTCGTGCCCTTTTTCAGTGACATGGCATTAAACCAAATATCATCGGCAAACTTACATATATCAAGAAACACATTCTCATTCAACACTTCATCATCTAAAGAATTCGGAGGATATAAGACACCGCCAAAGCCTTCAAAAAACAAAAGAGGAGAGTCTTCAACCTGATGAGTAACGCCATGCCAATTTAGCATGGAAGTATATTCCTCATACAAATTCTCAGGTATCGGACGGACCCAACGTGCACAAATACAATCATCAGAACTATTGTATGCATTCACCAAGTGCTCTAACATATCTATTGGATAGATAATATCATCATCTATCGTAACGATTGCACTGTTGGGAAAGCATTTGAGCGTTGGCACAAATTTAGTATAGGCACGAATATCTTTACAATAGCGAACCTCCAATCCTCTTTTCATTTGGTTTTGCAATGTCATTGGAAGTGGAACGTCCTTTCTTTCATCAGAAAGCCACAAAATGATTCTATTGGGAAGAAGAGTCCCTTGCATTATTGATTCTATCGCAAGAGAAACATCCCAAATTCGGAAATCATGAGTGGTTAATGAAACTATTACTTCTGTTTTTGCAATCTTAGACTCAGTTGTACCTTTTTGGGTTGAATTTATCGCGTAATGATTCAATTCATCAACCTTACATTTGTAGTATATCCTATTTGCGCTTGATTCCACAATAAGATTAGTGGATTCAACAATTCCCTTTTGTATGTGGAAAAAGCTTTTTATTCTATTCACTAATTTCATATTTATATTTTTTCTAATCCTAAAAAACCTTCCCAACGAGCAACTAAAGGATGCCCGTACTGATCCGTACTACCATCTACATGAATGTTTGCACACCTTTTTGCCCACAATGTACGAGTAACACTGTTTTGGTTATGTTGATTCACCTCGAATTCCAAGACATAATCACCCTTACTGATATAGCGTGGTAAACGTATTTTACGATGAAGAGTGAACTTTCCTGTAGCAACATCTTCTATTATTCCTTTGTATGCTCCCTCCGAATAAGTTGCCATTGGCACATCGCTCTGGTTAAAGAACTTGAGCTGAACGTTGGCCTTAAATGGTTCGGTTGTCGTTCCTTCAAAAAGCAACTCTAAAAACTCTTGATTGCTGGTAATGGTACTCTCTGTATATGGAGTGCCATTAATCTCAATTTTATCAACCGTAATATATGATGCCAGTTCATCTATATGGTCTGTGATAAGCCCCTGTTCTACTTGGAAATTATTATTCAAATAATAACCAACAGCATCATCTGTTGTTCCGTCAAAAGCTAACTGACCATCCTGCAACACAACTCCCCGTGTACACAGATTCTTGACTGCAGCCATATTATGACTCACAAACAAGACGGTTCTTCCTTCCCCCTTGGATACATCTTGCATCTTACCTATGGCTTTTTTTTGGAATTCCACATCACCCACGGTCAACACTTCATCTACCACGAGAATCTCGGGTTCCAAAAATGCAGCTACAGCGAAACCGAGACGGACAGTCATACCAGAGGAATAACGTTTCACCGGAGTATCCAAATAGCGTTCCACTCCTGCAAAATCCACAATTTCATCCAACTTTCGAGTGATTTCCTTTTTGGTCATACCCATGATGGAACCATTCATATAGATGTTTTCACGCCCTGTCATTTCTGGATGAAAGCCCGTACCCACTTCGAGGAGGGAGGCGATACGTCCTTGGTATCGGATAGAACCGGTAGTTGGAGAGGTAATACGAGAAAGTAATTTCAGAAGCGTTGATTTTCCTGCTCCATTCTTACCAATGATTCCCACCACATCACCTTGTTCAACCTTGAAGGAGATGTCTCGGAGTGCCCAAACATAGTC
>JAEEGL012233425.1_pt1 | contig 16354 bp, 12 predicted proteins | sample 9134231 | NCBI WGS metagenome assembly JAEEGL01 (sample SAMN16246548, study PRJNA631951) | gut metagenome | biome: gut microbiome; feature: rumen; material: fiber-attached | host: Bos | place: Iran: Karaj | collected 2018-10
TGTTGATGCTGCAATTAAAGTATAGATTTCAGTAATCATCTTTTTAGCAACATATTCACGAGTCTTACCAATGAATTCAGCTACGTCAGTTTCCTTATCTGTAATAACATGATTTTGCCATGCATCATCTATGTTAGTTAAGTCAGCCTTTCCATCATCATTACCATCATAGTAAACTACCAGTCTAGTACCTGATAATGAGAAGAAGCTATCATAAATATTTTGGCTATAATCCATGAAGAAATCAATTAGCTTATCACTTGAATAATCTGTTAATAAATCAACTGATGCGAATTGAACCTTGTAATAATTATTAATGATTTCATCAATAACTGCAGTATGGAAATATAACATTAAGAAATTATATTTACCAATTGATGATGGATAACCATTAGATTCAAAGCCACCATTAGAGAATTGATATAATAAAGCATCGATATAATCTAAATACTTATCACGGTCCTTAGCCTTATCCTCGTATGCCTTAGTTTGCTTTACAAGCTTTTTAGAAATTAAATCTATTGCAGTAGTAGAACCAGAAGTTCTTTCTAATTGGTCAAATACACCAAATGCCTTATCTGGATTTCCTGGAATAGTTAATGTTTTTTCTGAATCAGTGTTTTCAGCAATCTTAGCATTATCAGCTACAATTTGAATATTATATGTTACATCATCATATGTAACAGCTGCTAACACATTAGAATCATTAGATTTAGTTAAAGTCTTTGAATAAGTTGTATGAGATGCTAAATAAGCAATTTCAGTTGGCTCATTATAAATCTTAACCTTAACATCCTCTAAAGCTGTAGTAATATAATTTTTAATATTAGATTCAGTAAGCTTTTCAGTCTTTAAATACTTTTCAATAGTACCCTGTAAACCCTCATTTTGAATGAAAGATAAAATTTCATAATTTGATCTATCAGTATTATAGAAATCTAGATACTTTTGTAATGTTTCATAATCATCATCATCTTCAGCTGTTAATTTAGATTCAGAAATCTTATAGCCAGCATAATATCCATCACCAATAGAAGTAGTTGTTGAAGAATATCTCTTAGATGAATCCTCAGTAGATAATGTATCATGTAAGAAATTAGTTAAAGACTTAGAAATATCATCAGAATATTCCTTTGTATATAAAGTAAATGTATCAGATGTAGTATCAGAATAATCATTAGCTAATTTATTGATAGCATTCTCATATTTTTCATCTGTATCAATAGAATAATCTTCGATGATTTGTCTTGTTAATTCTCTTAGCTTATCTAGCTTATAGTTACTAGCATTATAAGTAACATTACCAGTTTCAAGTGATGTTCTATATCCACCATAGAAGTAGTTATACATTTGAGTATAAATTTCAATCATGATCTTATCATCAATTGCTTCTACATTAGATGAGTTACTTAGCTTTGAAGATTGGAAATCATCATAATACTTAATGTAATCATCATAGCTCATTGAATCACTTGTGCCTTCGATATAATAGAACTTATCCTTATAATATCTAATACCAAATGCTCTTAAAGTTTGATTGAATTCATCAGTTGAAGAGAACTTAATTAAAATAGCATTAACATTATTTAAATGAGTATAATGCTCTCTAAATTGAGAAATATAATCAGTGGTATTGAAATAACCCCACTTATCGTCATCCTCATCCTCATCATCTGCGTTTGCCTCATCAACCTCTTCAGTTAATGAATCGAATGCTAATAATTCCTTTGCGTAATCAACATAATAAATATGTCTTAATTCTTCACTATTAGCAATCTTTAAATAGTTATCATAATTATCCTTGAAGTCTGCATTCTCATCAAGAATTACTAAATCCTTAAGTGGCTTATCACCAATTTCAGAAATATGGTATGTAGTATAGATATTATCTACATACTTATTTTCATATAAAATCTTGTTATAAGATTCTAGATTTTTAATTGCTGATTCATAACCACTAATATCGAATGATAGGTTAAATACATCCTGAACAACATAGTCAACTAAACGCTCACCATATTCCTTCTTTAATGCATTGAATTTATCCTCTGCACCTTCAGCATCCTTATCGATACCAACTGCTGATAATTCATCCTTTGTTATGTCAGCAAAAGATTTGTTCATAACATTATAAATGTTATTGAAGTATTTTTGTAAAACAACGTTTGTAATTTGTTCCTCTAAAACACTTTCTGAACTCCACTGAAGCTCATCCCATAATTCGCCATATGTAACATTATTGCCATTAGAAGAAGCGTAGACAGTGTCTTTCTTTTCATCTAATTTGCCATAAGTGTTAGTGGCTCCTGAGCATGAACTTAGTGCTATTGCTAGCGCAGAACCAAGTGCTGCAGTACACATTCTGCGCGCTAATTTAGACTTGTTCATTAAATAAAACTCCTTTTCATTAAATAATTTTACGCACATACTATCATAACATTATTCGATTGTAAAAGCAAACAAAAACGCAATTTAATTTGTTTTAAATTGTGGGATTAATTCGATTTAAAAAGAATTACCATTATGATATAATCATAACCGAGGTTTTATTTATGAAGTATACAGTGTTTTCATCCGGCTCTTCAGGTAATTGCTCAGTGCTTAAAACAAATGAGCTAAATATCCTAATTGATGCTGGTATAAGTAAAAAGCAAATAGAGGAAGGCCTTTCAGGTGTAGGATTATCATTAAATGATATTGATTATTTATTCATTACCCATGAGCATATTGATCATATAAAATCATTTAGTGCCCTAATAAAATTACCTAAATTAAAAATTGTAACATCTAAGGGCACATTAAAATGGATAACTGATTATGCTAGGAATCATAATAAGGTTAAGGATTTAGAGAATATATCATATAAGCTACAAACTAATATGATAATAGAATTAGAAAGAATTGAGGACACAATTATGTATCCTGATTTAGAATTAAATTCACTTAAGGTAACATTCCTACCCCTATTCCATGATTGCAATGAGCCATTAGGCTTTTTATTTGAGGAGGACAATAAAAAGCTATGCTACATAACAGATACAGGCTATGTCCATAGCGATTTAATGCCTATTATATATAATTGTGAGGCCTATGTATTAGAATCTAATCATGACCCAGAGCTATTAATGGCATCAGATAGACCATATTATACTAAATTAAGAATAATAGGAGACCATGGACATATCTCAAATGAGGATTCTATGTATTTATTATCTAGAAGCATTGGAGATAAAACTAATCTAGTTATGCATGCCCATGTTTCTCAGGAATGTAATTTAAATTTCTTAATTGAGGGTAAAAGAAAAGAAGTTTTTAAGCAATATAATGTTAATGCTGAAAATATTGATTTTGTAATATTAGGCTTAGCACCAACAAAGGAGTATTTAATATGAAAATTACGATATTAGGTGTTGGTACAATTAAAGAAAAATATTTTATAGAAGCTATTAAGGAATATTCTAAAAGAATATCTAAATATTCAAAGGTTGAATTTATTACTGTTTCAGATGAGCCTATTCCTGATAATGCAAGCCTAAAGGAAGAAGAAATAATTAAGAATAAGGAGGGAGAAAAAATATTAAAGGCAATCCCTAATAATTCTTATAAAATAGCATTAGCTCTAAATGGTGAAATGCTAGATTCAGTAGAGCTTTCTAAAAAGATGAGTGATATATTCACAAAGGGTAATTCTAATATAGTATTTATAATAGGTGGCTCCTTAGGGTTATCTAAAAGGGTTTTAGATTCAGCTGATTATAAATTATGCTTTTCTAAAATGACATTCCCTCATAAGCTTATGCAGGTCATTTTATTAGAACAGGTCTATAGAGCATTTAAAATCAATAATAATGAGACTTATCACAAGTAATATTAATTATTTATAATTAGGTTAGAAATATCGAATATTATTTGTCGTTATTTTTCATTTTTTAATTTATTTGACTAAAAATGGGTTAAGTGATAAAATTACAATATAAAATTGTGCACCAATTTCACAGTTGGGCATTTATGGAGGTAAATGATTGTGACACAGGTTAAAGACTTACCTTTAATTAATGAGGTAAATAAAAAAGAAGTAAGACCAGTTAAGGTTTTACAATTTGGTGAAGGAAATTTCCTTCGTGCATTCGTTGATTGGATTATCAACTCTGCAAATAAGGCAGGCTCTTTCGATGGAGGAGTAGCTGTTGTTCAGCCAATTGAACAATTCGGTAGAGTAAAGGAATTAGCTGAGGCTGATTGCTTATATACTCTATATTTACAAGGCTTACAAGATGGTAAAGCTGTAAGACAGCATGAGGTTATTAAAACTATTCAGGATGCATTCAATCCTTATTTAGATTATAATAAGTTCTTAGAATATGCTGTATCTGATGATTTACAATGTGTTATTTCTAATACAACTGAAGCAGGTATTGCTTATGATGAAAATGACACTGATTTTTCTAAGTGTCCTAATTCATATCCAGGAAAGCTTTTAGCATTATTAAAGGCTAGATATGAAGCTGGTAAGAAGGGCTTATTCATCGTTCCTTGTGAATTAATTGACCACAATGGTGCTACTTTAAAGGAAGTAATGGTTAAGCTAGCTAAGCACAATAAATTTGATGCTAAGTTCATTAACTATGTTGAGAATGAAAACAAGTATTTCAACACATTAGTTGATAGAATCGTTCCAGGCTACCCTAGAAATGATGCTGAGCAATTCCAATTAGATTTAGGCTACCAAGATCAAAATATGGTTGTTGGTGAAATCTTCCACTTATGGTGCATTGATGCTCAAACTGTTGAAGACAAGAAGGTTGCTAAGGCTAACCTAGAAGCATTAAAGAATTTCTTAGGAACTGAAGCTGCTGGCTTAAATGTATTATATGTTGACTCAATCGTTCCATATAAGCAAAGAAAGGTTAAGATTTTAAATGGTTCTCATACTACATTAGTTCCAGTTTCTTATTTAGCTGGTATCGATGCAGTTAAGGAGACTATTGAAGATAAGCAATTAGGTAAGTTCGTAAGAGAATTCATCTTCGACGAAGTTATTCCTACAATTGATATTCCAAGAGATCAAATGGTTGCATACTCTAATTCAGTATTAGAGCGTTATATGAACCCATATGTTCATCACTTATTAATGTCAATCGCATTAAACTCTTCAACTAAGTATAAGGAAAGAGTATTACCTTCAGTACTTCAAAATATTCAAAACTTAAATGTACTTCCTAAGCATGCATTATTCAGCTTAGCTGCATTAATGGTATTCTATAGAGGTACTAGATTATCTGATGGTAACAAGATTGAAATTTCTGATACAAATACAGCTTGGTTAGACTTATTAAATGGTCTATGGGCTGAATATGATAAGAATAAGGACGCTGGCGCAGTTGTTACAGCTGTATTAGGATTCAAGGAACACTGGGGTGTTGACTTAAATGAATTCGATGGTGTTAACGAATATGTTACTGCATCATTAGAAGCTATTTTAGCTAAGGGAATCCGCGAAGCAATAAAGGACATCGTTGATTAATTAAAAAAATAAAATTTTAGGATAGGTGATTAAATGAAGGATTATATTATTATTAACCCTCTTGATAATGTCGCAGTTATTCTACGTGAGCACAAAAAAGGTGAAGTAGTAGAAGGCGTAACATTATTACAAGATACTCCTAGAGCACATAAGATTGCTTTAAAACCAATTAAAAAAGGAGAAGACATCATTAAATATGGTTGCCCAATCGGACATGCAACAAGTGATATTGTTCCAGGCGAGCATGTTCATACACACAATGTTGCAACAAATCTAGATGATGTAATCACCTATAAATATGAGCCAAATTATCCACAAGTATTAGGATATAAGGATTCAAAGAGAACAGTTGAATTATATCCAAGAAAGAATGGTTCTTTTGGTTCTAGAAATGAGCTTTGGATCGTACAAACAGTAGGTTGTATATCTGGTAATGCTCATAAGATTATTGATGAATTCAAGAAAAGATATGATACATCAGCAATTGATGGTGTATTTACATTCAATCATCCATTTGGTTGTAGCCAAATGGGTGGTGACTTAGAAATGACTCGTACAATCTTAACTGATATGGCACTTCATCCAAATGCTGGTGGAGTATTAGTATTAGGCTTAGGTTGTGAGGAAAACCAAATGCCAAAGTTCATTGAGGCATTAGGTGATAGATATGATAAGGAACGTACAAGATTCTTAGTATCTCAAGAATCTGAAGATGAAATCGAAGATGGCGTTAAGATGCTAAAGGAATTATATGATGTCATGAAGAATGACAAGAGAGTTACTCGTCCTTTATCAGATTTAAAGATTGGTCTAAAATGTGGTGGATCTGATGGTATGAGTGGTATTACTGCAAACCCACTATTAGGTAGATTATCAGATTACCTAGCTATTAATGGTGGTACAACAGTACTAGGTGAAGTACCTGAAATGTTCGGTGCTGAGCAATTATTAATGGCTCGTGCTAAGGATGAAGCTACATTCGAAGAAATTGTTAAGCTAATTAATGATTTCAAGATTTATTTTAAAAATCATCATCAAGTTATTTATGATAACCCATCTCCAGGTAATAAGGCTGGTGGTATTACAACACTTGAGGATAAGTCACTTGGTTGTACTCAAAAGGGTGGAGCATCTAAGGTTAATGGTGTAATTCCAATGGGTGGAATGATTAAGGAAAAGGGTTTAAACCTAATTTCAACTCCAGGTAATGACTTATGTGCATGTACAACTTTAGCCGCTGCAGGCTGCCAAGTTGTATTATTCACAACTGGTCGTGGTACACCATTTGGAACATTCGTTCCTACAATGAAAATAGCTACTAATACTGATTTAGCAACACATAAATCAAATTGGATTGATTATAATGCTGGAGATTTAGTTGATAAGAAGGATATGGATCAACTACTTGAGGATTTCATTGATTTAGTTTGTGATGTTGTATCTGGTAAAAAAGAAGCTAAGAATGAAACAAATAACTTTAGAGAAATTTCTATCTTCAAAGATGGAGTAATGCTATAAAAATTAAGGAGATTATTAAAAATGAAAGAATTTATGGACAAGGACTTCTTATTAACTACAGAAACTGCTAAGAAGTTATATCATGAGCATGCAGAAAATATGCCAATTATTGATTATCACTGCCATTTACAACCAAAGGAAATCGCAGAAGATAAGCACTTTAGAAATTTAGCCGAAGCATGGTTAGGCGCTGGCGATAGATATGGTGACCACTATAAGTGGAGAGCACTTCGTGCAAGAGGCTATAAGGAAGATTCTATTTCTGGAAATGTTCCTGGAAAGTCATTAGAGGAATCAGATTATCAAAAGTATTCACAATTCTGTGAATCTATGCCATATTTCGTAGGTAACCCATTATATCACTGGAGTCACCTAGAATTAAGAAGATATTTCGGTATTGAAGATATCATCAATGCTAAGAACGCAAAGAAGATTTGGGATAAGGCTAATGAAAAGTTAAAGACTTTATCTGCAAGAGAAATGTTATATAAGTTCAATGTAGATACAGTTTGTACAACTGATGACCCAGTTGATGACTTACATTGGCACAAGCAAATGAATGCTGATAAGACATTAAAGGTAAAGGTTAGACCAGCATTCCGTCCTGATAAGGCAATCAACGTTGAGCTTGATTGGTTCGGATCTTGGGTTAGCCAATTATCTAAGGTTGTTGGTTATGAAATTAACTCAGTTAAATTATTATGTAAGGCATTAGCTGAAAGAATCGATTTCTTCCATGAGATGGGTTCTAGATTATCAGATCATGCTCTAGACGTATTATGCTATGCTCCTGCAACTGAAGCTGAAGTAGAAGCTATTTTCCAAAAGGGCTTAAAGAATGAACCAGTTTCAATTGAAGAGCAAGATAAGTATAAGGGTTATATTTTAGTATTCTTAGGTAAGGAATATGCAAAGCGTGGCTGGACTCAACAATATCATATTGGCGCTTTAAGGAATAACTCTAAGTCAATGCTAAAGAAGATTGGACCAGATACTGGTTATGATGCAATCGAAGATGCAGTATATATGGAAAAGCTATCTGCACTTTTAGGTGCTCTAGATGCAGCTGATTCTCTTCCTAAGACAATTTTATATTGCTTAAATCCAAGAGATAATTATGCATTAATGGTACTTGCTGGCTGCTTCCAAAAGGAAGGCGTAAAGAACAGAGTACAAGTTGGTACTGCATGGTGGTTCTTAGATCAACAAGATGGTATGAGACAAAATATGGAAACAATGATGCAAGTTGCTATCATCTCTCAAACAGTTGGTATGTTAACTGACTCAAGAAGCTTCCTAGCATATCCTCGTCATGAATACTATAGACGTTTACTTTGCCAAATGTTAGGTAATTTAGTTGAATCTGGACAATATCCAGCATCTGAATTAGATACATTAGGTAAGATCGTAGAAGATATTTGCTACAATAACGCAAAGGAATTCTTTGGATTCTAATTTTAAGAAGGCTCAGGCCTTCTTTTTTTTACTTTGAATTACACCTAAACTATTTAAAAAACCTCATTGGTTTGGTAGAATAGAAATGCTTTATATCGATAATAAGAAGGTGTTATGAATGGATAAAAAGACGTTACTTTTGTGGATGTGTATATTAACAGCTCTAGCAGGAGTAATAAACGCAATTTCAATATTTGGCTATGATAGTACAACTGTATCTCACGTTACAGGCTTAGTATCTAAGGTTTCTATCAATTTAGCCCAAGGTAATTTTACAGGATTTTGGGAAGTCCTAAGAGTAATACTTGCGTTCTTTATAGGTGCTATCCTATCAGGCTTTATAACTGGAGAGCGTGCATTTTACCTACACAAAAGATATGGATTTATTATTATAGCTATTGGAGTACTTGTAATTATTCCTTATTTTTTATCTGTAGAATATAGTGTATTATTATTCTCATTTATAATGGGTTTACAAAATGGTATGGTTGTATCATTTAGAGGTGTAGTTGTTAGAATGACTCATATGTCTGGTAATATTACTGACTTAGGTGTTTATATTGGTTATACCCTAAGAAGAAATAAAAACGAGCAATATATTGCAGGTATTATTCCACTTTTTGCAATAATAAGCTTTATTATTGGTGGAGTTATCGGAGTATTATTATATAGCCAAATTCATAATATTATCTTCTTTATAACATCAGGAGTTTATATCATTTTAGGTGGATTATATTTCGTATTAAGATATAGATGTAATGATAAGAACTTTAATGACATTAAGGATTCAGAAGAAGAAAAAATTGAAGCTGAAGCTAATGAAGCATAATTAAGGTATATTTATTAGTATAATTATTTGTTATAATTATTATAAGGTGGCGATAATTATGGAAACTACTGAGGAATTATTAGTAAATTTATTAATTGAAAAGGGATATCACATTTCATTTGCGGAATCTATTACTGGTGGAATGTGTGCATCTAAATTAATTAATGTTAGTAATGCATCTAAGGTACTAAACGAATCATATGTTACTTACTCAAATGAGGCTAAAATTAAGCTTCTAAATGTATCAAAGGAAACTATTGATACATATGGTGTAGTATCAGAGGATGTTGCTTATCAAATGGCAAAAGGAGTAGCTTTAGCTACTAATTCTGAAATAGGTGTAGGTATTACAGGTGTTGCAGGACCAACATCATATGATAATGTTTTAGTTGGTACTGTATGCTTTGGAATATATATTAATGGAGATATTAGTACACTTACAATTAACTTTAATGATATCGGTAGAAATAAGGTTAGAAAAAGTGCTACTGACTTCATTTTTGAAGAGCTATTAAAGGTATTATCAAAATGAAAAAAAGAGCATTTTTAATATCAGAATTTTCAATTGATTTAATAGCTGGTTTAACAATAATAATCCTTGGATTTGTTATGCATTTTAGCTATGATTTTTATAACATTTCCCTATGGATTTTAATGGGTTTAGCCCTAGTAAATGTCATATTAATCGCAGTAAGTGAATACCTAATAAAGGAGTATCAATCTAAGAAATTTTCTATCATTATTCATGTATCTTACGCAGTATTAAATTGTGGATTATATTATCTTGTAAAATACGTTGGAAATTTTGATGCTTTAGGTTGGTTATATATGTTAATTTCATACCTAGGAACAATCATAATTGCCGTAGTATTTATAATTTTAAATTATAAAATTAAGGACAAAAAGCAAAAAGGTCCTAAGGTTTATGTGAATAAAAACAGACAATAAGTCATCTTTTTTGATGGCTTTTTTTGTTGCTTAAACACTTTCATAGGCGATATAAGCCAATATTTTTTGTTTTATCTATAAAATTTTATAATTTTATGATAAAATTGTAAAAGTATATTTATACTTAAATTTCTAGGAGGATTATTATGAGTGAATTTGATCATATTAAAATAGAAAAGAAATGGCAAAAGTATTGGGAAGATAACCAAACTTTTAAGACAGATATTTGGGACTTTTCAAAGCCTAAGTTTTACGCGCTAGATATGTTCCCATATCCATCAGGAGTTGGTCTTCATGCAGGACATCCAGAAGGATATACAGCAACTGATATTGTTTCAAGAATGAAAAGAATGCAAGGCTATAATGTACTTCACCCAATGGGCTATGATTCATTTGGTCTTCCAGCAGAGCAATATGCAATTCAAACAGGAAACCATCCTGAAAATTTCACAAAGAAGAACATTGAAACATTTACAAATCAATTAAAGCACTTAGGATTTGATTATGACTGGAGTAAGTCACTTGCAACATCAGATCCAAAGTATTACAAGTGGACTCAATGGATTTTCAAAAATCTATACAAGGATGGCTATGCTAAATATATCGATATGCCAGTTAACTGGTGTGAGGAATTAGGTACAGTTCTATCAAACGATGAAATCATTGATGGTAAGAGTGAACGTGGTGGATATCCTGTTGTAAGAAAGAATATGAAGCAATGGGTTATTGATCAACCACAATTCGCTGAAGGCTTACTTGAAGGCTTAAATGAAATTGACTGGCCAGAATCAACAAAGGAAATGCAAAGAAACTGGATTGGTAAATCAACAGGTGTTGAGGTTGACTTTGATATTGTTGGTGGTGGCAAGTTCTCAATTTATACAACTTGTATCGAAACAATTTATGGTATTACATTCATGGTTGTCGCACCAGATGGAGAAATTGTTAAATCATTATTCGATAGAGTAGAAAACAAAGAAGAGGTTTTAGCCTACCAAGCTGAAACAGCTAAGTTATCTGAGCTTGATAGAACAGAATTAAATAAGGGTAAGACAGGATGCGTCCTAAAGGGTGTATATGCAATTAACCCAGTTAATGGTAAGGAAGTTCCTATTTACATGGGAGATTTCGTACTTGCAAATTATGGTACAGGTGCAGTTATGGCTGTTCCATCACATGACCAAAGAGACTTTGAATATTCAATAGTTCATAATATTCCAAGAATCCAAGTTATCTCAGGTCGTGAATGCGAAACATCAGCATTTGTAAAGGAAGATTATTTAGGTACAGGTGCTAAGTTAATTAACTCTGAAGAATTTACAGGCTTAACTGTAGAAGAAGCAAAAGAAGCAATCACATCTAAGCTTGAAAAGATGGGTGTTGCAAGAAGAAAGGTTAATTACAAGTTCCGTGAGTGGATATTTGCTCGTCAAAGATATTGGGGTGAGCCAGTTCCTGTAGTTCATACAGAAAATGGTGTATATGTACTTCCTGATGAGGAATTACCTTTAGTATTACCTGAGCTTGATGATTATAAGGGTAAGAATGGTAAGGCACCACTTGAAAACGCAGAAGAGTGGAAGCATTACAATAAAAATGGAATCAAGGGTTTAAGAGAAACATCAACTATGCCAGGTTCTGCTGGTTCAAGCTGGTATTTCCTACGTTACATTGATTCAAATAATGATAATGAGCTTGCAAATAAGGAATTATTAAAGCACTGGATGCCAGTTGATTTATATATCGGTGGACCAGAGCATGCAGTAGGACATTTATTATATTCAAGAATTTGGAATAGATACTTATATGAAAAAGGAATATCTCCTGTTAAGGAACCATTTAAGAAGCTAGTTCACCAAGGTATGATTTTAGGCTCTAATGGTATAAAAATGGGTAAGAGATTCCCTGAATATGTAGTTAATCCAGATGATGTAATCAAGGAATATGGTGCAGATACACTTCGTTTATATGAAATGTTCATGGGACCACTTGAGGCATCAAAGCCTTGGAGTAATCAAGGTGTTGAAGGCGCAAGAAGATTCATTGATAGAGTTTATCGTTTAGTTTGTGATTATTCTGATAAATTCACTAAGGAATATGATTCGACACTTGAAAAGAGCTTCAATAAGACTGTTAAGAAGGTTACAGCTGATTTTGAAGCATTAGCATTCAATACTGCAATATCACAATTAATGATTTTCGTTAACGACTGCTATAAGGCAGATAAGATTTATATCGGATTTGTTGAAGGATTAGTTAAGTTATTATCTCCAGTATGTCCTCATATCTCAGAAGAAATGTGGGAAATATTAGGCCATAACAATACAATCGCATTTGAAGCTTGGCCAACATATGATGAGGCTAAGTGTCAAGATAATGATGTAACATACGCTGTAAGTGTTAATGGTAAGGTTAGAGATACATTAAAGGTTGCAGTTGATACATCAAAGGAAGATATAGAAAAGAGTGCTTTATCACTTGAAAAGGTTAAGGCACAGCTTGAAGGAAAGCAAATCGTAAAGATTATTGTTGTTCCTAACAAGATCGTAAATATAGTCGTTAAGTAAAGGAGAGGGTTACATGCAAGCAATCAGAAATAGCATTGGAATGAGAACACTTAAAACTGCATTCGCAATATTTGTTTGTATATTTATCTATGTAATCTTAAGAGTCATAGATGAATCAACTGGTTTATATGAATCAGCTGCCCCTACATTCAGATTTTCTGATTGGTATAATCCCTTCTATGCAAGTATAGCAACGGCCTATTCAATGCACGCAACAAAAAAACAATCTGTCTCAATGGCAGAAAATAGAGTTGTGGCATCGTTTATAGGTGGAATAATAGGAATACTACTTACAGTTATTTATAACCTGATTAGTAAGTCGTGCGGATTTAATGGATGGCCAAACTTATCAAGTCAAGAATATAGAGTAGTTGATTATATCGTTCCTTATTTACTTGTTGCTATATTTTCTATACTTGTTATAGTAGTAGGCAACCTACTTAATAAGAAGCCTGCAATATTCGTAAGTGTACTTACATTCCTATCTATTACAGTTAATCCAATGAATATGCTTGTAACTAGATATGGCTCAATGGATTATTATGGAATATTTGGTGAAACACTATTTGGCTTAAATAGAATAGCCTCAACAGTAATTGGTGTATTAATAGCACTATTCATTAATATCTACATTCATACTCCACATTCTGCGAAGAATAACAATATATTATTCGCAATTGGAATTGAAGGAATCTTTTATAAGGAAGATGATTTAGTTAATTCATTCTCAAGTTATAAGGTTAAAAGAATGACAGATAGTGGTGCTAAATTAACACTATTTACAACAAGAACACCAGCTACATTTATGCATCTGGTTGATTCGATAACAATAAATGTTCCAATAATATGTATGAGTGGTGCGGCACTATATGATTCTAAGGAAAAGAAGTACTTAGACTTAGAAAAGATAAGCTATAGTGATTCAGTTATTATCGATAAATATTTAGATTCACTTAATGTTGTTCCATTTAAGAATTACATTATCGATAATGTTTTATATACTTACGTTAAAAGTATTGAAAATATTGGTGCTAAATTATATGCAGAATCAAAGAAGAACGCACCATATTGTAATTTCTTTATTGGCGATACGCCAAAGGAAGAAAGTCCATTATATTATCTTTTAGTTGAAAGAGTTGAAAATGTTGATAATATTATTAACACAATTAAAAACTCTGAGCTAAATGATATTGTTACTATTCAAATATATGATGTTTTTGATAATTCAAGAGTTGTTCCTGAATTAAGATATATCAAGTTATACTCAAAGAAAATATTAGATTTAAGAATAGTAAAGAATTATTTAGAAGAAAATAAGTTAAAGCTAGCAGGTATTTCAACTGCTGAGATTTCAGATTATTTATTTAGTATCTCAGATTATAAGATATCAACAATAAATAATACTGATGAAAATATAAAGTATTGTAAAAGCTACTTTGATGTTTTAAAGCAAATAAGTACTATGTACTATAGTAAAAAATATCAGGAAAAGGAATAGGTATTTATATGAGTGATGTGTTAAAGATCTCAAATTTATGTGCGAGAGTTGAAGAAAAAGAAATCCTTAAGGGAGTTAATTTAGAAATAAAGACAGGTGAAATCCATGCGATAATGGGACCTAATGGTACTGGTAAGTCGACTTTATCATCTGTAATTATGGGACAAACTAGATATCAAGTTACTGATGGTGATGTAACTTTAAATGGAGAAACTTTATTAGATAAGCCAGTTGATGAGCGTGCGAGAAAGGGATTATTTTTAGCATATCAAAATCCTATGGAGGTTCCTGGTGTAACTAATAGTGATTTTATTAGAGCTGCAATGAAGGCTAAGGAAGGTAAGGCTCCATCATTATTCAAATTCATTAGTGAATATGATAAGGCTTGCCAAGATTTAAAGATGCCTGATGATTTAGCTCACAGATATTTAAATGAAGGCTTCTCTGGTGGAGAAAAGAAGCGTAATGAAATTTTACAAATGAAGATGCTAAAGCCTAAGTTTGCAATTCTAGATGAAATAGATTCAGGATTAGACGTTGATGCACTTCGTATTGTAGGTGAGAATGTTTATAACATGGTAGATGAAAATCTAGGTGTATTATTAATTACTCACTATGAAAGATTACTTGATTATATTAAGCCTGATTATGTACACGTTATGATTAACGGTAAAATTGTTAAAACAGGTGGTAAGGAATTAATCGAAAAGATAGATCAAAATGGATATGACTGGGTAAAAGAGGAATTAGGAATTGATATTAATACTAATAATGAAGCGAAGACCCACGCTATTTTAGGCTCTTGTGCTCATAATCCAAATACTAAGAAGATATAATGGAAAATAAAGTAATAGCTATTTCAAAATTGGGTCAAGAAGAAATAGTATTAAATAAGCTAGAAGATAGTATTTACTTAATTGATAAATCAGTAAATATTAAGGTTATAAATGGAATCAATGTAAAAGTTATCGATACATTAAATGATGGTAATGTTTCAATTGATGTTGAAGAGGGCTCAAGCGTTGATTATTATTCAGTATCAACAAAAAATACAAATAAGAGTTTTAATGTTGATGGTGAAATTAGATTTATTGGTATTAGCTTAGATAAAACAGATGAAAAGTTTGAGGTATCTTTAAATAAGGAAAATTCAAGCTTCAATCTAAAGCTATTATCAATAGCTAAGAATTTAAAATCAAATTATTATTTTAATGTTATTCATAATAACAAATACACATTCTCAAATATTGAAAATGTAGGTGTTGCCAAAGACAATGGCTCTATTAATTTTGAGGTTATTGGTAAGATTAATAAGGGTATGGCAAAAAGCCGTTGTAGCCAAATATCACGTGGTGTTGTTATGGATGATGATTCAGAGGTACTTGCAAAGCCAATTCTATTAATTGATGAATTTGATTGCTTTGCTAATCACGGTGCCGCTATAGGTAAAATATCTGATGAAAATCTATTCTATATGATGAGTAGAGGATTAACAAAGGATGAATCAGTATTATTAATACTTCAAGGTATGATTAATCCATATGTTGAAAATATTCCTTTAGATAGCTTCAAGGAAGATTTAAAGAATAGATTAAATTTATTAATTGAAAGGTAGTTATAATTATGGATATTAATAAAATCAGGAATGATTTTCCTGTTTTAAGAGATAATCCAAATTTAGCTTATTTAGATAATAGTGCAATGGCATTAAAGCCAGATATGGTTATTAATGCAGTTAATGATTATTATAGTAGGCTTGGAGTAAATGTTCATAGAGGTGTATATAGATTAAGCTATGAGGCAACAGATTTATATGAAGAAGCAAGAGAGACTGTTGCAAAATTCATTAATGCTAAGTTTGAAGAGGTAGTATTTACAAGAGGCGCAAGTGCATCACTTAATTTAGTAGCTTCAAGCTATGGAATGAATTTTGTAAATGAGGGCGATGAGGTTATTACAACTGAGCTTGAGCATCATTCATCTCATATGCCATGGTTTAATGTATGTAATGTTAA
>JAEEGL012338005.1_pt1 | contig 16354 bp, 21 predicted proteins | sample 9134231 | NCBI WGS metagenome assembly JAEEGL01 (sample SAMN16246548, study PRJNA631951) | gut metagenome | biome: gut microbiome; feature: rumen; material: fiber-attached | host: Bos | place: Iran: Karaj | collected 2018-10
GTGAAAGAAGTTGGGGGGCAACTGTGTCTGCTGTTCAAGGTCTTGTAGCAAAAGAACAAGTAGTATCTTCAATGTCTATTATTGCAGGATTTGGTGAAGAAGGAGAAGCAGATGAAATATTCAGTGAGACTTCAACATTTGGATTCTTTAATCCAATAGCAGCATATGCATTTATGATCTTTAACTTATTCTCAGCTCCTTGTTTTGGTGCAATTGGTGCTATGGCAAGAGAGTTAGGAAGTAAGAAAAAAATGTTAAAAGCAGTAGTGTTCCAAACTACATATGCGTGGCTACTTGCAACACTATTCTATCAAGTTGCTTCAAGAATATCAGGTATTAATATTGTAAATGCAGTTATTATTTCTTTACTTGTATTAATAGTAATCTTAGTAATAATAAGAACTAAAAAACATAAAGGATGTGAAGATTGTCCATATTGTGATAAATGTGGTCATTAATTAGAAAGGCGTATATATGAGCAGTTTTATTGAACTAAAAAATGTTAAGAAAACATATGTAGTAGGAGATCAAAAATTTAATGCCCTAGATGGGATGGATTTAAATAATAATCAAGGAGAGTTTGTAGTTATTCTTGGACCATTTGGAGCAGGTAAATCAACTTTATTAAATCTTCTTGGTGGTATGGATAAAGCTACATCTGGATCTATTATTATTGGAGAAGATGATATAGCTAAATTTAATGATAAAGAATTAACAAGATATAGAGCACATGATGTTGGATTTATATTTCAGTTTTATAATATTATGCCAACATTAACAGTTGATGAGAATGTTAACTTAATTCTAGGTATTGATAAATATAAATCTTTGGGAAAGAAATATGATAGTTTAACCACATTAAATGATGAAGATTTTGATTATATAAAAAATGAATTAAAAGGAATAAACGTTAATATTTTAAAAGTATGAGATTTGTTGTTATAGATTAGTTGAACAACGTTCTTCTAAGAACTTGAAATTTTTCTTGGACACTATTATGAAAGAAACTAGTGAAAGCTAGTTTTTTTGTTTATATATTGATGACTATAACTGTTTTACAACTATAGAAAAAAATTGAAAAAATGATTTTTTATGGTATAATCTATGTAGTATACTACATAGAGGTGATGTGATAAGGAGATATTATGATAACAGAAAAAATGAAAAATATAGTTTTTTATATGAAAAATGAGCTTGATAATAACCTTAAAAAGTATAATATAACTACAGTACAGCTTTTGTTGTTAATCAGATTAAATGAAAATACTGATAAAGAGGTTATTCTAAAAGACATTTGTGAATATATGTCATTAAGACATAGTACTGTTATTGAAGTATTAAAAAAACTTGAAGCAAAAGGATATATTAAGCGAGAAAAAAACTATAAATCTGTTTTGTCGATTACGGAAAATGGAAAGGAATTACTAAAAAAAATAGGAGCAAAAAAAGGATTTATAGAAGACAAGTTGTTAGAGGGATTCGATAAAGAAGAGATAGAGAAATTGTCTTTACAACTTGATAAAATGTATAAAAATATTCAAGGAGCATTTAATGAAAAATAAATATATTTATTCTTTATTTATTGTATTTTTATTTATATGTTTAACTGGATGTGGAAGTAATAATCAAGAGAAAGAAGATAATAAAGAGACTAATGAAAAAACAGTTCAAGAAGACAATAAAGAATTAGTTGATAATATGAATAATATAGTTAAATCTTTTCTTGATAAAGCTGATAACGGTGAATATTATGAGTTAGATGCAATATATAAAGTAGAAGATAAACTTAAAGAAGAAAGACTTGGAAATTATAAATTTATTGCTTTTTGTGATAAAGAGTATAAAGAAAAACCAAATCTTGAAATATTTGTTATTAATGGAGATCAATTACCTAATTATGATGGCAATTGTACGTATAGTACATGGAATTTTTATAATGAGAAGTATAATAAAGGTGATGATAGATATTTATTAATATTAGATAATGATACTAAAAACTACTATAGCGTTAGAGTATCGTTTAAAAAGAAAAATATTGGGAATAATAATAGATATTATCCAATATTTAGTGATTCAATTTTATTAAAATAGTAGGAGGAAATAATTATGAAAAAAGTTTTTTTATTTTTATTAATGGGATTTTTAGTTTTAGGATTAACTGGATGTGGTGAAAGCAAAGGAGACAGTAGATTTGATTATATTATTGATCAATTAAATAATGCAGTAGATGAATCTTATGAAAGAAATGATGGAGCATCAATTTCTACAATTGAAGATAGATTATCTCAAAATATTTCATCAGCAAGAATAATTGCATGTGGCGATAAAGAATTTACTAAAGATGTAGATTTAACTAAAACTTCATATCAAATAGAAATAGATGGTTATAATGGAAAGATATATCATAGAGCTACAAGAATAACTGAAGATTCTAATGTTAATTATTGTTTAGTCTTTGCTACTAATGCAAGAGGGTACTTAAATGTTAAAGTAACATATGATGATAATAAACCAGTATTTAGTATTCCTGAATTATTAAATGGAGATTAATAATTAGTATTAATTAAGAAACTAGTTTAGACTAGTTTTTTTTATTTAGTAAAATATGGTACAATTAATATGTTTAGGAGTGTTAATATGAAGAAGAAAATATTATTAAGTATGCTAGTTATTTTATTGCTTACTTTAACTGGATGTGGAAGTACTTCTGATAAAAATGAAGAAAAAAAAGTTGATAAATCTGTTGTTGAAGTTAATGGTATAAAATTAAATATTAATAAAGAAAAAGAATTTAAAGGTATTAAATATACGATAACTGATGATTTAAGTGAAGCTAATTTTGATCAATACGTTCAATATTATTTATATCAAGATTTTGGACCAAATTTATTATTTTTTAGAATTTTTTATTATGAAAATAAAAATCATTCTTATATAAAAAATGATTTAGCAATAGATAATAATTTAACTGAAAAGCAAGGAAAAACGGATAATGTTGAATATACATTTATTGATGGTAATAGAACTGATGGTACAATACATTTTTATATAATTGATAAAGATAATGCTTCATACGTAATTAATTTTATTTCTCAATATGATATAAAAGATTTTGAATCAATAGTATTAAATTCAATTAGATTTTAATATAAAAAAAGATAAATATCTTTTTTTTTGTTTTAAGTGATATACTTATAATAGGTGATGATATGAATAATATTAGTGATAAGGTTCAAGAGAAGATAAAAGAATATTCAAATGAAGAATATTTAGATGGTTATATAAAGAGTGAATATTTAACAAATGATGGTAAAGCTGATATTTTATTAGATATACATAATATAAATGAATTATTTGATTCAAAAACTATAGGTAATCAGCTTGATTTAAAAAAAGATATTTATGATTATATTGAAAGTAAAACTGCGATGTTAAAAAATGATATTCAACTACATTTAAGAATATATAGTAATGAACTTACTTTACGTGATATAGAAAAAACTAAGCATATTATTAATGAACATTATGCTATAGAATTATATAAAGCTCAAAGAAAATATAGACGTTATAAAGCTAATTTAGTTAAGCAAATACTTGTTGGATTATTTTTTATATTATGTTATGCGTTAATTGCATTTAATTTTCAGTCTAAGTTATTTATTGAAATATTTGGATTTTTGTTTTCTTTTTCATTGTGGCATGCGATGGAAACATATTTAATAAAAATAAGAGATGTTAAGTATAAAAGAGAAGAAATAACTCAAAAATTGCTTATGGAAATTAGTTTAGATAATGATGGCAATAAAATATTTAAAAGACAAAAAATTGATAAGTAATAATTATTTAAAAAGTTCAAATTAGTAGTTTGAACTTTTTAATTGAAAAAAACAAATTCATATATTATAATAAGGGCGAAAGAATCTATATGTTGGGGGATGATTTGTTTTATGAGATGTATTTTATTATTAATTTCTTTATTACTTTTTATACCGGTTGTTGTTAATGCAAAAACAATAAGAGATACTAATATTAAGGTACAAGAGTGCTATGAAACCATTGAGCAAGATAGTTCACAATTAGTTCAAAGTGCAAGAGTATCTTTTGCTGAAGATGATGAATATGAATTGGGAGATGGTATTGTTCTTTCTTGGCCAATTTTGGTATTGATTATTTGTGTACTTATAGTAATTATTATTAGTATAAAAAAATAATTATAACTAGCTTTAGCTAGTTTTTTATTGCACCATATTTAGTGTTAAGATAAAATATAATTAAGATGATTGTAATTAATAATAAATGTGGGAGATGATGTATATATGAATTTAAAAAAGATGTTATTATTACTTTTGTTGTTGATTATTCCATTTAGAGTAAACGCAGAAGAATACAAAATAGATTCACTTTCTATAAATATAGATGAAACTACATGGTATATTTTTACACGTGATAATGTTTATAATAATCCTGACTTGGATGAATTAGGAGTTTCATCAGATTATTTAAATAATTTTATGATAACTAATAATGTTTATTTAGATGCTATAAAGTTTTATTCTGATATGAATGATTATATAGAGTTGTTTGTTGTAAAAAAGCCTGTAACTGGTAATGTTAATAATTTACATACTTATAGTGATGAAAAAATCAATGAAGCAGGAGAGGCTTTAATGAAAAAAGCTGGATCAAGTTCATATGATATTTATTCTATTGATAATGATAAATATATTCATATGAAGTATTATGATCGTTTAAGCCAATTAAATATAGAACAATATTATACTGTTGTAAATGGATATGGATATACTATAATAATTCAGAAATATAGAGATATCACAAATTCAGAATCATTAGAGTTGAAAAAAGTAGTTGATTCTTCATCTTTTACTTATGATTCAAAGTATGAAGGATCAATGGATGATAATCGTGATAGTAAAAATGGATTCAATAGAATTCTTATAACCTCTATTACAAGTGCTATTTCAGCTGGTATTATTGGTGGAGCAGCTGCTTTTGTTCGCAATAGAAAGAAAAAAGAAAAGGCAATTTCAGGAATTAATAATGGTGAAGAATTAATTATATGTAGAAATTGTGGATGTAAAGTGTTGAAAGGAATGGATAGATGTCCTAGATGCAATAATAATTTGAATGAATAAGATAAAGTATTAAGGAAATTTATTAATATAGGAGAAATTTATGAAGAAATTATTAAGTTTTTTATTAGTATTATTAATGTTAGTAGGTTTTACTGCATGTGGTAAGGAGGAAGAAAAAATCGATTATTTAGTTTTAGTAAATAAAGAGAATAAACTTCCTGATAATTGGGAAGAGGTTGTTGAACTTGTTGATGTAAAAGATTTTGAAGGTGGAACAATTCAAGTGGAAAAAGAAGCACTTGAAAAATTTAATGAATTAAGAGATGACTTATTAAAAGAAGGAGTAGATATTGAACTTGATAGTGTTTATCGTTCAGTAAAAAGACAACAAGAGATTTGGGATCAGTTTACTGAAGAGTATGGTTTAGATTATGTTAAGAAATATGTAGCTGTTCCTGGTTATTCAGAACATCATACAGGGCTTGCAATTGATGTTTGTTTAAAGAAAGATGGTAAGTTTATATATGATAATGATGAAATGATTGCTGAAAAAGAGATTTTTGCTAAAGTTCATGCAAAACTTGCTGATCATGGTTTTATTCTTAGATATTTAGAAGGTAAAGAAGATGTTACTGGATATGGATATGAGCCTTGGCATTTTAGATATGTTGGTAGTGTTGAAGTTGCAAAAGAAATAATGTCAAATGGATTAACTTTGGAAGAATATCTAAAAAAATAATAACGGATTTTAATCCGTTTTTTCTTTGTAATTCAAGTGAAAATTGACTACTTTGCTAAAATATGTTATAATTATTATGCTTTGATGGAGAAAAGTAATCAAAATTGTTATTCGAGTGAATTAGGTATAGTGTGAACTAATAATAACATTTGATGAAAGAACACTCTGGAGCTAACTACCGAAAAGACTTTTCTTAGTAGGCTAGTTCGGAAGGCAATCCGTTATCATATTGCTAGGTTTGTTAGAACCGAAAAAGAGATTACTGATTAACAAACCGTTTATATTTAATATAGATGGTTTTTTTAGTAATAAATTAAGGTGGCACCACGGATACCCGTATTCGTCCTTATTGTAGGATAATACGGGTATTTTTATTTAAAAAAGGATGTGGTTATATGAAAGATGAAGATAATAACAATAATAATATTTATACATAAAATAGATAGCTTTTATTTCGTTTGATATCTATTTTGTGTAAATAGATAGTACCTACAACTATCCTAACTTATTTAATAAATGAAATAAATTAAGAAAGAAGGTATTAAAATGAAAAAAGAATTAAGTTATTTAGAATTAATAAAAGCAATTGATGAAATTAAAAAGTATTTTGAAGGGCAATTAGAGTCAAGATTAAGTCTTACTAAAGTTCAAAGTCCATTATTTGTTAAATCAGAGTCAGGTTTACAAGATGAATTATCTGGTGTTGAAAAAAGTGTTAGCTTTAAGAAGAGTAAAGAAAAGTTTGAAATAGTTCATTCTCTTGCAAAATGGAAAAGATCAGCTTTAGGAAGATATGAATTTCCATTACATACTGGATTATATACAGATATGAAAGCAATTAGAAAAGATGAAAAAGTTGATGAAATTCATTCTTTATTTGTAGAACAGTGGGACTGGGAAAAGGTTATTAGTAGAGAAGATAGAACTATTGATTATTTAAAAGAGACAGTAAGATCTATTTATAAATCTATAAGAAAGACACTTAAATTTGTTAAACAAAAATATCGTTTTATAGAGTTAGATTTACCTAAATCAGTTTATTTTGTAACTAGTCAAGAATTAGAAGATTTATATCCTTTATTAGATCCAAAAGAAAGGGAATATTTAATTACAAAAGATAAAAAAGCAGTTTTTATAATTGGAATTGGAGATAAATTAAAATCAGGAACTCCACATGATACTAGAAGTCCTGACTATGATGACTGGGCTCTTGATGGTGATTTACTTATATATGATAAAAGACTAGATAGAGCTATGGAAATTACTTCTATGGGGATAAGAGTTGATGATAAGTCTCTTTTGTCTCAATTAAAGAAATCAAATTGTATGGATAGACTTGTTTATCCTTATCATCAACAAATTCAAAAAGGGGAGTTGCCGTTAACAATTGGTGGAGGAATAGGACAGTCGAGATTATTAATGCTTTTATTAGAAAAGAAACATATTGCTGAAATTCAAGCATCTAGTTGGGAAAAAGAAACTTTAACTGACTTAAAAGAATTACATGTATTATAAAAAATACTAGGCATTGCCTAGTTTTTTTATGCTTTTGATTGTGCTAAACAGAACTCAATATAGTTTGGATATGTAACTCCATTGATAGTTATTGGTTCGCGTGCATAATAGTTTATTCCATGATCTCCATTTACCGGTTGATAAGTAACTGTTTGCTGTCTACCTGCAATGTCTCTCAATAAAGAATCTCTTTCACTATATAGTCTATCTTTTGTACCTAACACGTAATGAATTTTAGTTGTTCCTCCAGTTACTCCATATCCTCCTGCTAAAATAATTGCTTGAGAGAAATAATTTGGATATCTTGTTATCATGTTTTCAGTTCCATATGTTCCATAACTATATCCACTAATTGATATTTTGTTAGCATCACAGTTATATGTTTTTACGACATTATCTGATAGTTCTTTTGCTGTTGCTAAGTAAGATTGATCACTATATGAATGATCATCTTCAGCTTCAAGTACAACTACTATACCACTATATTGTTTTCCTTTATTAAGAGCTTCTCCAACACCAGCTGATAGAGCACCACCATTTTTTGGCTGACTTCCATCTCCACCTAGATGTAATGTTACTCCAAGCCCTTCAGTAGTACTTGCTCCTTTTGGAAGATAAATAAAGCTTGTTATAGTTCTTCCATTTTTACCAGTATAAACAACTTTATTGACTTTTCCTTCTTCAAGTCCTTGTAAGTTAGGTTTTACTTCTCCAATTCCAGAATCAACTGTTGATGTTACTTCTTGTGTTTTAACTGTTATGTCAATTGTTGGATTTAGGGCTTTTAATTCAGATAGTTTTGTTTTACATGAATCTTGTTTCGTTTTGAAATCCTTTAATAATACTTTTATTTTTTCTTCAAGATCAGTAATTGTTGTGTTTAGTTCTTCTACGTCTTGTGTATTTTGTGATTCTTCAAGTTCTCTTTCTATCTCTTCTTCTAATTCTTTCATTGTTTCTTCAGCATTAGATAGTTCTGATTCAAGTTTAGTTATTTCTTCTTGTATTTTTTTCAAATCTTTTATATCTGAAACTAATTTTTCGGATAGGGTAATTGCTTTTTTAGGTCCATTATCTAAACTTCCTTTAATTCCTTCAACAGCGGCATCAATAGATGCAAAAGCTCCTAATATTGTTGAAAGACCAGTTCCTTGATAAATATTGGCTAAGTTGGCAGTAGCACTATCTGAAGCAGTTTTAACTTCATCTAGTTTACTTGTTAATTTAGATAAAGTACTATTTATGTTTCCTATATCAGACATTTTCTCTTCAAATTTTAATAAATCGTTATCAATTGTTACTGACATAATTATCCTCCAATTAATTTGTTGCTATATTATCATCGATTAGTTCATTTTCCTTATTTTCATAATTAACATAATTGTTAACTACAACATTTTTTAAGTATTGTATTATTCCATCTACTAGTTCAGTATATTCTTGTCTTACTTCATCAAATTCTTTAAATTCTTCATCTACTTTTTTTGAAGTTTCAGATTGCCAATAGTCTTCTAGTTCTTTTTGTTCTTTTACTGATGAATCAAGTAATTCTTTCATTGAATTCTTTTCTTTTTCAAGTTTTTCTATTTGTTCTAATAGTTTATTTGTATCAATATTAACGTTCATCTTTAAGATCACTTCTTTCTATTTGACTAGTTGTTTCTTTTTCAGATTCTTCGTGTAATCCACTTATTTTTGTTAGTAATTCTCCTTTTTTATCTAGAAAATTTATAAGAAAGTCTAAATATTCAGTTGTTTTTTCATATTGTTCTAGAAGAAATTTGCTTTCGTCACCACTCCAAGCATCTTTTATATCATTTCCTATCTGTTTTAAGTTTGATTTTATTTTTACTAATTCAGTTGCTTCTTGTTTAAACTTTTCACCTTGATTATAAACTTCTTCATAATTAATAACTATTAATCCCATATTTATGCCTCTTTTTTATTATCTGGTTGTTCTAAATCTATTTTAAAAATATTTTTAAGTGTATCTATAAATTCTTTATTGCTTGATGTACTTGTTGTTTTAAGTTTTTCAAGTGATTGCTTAACTATTCCTATATTTTGCATTAATAGTTCGTTATTTTGACTTTGCAATAAATCTTCTACTGATATATTTTCTTTTTTTGCTATTAAATCTACCATATTTTTAATAGAGTATATAAAGTCTTGATCTTGTATTGTTGTATTATTTCCTTCATATATGTTTTTTAAATCGACACTTAAGTTGTTACTATTAAATATATTTATGTATTCTTGTGATATGTTCTCAACTTTTGTTTTAACATCTTCAATATTTTGATTACCAAGTATGTCTATTAGTTCGATATTTAATTCTTCTGATATTTGTTTTAATACATCATAAGTAACACATTCTTCTGCTTGATCAAGTTTTGTTTCTTTTTTATCAATTTTAGTTAAAAGAACTTGAATTTTTAATTTTGATAATTCATTTTGATAAGCTTCTTTTTCTTCTTCAGTAGCCCCTGATATGTCTTTTTCTAATAGAGATGATAAATTTTTGAATGTAACAAGTGATTCAGTTGTATGATTCATTTCCATAAGTTTATGTTTAGAATTAATTCCAATTTCAGAATTACCATTATTGACTGAAGTTTCCTGTGAATTATAATTATATGAATTATAATTATTTCTATCTCCAGTAGGATTTGTTTCTTGACTAAATGAGTTGGCATCAGCAACTCTTTTTCCAGCGTTATCTATGTTTTCTTGTGTATCAGCAAATTTTGTTAAAACAGTTGTTATGCTTGTACTTTTTTCTGTAATTGTAGATAAAGCTTTTTTTAAATTATTGACATAATCTGTTAGTATTCCTTGACTTGTGAATGGTTCAAAAGCGTTCGAAATATCAAGACTACCTAAATCAATTGTTGTCATTTTGCTATTAAAATTATTGCAAAAGTTTTTTACTTCTGTTGTGTCTATTTTTAATGTTCCTTTTTTAGTCGCTCCATTTGATAGTGAATTAGCCATTTCCATCATTCCTTTATTTTCCTATTATCATCTATTCTAATAATAATAAATTTGATAAATTATGTCAATTTATAAGCAGTTTTTTTCTTTAAATATTTATAAATATTTGTTACAATTAATATGATAGGATGTAGGTGATATTGTGAGCAATATGTTGAGTAATGGTTCAAATGAATATTCTAGTAATGGGATAACTATTAAATCAAGTGTGTTAGAAGGAATTATTGCCAATATTAATTCTGAAAAAGCATCAATTGAACAAATTGGAAATAAACTATCTACAAGTTTTTCATCATTAACTGATTCTGGTTTATTTGAAAATTGTTTAGAAAGTTTAAAAGCATCTGTAAGTAGTATTTCATTAACTTATGATGTTTTAGGGTCTACTATTAGCACGCATTTAAATGAAGTTAGTTCAGTTGAACAAGCTGTAGCAGCTGTAGGGAATGATTATATGTCTTCTTATAATTATAATTCTTCTAGTAATGGTGGATCATCTTATGATGTTGGAGGAAGCCGTATTGGAGATAGTGTAATTCCTTTACACCATGGAATGGCTGTAGGAAATGGAAAGCTAGAGGAAGAGATTGCAAAGTTGGATATTAAATCTATTTCTTCAATTGTTTCATTTATGTGTATGGTAAAAGAAAAGAATAAATCTTTAGCAGAAATATTATTTGATAGTGATAATTCGGATTATTGTGCAACTTTATTAAAAGATTTTTATAAAGTTTATGGTTCTGTTGATATAGATTATGAAGATAGTAAAATGGTACATGAAGCATTATTAAAAAGTATATTAAATTCAAATGAAAAACTTCCTTCTAAGTTAACGGAAGCTACAATATTACAATTTAGTGATTATTTTGAAATGGTAGCAAAGAACAATGGTATGACATCTTTTGATTTGATAACTAATTCAGCTAACAAGAGTGTTTTAAGTAATTCACTTAAAGATTTATATGATAATAAAGTTAGTTTTGATTCTTTAGGCGAAGATTATTATTTAGAATTTAGGGCTTTTGTTAACATGAAGGCTGAAAAAGAAAATAAAACAGTAGATGAAGTACTAGAAGATATAGAGAATTTATTATAGGAGGAAGAAGTTATGAATGTTGAAGCAGAATATCAAAATATATCTTCTTTAGGTGATTATCTTGTAGCAGTTGCAACTGATTATAATGATGAGGTAGATGCTATGATAAAGGATTTGGAAGAATTAGGAAATTATTGGAAAGGTCCTGATTATGAAAATTATAAAATGTCATATAGATCATATTTACAAAATATAAAAACGACATATATTGAATTAAACGCTTTTGGTAATGCTCTTAGAAAAGTAGCAAATTTATATGGTGAAGTTGATGTTAATTTTGATAATACAGTTAAAAAAGTTGAGGTAGAAAAATGGAAAGCGTAGTAGTTGTTGATAGTAATATTGATTTTGATGAAAAAGGTTCTAGTAAAGTACTTGGAGATTTAAAAACACATACTGATAATATTAGAAATACATTTATTGATATTGATTTTGTAATGGATGCTATAAATGGAGATTTTCCAGTATGGAAAGGTGCAAGTCAAGAATCATTTTATAATAGTTATAAATCAATATCTAAAAGCTTTGCTAAAATAATTGAAAATTTAGATGATAAAAATAGTTTTTTAAAAACAACGATAGAAAATTATGAAAAAGCAGAAAAGAAAATAAATAGTAATATAGAAGAAAAAAGTGAAGAATTAGATATTAATTAGGAAGTGATATAATGAAATACTTTGTTGATCCATATAAGAAGTATTATGAAAATTTAAAAGATACTAGTTCTATGTCTAGTGTAGAAACTGCTATTTCTAATGCTGCTTCTTCATTAACAACACAAGCTGCTAGTATAACTAGTGGAGTTTCTTCATCTACTTGGAAGGAGATGGGAGCTTCTACAGTAGTTACTGTTATTGTTCCCGGGTTAAAGGCTTTACTTGGTAAGTTAGTAAATGATATTTCCTCTACATTAAAGGTAGCTATTTCTAAATCAACTGAAATATATACGAAAGCTAGTGATTTAAAGAAAAAAGATGAAGAACTAGAAAGTAAAGAGAAAGAATTAACTGAATTAAAAAAAGAAGAGTCTAAATATACAGATGATGCTTCTAAAAATACAGATGAATATAAAACTTGGAAAAGTAAGGTTGATTCATTAGATGAAGAGATTAAAAAATTAGATGCTGATTGTAAAAAACTTCAAACTGAGATGGATACTTTAGCAAGTGAAATTAATGCTTTAGAGATATCTTCTGCAGAAAGTGTTGAAGTTGCAGTTGGAGAAGGACTAGATGTTGAAGGAGTTGTTGGTGAGATTGCTCCAGATGGCACTTTTGTCACATTAAATATGGGATGGAGTGGAAATTATAATGTTGTTAATACTCAGGGAATGTCAGTTAGAGATTTTGAAAGATTTGTAATTCAAAATGGTTTAACACAAAATTGTAGTGAGAAATACAAAAACGATTGTCTTGGAGTTGCTCAAGCTTATGGATTTTGGCTTACTGGTCATGGTAGAATTTCAGCTAATATGGAAGCTTTAATGCAAACTCCAACAAGTACTACTAAAAGAACATCACCTGATAAGCAAGTAATTTTAGGATATATATATGATGAGTTAGTGCAAGGAAAACCTTGCGTATTAAAAGTATCAAGAAAGTCTGGTACTGGTAGACACTTTGCTACTGTTGTTGGTATGAAAGATACAGTTACAAGTAGAGATACTATAAGAGAAGAAGACTTGCTTATTATGGATGTTTATGATGGTCAAATAGAGACAATGGATGGTGGGCCTTTATCTGATAGATATATGTGGAATGTTGATGATGGTCAATATTGGATGGAAGCATTAAACTATAAGGAAGTGGCTCGTTTATAATTAAATAACTAGAGAAATCTAGTTTTTTTATAAAAATAATCTAAAAAATCTTTAAATTGTTTATTTAATTTATTATAATTAGTCTTGTTAGGGGCCTTAGGTGATTATATGCTTCATATTACTAGAGTTATGATAAACGAATTTAATATTACTGATATGGACTTTATGGGATATACTGTTGATAAAAATACTGCTAATTATCATCATCTTATTATTCCAAGACGTAATGGGGGAGTAAAAGCAATTAATAATGGGGCTATTCTTAATAAAGATACTTCTCATCCATACTTACATGTAATAGAATATAAAGATTATGAAATATTTTTTAGAATTACTCGTGAAATGTTAGAAGAAAATAGAAAAAGAAAAATTGATTTAGAAAATATTAGAAAAATAGATGATTATTTAAAAGCATTTGAAAAAGATTATTGTTCAGAAATGAATTTTAATGGGGATCCTCTTATTAGAGAAGAGTATACAAAAAGATTAATTAGATAAATACAAGTTTAAAGCTTGTTTTTTTTATTAATGAATTATAAAATATAGTGCTAGTTGGGAGGGGACTATGGAAATTCATTCAGGTTCATCTTATTTAAGTATGTTTGAAAGTTTAGTTAGAGTTTCTAATAGGATATCTTCTTTATATAGACAACTTGCTGTTATTGATTTTAAACTAGGAACAGAATCTAATAAGTTTAAAGAATTATTAAAAAATATTAGAGAACTTGAAAGTATAGAGAAGAAATATTTGTCATTTTTTTGTGATGATACATCTACTATGGCTATATTTAAAGAATTACTTAATAGTATTGATTGTTATAGATTAAAAATGAAATTTGAATATGAATATGATTTTGTTGAAAAATTGTTTTTATCAAATTCTCATGAGCGTTATGATTCTTTATTGGAAAAATATGCAATAACTATGCCACGAGATCAGTTTATTAGTAATATGTATGAAGAGTATGGAAGAGACGTTTTATTGCCAACTATATTTAAATTATTAGAAAGAAAGAAATTATTAATTCTTATTGACTTGTATTTAAAGGATTGTAAAGATGATAACCAAAAAATTATTTTATTAAATGAAAAATATATGATTTTAGCAAGAGATGAAAATCTAGAAAATTGGTATTTTGGTTATGGTGATGATGTTAGCTGTATGCTTGTGGATGTTGATTATATAGTAGCGGATAGTTTTGGAATACCTTTAGATTATTATTTAGTTCAGAAAAATGATTATTTTGCAAAAGATTGTGATGAAATGACAAAAAAAGCTTTAGGAGAAGATTTAAAAATATCTAATTTGAGAGTTGTTTATGAATCATTTTTAATGGCAGTACTTTTAAACATGGATTTGAAGACTTTAAATGGTAGTTATAAAGTATTTAGAAATGCGTCTTTGGATGGCAAATATGATGGTGATAATGTTGATTTTATTGAAGGTGTTTATTCTAAATATCTTACTTTAGTTAAGAAGCTAAAAGAAGATTAAAAAATATGTAAAAAATCTTCTTTTTTTAGTGTTTATATGAATTAAATGTTATAATAATGTTATTGGTGGAATTTTATATGAAAAATATATATAATTTGACAATTGAAGAGTTAGAAGAATATTTTTTAAGTATTGGAGAGAAAAAGTTTAAAGCTTTACAGCTATTTTCTTGGCTTTATGAAAAACGAGTTAGTAGTTTTGATGATATGTCTGATGTGAAAAAAGTTGTTATTGAAAGGCTAAAAACTGATTTTTCCTTAGATCATTTAAAAATAGTTAAAGTTGAAAGAGATACTGAAGTTAATAAGTATTTGTTTGAGCTTTATGATGGTTCTTTTGTTGAAAGCGTTTTGATGCGACATGATTATGGAACTAGTATTTGTGTTTCTAGTCAAGTTGGTTGCAATATGGGGTGTCGTTTTTGCGAAAGTGGAAGATTAAAAAAAGTTAGAGATTTAAATACTTATGAAATGGTTCTTCAAATTTTAGCTGTAGAAGATGATATTAAAGAAAAAATTAGTCATGTTGTTATTATGGGAATTGGAGAACCATTTGATAATTATCTTAATGTTACTAATTTTATCAAAATTATTAATCATCCAAAAGGACTTGCAATTGGAAGTAGACACATAACAGTATCAACTTCTGGAATAGTTCCTAAGATATTGGAATTTGCTGATTTTCCATATCAAGTTAATCTTGCAGTTAGTCTTCATGCTCCAAATGATGAAATTAGAGATATGATAATGCCTATTAATAAAGCTTATAAGATTGAGGATATAATTGATGCTTTAAAGGTATATTATAAGAAAACTAGTAGAAGAATAACTTTTGAATATATTATGCTTGATGGTATTAATGATAGTGATTCTTGTGCTTTAGAATTATGTAAGCTTTTGAAGGGATTAAATTGCTATGTTAATTTAATTCCATATAATGAAACTAATAATATTCAATATAAAAGAAGCAAAAACGATAGAATTTTAAAATTTTATGATATAATAAAGAAGAATAATATAGGAGTAACTATAAGAAGAGAATTTGGCTCTAATATAAGTGCTGCTTGTGGGCAACTTAGAAGTGAAAAGGAGAGACTATGAAATCATTTTATTTAACTGATTCAGGAAAAGTTAGATCACATAATGAAGATAGTGTGATTATTACTAAAAATCCTAGTGGCGATTATTTGATGGCTGTAGCTGATGGAATGGGAGGACATTCTGCTGGTGAAGTTGCTTCAAGTATAGTTATTAGTCATATTAGCAATTGTTTTAATGAATCTTTTTGCAATATGGAAAAATCTAAAGCTGTTAATTGGATAAGAGATATGGCTACAGAAGCTAATGATTTAATATTTAATTATGTAAAAGATCATCCAGAAAGTAAGGGAATGGGAACAACACTTGTAATGGCTATTATTACAAGTAGTTATGTTTTAATCGGTAATATTGGAGATTCATCAGGATTTGTTGTTAAAGATGAAAAATTACATAAAGTTACTTATGATCATACTTTAGTAAATTTACTTATTAAGGCAGGAGAATTATCACCTGAAGAAGCAAAAGAACATCCGAAGAAAAATGTTCTTATGAAAGCTTTAGGA
>JAEEGL012936193.1_pt1 | contig 16354 bp, 16 predicted proteins | sample 9134231 | NCBI WGS metagenome assembly JAEEGL01 (sample SAMN16246548, study PRJNA631951) | gut metagenome | biome: gut microbiome; feature: rumen; material: fiber-attached | host: Bos | place: Iran: Karaj | collected 2018-10
CTTCACCGGTACGGATCAGCAGGATATTGGTCTTACCGTTCTGGGACTTGGGATTCTTAAGTCCGTCTACCAGAAGCTTATCGGTGGGAACGATAGGGATACCTCTCCAGGTAAGGAAATTTCCGCCTGCGATATTTACAACTACAGGGGGAACGCCTCTCTTTGTGCACTCTCTTTCAAATGCAGCTATTGCGCGGGGATGTGCCAGGAAGAATGAGGGCTCCTTCCAAACCTTGGTTATAAGCTCATCCAGATCATCGGGCGTAGGAGCGCCGTTTCTGGTCTGTATCCTCTGCGAATCTGCTACATTCTTAAGCAGACCGTAATCATCATTATTGATAAGCTGGCTCTCCTGACGCTCTCTTAATGATTCGATAGCCAGTCCGAGCTGCTCCTGAACCTGATCGTAGGGAGCGCTGTATACATCTTCAATAGCGGTGTTTACGTTGATGATGGTTGAGATGTTGTTTAATACATACTCACGGGGCTCGGTCTCGTACTGAACAAAGCCATCAGGAATGATATCGCTCTTCTTTGTCTGGCTGCAGAGCACGTCAAGGGGAGTCTCTCCCTCAACTACCTTGTTTACTCTGAACAGACCGGTCTCCAGTCCCTTGAACTCAAGAAATTTAGTCAGCCACTTGGGAGTCAGTGCTCCGTACTGGGGTTTTGTCTTTGTGACATTGGCCAGATTATAGGCAGCTTTTGCGCCTAATGCATTGATGCCTTCTGTCTTTTCTACGTCTTTTGCCATTTTAATTTCCTCCTGGAAAATGTATTTATAAAGCCGCTATGGCTTTATTTCCTATGATTACAGCCATGCTCCTTCGTGTGAGAACATGATGTCCTTCATGGCATCTATGCCGCCCTTTAAGTTGTACATAGGGCCCTTGTATCCTGCTTCCCGCAGGGTATTGATAGCCAGTATGCTCCTCATACCCTGTTTGCAGATGAATATCGTATCGATTTCCGGATCAAGCTCATGCTGACGCCTTGCAAGCTGGCCGATAGGTATCACTATAGCATTCGGGAATCTCTGTATAGCTCTCTCGTGAGGCTCGCGCACATCCACGATAGTTATCGGATCTTCGTTCTCTATCCTCTTTGCCAGCTCTTCGGGCGTGAAGCCTTCGATAGGTATCTCCTCCTCAGGCTGCTTTAAACCGCAGAAATCTTCGTAATCGAAATCCTGTACTCCCTTGATAGAAGGATGGGCTCCGCAAAGCGGGCATTCCTTTTCTTTCTCAAGCTCCAGTATCTTAAAGCGCAGATACAGACTGTCTACACTCAGTATCTTTCCTGAAAGATGATCACCTATGCCTATTATCAGCTTTAATGCTTCATTGGCCTGTATGCTTCCTATTATCCCGGGAAGCGGGCTGATGGCTCCGCCTTCCGCACAGGTAGGCACCAGTCCGGCCGGCGGAGGCGCGGGAAATGCACATCTGTAGCAGGGTCCGCCGTTATAATTAAATATAGTGACCTGTCCTTCAAACTGATATATCGCGCCAAATACCACCGGTATGTCGCACAGATAAGCCGCATCATTTATAAGATATCTGGCTTTGTAATTATCGGTGCAGTCTATCACCAGATCGTATCCGTCTATGATATCTACAATGTTCTCTGCCTCAAGCTTTGTATTTTCAGCCTCGAAATTAATCCCTCTGTTTATGTTTCTTACTATATCTTTTGCCGATGCCACCTTGGGTCTGTTTAGATCCCTCGATGTATGTATCACCTGGGACTGAAGATTCTCCAGCGCAACATCGTCAAAGTCGACTACTTTTATAGTTCCAACACCGGCTGCAGCCAGGTACTGTATAACTGCGGATCCCAAAGCTCCCGCTCCGGCTATCACCACTCTGGCAGCTTTGATGCGCTTCTGTCCTTTAACTCCTATATCGCGGAGCATCAGATGTCTTCCAAAGCGCTCTATCTCTTTATCGTCAAAGGCTACCGCCTTCCTTCTCTCCTCCGGTATGATACTGTCATTTTCCGGCGCCCCACCCGCTATGGCGGGAAGCAATAATACTTCCGAATCTTCAGACAACTCTGTATCCCACATGTCTTCGGCTGATCTGTTATCATCCCCTACATATATGCGGATAAAGCTTCTGAGCTTTCCGTTTTCATCAAACAAAACTTTTTCCGATTCGGGATATTCGTCCTTAAGCCATTTAAGGATATCCTTTATACTTTTAGCATCTGTTTCAAGCCTTGAATTTTTTCCAAAGAAGTTACGCAAAGTTGCCGAAATATATACATTCAATTTTTCATACCTCCCATATCGATACCCCGTATACTTTTCCGTCGGGTTCGTCCTTCATATAACCTTTGATCTCTCCTATACCATACCTGCCGGTTGAAACCACCACATAAAGCATTCCGGGTATCATATACTGTTTATCTTCTTTTGAGAGGATCGCAGCTTTGTCCGGATGTGAATGATAGAATCCGGCAACTGCCATCCCCCTGCTTTCGGCTTCATTTTCCAGCTTATACAGTTCTATCGGATCGATCAGGTAATGTGATGTTTTTCTTTCTTCTTCTGCTGAATTATCTATGCTGCTGATACTCTCTACCATACCGCTGTGTTTATTTCCCAGCAGTATCCCGCAGCCTTCATACGGATAAGCATTTTTAAGATGCAGCATTATCGCCGCATAAGTTCTTTTGCTGATGCTTACCGTATCTATCATATTCACCCTCCTGTATCCGAGTTATCTATTGCCTCTGTAAAATCTTTTATCAGATCTTCGGCATCCTCTATGCCCACGCTCACGCGAACCGTATCTTCATATACTCCCGCCGCTTCTCTTTCCTCAACACCGGTATGTATATACAGCGTTGAAGCGGGATGTATTACCAGTGTCCTCAGATCACCTATATTGCTGGCTATCAGCGCATACTTAAGTGAATTGATTATTCTGAAAGCCTTCTCTTTCGATCCTGCCCTGAATGTAAGTATGCCGCCGGCATAGCCGTTAAGCTCTTTATCAACATATGCATGATAAGGATGATCACTGAGACCTAAATAATTGACATCTATACCTTTGGTAAGATCAAGAGCTTGTGCAAGCTTTAACGCATTATCACAGATCTTTTCCATCCTCAGTCCCAGTGTATCCAGTCCGATATAACTTAAGAACGCATTCGCCGGAGCCATACAGCCTCCGAGATTCTCCCACAGATCGGTGCGCAGTCTTAACAGAAAGGCCATTTTTCCATACTTTCTGAATTCCGAAAGAGCACTGTGTTTTTCAAAATCCCAGTTAAACTTTCCCCCGTATACGATCGTTCCGCCGATTGCATTTCCGCCTCCGTTTATGTACTTAGAGGTGGAATGAACTACGATATCTGCCCCCATTGATAAAGGTCTTGCCAGATAAGGCGTAGCTGTAGTGGAATCTACGATCAATGGTATCCCTGCGCTATGTGCAGCCTCGGATGCTCCTGCTACATCCATCACGGTAAGTGAAGGATTGCTTATGAGTTCACCGAATACTGCCCTTGTCTTCTCATTAACAAGCTTTTCAACATTCTCACGGTTTATTACATCAGCAAATACCGTATGTATCCCCAGCTTTTCAAGATCATGAAAAAGATTTATACTGCCGCCGTACAATCCCCTTCCAGCTATGATCTCGTCTCCGCTTTCACACAAAGCAAGCAATGCACAGGATATCGCTGACATACCGCTGCTACAGCAGACAGCGCCCGCGCCGCCTTCCAGCTCATTTATCCTCTGTTCAAAAGCCGTAAGCGTAGGATTTCCTATGCGTGTATAAGCATATCCCATGCTCTTATGCGCAAAGACTTTTTCAAGCTCCTCCATGCTTTCGTATGAAAAAGCAGTAACCTGTGAGACCGGGGGCAGGATCTCTCTCTGGGAGTATCCTGTCGAAGTCTTTCCATGAAGCAGAGCTGTATTAAATCCTGAATATTCCATCTTCCCAAAACTCCTCAGATAACATAATTATCCCAGCCACCGGCAAATCTGTTCCGGCATTGTCCGGCAAAATCGCTCAGTTTCATTTCGCCGGTATATTGATTCAGATTTTTATTGATCTCTTTCCAGAAACAGTTCTTGATGATCGACCGCAGTCCGTCGTGTCCCTTATCGTCATCCATGTCTGCCAGAATGGTATTATCAAGGGCATTCAGTACCTCTCTCATGCTGATCTTATCAGCAGGCTTTGCAAGAGCGTATCCTCCTCTTATGCCTTTCTGAGCTATGATAAAACCGGCCTGGCGCAAAAGCAGCAGGATCTGCTCCAGGTACTTATGTGATATGTTTTCCCTCTGTGCTATATCCGGTGCGGAAACAGCAGAACCGTTCTCTCCATATAACACAATATCAGTCAGAGCGATCAGTCCGTATTCAACTCTTGTAGATACTCTCATTTGTACTCCTCTCCCGGATTTAACTAATCATATATAACATAATTTACCTACTATGTCTATAGGTAATATAATATTTTTTATGGCTGCCATTGGCAGCCATAAAACAGGATTACTTATCAGATATCAGTTATACTATCACTCTGTAAACAGAGCCGTTGAATAATATCTGTCGCCGCTGTCGGGAAGAAGCGCAACGATGACCTTGCCTTCATTCTCGGGCTTCTTAGCGTATTCTATAGCAGCAAAGAGTGCTGCGCCGGAGGAAATACCTACAGAAATGCCTTCCTTCTTTGCCAGAAGCTTTGCTGTAGCAAAAGCATCTTCGTTTGCTGCCTTGAAGATCTCATCATAAACCTTGGTATTCAGAACATCGGGCACAAAACCTGCGCCTATACCCTGGATCTTGTGCGCGCCTGCCTTACCCTCTGACAGTACGGGAGAATCTGCCGGCTCCAGAGCAACTACCTTCACCTTGGGATTCTGCTCCTTTAAATATTCACCGGTTCCGGTAACCGTACCGCCGGTACCAACACCTGCAATGAATATATCTACCTTACCATCGGTATCCTTCCAGATCTCGGGGCCGGTAGTAGCCTTATGTATCGCGGGGTTAGCCGGGTTAACAAACTGTCCGGGGATAAAGGAATCAGGGATCTCCTTTGCCAGCTCTTCAGCCTTTGCGATAGCGCCCTTCATGCCCTTTGAGCCTTCTGTCAGTACTATCTCTGCTCCGTATGCCTTAAGGATGCTGCGTCTTTCAACGCTCATGGTCTCGGGCATGGTAAGGATGATCCTGTAGCCCTTTGCTGCTGATATCGCAGCCAGACCTATACCGGTATTTCCGGAGGTGGGCTCGATGATAACCGATCCCTCCTTTAATATACCCTTCTGCTCGGCATCCTCTATCATCGCCTTTGCGATCCTGTCCTTTACGCTTCCGGCAGGATTGAAGTACTCAAGCTTTACCAGCACGGTAGCCTTAAGCTCAAGTTCCTTTTCAATGTTGGTAACCTCTACAAGAGGGGTATTTCCTACAAGTCCCAATGTTCCTTTATATATATTGCTCATTTTAAATTTCCTCCTATTAATAAAGATTCTTCGCTTCGCTCAGAATGACAGTCCTGACAGTTCAAAATAACAATTTTATAGTTTACACCGCTGCGAAACCTTTTTCAAGGTCTGCGATGATATCATCAATGTGCTCCGTACCGATGGACAGACGGATGGTATTTCTTCCGATGCCCTGATCTGCCAGCTCCTCATCATTAAGCTGAGAGTGAGTGGTTGAAGCAGGATGTATAACAAGGCTCTTAACATCGGCAACATTTGCCAGAAGAGAAAAGATGCTTAAGTTATCGATGAACTTCCATGCTTCTTCCTGGCCGCCCTTGATATTGAAGGTAAAGATCGAAGCTCCTCCGTCGGGGAAATACTTCTGATACAGCGCATGATCGGGATGATCGGGCAGTGAAGGATGATTTACCTTTTCTACCTTGGGATGCTTGCTTAAGAATTCAACTACCTTCTTTGTATTCTCTGCGTGACGCTCAAGCCTTAAGGACAAGGTCTCAACGCCCTGAAGAAGAAGGAATGCACTGAAAGGTGAAATGGTAGCGCCGGTATCACGCAGGAGGATCGCTCTTATAAAGGTAACGAATGCTGCGGGACCTACTGCATCATAGAAGGATACGCCATGATAGCTGGGGTTGGGAGCTGCAATATTGGGATACTTGCCGCTTGCCTTCCAGTCAAACTTGCCGGACTCAACAATAATGCCGCCAAGAGTGGTTCCGTGACCGCCGATAAACTTGGTTGCGGAATGTACCACTATATCAGCGCCGTGCTCAAAAGGTCTGAACAGATAAGGAGTACCAAAGGTATTATCAACTACCAGGGGCAGTCCGTGCTTATGAGCTATTTCTGCGATAGCATCGATATCGGGAATATCGCTGTTGGGATTTCCGAGAGTCTCCAGATAGATCGCTCTGGTATTTTCCTGTATAGCGCCTTCAACCTCTGAAAGATTATGAGCATCTACGAATGTAGTATTGATGCCGTACTGGGGAAGGGTGTGAGCCAGCAGATTGTAGCTGCCGCCATAGATGGTCTTCTGAGCTACGATGTGGCCGCCGTTTGCTGCCAGCGCCTGAATGGTATAGGTGATAGCTGCTGCTCCGGAAGCAAGTGCCAGCGCTGCGCTTCCGCCTTCAAGAGCTGCCAGCCTCTTTTCAAGGACATCCTGTGTTGAATTGGTAAGACGTCCGTAGATGTTACCTGCATCTGCCAGACCAAAGCGGTCTGCTGCATGCTTGCTGTTATGGAATACATATGAAGTTGTCTGATAAATGGGCACTGCCCTTGAATCTGTTGCGGGATCAGCCTGCTCCTGACCTACATGTAACTGTAATGTTTCAAATCTATACTCGCTCATTTTTTTATCTCCTTTTTTATTTTTTAATTTTGTTTTATGGTTAAATCTACTTCTATCAAGATTCTTCGCTTCGCTCAGAATGACAACTGTTTTTGGTACAAAAAAACCGGGGCTTCTTCTTTGGCTCCCGGACTACTGGTCTTTCATATGGCATCAACATCGTGATCTGTCAGAGCGGACGAAGATACGTTCATACGCTCCGGCCATTGTACCAGCCCGGGAGTGACGCATTCGGCAACAACACATTATGCTGTTTATCTTCTTAAACTCTGTTCTAAACATCTTTTTCTCCTTTGATCGATCCGCATTCCTCAGCAGATGGTTGTATATTAACACGACTAACCCACTATGTCAATAGGTTTTTAATATTTTTTTGTTTATTTGTGTAAACCCCTGCAATTAAAGGATTTGTACTTGATTTACCTATTTATCACTAGTATAATTGGATTGATATTTAAGAGGCCATACTTGCAAAAGGAGGGAAAATAAATGATCTCAACAAAAGGCCGTTACGCAATACGAGTTATGCTGGATATAGCCCAGAATGATGATGGCAGCTACATTCCTTTAAAAGATATAGCAGAGCGACAGGATCTATCAAAGAAATATCTGGAGATAATCGCAAAGGAACTGGTGGCCGGCGGGTTTCTGATCGGCGCCAGCGGAAAAGGCGGCGGCTACAGATTAAGCCGTGATCCCGACAAATATACCATCGGCGAGATACTGGAACTGATGGAGGGCACCCTGTCTCCGGTAATATGCCTTGCAGACAAAAAATACAAGTGTAACAGAAAGAAAAAATGCAATACTCTTCCCATGTGGCAGGAATTTGACAAACTGGTGCATGACTTCTTTCATAATAAGAAACTGAGTGATCTGCTGTAATAAACTATCAGAACACAAAAAAAGATCCTTCGCTGCGCTCAGGATGACAAGGACTTAAATCTTTGTCATCCTAAACGTTAGCTTAAGGATCTTTTTAATTTCAGTTCTGTCCGTAATAAGCGTTTGCGCCGTGTTTACGATAGTAATGCTTATCCTGAAGTTCCTGGGGAGCAGGCTTAACATCAGGCTTGATCACCTCGGTGCGCAGCGCCATCTTTGCTACTTCCTCAAGCACCACTGCATTGTGAACTGCTTCGTGAGTACTCTTGCCCCAGGCGAAAGGCCCGTGATTCTTGCAAAGACATGCAGGTACTGCTGCATAATCCAGCCCTTTTGCTTCAAACTCATTAACTATCAGATGTCCTGTATTCTCTTCATAGGCATCTTCTATCTCGTCCTTTGTCAGCACACGCAGACAGGGTATCGATCCGTAAAAATAATCCGCATGTGTGGTACCGTAGCAGGGGATATCCCTTCCTGCCTGGGCCCAGCTGGTGGCATAGGGTGAATGGGTATGCACCACGCCGCCTATATTCGGAAATGCACGATACAGTTCCAGATGGGTAGGCGTATCGGATGAAGGATTAAGCTTTCCTTCAACTCTCTCACCGGTCTTAAGATCAAGGACTACCATGTCTTCCGGCTTCATTATCTCGTAATCAACGCCTGAAGGCTTAATAACAACCAGGCCCTTCTCACGGTCAATGCCGCTGACATTTCCCCAAGTGAAAGTAACCAGATTATACTTGGGAAGCAGCATATTTGCTTCATAGACTTCTTTCTTTAATTCTTCGAGCATGTTTTTAACCTACGCTTTCTACTGCTGCCTTTTCAACAGCCAGTGCTTTTTTGTAATCCTCAAGGAAGGCGCTGAATCCTTCAACATCAGCCTTATCAGCCATCAGCGTCTCTATCTTTGCGGAAGCAAATACTTTCTTATCAAGATAATCTTCAAGAGTTTCATCCGCTTTCTTATTGATGAGATAAGCAGCCAGCAGAGCCATACCGTAAGGGCCGCCTTCACCTGCACTCTCCATAACGGATACCGCAGTACCTGTTGCTGCGGAAAGTATCATCTGGCCCACGCCGGGAGTCTTGAAGTAACCGCCGTGTCCCATAAGTGAAGCTATCTCAACCTTCTCCTGTTTGGTAAGTATCTCCATGCCTATCGCAAGGGTAGCCATTGCCGACATAAGGTTTGCACGCATGAAGTTTGCAAGGGAAAGCTTAGCATCCTGCTTGCGAATAAAGAGAGGACGGCCGCTGTCAAGCTTGGTCACGCCTTCGCCGGAAATATAATTGAAAGGGATCAGTCCGCCTGCATCCTTATCACCTTCCAGCGCAGACTTAAACAATGTGGTATACAGATCATTCGTAGATATATCCACGCCTGCTGCCTTTGCAAAATCCTTAAACAGTCCTGCCCATGCATTGATATCGGAAGTACAGTTATTGCAGTGTACCATTGCCACGGGAAGTCCGGAAGGAGTGGTTACCATATCCAGCTCTTCATGCAATCCGACAGGCTTCTCAAGAACAACCATCGCAAAATCGGAAGTACCGGCAGAAACGTTACCTGTCTTTACGCGTACTGCATTTGTTGCCACCATACCGGTACCGGCATCACCCTCACAGGGTGCGCAGGGAATGCCGCTCTTAAGCTTTCCTGAAGGATCAAGGAATTTAGCACCTTCTTCGGTAAGCTTTCCGGCATCTTCTCCGGCTTTCAGTACCTTAGGAAGTATTTCCTTAAGCCTCCAGTCATAATAATCATCTATCAATGCGTCAAATTTAACCACCATGTCCTTATCGTAATCCATGGTGTATGAATCAATGGGGAACATACCCGAAGCTTCGCCGACACCCATAACATTCTCCCCTGTCAGGCGGTAATGTATATAGCCTGCCAGCGTGGTAAGATGAGCCAGCTTGGGAAGATGATCTTCCTTGTTCAGCGCTGCCTGATAAAGGTGGGCTATGCTCCAGCGCTGGGGAATATTGAAACCGAAAAGGCCTGTAAGCTTCTCTGCTGCCTCACCGGTAATGGTATTTCTCCAGGTACGGAATTCGGCCAGCTGGTTCCAGTCCTTGTCAAAAGGCAGATAGCCGTGCATCATTGCAGATACGCCTATGGCGCCGACAGTATTAAGTTCGATACCGTATTCGATCTTTACATTTGCAGCCAGATCTGCATAGCAGGTCTGAATGCCTTTTATGATATCGTCCTCCATATGATAAGTCCAGATACCGTTCTCCAGTCTGTTTTCCCAGGTAAATTCACCTGCAGCTATTGGCATATGCTTATCATCTATAAGACATGCCTTGATACGTGTACTGCCCAGTTCTATACCCAGAGCGGTGCGTCCGCTCTCGATAGCACTCTTTATCTGTTCTTTGTCCATCTTGTTCCTCCTAGTTATTCTCTACCATCTTTTATGCGGGCAGGATGCCTTGCGGGCCGCTGCCCTCAGTTCTACGTAGCAGCCGCAGGCTGCACAGGTGCCCTGATTCAGTTTTTCACATTCACCGCATATCTGAAGACGCTGAGCATATATATCGTCAGGCGCCTTCATTTCGGCATCCATCCAGTCCAGCTCTTTTTTTATAAGGCTGCGGTATTGTTCCTCATCAAAATCCTTAAGCAGACATTTCCTGCAAAATCTCTTATCTTCTGCTGCCATGTAGCTGTGATATCAGATCTCTGCAGTGATATGCATTACGCTGCACTTGGGTATGGTGAAGCTGATCTTTCCACCATTTGCCTTAACGCCGTCAAATACCTTCTTGGTAACCTTTTCGGGATCATCAAAGGTGTTGTGATCATGCATCTCACCGCCGACTATCTCGGCACTTACACCCTTAACCTCTGTTTCGGAAAGGACTGCTTCGATATCGTAATCCTTTTCTGCTGACAGGTTTGCAAGAGTAATGTGAAGCTTTCCGTCCTTGCCAAGAGATACGCTCTCATGCAGTGCGGGAACCTTGAAATCATCTTCAACGCCTACGGTCTCGTTTTCAATAAAGCTGTCAACCAGCTCTGCATCCTGATGAGCCTTGTACATATCAAATACGTGATAGGTAGGGGTCTTGATCATCTTATCGCCTTCGGTCAGGATCACAGACTGAAGCACGTTGCAAAGCTGTGCGATGTTTGCCATCTTCACACGGTCGCAGTGCTTATTGAAGATATTTAAGTTGATGCCGGCTACCAATGCATCGCGGATAGTGTTCTGCTGATAAAGGAATCCGGGATTAGTTCCTGCTTCAACATCATACCAGGTACCCCACTCATCAACGATAAGTCCTACCTGATGCTTTTTATCATATTTATCCATGATGGCTGTCGTACGGCTTACCAGCTCATCCATGAACAGGGTCTTCTTAAGTGTCTTGTACCAGAATTTCTCATCAAAATTCACGGCGCCGCCCTTTTTCTCCCAGGTATCGGGAACAGTATAATAATGCAGTGACAGACCGTCCATAAATCCATGGAACTGCTCGGGAGACTTAAAGCAGGTCTTCATCACCATATCTGTCCACTCATAATCATCGGCGTTGGAGCCACATGCTATCTTAAATATGGGCTTCTTGGGATCATAATTACGTACATAGGTCTGATAACGTCTGTACAGATTTCCGTAATACTCGGGGGTCATATTTCCGCCGCAGCCCCAGTTCTCATTACCTACGCCGAAATAATCAACGCGCCATGCTTCTTCATGACCGTTTGCCTTACGCATATCTGCCATGGGGGATACGCCTTCCATGGTCATATATTCAACCCACTCGCTCATCTCCTGTACGGTCCCGCTGCCCACGTTTCCGTTAACATAGGTCTTGCAGCCCAGCTGACGGCAGAGTTCCATGAACTCATGTGTACCGAAGCTGTTGTCTTCTACAACGCCGCCCCAGTGGGTGTTGATCATCTTCTTACGGCTTTCCTTGGGTCCGATACCGTCCTTCCAGTGATACTCATCTGCAAAGCAGCCGCCGGGCCAGCGCAGCACGGGGATCTTAATTGCTTTGAGTGCCTCTACCACATCGGTACGCATGCCGTTTACATTGGGGATATCCTTATTGTTTTCCCCTACATAAAGGCCTTCGTATATGCAGCGTCCAAGATGTTCTGAAAAATGTCCCTGCAATTCGGGATTGATGTGTCCGCAAAGATGCTTAGGATTGATAAAAAGCTTCATCTGTAACCTCCGATCGAAAAAAATAGATATAGATAATTTACACCAAAAACGGCTTTTTTGCAAGGAAAAAGCGCTTATCCGCGGGCATTTACAGGCCGGCCGAAGCAGCTATATCCGCTATCAGATAAGGGTCTTTTTTATCCCTTCCGGGAGGGGTCAGAAAAGGGGCATCCGTCTCGGTCACCAGCATTTCCGCCGGCACTTTTTCAATGACTTTCTTTATCTTTACGGCATCAGCCTTCAATACGGAAGTACCCACACCTATCCTCCAGCCCAGCCTGACAAAACGCAGCGCCATCTCTGCACTGTAAGAGAATCCGTGTATCACTCCGCCAAGCTGCGGATACTGCGATAAGATCTCTATCGTATCCTCTGCTGCCGCCACGGAATGTACTATCACCGGTATCCCTCTGCCTTCAAAAAGCCGCGATGCTCTCTCAAAGTCCTTCATCTCCGCTGCCATATCCAGCTGTCTTTTAAAAGCCTGTTTCTGGGCATTTACCTTCTCTGTATTATCTGCCGCAGGCTTAAGTCCCCTGTAATCAAGGCCGCACTCACCAAGCGCCACAGCCTGCGCTGATTTAAGCAGTTCCGAAAGCCTCTCCCAGTTCTTCTCAGTCAGATCATAAACATATTGGGGGTGGAATCCGTAGGCAGGCTTTATTATGGGATATTCAGCTGCTATTCTCTGCACCCTTTCCAGCGAAGCCATATCATATGAAGGATTGATAACCTCCCTGACTCCCAGATCCGAAAGATTTTTTAAAAAAGCTTCCCTGTCACCGTCATAATCCGGTTCATCATAATGTGCATGTGTGTCAAAATACTCTCTGTTCATTTTACTATTTATACCCTTTAATTTTTATACGCTTTAGTGTAGAATAAGTACATGGTTGATTACAAGCTTTTAGAAAAACAGATCAAGGACAGTGCCAAGGACGAAAAGCAATATCTGCCGATTCTTTCCAATACTGTCGCAATCATCAAGAACAACATACCCGGTATTAACTGGGTCGGTTTCTTTTTGAAAGACCAGGACGGTCTTTATCTTGGGCCTTTTCAGGGAAACGCCTCATCTGTCATACGTTTACCCGAAGGAAAGGGACTTTGCGCCACCGCCATCAAAAAGAACGATATGGTCTATGTTCCCGATGTACACGGTTATCCGGATTACATTCCCGGGGATGACGCTACGGATTGCGAACTGATATTTCCCCTTCACGCCAGTAATATCATCATAGGCGTGCTGGCTATATCAAGTCCCATACTTAACCGCTTCTCCGTAAGCGACAGGGACAATATCCGCAGGCTGGTTACTATGGTGGAAAAATCCACCGACTTTTCCGCTATCACCGGAAAGATGCCTGCTACCACACAAAAGCAGCCGGCCAAGCAGCATAATATGCCTTTCGAATTATGGCTTTATGCTATCAAGGGTCTGGCCCAGACCTACGAAATGGTGGAGCCAATATACTCCCAGCTTTCAGATCAGGAAAAGAAAGCTCTTCAGGAAGAATACGAAAAGACGGCGTAAGCTACGCCGCCTTTTTTGTTATGATGCCTTTTTATCTTCTGCTTTTTCTTTTATCTCTATCCCCGGGAAATTAAATACAAAGTCCATTATCTTTTTGGGTGCTTTCTTCTCTATCAGTCTGGTATAGAGCATGAAGCCCGCAAATCCGGCCATGGCTCCCAGTATTGCGCCGCAGATAACATCTGTAGGATAATGCACGCATACATATATACGTGAGAGGGCTATCATCGTAGCCAGAACTATGGCAGGAATACTGAAGCGTTTTTTCATCTTCATATAGGGCAGCACGCTTGATACCGAAAAGGATGCAGCCGTATGTCCCGAAGGAAACGAATAATCCCATTGGGGTTTGACTATACATACTATCTGCTCGTAAAGGTCATAGGGCCTGGGTCTTGCGACCAGCGGCTTTATTATGAAATTGCAGAGGATCACGTTCAGTACCAGCGCCACCGCACAGGCTATGCCCACGCGTCTGGTCTTTTTAACAATAAGCAATGCCAGTATGATTATTATCCATGCTATTCCGGCCTTTCCCAAATGGGTGATGAATATCACGATGGGGTCCAGCCATTCCTTCCGGATATTGTTCATAACATATTCCAGGATGGATATGTCGAACTCGTCTATTGATGTCATCGGGGTCATTAAGAATATCTCCTTGTTGTTAAGATCCTGAGCGTAGCGAAGGATCTTTTTACATAATATACGCCAGCACATATACCAGCGGTGAATTCCAGTATATGGTTATCTCATTAGTGCTGTAGGAACGCCAGTCATCCACGTACCATTTCATGGGAGGACGGCCGCCCAGTACCTTTTCGTTTGCCATGGTATCACCTGCGCGGTAATTGGGTCCGCCGGACACAAAGCCGGGAATAGGCTCATCTATGCCGTCGGCAACAGTGGGTCTGCTGTGGGGATCCCTGAATGCCTTTTCGCCATAACCCGTTACATAACTCATATCCATTGCATTGCGGCCCAGTATATAATCAAGCTGCGCAGCCGCATAATCAAGATATTCCTGCTTGCCGCTAAGCTTATTTGCAAAGCAGAGTACCATGGCGTTGCATAATACCTGCATATTGCTGCCCCAGCAGAAGTTATAAGGATGGAAAGCCAGCTCATAAGGATTGGCTGCCGCCACCTTGCAAAGGCGCTCTGCTTCATCGATCCAGTTACCGCGAAGCTTATCGCAGATATCTCCGGGGAATACGCCCTTCTTTGCCATCAGTACGCTCATGGAAGCAAGACCGCCTACATCAGCCCAGCCCAGAGCCACAGTGCTTATACGCAGTTCCAGTATCTGGCGTATGCTCCAGATCCACTTATCATCATTGGTAATCTGATAAAGCTCTGCTGCAGCCCACATACGTTCATCGGCATCACACATATCCTCATAAGTACCGGTGTGAACTTCCGAAGGATTGGTAAATACAAATCCGGGATTTGCAGCAAGCCACTTAGCTGCTGCCAGTGCGGATTTTTTATAGGCTTTTGCTCTCTTCTCATCATACTTTTCATACAAACGTGCTGCCAGGGCCATGATAGCGGCCTGATCGGCAGTAGCAAGTGAAGATACGGGAGTCATCACAGGCTCTTCTTTATCGTCCTCGGGCATTATGAAATCCACAAAGCCCATGGATGTTGCCTTGTGATGCACACCGCCGTCCTTTTCCTGCATCTTAAGCATCCAGTCCAACTCGTATGCACATTCATTAAGGATATCGGGAATGCCGTTACCGCTCTCGGGTATATTCATGGATGCCTTGAAAGCCTTGGGCTTTAAAGCATAAGCATACAGAAGATGCGCCAGGGCAACCGAACCGGCAGTCACATATCTTCCGTAATCACCTGCGTCATGCCAGCCGCCGTTTAACTTGACGTATCTGGTAGGATCGCTGTAAAGAACTCTTGCCTTCATGCAATGACATGCCTTATGCGCGAATTTACCGGCATATTTCTCCTCCAGCTTCATACCGCAGCGCTGGAAATAGAACATACGCAGGACATCCTTATAAAGTGAGGAATACACCTTCTTTCCTATGGTAAAGCCGGCGCTGCGCTCACCCTTTTCGTCAACGAAATAATATTTGCCGGGATCCTTAACTTCCGAAAAGTCAATAAGCCCCGCCTTCTCTCCGCTGTTCTCGTCCTGGACAAGCTTTGCCTCACCCTCAAGAACGCGCTCGCCTTTACTGTTAAAAAGCTTATATTTTTTACCGCCGCTGATGGTGGCATGTTTGACTGACTCAGCTGCATAACCAACCTGGTTTACTGCTATCATAATTTTCTCCTTCCGGTTCACTCTATTGACTCGTCATATACGGCGCGGGAACCACCCACAAACCTGGGACGATATCTGGCCGCTATGATACGGGCCTTGCCTACAGTATCCTGTTTCAGCTTAAGGGGCACAACTACAGGCTTTACATGCATTCCTATCAGTACACCGCCTATATCAATGCCTGCCAATGCGCTCTGCCTGATATCTCCTACCAGTACCGGATCACTAAAATGCTGATATGCCTGGGTTGCAAAAGAGCCGCCTGCCTTGGGCTGGGGAATGGCATTGACCTGCTCAAAGCTGTATTTCTCCATAACACTGCGCTCGGTAACAAGTGCGCGGTTTAAGTGCTCGCAGCACTGGACGGCCAGCCTGAGCTTAAGCTCTGAAACCGCTGTTTCCACACCCTTCCACAGCTCTGCTCCCAGATCCACGGAAGAATGGGTTCCTATCAGTTCACCCTGTACAGCGCTGGTAGAGCAGCCTATAACAAGAAGGTCTCCCTCTTTGAGCTTTGCCTGCTCAGCCACCTCCCGCACAAGTGCGCATACCTCTTCAGTTACGTTCATGAGATCACCTCTGAATATTAAATATAATCTCTGTGTATATTAACA
>JAEEGL011153373.1_pt1 | contig 16353 bp, 16 predicted proteins | sample 9134231 | NCBI WGS metagenome assembly JAEEGL01 (sample SAMN16246548, study PRJNA631951) | gut metagenome | biome: gut microbiome; feature: rumen; material: fiber-attached | host: Bos | place: Iran: Karaj | collected 2018-10
GGGGTCTCAATCTCCAGGAAGTCGCGCTCGCTAAGATAGTTCCTCACCAGCATAGCCATCTTGTGGCGCATCACGAGGTTGTTCTTCACAGGGTTGCGGCGGATGTCGAGGTCGCGGTACTTCATGCGGATGTCGTCGCCGCCGTCGCTCTGGTCCTCGATGGTGAAGGGAGGCACCTTGGCCTCGTTGAGTATTGTCATTTCGGTGACTTCGATCTCGATTTCGCCGGTAGGTATCTTGGTGTTCTTCGAGCTGCGCTCGATGACCTTGCCGGTCACCTGGATGACGTATTCCCTGCCGAGCTTGCGAGCCTGCTCGCAGAGTGTGGCGTTGGTTTCCATGTTGAACGCCAGCTGCGTGATGCCGTAGCGGTCGCGCAGGTCGATAAAGGTCATGCCGCCGAGGTCGCGCGAGCGCTGCACCCATCCGGCGAGAGTCACGGTCTGTCCCACATTGGCGAGGCGGAGCTCGCCGCAAGTATTTGTTCTATACATTGTTGTATCTGTTTTTTGTCCTTTTGTTAAGTTGCAAAATTACGAAAAACGTACAAACTGCGAAAAAAAATTTTCCTCGCTGCGGCAGTTTTTTGCTATTTTTGCAACTATATTATAAAGGCACTCTGTCAGCATGACGAACGACGAACAACTGCAAGCCGACTTCCTGAGACTCCTCGAGCGCTGCCGAGGGTCGCTGATACGTTTGTGCCTTATCCACACTGACCGAAAACCCGACAACGTCAAAGACCTCTTCCAGGACATCGTCTACAACCTGTGGCTCGGTTTCCCGAAACTGCGCGAAAAGGGCTCTGCCCACAGCTGGGTCTACGGCGTGGCGCTCAACGTGGCCATGATGCACCACCGCTCGCATCGGAAACACCCCGACTTCGTGGATCTCGACGAAAACCTGACAGAAGCGCTTGCCGACAACGACAACGACGAACTGATAGAAACCCTCTATCATCTTATCGACCGGCTTGACAAAGACGACAAGACTCTGCTGTTCTTCTACATCGACCACGTGCCACAGAAAGAGATCGCCGCCATCTACCACACCACCGAGATGTCCATAAACCACAGGATTAACCGCATTAAGAAAAAACTCAAACAAATGTATGAACATGAACAATGAACACAACCGCGACCTCGACGAGTTGTTCTCTGCCTGGCAGCGCTACGGCGAGCGCCTCGACAGCGCCATCGCCGAGAAACCCATCGAGCCTGCACAAATCCATTTCAACAACAGACGCCGTTCGCTGAAGCGTAGGCTGGCAACCTCGGCTGTGGCTGTCATCGTGGCCTGTGTCGCAGCCTTCGTATGGCTGTTGAGTCTGTCCGACCGCTATGTTGCCGACACTTTCGACCTCATACCCATGCTTGTCGCGGGAGCGCTCCTGCTCTACGCCATTGCTGGCAGCCTGTCGGCATTCATACATGCCGACAACTCTGCCGCCGCAAGCTATGCAACCGCGGCACGCGTCATGACATTAGTGGCCGTCGTGACGATAGCAATCACCACCGCCACCCCGGCCTATCAAGGGCGGTCAATGTCGTCCGGTAGCGACCGCACCGCCGCCATCACAACTACCAGAAACATCATTGATTATACCGGTTATTAAACCTGGATGAGAAAGAAACACGCCATATACCTTGCCATTGCTCTTGCAGTCATCGGAGGCACCCTGGCCTTACGACTGTGGCCGCGCACTGTGCCGCCAGAGGACTGTAGCGAGCTCTACCGCCTCTATGCCGACACGCCAGGCGTCGACGCCACCTTCATCCGCGGCTTCCAAGTCAACGACACACTCTCACTCGACGTCACGCTGCTTCAGGCCACCGACTCGGCAGGTTGGGAGACACTTATCACAGATTTTCAGGTAACACGGGAATTTATTAATTTAAAATTTGACAATATTATATCTCGATGGGGGAAGAAAGGACATGCTGACAAACAACAAGATTCAATACCTGAGAACAACGACCTAATCCTGGTTGCCAATCGGATGCGCACAATCAGCATCTTTCATATAACAGACAAATCTCAATTTAAACAAATCATAAGAATACACGTAAAGGAATTAAAAGACAAATAACCCTATTAAAACAATACACAATGAAGAAACAATTTGTTACAGTATTTGCTCTGTTGAGCATGATGGCCGTTTCGTGCCATAAAGAGAACTTCACGGAATTTGAGCCCACTGTTGTCGGCGAAAGTGCAGTCTACACGTTAAGCTACGCCATTGACGGTGTTTCTCAACACGCCCAATTTGACAGCAACATCTCCTGTCGTAGGCTCTGTCAATCTTATTCATATTCACCAAAATATAAATAACAAATGAAAAAGAAACTGTTTTTATTTGCCGTTTTGGCATGTTTTGCCATTGTGTGTACGGCACAAACAAATCGTCGCAGCGTAACCCTCAGTTGGGGGATGCTGAGAGAAACATGGCCGGCAACAGGGTTGGCGGGAGCAACTGCACCGTCAAGCCTGTTCAGCGCGCCAAGTGAAGGCCAATTAGTTGTAGATGCAGATCTTTGGAATATCGGGAAGAACTTCAGTCTGGGGTTCTATGCCGGGGTGGCTCGCTCGTCGTTCAAAGACGACGGCCTAATCAAGCCTTCCGTGCTGGTGCGCTACGGCATAGCCGGACGCTATCATCTTATTCCCGAGTCTGAAAGGTGGGACGTGTCGCTGAAAGCCGTCCTTGGGAGCATGTGGTGCTACGGCACCACACTGCAAGCAGACTACGGCGCCGGACTCTCCGCATCGTTTTACATGTCCAAGCACTGGGGCATCACGGCGGAATACCTTGTAGGGCGCTTCGTGTTCAGCGACTACGACATTGTGCGCATTTTCACCAGCAACCACTTCCTGAAATGCGGCATCAGCTTTAGGTGGTAGTATGCCATCCCCCACAACGTATACATTTGATTCCGGTACATTGAATATCAACCTTTAAAACACAATACCATGAAACGGAAAATCTTCGTAATTGTCATGGTCGCCATTGCGGGTATCATGCCTGTCAAATCACAACAGACATACCTCAACAGGGTGTCGGTGAATTATTCGTTTTCCCAGTACGAACATCTGCGTAATCTGTGGGACAACGGTGCCAAGCACATGAACCAGTCGTCAGTTGGCATTGCATACGGTCGCATGCTGCCATCGAACTTCGAGGTCGGTGTGTACTGTAACGTCCTGTTTGCACAATGGGGGAACATCGAACTGACTGACCGACTTGTGTTCTCGCCAGGAGTGCTCATTAACTACCACCTTCTGCCCGCGATGCAGGTGAACAGCGAAAGGTTTGACGTGTACCTATGCAGCAACCTCGGCGGCACTTTCGCCATGGGCTGCAAGCTGGAATATGGTCTGGGGCTTGGTGGGCAATATTACATAACCAAACATTTCGGGATAGGCCTCGAGTGCGGTTTCGGCCATTATACCGTGGCAAGACTCGGATTTACTACCACAAGCAACTTCCAAGCCAGAGGAGGCTTGAGCTGGCGTTGGTAGATATCTTCTGTGTATGGGCTCCGGCAACTACCCAACTGGGAGTTGATAATGGAGATTTGAGAATTGAAACAAGTGAGTAAGGGCGGCGTAATGGACATGCCGTCCTTTTTTTGTTTTTTTACATACTTGTCGACAGTAAAAATAACCAAGTTTAGGAACTATATAATCCGTTTGTTTTCAGTATGTTCTTTGGTATTTCTTTGGTATTTCTTTGGTTTTACCCAAAGAAATACCAAAGAAACACCGAGGAACAGTACTATTTAATAAGGAGTTGTCATTATGAAAACAAGTAACAAAACATGCATTCTTGTGGACGGAAGCCTTCGCTCCGCCGGATTAACCTTTTACACACGCAGCGACAAAACAATTGTGCGTTGTGCAAAAAAAGCAGAGAACCCAAGCGTTGTACCCTGGTGGACGGAGGGTTTGTCAGGGTGGAGCATTGGGGAGTTGTCAACGGGGTGTTGGTAAATATTTGTTAATATTTCAAAAATAATGCCTACCTTTGCATTTTATAAATAAATTTAAACAATGTATAATAGGCTGGAAATCAACGAAGGTATGTATGTACCGCGCGACCCGGAAACGTTTCCGAAGGACGATGCGCAGGCGCATCTGGTGGAGGTGAAAGCACCGAGAAAGGGTGCCCGCCAGTTTGTGTTCGACGAGACATATCCATACCTTGACCGTTCTTTCGGCTATTGGTTGAACCGCAATGTGATAGGCATCCCGTTCCTGTGGACGGTGATATATCTGCGCAACCTGCTGCATTTCGGATTGAAGATTGAAGGGCGTGAGCGGCTGAGGCCATGGCGCAAGGAGCTGAAGAAAGGCTCGGTGGCGGTGTGCAACCATGTGTATGAGTTCGACGCCGTGGCCGTGAAGCAGGCCCTGTGCCCGTGGCGCCACATCTGGATACCGATGTATGCCAAGCATTTCAACGGCGGCCAGTACTGGTTTGTGCGCTATGTGGGCGGCATACCGGTGCCGGAGAAGCGCAGCGGCATGCGCAATTTCGACCAGGCATTCGACGAGTACCACCGCCGCGGCCAGGACGTGCTGGTGTTCCCCGAGGCGGTGCGCTGGAACTGGTACACTCCGATACGGCCGTTCCGCAAAGGGGCTTTCACCATGGCCTACCGATGGGGCTGCCCGGTGGTGCCGATGGCCATCACCTACCGCGAACGCAAAGGACTCTACCGCCTCTTCGGCAAGAAGGAAGTGCCGACGGTGACGATACACGTGGGCGAACCCATAATGCCCGACACCACGAAGGCCCGACGCGACGAGCTGGAACGCCTGCGCACCGAGGCACACCGCCGCATTGTGACGCTGGCAGGCATCAGAGTGAACCCCTGGGATGCCGTGCCTGACGACGAGAAAGTGAAAGTGGAAAGTTGAAATACTTCCAAACTAATATAACAGCAAAACAAACAATAAACACAATACTATGAAGACAAGTAACATGATTGTGCCGAATCTGCTCCTCGGAATGGCAGGTGGCATACAGTACCGTGCCCTGTTGAAGGCAACGAAGAACCCCCGTAAGGCCAGCGAGAAGACCTTGCGCGACATACTGACCTACGCCAAGGACACCGTCTACGGCAAAGAACACAAGTTCGCATATATCCTCGAGGCCCAGAACGACACCGAGCTCTACAAGCGCTACCGCGAGAATGTGCCAGCCAACGAGTATGAAGATCTGCGCCCCTATGTGGAACGCCACAAACACGGCGAGGCCGACATACTGTTCCCCGGCAAGCCGGTGCTCTACGCCACCACCAGCGGCTCGACGGCCGAGCCCAAGTGGATACCTATCACCGAGCGCTACCTGAAGACCATCTACGGCAAGATGACCAAGGTGTGGCTCTACAACTTCATACAGAACCGCCACAAGGTGTTCGCCGGCAAGATCCTCTCCATCGTCGGCAAGGTGGTGGAAGGCTACGCCCCCGACGGTACGGTGTACGGCTCGGTGAGCGGCGTGACACAGCGCGACTGCCCGGGCTTCGTGAAGAAGCTCTACAGCAACCCGCAGTGCGTCTACAGCATCGCCGACTACACGGCACGCTACTATGTGCTGATGCGCATGGGCATCGAGCAGGACATCACCCTCATCGTCACCGCCAACCCCTCGACCATCGTGGAGCTGCAGAACAACGTGAACCGCTACTACGACGAGTATGTGAACGACATAGAGCACGGCACCCTGAAGGCCGACCTCGACATCGACCCCGAAATCCGCAAGGAACTCGAGGCTTGCCTCAAGCCCAACCCCAAACGCGCCGCCGAACTGCGCGCCCTCAAAAAACAGTACGGCAACGTGCTGCCCAAACACTACTGGCCCAACCTGCAGATCCTGAACACCTGGAAGTGCGGCAACACAAAGGTATACCTCGACAAGTTCAAAGACTCGTTCCCCAAAGGTATGCTGCACCAGGAATTCGGCTACTTCGCCTCGGAGTGCCGCTTCGGCCTGGTGATGGACGACACGCTGAACAGCGTCATGTTCCCCCACATGCACTACTACGAGTTCGTCAAGGAGGAGGAGATGGACAGCGAGAACCCCACCTTCTACCAGCTGCACGAACTGGTGGAGGGCCAGCGCTACTGCCCGTACGTGAGCACCTTCGCCGGCCTCTACCGCTACAACATGAACGACCTGCTCGAGGTGGGGCCCAAATTCAAGAACACCCCCACCGTGCACATGATTCAGAAGACCCACGGAATTGTCACCATGACCGGCGAGAAACTCTACGAGCGCCAGTTCATAGAGGCCGTGCACGAGGCAGAGAAGACTACCGGACTGAAGACCCGCTTCTTCATCGGCTTCGCCGAGCTGCCCGAGAGCCGCTACAACTTCTACTACGAGTTCGCCGACCTCTCGACCACGCAGGAACAGGCCGAGCAGTTCACCAAGGCCGTCGATGCAGCCCTGATGGAGAGCAACATGGAGTACAAGGCCAAGCGCGAGTCGCTGCGCCTGAAGGACGCCGTGACATACCGTCTGCAGTTCGAGAGCTTCGAGCACTTCAAGGAGCGCTGCATCAAGGAAGGCGCCCGCGACGGCCAGTTCAAGCTCAACCTGCTGCTGCAGGACGAGGTGCGCCATGCCAAGTTCAACGACCTGATTCTGAAATAGGGTGGAAACCAAGACAATGATTATCGCCAACACTCTTCTGAGTATTGTTGGCGAAATATACTATAGTGAGTTGCGCCGCGCCTCCCGGCATCCGCGCAAGGCTGCCGAGAGGGGGCTGCGCCACATACTGGAATACGCCAAAGACAGCGAGTTCGGACGCAAGCACGATTTCGCATATATCCTTGAAGCCAAAGAGGACACCGAACTGTACCGCCGCTACCGCGAGAAGGTGCCGGTGTGCGACTACGAAGCCTTGCGGCCAATGGTGGAACGCCACAAGAACGGGGAGGAGAATGTGCTCTTCCCCGGCAAGCCGGTGCTCTACACCACCACCAGCGGCACCACGTCGAAGCCCAAGTGGATACCAATCACGCCGGAGTATCTCTACAATATCTACGGCAAAATGACCAAGGTGTGGCTCTACAACTTCATCAAGAACCGTCCCAAGGTGTTCAGTGGCAAGGTGTTCTCGGTTATCGGCAAGTTGGTCGAAGGCTACGCTCCCGACGGCACCGTGCTGGGCTCGCTTTCGGGCTACACACAGGGCACCTGCCCCGACTTCCTGAAGGTCATATACGCCAATCCGCCCTGTGTATCGGGTATCGCCGACTACGACTCGCGCTACTACGTGCTGATGCGTCGCGGCATAGAGCAGGATGTGGCATTGATAATCGCTGCCAACCCCTCGTCGATAGTGGAGCTGCAAAACAACGTGGAGAAGTATTTCGACGACTATGTCAACGACATCGAGCACGGCACGCTGAAGGCAGACCTGAAGATAGAGCCGGAGATAAGAGCGGAGCTGGAGCCGATGCTCAAGCCCAATCCCAGACGTGCCGCAGAACTGCGTGCGCTGAAAGCCAAATACGGCGAGATACTGCCCAAGCACTACTGGCCGAACCTGCAGATATTGAATACCTGGCGTTGCGGCAACACGCGCATCTACCTCGACAAGTTCAAGGATTGGTTTCCCGAGGGCATGTTGCATCAGGAGTTCGGCTACTTCGCCTCGGAGTGCCGCTTCGGTCTGGTGCTCGACGACTCGCTGAACACCGTGCTCTTCCCGCATTACCACTACTACGAGTTTGTGGAAGAGTCGGAGGTCGACAGTCCCGACCCGCATTTCCTGCAGGTCTACGAGTTGCAGGAAGGCAAGCGCTACTGCATGTACATCACCAACACCACCGGCTTCTACCGCTACAATATGAGCGACCTGCTCGAGGCAGGGCCCTGCTTCAAGAAGACACCTACGGTGCACATGATACAGAAGCTGCACGGCATAGTGACCATTACCGGCGAGAAGCTGCACGAACAGCAGTTTATAGAGGCGGTGCACCGTGCCGAGGAGTCGACGGGCATGAAGACCAACTTCTTCATCGGCTTCGCCGACCTTGCCATCAAGGGCTACCGCTTCTACTATGAATTCGGCGACCCGTCGACGACACAGGAGCAGGCAGAACGTTTCACCGTTGCGGTTGACGAGGCTCTCAAGGCCATAAACATAGAATACAAGACCAAGCGTGACTCGCTGAGGTTGCAGATTCCCGAGACCTGTCGGTTACAGCCCGCGGCCTTCGAGGCATACAAAGGACAGTGCCACGCCGAGGGTGCCCGCGACGGCCAGTTCAAGTTGCAGCTGCTTCTGCAGGACGAGGCGCGCCACGCCAAATTCAAACAACTTGTACTAAAATAGACTACACATGGAATTATCGCTCGATGGCATAAAAGCAGTAATTTTCGACCTTGACGGAACATTGTATCTCAAACCGTTGTTACCGTTGAGACTTATATCGGCTGACATCAGGCACATGTTTGTCCTCGGCAACGAGCGCAAGGCACGTGCCGAATTGAAAGGACGCCGTTTCGGCACGGCCGAGGCCTATTACAAAGCCTTGTTCATGAGAGTGGCAGAGCTTAGCCGTTGTACGCCTGAGTATGCCCGCCACTGGTATGAGGAAGACTATATGCCGTTGATGCAGCGCCTGATGCGGCGCCACTACCACCTGGAGCCATGGGTGGCCGGGGTGTTGGCAGAGCTGCGTCGTCGCGGCATCAAAACGGCCGTGTACTCCGACTATGGCTGTGTACGGGAGCGGCTTGAAGCCCTGCGGTTCAACTGCAACTGGGTCGACCTGATTGCCGATGCTCCTTCGCTTGGAGGCTTGAAACCCTGCAAGGAGTCGGCAATGAAAATCTGCGAGGAGCTGGGTGTGAAACCCGAGGAGACCGTCATTGTCGGCGACCGCGACGACACAGATGGAGAAAGCGCACGCCTTTGCGGCATGCGCTTCATGCTGTACACTAAAAAGGATTCACTTTCGCTTAAGGCGTAGCCGTAACGGCAGGTGGTCGCTCAGACCGCCTTCGTAACGCATACCTACATTGGTGCGCTTGGGCCGCATGCCGACGTTGCGTTTCTCTTCGGTGAGCAGGTGGTCGAAGCGCATCAGTTTCATATCGCCGACCATCCAGCTGTCGCCGGCCAGCAGGAACATGTGGTCCAAATAATCCCAACGCCCCTGATACTTATGGCTGCCCCAGTCTTTCGGCAGACGGTTCGTCAGGATACGTATGCCATCGGCATTGACGCTGTCGGTGCCGAACCCCATGCCGTCGGTGATAGGCGCTTCGTCGGGCGTGGCGTTCAGGTCGCCCATGGCGATGACGGCTGCGCCGGGATGTTTGGCATGCTCTTTGACCATGAGTTGCCGCAGTGTGTCGGCCACGCGAAGCCGCTGAGCCTCGGCTTCTTCTCCGCCACGTTTCGAGGGCCAATGGTTGAGCAGCAGCACTATGCTGTCGCCAGCCGATGTGACACCTTCGACCAGAAGGATGTCGCGTGTGAAGAAACCGGCGGCGCTGTCGCTGAGGTTTACGCGTCGGCTGTTGACAACGTTGAAGCGGTCGCTGCGGTAGATGAGGGCAACATCGATGCCGCGCCGGTCGGGCGAGTCGTAGTGCACGTAGCGATAGGGCACCTGTACCAAGGGTGTGCTCTGGCAGAGCTCCCGCAGCACATACTTGTTCTCCACTTCGCCAAGACCGACGACATCGGGCAGGTCCATCATGGCGATGGTCTTGTGGATGCCCTGCAGTTTGACGTTGAGTTTGCGGCGTGTCCATCGCAAGTCGCCCTGCGGCGTGAACTCGTCGTCGTTGGTGTGCGGGTCGTCGCGGGTGTCAAAGAGATTCTCCACATTCCACCATGCGGCGGTGAATGTCTCTTGTGCCGATGCAGCCGTCGTCAACATCAGTATCGCAACAACTATGGTTCTGGATACGAATTGCCACAAATCACCCATAATTTCTCTCAATCAATGGACAATTCGTGGCAATTCGGGTCATGGATTTTATTCGGCGGGCGTCTCCTCGGCCACTGCCTCGACCGGGGCCGGTGCCTCCTCGGCCTCAGGGACCTCGGCGGCAGGCGCCTCAACAACTTCTACCACCTCTGCGGGCTTCGGCTGCCACACCCAGCGGTGCTGCGTGAAGCGGAAGATGAGCAGGAAGGCTATGCCGAGAATCAACACCCAGTAGAGTATCTTGCGCCACAGCGGCGTCTTCTTGTCGGCGAAGGGGTCTTTAGCCACCACCTTGGGATACTTGGCCATCGAGGTCAGCGTCTTGCCGAAGGTGGTGTTGACCTTCACGTCGCTGTTGATGGCCCAGCCGTTGGCGTTGAGCACCGGGCCGAGGTTGCGCTTGCGCAGCTTGAGCCACGCCAGCAGCATCGAAGGTCCGCTGATGAGGAGCACCACAGCGGCAACAAGGATGATGACGTTGTACCACTTGGCCACAATGAATCCTCCCAGCATTCCCAACGCTGCCCCTATGGCGCCGAAGGCCAAGCCGATGGCGGCAAAGATACCGGCAAACTTGGCTATGTCGAACGGCGCTGCCGGCTTCTTCTCGGCAGCAGCTCCCTCCTCGGGCTTGGCGGTGAGGTTGGTGCTGGCCGTGTCGGCCTTCGAGGTCATCTCGTCAAATTGCTTGCTCTCTTTCTCCGAAGCACTCTTGGTAATCTTGTCGGTCACCCAGTTGCCGAATTTGCGGTAGGGGCTCCAGAAGGCCTGACGGATGCTGATGGGGTTGTCGATAATCTTGGTGATGGTGGCGTCCCAGTCTTGACCCGTACGGTCGTAGAAGATGGCGTTCTTGCCTTCGTGCAGGCCGCCAATTTCGCCGTCGGTGAGAGCCGCCACGATGTCCATCTGGGCACCGCCGTTCTTAGAGATGCAGTGGCAGTAGAGCAGGTACATGCCGCTCTTGCCGGCGGTGGCAGTACTCTTGCCCATATCGCTCACCTTGACGCATAGGTCGCAGCAGCGCTGGTCGATATAGAGTTTACCGGCCTGGAAGACGGCAAGGTTCTTGTCGTCGCGGCGGTAGAAGTCTTTGAAGACAACATAGTTGTGCAGCAGACGGAAGAAGTCGCGGCAGTAACGCAGCAGACGCTCCACAGGTTCGATGGCGGCGGCATGTTCGCCTACCTGGGCGGCTATGGCCTCGTTCATGGCGGTCTCACCGGCAGTCTTCCAGGCTGTGTAGGCGTCAATTTTGGCCACCACGGCATTCCACTCCTCCTCGTTGACGGTGTCTTTGCCCTGCAACTCCGGTACGGCGGCCACCACGGCGGTCATCTGAGCCTTCCAGGCCGGGTTCAGACCCTCGGCGAGAGGCAGCAATGCATCCTTGCGCGGACGTGCCAGCGGATAGGCCGATATCTCGGCTATGTTGTTGTTGAGGTCTCCGTCGCTGATAGCGGCGATCTTCTCCACCTGAACGTCGAGGGCGCCGGCGGCATCCTCGTCGAACTGCACCAGTTTGCAGCGCATGAACCAGTCGGCAATCTTGGTGCGCACGGCATTCACGGCCGCCTCGGCATCATCGCTGCCGTCACCGTATGGGGGTTCGTAGGGTTCGGTCTCGCCGGCGGTGTACTCGGCCTTGCATTTCTCTTCATACACAGCCATATAGGCATTCACGTCGGCCAGCGATATCTCTTCTTTCTTCACATCCAGCTTGCCAAGAATCATCTTGGCGGCATCGAGTGCCTGCTTGCCTTCTTCGGTTGAACCGTTGATGCCGGAAAACTCGATGTGATCGTTGCCTTCGATAAGGTAATCCATGTCAACAAGCACTTTCTTCAGCCACTGCGACGCGGCGACGACTTCGTGTACACGTATCTTGCCGTCCTTGTCGGTGTCCATCAGCGACAGTGTTCGCTCGTCGAACTCAAGCCCTTTCACAGGGCAGCTGAGTACTGTCCATAGTTTCTGGTCCAATACGTCGAGGTGTGCAATATCCTCGCCAGTCTCGATGTTCACGCGGGTCACACCGCCCACGGTGCTGAATTTCCATTCATAGCCATCCTTGCTAATCAGGTTTGTAATCTTTGCCATATTGCTGTGTTGTTTGGTTATTTCTTGAATTGGTTGACAATCAGCGTGCTGTATTGAAAATAAGCACGAAAGACCGTATTGCAAATATAATGAATATTTTTGAATTGCTGCAAAAATATCTTGCCATCGTCAGTGATGTTTTTCTTTTTGGGGCTATATACATATTGACGCTGTCAGTGTCGGGTGGTTCCTGCGTGAAAAAACGCCAGGGGAGACAAGCACCGTAAGCCTGGTAGTAATGAAGCCTCTGCACCATGCACCACCTGGGATCGACCATATAGGGGGACAGCGGTTAGCAGTTGGCGGATATATGATTCCCTTTCTTTTTTGTCGTATGTCAAAATTATTTTGTAACTTTGCACTTCCAAATTATAAAAACAGAATTAATATGGCTATATCCCGCAAAGCAAAGATTATCACCATCGTAAGCCTTGTTCTGGTGTTGGCATTGACGGTGTTTGTCTATTTCCGTTTCTTCTTTGTCTACAGTACGGGTGTCAATACAGGCGACATAAACTATTTCCAGAAGGAGGGCGTCTTGTTCAAGACCTACGAAGGAAAGATGATTCAAAGTGGATTCAAATCCGCCACCAGCAGTGTGGATGGTTTGAGAAGCAATGAATTCAAGTTCTCGGTGACCGACAAGGCTGTGGCCGACACGCTGATGCGCTGCTCGGGCAAGCAGGTCGAGTTGCGTTGGAACCGTTACATGGCTACTCTTCCGTGGCGTGGCAACAGCCAATACGTAGCCACAGAGGTGCTGTCGGTCAAGTAGTCGTATTATCTGGCGGTTTCCAGCAGGGTCTGCATTTCTTTGATTTCGTCGCGGAAAGCGGCGGCGGCCATGAAGTCGAGTTCTTTGGCTGCCAGTTGCATCTTGCGTTGGCGGTCGCGGATCTCTTTGCGCAGCTGCTCTTTGGTCATGGCGAGTAGTTTGGGGTCCGGGCCTTTGGCCTGAAGGTGCTCTACAGGCTCAGATACAGCGGTGTTGTCGCTTTTGTCTGGGTCGGTATATGGGCGCACGGGTGCCTTTGCTGCCTCGCCGCCCAGGGTGCTCTCCTCTGCAGCTCGCTCGATGACGCTGGTGGTGCCGAGGATGGCCTCAGTGCTCTTCACTATCTGACGTGGCACAATGCCATGCTCCATGTTGTAGCGTATCTGCTTGTCGCGGTGGCGGTTGGTGATGTCGATGGCCCGCTGCATGGACCCCGTGATGGTGTCGCCGTAAAGGATTGCTTTGCTGTGCACATTGCGTGCGGCACGGCCTATGGTCTGGATGAGGGCACGGTCGCTGCGGAGGAAGCCTTCCTTGTCGGCGTCGAGTATGGCCACGAGCGATACCTCGGGCAGGTCGAGACCTTCGCGCAGCAGGTTGACGCCCACCAGCACGTCGAAGACTCCCATGCGCAGGTCGCGCATGATTTCGACTCGTTCCAGCGTGTCGACATCGCTGTGTATGTATTTGCTGCGGATGCCGAGGTTGATGAGGTATGAGGTAAGCTCCTCGGCCATGCGCTTGGTGAGGGTGGTGACGAGGACACGTTCACCTTTGTCGACAGTTTTCTCTATCTCGTCGAGCAAGTCGTCTACCTGGCTTACGGCAGGACGTACTTCGACCACAGGGTCGAGGAGGCCTGTAGGACGGATGACCTGTTCTACCACCACGCCTTCAGCTTCGCTGAGTTCGTAGTCGGCAGGTGTGGCTGATATATATATTGTCTGGCCGGTGAGGTTGTAGAATTCTTGATAGGTGAGGGGACGGTTGTCAAGTGCCGAGGGAAGACGGAAACCGTATTCGACGAGCGAGGTCTTGCGGCTGCGGTCGCCGCCAAACATGGCTCCTATCTGCGGTATGGTGACATGGCTTTCGTCGATGACGAGCAGGAAGTCGTCCGGGAAATAGTCGATGAGGCAGAAGGGACGGCTGCCGGGGGCGCGGCCGTCGAAGTAGCGGCTGTAGTTCTCGATGCCGGAGCAGTAGCCGATTTCCTGAATCATCTCGACGTCGTAGTTGACGCGCTCCTCGAGACGTTTGGCTTCAAGATGCTTCCCAATTTCGTTCAGGTAGTCGCGCCGTTCGTACATGTCGCGTTGTATCTGCAGCAGCGCTTCGCCCATGTGCTCTTTGGAGGTGAGGAAGTTGGATGCAGGGTAGATGACCACCTCGTCGAAACGTTCAAGGCGCTGACCGCTGACGGGGTCGAAACTTTCGAGATTCTCTATCTCGTCGTCCCAGAACGAGATGCGGTAGCAGAAGTCGGCGAAGGAGGGATAGACGTCGACGGTGTCGCCCTTGACGCGGAAGCGGCCGTTGACAAATTCAATCTCGTTGCGGACATATTGTCCTTCGAGGAGACGCATGAGGAGTGTGTCGCGTTGCAGGCGGTCGCCTACATGGATGGTGATGGTGCCGCGTTTGAATTCGTCAGGGTTGCCGATGCCGTAGATGCAGCTTACCGAGGACACGACGATGACGTCGCGACGGCCGCTGAGCAAGGCGCTGCTGGCGCGCAGGCGCAGCCGGTCGAGTTCGTCGTTGATGGCCAGGTCTTTCTCGATATAGGTGTTGGTTGCCGGGATGTAGGCCTCGGGCTGGTAGTAGTCGTAGTAGGAGACGAAATACTCGACGGCGTTGTTGGGGAAGAACTGGCGGAACTCGCCGTAGAGCTGTGCCGCGAGGGTCTTGTTGTGGCTGAGCACAAGGGTAGGGCGTTGGAGCTCTTGGATGACATTGGCCACGGTGAACGTCTTGCCGCTGCCGGTGACGCCCTGCAGCACCTGGGCACGCTGACCGCTACGGACGCCGTCCACCAGTTGGCGGATGGCCTCCGGCTGGTCGCCCATGGGTGCGAAGTCGGATTTAAGACAAAAGTCCATCGCCATTAGTAACGGCGATGGACTTTGGATATTGTGTGTTTGTGTTTATTTTGCGGTACGCAGGACGGCAACACCGGTGAGGTCGTAGCCCGAGCTGCTGAAGGCGGTGGGGTAGGGGTCGTTGACGATGCGGCCCTTGCTGTCGCGAGATGCATACTGCGGGTCGATGGTGCCTACGACATCGACGAGGCGCACATAGTTGATGTTGTTGATATCAATGGCTGTGCTGTCGCGCAATTCCTCGAGGTCGAACGGAGTGCCGTAGCCAATCTGGTATTTGCCGGCCAAGTTGTTGATCATCGTGGGGTCGACTTCGCCGAAGCCTCCCATCTGCGTCTCGGTCTGTGTGAGCGAGGTGGCGGGGAAGCGCACGAAGGTTACGCCGTCGGTGCTCACCTCGACAAAGGCAAGCTCGAGGAATGCATTGCCGGTTACATCGCTGACTATTCCGTTTTCGAACACCGCGAAATCGGGACCTTCGATGTTGCGTATAGGCTCCGCGAAGGTCAGTGTGGCGGTGCCGCCGTCGCCGAGACTCACGGCCAACATGGAGTTGGTGGTGGCAGGACCGGTGCCGGCACTGTCGGCGCCGTATTGGACACGGGGACCGTTGGGGTTGGCTATGTCAACCAGTCCGCGGTCGACCACACAACCGGTGGCCCAGCCTGCCACGATGTTGCTGTCGAATCGTATTGCCGTGCATCCCGGGGTGCCTACGGCTCCGCAGAAGGAAGTGGGCTCGACGGGGTCGGGACGAGGCTGCGGTTCGGGACCGACGGGTTCATCGGGCTTGTTGCAGGCTGTTGCAAGTGCCAGCACTATTGTAGCCAGGGTCAGGAGTTTTGCCTTCATATCAGGGTTGCATTATATTTATTTGCGCACAATCACTTTGGCGGCGGAATCGCCCATGCGGAGGAGGTAGACACCGTTGGCAAGGCCGTCGACGGAAATCTGAACCTCGGTGCAGCCTGCGGCTGCGGCGATGACGGCCACGCGGCGACCGGTCATGTCGAAGAGCACGATGTCGCTGGCGTTCTCAAGGGCGTTGAAGCTGACCTTGATGCTGCTGACGGCAGGGTTGGGGTAGATGCTGAGGCTCATGCCCTCGGCGACGGTGATGCCCTGGCTCTGCGGCACGCTGACGGGATGGATCTCCATGGGCCACACATAGGTGTAGTCCCAGTAGCTCCAGTCAGAAATCCAGGTGCTGTCGGCCTTGACGGCGACATAGGTGTCGGCGAACTTCACGAAGTCGCCGTTGACCACGGCATGGCCGGCGGCGCCGATCATCGAGGAGACGTGGTTGACCTGCATGTTGAAGTAGATGCTGTAGTCGTCGGCAGCATGGGGTGTGATGGTGAGGGTGTCGGTGATGTTCTCGTCGGCATAGCGGAAGTCGGAAACGAAGGACGA
>JAEEGL014071067.1_pt1 | contig 16353 bp, 13 predicted proteins | sample 9134231 | NCBI WGS metagenome assembly JAEEGL01 (sample SAMN16246548, study PRJNA631951) | gut metagenome | biome: gut microbiome; feature: rumen; material: fiber-attached | host: Bos | place: Iran: Karaj | collected 2018-10
CTCATCACCGCCGCCCGGCGCAGGCTCATCACCGCCGCCCGGCGCAGGCTCATCACCACCGCCCGGCGCAGGCTCATCACCACCGCCCGGCGCAGGCTCATCACCACCGCCTGGCGCGGGCTCATCACCGCCGCCCGGCGCGGGCTCATCACCGCCGCCCGGCGTGGGTTCCGGCGTAGGCTCCGGCGTGGGGGTCGGCGCAGGCGTGGGTCCCACGCGATAAATGACGGGCCGCATCTGATAGTAGCTGTTGGCCTCAAAGGTCTCGGAGATCAGCGTACCGTTGCCGGAATACACCTGGCGCCATGTTTTAACCTGATAGCCGGTATAGCCGCTCTGCTCCAGCACCCGCTGGCCCGGCTTAAGGGAGTTATCCACCACCGTCTCCTCCGTATACGGAGTGGTTGACAGCGTCTTACTGACCATTTTCACATAATTGTTGTTGGTCTTGGTGCCGTAGATTTTGATGGTGACGGTATTGTTGTTGGTGTAGGTTGCCTCAATGCGAATGGGATAATCGGTGTTGTTGCGGAACTTGAAATCCGTATAGGGGTAGAACGTGGTGGCGTCACAGCCGAAGGGAATGTAGCTGGGGGCGTACTGGTGGGCAGAGCGATCCACGATCTCCAGATTGCTCAGCAGGGAAGCGTAATATGTAGTGGATGCAACCTGACACACACCGCCGCCGAACACATCCACCGTCTTGCCGCCCACGTAGGCGGGAGCAGGAAAGTAGCCGTTGGCCTCGGAGGGATTGCCCACCACGCCGTTATAGGAAAACACCTCGCCGCTGTTGAGAATGGTGCCGTTGACGGACATGGCAGCCTTGCGCACGTTCTTCTGGCGGTTTTCGCTGCCGGAGGCCACGGTGCTGTAACTGCCCAGCAGATCCCGGAACAGCACGCCGCCCTCCAGGTCCTTTTTATAGACAGCGGGATACGTCACGGTGCTGGGGATCAGGATCTCCTGGCCGGGTTCTGCGGCGGCCAGAAGCTGTTCCGCCTCCTCCAGATCGAAGTCCACGCCCACCTGGGCCTCGTATATCTCGCCGGTCCTCTTGTCGATGCCGGCGTTCTTCATCTCGCCGAAGAGCTCCTCGTGGATCGCAGCCAGATCCACAGGCTGGCCCGCGGCGGAAACGTACTTGCAGGAAATGGGGCTCATATTCCCAGTTGCCACGGCCCGGCCGATATCGGCCCGGAGAGACGCCCGGTCAATGGTCAGCCCGTCACAGGGCTTGGTGACAAACAGGCCCTTTTCCTCGTCCAGCCGGTAGGAGCCGTCCACCGCTGAGCCGCACAGGCGGTCGCACAGCTCGTCCACCGCCCTGTCCATGGCCTGCTCGTCCACCACCAGTCCGATATCGGTGGCTGCCCTCTTGGCGCCGCCCCGGAGCATGGTCCAGCCGCCGCTCAGGAAGCTCCCGCTCCCACCTGCGCCCATGGCTTTCTCTGCCGCGTCCTCAGGGGAGAGCGTCACTGCCAGGTCGGCGTAGGACAGCTTGGTCAGCTCCTTTCCCCCCAGCATCAGGGAGAGCCGCTTTTCGTTGCAGATCCGAGGGCCTTCCTTTTCCCACAGCTCCACCACCTGCTGGCGGGTCATGCCGCTGACGTCAATGCCCATGATGCTTGTGCCCTGGCTGGCGGTGGTGCTGCGGTTGGCAGCCAGCGCGCACAGCACCACATAGGCCGCGGCCAGTACAGCGACAACGGCCACTCCGGCCAGCAAGACCACCTTCCCCGCACCGTTTCGGCGGGGGTATTCCTCAAGATCAGGCTCGGAGTAAGTCTCCTCCTCGCCCTCCTCGGGCATCTCCTTGCAGCCGCTGTCATACTCGGCATACGCCGCTTCCAGATCATATTTTTCGCTCCCGCGCTCCGGTGTGGTGGGGGTGCGTTCCTCGTCCATGTCGGTCCCTCCTTATTCTTTCCCGGGATCGTCCCTTTTTACTCAATTGTATTATAGCGTGTTCTTTTCCAAAAAGCATTACATTTTCGTAACAACGCACATTTAAGGCTTTTTACCGGTATGGGGAATGCGGATTGTCAGCAGAATACATCCATCGGCATCCTCACGCCCCCACTCCGCTCCAACGCCGGCCTGACGCATCATGCGCACGCCGCGATCCACACTGTTGAGAAACAGGCGCACATCCTTAATGATATACGTGGTCCGGCGGCGGGGCGGCGTGGTCTGCGCGGCCTTGAGCCTGTCCTCTATGTATGCCTCAGTCTGTGCCACATTCCAGCCGTTTTTGGCTATGACGGCCACTGCTTGGCGCTGGGCCTCCTCATCGCCCAGGCGAAGCAGCGCCCGGGCATGGCGTTCGGTGAGCCCGTTATCCCGGATCAGCTGCCGCACGCCCTCGCTTAACCGGAGCAGACGCAGTTTGTTGGCGACTCCGGATTGGGATTTGCCGATCTTCTCCGCCGCCGCCTCCTGGCTCAAGCCATAAAGGCGGATCAGGCGAGCGATTGCCTCCGCCTCCTCCCAGCAGTCCAGGTCCCGCCGCTGCAGATTCTCGATCAGCGCCAGCAGAGCGCTGTCCTCCTCCCCCACCCGGGCAATGAGGCAGGGAACCTCCCGCAGCCCCGCCATCTGAGCGGCGCGGAGCCGCCGCTCTCCGGCCACCAGCTCATACTCCCTGCCCAGGCGGCGCACGGTCAGGGGCTGGAGAATGCCGTAAGTGCGGATGCTGTCCGCCAGCTCCCGCAGGCCCTCCGGATCAAAGTGGCGACGGGGCTGGCGGGGATTGGGCCGGATCTGTAAAACGGATATGTACTGCACTCTGGCGGACAAAAAATCTCCTCGATGGGGCTCTCTCATGATGATCCCTCCTTTTCTGCCCCTATTCTACCTGCGCCGGGTCAAGAAAAAAGTCGAGATCCGTCGGGAAATCAAAAAAGCCCGACAGACCATGGTCTGTCGGGCAATGAAAACTCTGCATTACTGCTGCCGGCGTTTCTGGCGGCGAATGTCCTCCCCAAAGAAGGGAAGTACCTCAAACTCGCCCTCCAGCCGCGAGCGGATCTGCGGCGAATAGCGCTGGCCGATCTCCTCCGTGGTGAGGTTGGTGTTGATGATGGTGGGGCGTTTTGCCATCAGCCGGTCATTGAGCAGCTGATAGAGGGCGCTCTGGACAAAGGCAGTGGTCATCTCCGTGCCCAAATCGTCCACGATCAGCAGGTCGCAGGCCATGCAGCGCCTCAGATGCTCCTCCGCTTCCGCGTCTTCCTCCCGCCGGAATTTGACCTTCTCCAGCTGGGAAAAGATGTGACCGGCCGTATCGTAAACCACGGAATAGCCGCGCTCGCTGACCACCCGGGCGATGCAGGCGGACAGGAACGTCTTGCCGAGGCCGGAATCGCCGGACAACAGCAGATTCCCGCTGTTGGGCGCAAACTGCCTGGCATAGTCCCGGCAGGTGTCATACACCATCTCCATGTTCTGATAGGGGGAGATGCCGTAATCCTTCCATGGTGCGCGGCTATACCAATTGAAACTAAAATTCTCAAAACTGGCCGTACCCATATCCAGCATGCTGGAGAGCTCCTCGATCTGAGCGCGGGTATAGTATTTTCTCAAACAGCGGCACATGGCGCCGTTGACAAATCCTTTGTCCTGGCACAGGACGCACAGGGGCTTTTCCTCCAGCTCGTCCGCCTCGTAGCCCCGCTGCATCAGCAGCGAAGCGCGCTCCCGCTGCAGCTCCAGATTCCGGTCCCGGATCACCCGCAGCGCCGGCAGCGGGTCAGTGCCCCGGCGCAGCGCCGAGGTTACGATCTGCGCCATGGTGCTGCGCAGTTCACGGTCGATCTCCTCCAGCCGGGGTATCTCCTGAAAAATCCTCCGCTGCCGGGCGGCAAAGGCCTCGGCGCGCTTCTCCCGGTCTGCGCGGAACCGCTCCAGGCTGATCTGCAGGACCTTTTCATCGTATGCCATCTCTTTGCCCCCTACCGCTTGATGTACTGCTTCAGCCACTCATCCCGGCGGCTGCTCCCGTTGCCTTTTCCGCTGCCTGCTGCGCCGTCCGACTGTGGCTGCCGGTTGCCCTGCTCCACGTCCTCCGGCGTGCGCCAGCCCCGCTCCTGCCAGCGGCGCAATATGGCGTTCAAGTAGCGCCAGTTCAGCTCTTTTTTGTATAGGATCGTCTGGTCATAGGCAAGCGCCACCAGCTCCGGCGAGCAGCCCGACTCGATCCACCGGGCGATATAGCGCTCCTCGCTCTCCACCGGTTTGCGTCCCGCGATCTGCAGCGCGCGGAGATAGGCTCCCATCTGCCCCTGTCTCTCCGCGTACTGCCGCAGGTATTCGGCGGCAGACGCCTGGTCAAACAGGCCCAGTTTGGCCCAATAGTAGCCCTCTTTCTCGATCTGGCGCAGCGTGGGGCGGCGTCCCTCGCCGAAGCGGGCCTCAACACGGCTGACGCAGTGGTTCACCAGCAGATAGATCACGTCCGGCGGCATGCCCAGGTCGTCGTAGAGTCCCGCCAGGATCTGGAGATCCGCCGGTTTCATTTTTTTACCCAGTTTGCTGTCTACCTGCGCCACCAGGGCGGCAAATGCGCTGTCTCCCTCCAGCATGGTGGTCACATCCTCGGTACTGTAGGTGGGACGCTCCTCCGCCGGTTCGGGCGGTGTGACAGCGCCATCCAGCAAACCCAGCTGCTGCAGCGTGTTTTCAGCGCTGGCCATGCGCAGCTCGCTCCAGCGCAGGCGGCTCTGGATCTCCTGCGGCGTCACGCCGCCGGAGGCGCGCATCAGAAACAGGTACAGCAGCGCCGCGTCACTGTCGGCCCGGGCGATCAGCTTGTCCAGCCGCGCTGCGCTCAGCGACACGGACTGATCCTCTCCGTGCAGGATATATCCGCTCATGATGGCACCTCCCCTCCGAAATATGTTCTTTTATTTTACAATAAAAGTCCGTTTTCGTAAAGACATGCCTTCCCGATTTTAAAAATTTCCTGTCGATGCTTTACGGATATGGTGGATTGTGGTATAATTCATTCTGTATAAGTGTTATTATGCCCGGAAATATAAAAGAGGGCAATCTGAGAAAGGATGGGATATCACCATGGCAAATCGCGTAACGATGAACATCTGCGGGGAGAGTTACACCCTGATCGCAGAGGAGAGCCCCTCCTACATGGAGCGGGTAGGCAACCTGGTCAACGAGCAGCTCACCCGTGTCATGGAGGACACCAAGGCCAGCCGCACCGACGCCGCCATTCTGGCCGCCATCAATATCGCCGATGAGCTGCTGAAGTCCCAGGAGAGCGCCGAGAACCTGCGCCGCCAGCTCAAGACCTATCTGGACGAGGCCGCCCAGGCCAAGAACGAGGTCTCCGAACTGAAGCGTCAGCTGTTCAAGGCGCAGAACCGCAAATAATGATCGAGCTGCTCTCCCCCGCGGGATCGTGGGACGCGCTCATCGCCGCCGTACAGAGCGGCGCTGACGCCGTGTATATGGGTTTCGGCAGTTTCAACGCCCGCCGCAACGCCCAGAATTTTTCCGATGAGGAGTTTGCCCGGGCGGTTGCATACTGCCACCTGCGGGGTGTGAAGGTCTATCTGACGCTGAACACTCTGCTGAACGACCGGGAGCTGCCAGCCGCAGCGGATGCTTTGCGCCGCGCCAGCGACATGGGCGTGGACGCCGTGCTGATACAGGACTGGGGCGTACTGTCCCTTGCCCGCCAGGTTGCGACGGATCTGCCCGTCCACGCCAGTACCCAGATGAGCCTGTTTACCGCAGGTGGCGCGAGGCTGGCAGAAAAGCTGGGCATCGAGCGGGTGGTGCTGGCCCGTGAGCTGAGCCGGAAGGACATTGCCGCCATCTGCGCCGGTTGCGGCGTCGAGGTGGAGGTGTTCGTCCACGGCGCGCTGTGCATGTGCTACTCCGGCCAGTGCGCCATGAGTGCCCTGATCGGTCAGCGCAGCGGCAACCGGGGCACCTGTGCCCAGCCCTGCCGCCTGCCCTACGGGGTCAACGGTCCCTGCGCAGGAGACCACCCACTGAGCCTGAAGGACGCCAACCTCTCCGCCTACCTGCGTGAGCTGGAGGAGCTGGGCGTGGCCTGCCTGAAGATCGAGGGGCGTATGAAGCGGCCGGAATACGTGGCGGTGGTCACCGCCATCTACCGCCGGCTGCTGGATGAAAAGCGTGCGCCCACGCCCCGGGAGACCAGGGAGCTGGAGGCGGCGTTCAGCCGCGACGGCTTCACCGACGGGTACTATCGCGGCGAAAAGGGCGCCCATATGCTGGGCACCCGCCCGGAGAACGCCCGTTGGCCCGAGGATCTGTTTGCCAGAGCGCGTCAGGAGTATGAAAACGGCGAGCACCGCCCGGTTCCTGTTGTCATGAACTGCACGGTCCGCGCCGGAGAACCGGCTGCGCTGACCGCGGAGGCCCGGTCCGCACACGTCCAGGTCACCGGTCCCGTGCCGGAGACCGCCCGCACCCGACCGGTCTCGGCGGAGGATCTGTGCCAGCGGCTGTCCAAGACCGGCGGCACGGCGTTTGTGCCCGCATCTGTCAATGCAGACGTGGAGGATGGGCTCTCCCTGTCCGCCGGCGCCATCAACGGTCTCCGCCGCCAGGCGCTGGAGGAGCTGACCGAACAGCTCTCCCGCCGCCCCATTTGCGGCACATGGCCCCGGCGCACCGCAGAAGAAGTCCCTCTGCCCCCCTGCCCGGACCTGCCGAAGAAGCCACAGCTCACCTGCTCCATCGCCAGAGCCGATCAACTGACGGCGGAACTGGCCGAAAACGCCGAGGCCGTGTATATTCCCCTGGAGCTTCTGGATACAATGGAATTGGCCCCCTTCGCCCAACAGACGAAGCTGTTTGCCGTCCTTCCCCGTGTCTACCGCACCGAGGACGAGGCCGCCTTCCGCGCCAGGCTAAAAGGCGCAGCCGAACTCACCGGCGCGGTGGTGGGCAATCTGGGCCACCTTCCCATTGTGGAGGGGCTGGGCCTGGAGCTCCGGGGCGATTTCGGGCTGAACGTGTTCAACTCCCGCTCCCTGCTGTTTCTCCGGGAGCAGGGACTCCAGAGCGCCACCGTGTCCTTTGAGCTGCGGCACCAGCAGGTGCGGGATCTGCAGAAGTATCTGCCCTGCGAGGCCATCGTCTACGGCCGTCTGCCTCTGATGATCACGGAGAACTGCGCCGCCGCCAACCGCACCGGCTGTACCCACGGCAAGGGCTGCACCCTTACCGACCGCACCGGTGCCGACTTCCCTGTTCTGTGCGCCTACGGCTGCCGCAACGAGATTCAGAACAGCCGCGTCCTGTTTCTGGCGGACAAGCCCGAATATCAGCGCTGCGGCCTGACCTATGCCCGCCTGCGGTTCACCACCGAGTCCCCGGAGGAGTGCCTGTCCGTTCTGCGCCGCTATCAGGGACACAGTGACTGGACCCCCGCCGACTACACACGGGGTCTTTTCTACCGCGGCGTGGACTGATTTGGTTCAAAAAAAGATTATTATTTGTAATATATTATACAGATTATACGTATAGTTTTCGTAACAGGAGTCAAATGACCGATATGGAACTAAAGATCAAGGCTCTTTCCCCCCGCATCGGGCGGGATATCCCCGTGCCCCATTTTGCCACGCCCGGCGCCGCCGCCATGGACCTGTGTGCCTGCGTGGACGGGCCGGTGACGCTGGCCGCCGGAGAGCGTACGCTGATCCCCACGGGGATCGCCATTGCCCTCCCGGACCCCGGCTATGTGGCGCTGGTGTTCGCCCGCAGCGGTCTGGGCATCAAAAAGGGCATCTGTCTTTCCAACGGCGTTGGCGTCATCGACAGCGACTACCGGGGCGAGATCGGCGTGGGGCTGGTGAATCTGTCCGGCGTGAGTTACACCATTCAGCCCGGCGACCGCATCGCCCAGCTGATGGTGGTGCCGGTGGTGCAGCCCACTGTCTCCCTTGTGGACGAATTGGACGAGACAGAGCGGGGCCGGGGCGGCTTTGGCTCCACGGGGCGGTGAGCGCCATGACGAAAATCGTGCTGGCCTCCGGCTCTCCCCGGCGGCAGGAACTGCTGCGCCGCATTGGCATTGAGAATTTTACCGTTCGCGTACCCCACGTGGAGGAGTATTATCCCGACGGCCTGACGCCCCGGGAGATCGTCACGTACATCTCAAGAGAAAAGTCCTTTGCCGTACCCTCTGAACCTGATGAGATCGTCATCACCGCCGACACCATGGTGTTTCTGGATGACGCGAGGCTGGGCAAGCCCCGGGATGAGGCCCATGCCCTGGAGATGCTGACCGCCCTGCAGGGGCGGTGCCATACCGTCTGCACCGGCGTCACCGTGCGCCAGGGGGATCGTGCCGTCAGTGACGTTCAGTCTACTCAGGTTTTTTTCCGCTCCGCCAGCCGGGATGAGCTTTTGGCTTATATTGCCGGCGGCGAGCCCATGGACAAGGCCGGGGCCTACGGCGTGCAGGGCCAGGGCGCGCTGCTGGTGGAGCGCATCGACGGCGACTTTTTTAATGTTATGGGTCTGCCTGTTGTCCTGTTGCAGCGGATGCTGGCCCAGTTCGGCATCCATCTGCTACCCCCTGTTCAGGAGTGAATATGAAGCGATTTTTTACCAAAAATGGAATCTTGCTGCTTACCGCCGTCACCATTGTGGCGGTGGCGCTGTGCATTGCGTCCGCTGTCAGCAGCGGAACAGGGTTCTTGTATAACGCAGCCGGCGTCATCGCCTCTCCGTTCCGCAGCCTGGGTGCCACGGTGTCCGGCTGGGTACAGAGCGTCGGGGATCATTTTCAGAGCATCGAAGCGCTGCAGCAGGAAAACGAGGAGCTGCGCCGCGAGAATGCCCGCCTTCAGGCGGATATCCGTCAGGCAGAGACCGACAGCGCAGAAAACGAAAAGCTCCGCAACATTCTGGAGCTGCGCAAGCAGCGGCGGGATTTTGCCCTGGAGTCCGCCCACATCACTCAACAGAGCTTCTCCAACTGGTCCTCTGCATTGACGCTGAGCAAGGGAACCGCCTCTGGCATTGCCATCGGCAACTGCGTGGTGGATGAATATGGCTATCTGGTGGGCATTGTCACCGATGCCGGGCTCAACTGGAGCACCGTCACCACCATTGTGGACCCGGAGTCCAAGCTGGGGGCTGCCGTGTTTCGCACCAAGGAACCGGCCATCGTCACAGGCGAGCTGCGACTGCTGAGTGCGGGCAAGCTGCGACTGAGCTACATCCAGGGGGAGCTGATCAACGGCGACCTGATCGTCACGTCCGGTCTGGGCGGTTACTATCCCTCTGACCTGGTGATCGGCACGGTAGAGGACGTTCTGGCCGACGACAGCGGCATGGGGCAATACGCCATCCTGTCCCCTATGACCGATCTGGACAGTCTGTCCGAGGTCTTTGTCATCACCGCTTTTGAAGTGGTGGAGTGAGGCGCGGTTATGAGTCAGAGAAACGCATTGTACCGCTGGATCTTCTACGGTCTTGCCGCCGGATTGTTCCTCCTTTTCCAGAATATGCTGCTGACTCGGCTGCAATTGTGGGGTATCCATCCCTTTCTGCCGCCCATATTGGCGGTGATGCCAGCCGTATGGGAGGACCGGCAGGAAAGTCTGTGCGCCGGGGCTGTTTTTGGACTTCTTTGTGATTTGACCATCCGGCCGCCGATCCCCTGTTTTTACGTTCTCGTATTTGCCGCGGCCGCCTTTCTGGCCGGTCTGATCTCCACCCGGTGGATCCAGCCCGGGTTCTTCTGCGCTTTGACCGCCTCTCTGGCGGCGCTGCTGCTCAACGGGGCGTTTTACGCCCTGGTTTTCTCCGTCCGCGGCATCAACGATATGGCGGCGTCCGCTTCCATTACGGGGCGGGAGCTTCTGCTGACACTGCCGCTGACTCCCTTCGTCTACCTGCTCTTCCGACACATCCGCCGCCGATTCCCGGCGGATTAATTCGGTCTCCCAAGGAACCCCTATCCCTCGGAAATCCGCGCGCTTTGCGCTTTTACGGGGATTGTTTTATAAAAGGAGCTGACCATGAATCAGAATCCACTAAAACCGAAGCTGGCTGCTGTGGCCGTGTTTTTTTCCCTGTTTCTGCTTCTGTTTTTTATCACCTTGTATAACGCTCAGATCGTCCACGGCAGTGAGTATCAGGCCCAGTCCCGGATCAGCAACGCCACGACCCAGGAAGTCGCTGCCGCCCGCGGCGTGATCACCGACCGTAACGGCAAGCTTCTGGTGGGCAACCGCCTGACCTATACGCTCACATTGTCCGGCAATGCGTTCTCCGACGATGCGCAGGCCAATGATACCATCATCCGCCTGCTTCAGCTGTGCCGGGAGAACGACATCACCTGGCAGGATTCGCTGCCCGTCAGTCAGACGGTTCCCTTTTCCTATTTGTCCAACGCCCTGGACAACGATACCTTCTCCGATTTTCTGAAGGCGAAAAAATACTCTCCGTCCGGCAAGCTCACCCTTACCGCCGCCCGGCTGATGGAGCGGCTGCGCACCGATTGGGGAATTCCCTCCACTCTCTCCGACGAGGAAGCCCGCCAGATCATCGGCATTCGCTATGAACTGGCGGCACATTCGACCTATCTCCTGGCCGGGGACGTGCCCGTTGCCCTGATCAGCCAGATCGTGGATGCCCAGTTTACCGGCGTCACCGTGGGAACCTCCACCGTCCGGACCTATTATACTCCCTATGCAGCCCACGTCCTTGGCCGCATTTCCCGCATTTATGCCGAGAATTGGGACAAGTACAAAGAGCTGGGCTATTCCATGAACGCTCTGGTGGGCTCCAGCGGAGTGGAGGCCGCCTTTGAGTCCTATCTCCACGGCACCGACGGTACCCGTCTTATTACCACCGACGAAAACGGCCGCATTACCGGCGAGCTTTACACCAAACCGCCCCAGCCCGGCCATACCGTATCTCTGTCTCTGGATATCGACTTCCAGCAGGACGTGGAGGAAACCCTGGGCCGCACCATTGAGAACATGATCGCGGAGGATGGCATCCAGCGCGGCGGCGCAGCCGCTGTTGTCAAGGTCGGCACCGGCGAGGTGCTGGCGCTGGCCTCCTACCCCACTTATGACCTGGCCAATTTTGACCGGATCTACAACGACCTGCTGGAAGATCCCCGGCTGCCCATGTTCAACCGCGCCACCGACGGCACCTATGCCCCCGGCTCCACCTTCAAGCCCTGCACGGCGGTGGCCGCCCTGGAGAGCGGCATCATTACCCCGTCCTCTACCATTCGTACCAAGGGTATTTATACCTACTATCCTTATCCCCAGCCCACCTGCTGGATCTACGGCCAGAATGGCGGAAACCACGGCAGCATCAACGTCAGCCAGGCCCTTACCGTCTCATGCAACTACTTCTTTTTTGAGGTTGGCCGTCTGATGGGTATTGACACGCTGGACGATTATGCCACCCAGTTTGGTCTTGGGCAACACACCGGAATTGAGATCGGTGATTCCACCGGTGCGCTGGCCTCGCCTGCCTATGCCGAGTCCCATGAGCTGGATTGGACGGACGGCCAGACCCTTACAGCCGCCATCGGCCAGAGCTACAACCTGTTTACCCCCCTGCAGCTGGCCAACTACACCGCCACCCTCGCCTCCGGCGGCGAACACTATCAGGCGCATCTGCTCAAGGACGTGAAAACCTACGACAACGCCGAGCTTGTCTATGTTTGGGATGAGGAACCCCTGAATGTGGTGGAGATGAGCGCCAGCACCCAGCAGGCCGTGCGTGTGGGCATGCGCAACCTGGTGCTCCACGGCAACATCTCCTCTCTGTTTACCCGCTGCATTGTCCCGGCCGCCGCAAAAACCGGCACGGCTCAGGTGGGCACCGAGATCAACAACGGCATCCTGGTGGCATACGCCCCCTACGACAACCCGGAGATCGCCGTAGCGGTAGTCATTGAAAAGGGCGGCGGCGGCTACTATCTGGGCAACACCGTGGTGGATATCATCAATGCCTACTTCTCCCGGGATGACAGCACCGCGGAGATTGTCGGTGAAAATGCTTTGTTGAAGTGAGATTTCAGTATGTCCGATCATTTTATCTTTGACCCCCGCGACGAACGTTATAAATCCCCCTTTGGGGCTGTTGTATGCGGCCAAAGCGTGCGCTTTACGCTGCGCCCTCTGTCCGGTGAGGGCTTCGTTGCCTGCTGTCTTGTGGCCAACTGCGAGTTTGCCGAAGAAACACGGACCTGTGACCTGCACGATGAGGGCGGCCACGGCGACCTGTTTTCCGGCGTCTTTGCTGCCCCGGACCAACCCGAGCTGGTGTGGTACGCCTTCCGCTTTACCCGTGCCGACGGCTCAACCGTCTATTTCGGCCGGGGAGGCTACTGCGACTTTGAACGCCTGCAGCGCTGGCAGCTGACGGTTTATGACGGCAAATTTGAGACGCCCCAATGGTTTGGCCGCGGCGTGACTTACCAGATTTTTCCAGATCGGTTTTGCCGCCTCTCCGTGCCTGATCCCACCGGCATGGTGGGGGATCGCATCGTGCACCAGGATTGGAACGAGCAGCCTGTCTATCGTCCCGATGAAAACGGACAGATCACCAATCGGGATTTCTTTGGCGGAAGCCTGCAGGGAATCATTTCCAAGTTGGACTATCTGGCAAATTTGTCTGTTACCACGCTATATCTTTGCCCTATCTTTGAGGCCGACTCCAACCACCGCTACAATACGGCGGATTATATGGCCATTGACCCCATGCTTGGAACAGAAGAGGATTTTATCACACTGTGCCGGGAGGCTCACAATCGCGGCATGCGGGTGATGCTGGACGGCGTATTCAATCATACCGGCTCCAACAGCCGCTACTTCAACGCGCAGGGTTACTATCCTCAACTGGGAGCGGCTCAGAGCACGGCGTCCATCTACTATCCCTGGTACACCTTTCACCAGTGGCCCCATGAGTACGACGCCTGGTGGGGGGTACAGACGCTGCCCGCCGTCAATGAGAGCAACCCAGATTATCGTCAATTTATCATTTCCGGCGAGGACAGCGTGATCCGCCATTGGATGCGCCGGGGTGCCGACGCCTGGCGGCTGGACGTGGCCGATGAACTGCCCGATGACTTTATTGCCGAGATCCGCCAAACCATGTCGGAGGAAAACCCTGACAGCTTCCTGTTGGGCGAGGTTTGGGAGGACGGCAGCAACAAGGTGGCCTATTCCCGCCGGCGCCGCTATCTGCTGGGCGGTGAAACCAACGGCCTCATGAACTACCCCTTCCGCAGCGCGGCGCTGAATTGGGTCACCGGCGGCGATGCTGCCGATTTCCGGGACGCCATGGAAACGCTGCGTGAAAACTATCCTCCCTCCGCCTTCTATTCTGCGCTGAATATCCTGGGGACCCACGACACGGTGCGTGTTCTGACGCTGTTGGGCGTCGCGCAGGGCGCCGAGACGGATACCAAAGGCCAGCGGGCATCCTACCGTCTCGGCCCAGCCGAGCGCATCCGCGGTACTATGCGCCTGCGTCTGGCGGTCTTGTTGCTCTATGCCTTTCCCGGCTCGCCTACGATATATTACGGAGATGAAGCCGGCATGGAGGGTTTTGAGGACCCGCTGAACCGGGGGACGTACCCCTGGGGCAGTGAGGATAGCGCCATTCTGAAGTATTACCGCAGGCTGGGTGTTCTTCGAAAGGAGCGGATCTCCCTGCAGCGCGGCGCAATTTCCTACCTCTACGCAAAGGGCGGCGGCCTGGTTTTTCGCCGGGAGACCGACGATGAGCAGACGCTGGTTGTCCTCAACGCCGGAGAGGATCCCCTGGAGCTGATGCTGCCGTGGCCCGGGACCATGGCTGCCGATGCGCTGACCGGACAACAGTTCTTTGTCCGGGACGAGATGCTGCACCTGTCCGTTCCGCCTATTTCCGGATTGCTGCTTGTCTGATATTTCCCCCTGTGTTTCACGTGAAACACAGGGGTTTTTTTCGTCTTCGCCCAAATTTTCTATTGATTGATCCCCAGTTTGTGATATACTGTATTTAACATGAGAGATTATACCAATTTGCGGGACAGGAGGAACTCGGCGTGGCCAAAATCGTAGCGATTGTCAATCAGAAAGGCGGCGTGGGAAAAACCACCACCTGCGTCAACCTGACCGCCGCGTTGAAGCAGGCCGGCAAGCGGGTACTGCTGTGCGATTTTGATCCCCAGGCCAACGCCACCTCCGGCATGGGGGTGGACAAGTCCGTGTCCAATGGCGTTTACGATGTGCTGATCAACGGAAAAGACGTACATACCGCCATTGTTTCCACCCGCTACGGCGACGTGCTGCCCTCCAGCAAAGCACTGGCCGGAGCCGGTATCGAGATGATTGAGATGGAGAACCGCCAATTCTTGTTGAAAAACGCGCTGGATCAGGTGCGCGGCGATTATGATTTCATTTTTATCGACTGCCCGCCTTCCCTGGAACTGCTGACCCTCAACGCGTTGTGCGCCGCAGACTCGCTGCTGGTGCCGGTACAGGGCGAATACTACGCTCTGGAGGGCCTCAGTGACCTGATGAACACCGTGCGCATCGTCCGCAGAGGCATGAATCCCAATTTGGGCATGGAAGGCGTGCTGCTGACCATGTTCGACGGGCGCACCAATCTGGCCATCCAGGTAGCACAGGAGGTCAAGCGGTTTTTCCCGGGCAAGGTCTATTCTACCGTGGTACCCCGGAACGTCCGCCTCAGCGAGGCCCCCAGCCACGGTAAGCCCATCACGGCATACGACCGAACCTGCCGCGGCGCCGAGGCCTATACGGCGCTGGCAGCGGAGTTTTTAAAGAAGAATTCCTGAGAGGAGTGATTTTTCGTGGCGAACAACTCCAAGGGACTCGGCAAGGGCCTTGGCGCCCTGCTGGGCGACAATTATATGGACACACCCGAGGAAAAGGAACGTCTATACCTCCCCATTTCCCAGGTGGAGAGCTGCTCGGCCCAGCCCCGAAAACAATTTGATCCGGATTCCCTGGCTGACCTGGCGGATTCCATCCGCCAGCACGGCATTATTCAGCCGCTGACGGTGCGAAAGCTGCAGTCCGGCTATTATCAGATCATCGCCGGCGAGCGTCGCTGGCGCGCCGCCCGTATGGCAGGGCTGAGCGAGGTCCCCGCCATCGTCATCGAAGCGGACGACCGAAAGGCTATGGAGCTGGCCATGATTGAAAACCTTCAGCGGGAGGATTTGAATCCCATGGAGGAAGCCGAAGGTTACCACACGCTGGTAAGCCAGTATGGCTTGACTCAGGAGCAGGCAGCCTCGCAGGTGGGCAAGTCCCGCAGTGCCGTGGCAAATGCCCTGCGCCTTCTGAATCTGACGCCGACTGTGCGCGCCATGGTGGAGGATGGCCGTCTCTCCGGCGGACATGCCCGGACGCTGCTTCCTCTACCCCCCGCCATGCAGGAGAGTGCAGCAGCCATTGTGCTGAAAAACAATCTGTCCGTCCGCCAGACCGAGCTATTGGTGAAGAAGCTCACCGCTCAGCAGCGGCCAAAAAGGTCCCCTGCCACCTCTATCACCGTCAACTACGCCGAAGAAGCCGCCCGGGAGCTCAGCAGCCGCCTGGGCCGGGGCTGTAAGATCGTCGGAGGGCGAAAAAAAGGCCGCATCGAGCTGGAATACTACGATCTGGATGATCTGAACGGACTGATTGACGCCCTGTACACCATGAAGAAAAAATAATCGCTGCATTGCGGCGTTTCACGTGAAACATCAAAGGAGAGAAAACCCTATGCTTGACATCCGTTTTCTGCGGGAGAACCCCGAGCTGGTCAAAGAAAACATCCGTAAAAAATTCCAGAACAGCAAACTGCCCCTGGTGGACGAAGCCATCGCCCTGGACGCGGAGAAACGGTCCGCCATGGCCGAGACGGAAGCCTTGAAGGCTGAGCGCAACAGGCTCAGCAAGGCCAACGGTCCTCTGTACGGGCAGCTCAAAAAGTGCGCAGATGAGGCCAAAAAGGCCGAGATTCAGGCACAAATCGATGCAAATAATGCCGCCGTCAAGGCCAACGCTGATCGGATGGCACTGCTGGACGCCCGGATCGAGCAGGCCGGCGAGCAGCTGAACAAGATCATGATGGTCATCCCCCAGATGATCGACCCCAGCGTGCCCATCGGCCCGGACGACAGCTGCAACGTGGAGGTCCAGCGCTTCGGCGAGCCCAAGGTTCCCAACTTCGAGATCCCCTACCACACCGACATCATGGAGCGCTTTGACGGCGTGGATATGGACGCCGCCGGCCGCGTCTCCGGCAACGGTTTTTACTACCTCATGGGCGACATCGCCCGGCTCCACAGCGCCGTAACCGCCTATGCCCGTGATTTCA
>JAEEGL012105250.1_pt1 | contig 16352 bp, 9 predicted proteins | sample 9134231 | NCBI WGS metagenome assembly JAEEGL01 (sample SAMN16246548, study PRJNA631951) | gut metagenome | biome: gut microbiome; feature: rumen; material: fiber-attached | host: Bos | place: Iran: Karaj | collected 2018-10
AGCTCACCACCGGAGCGAGAAAGATCAAAAAAGCGGCCTTCGTAACAGATATAAGGGGCGGAGATTTTCTGGCTGAGTCAAAGGCTGTAATTGAAAATCTCAGGAAGGACAGCAGCATCAATTTCAAAATGCTGTTTATTGAGGCATCCAATGAGGCTCTTATAAGGCGTTACAAAGAAACCAGAAGGATGCATCCTCTGTCAAATATGCCGATAACGAATGCAATAATCGAAGAGGAAAAGAATATTCTGAGCAACCTCAGGTCAGAGGCAAACTTTATTATAGATACGTCCAGAATGAAAGTATCCGATTTCAACGCAGAAATGTCGAAATTATTTGAAGCGGGCAGCGAAGGAAACACCTTCATTCTGAACATAATGTCCTTTGGATTCAAGAAGGGGCTTCCCCAGGAAACAGACTGGGTGGTGGATGCCAGATTCATACCGAATCCGTACTATGTGCCTTCACTTAAAAAGCTCACGGGAAATAATAAGAAAGTAAAGAATTTCGTCCTGAGCAAGGACGTTACAAAGGAGTTCCTGAACAGATATACGGAGCTGATCAGGAAGGAGATCCCCAACTATATCAAAGAGGGAAAGTACAGCCTTACCATTGCGGTTGGCTGCACCGGCGGGCAGCACAGATCAGTGGTACTTGCCAATGAGATAGCAAGGGTCTTCAGGGAAGAAGGCAGAAGAGTTACTCTTGAACACAGAGAACTTAAGTGATATAATATAATTTGGTAATTATAGTATTACAAATACTAACAATATATTTACTTTACTATCAACTTTAAAGGAGAGAAACATGGAGAAACTTATTATCAGCGCATGTATTTGCGGAGCTGAAGTAACCAAGGAAAACAACCCTGCAGTTCCTTACACCGTAGAAGAGATCGTAAGAGAAGCAAAGTCTGCTTATGATGCAGGTGCAGCTCTTATCCACCTTCACGTAAGATGGGATGACGGAACACCTACACAGGACAAGGGCAGATTCCAGGAATGCGTAGACGCTATCAGAAAGGTATGCCCCGACGTAATCATTCAGCCTTCCACAGGCGGTGCAGTAGGTATGACCGATCTTGAGAGATTACAGTCCACAGAGATCACCCCGACCCCTGAAATGGCTACTCTCGACTGCGGAACCTGCAACTTCGGCGGAGATGAGATCTTCATCAATACAGACAACACAATCAACAACTTCGGCGACATCATGAAAGAAAGAGGAATCAAGCCTGAGTGCGAAGTATTCGACAAGGGCATGATCGACTTAGCTCTCAAGGCAGCTAAGAAGGGTCACATCGACTATCCTATCCACTTCGATTTCGTACTTGGCGTTCAGATGACCGCTACAGTAAGAGACCTGGTATTCATGGCAGGATCAGTTCCTCCGGGATCAACCTGGACAGCAACCGGTATCGGCAAGACCTGCTGGGATATCGTAGCTGCTACTATCGCACTTGGCGGACACGTTCGTGTAGGCTTCGAGGACAACGTATACATGTCCAAGGGCGTACTCGCTAAGTCCAACGGCGAAATGGTAGAGAGAGTTGTTCAGATGGCTAAGCTCATGAACAGAGAAATTGCTACACCTGATGAAGCAAGACAGATCCTTGGACTTAAGCCCAGAGCATAATCAACGCTGAAAACGATCATTTGAGACCGCCTGTTAAGGCGGTCTCTTTTTATACAAGAAAATAAAAAGTTTTTTATAATAATACGATAAAGTGATGAGGTATATTGTTTACAAAAGCCGTAAAAAATGTTAAAATAAATCCACTGTAGTTAAATTTATTCTGCCAGATTTAGAATAAATTATTCTTTCGGAAAAAGAGAGGAATTATTATGAAACTGAAACTCAGAAGGCTGCTTGTCTTCCTGGTGGTTCTGACCATGGTCATACCTTCAGGATTGGCATATGCAGCGACCAATGACGGCGATGCACCTCAGCAGGAAGAGGTCGTTGCCGAGACCTCCGCAGAAGGCGGGGATGACGCGGTCGTTAAGGACATTGATCCAGCCACGCTCAACGTGAAGAGGCTTGGTCAAAAATTGGATCTGGACACGATCAAGGAAAAGGCCAATAAAGCGGCCAAATACAAGAGCGGTTTGATCACTGAAGAAGAGATCGCCCAGATGGATAAAGACCAACTTAATGAGAAGGTCCGTGTTTCTATCTTCATGAAAGATGCACCCGTTCTTGAGAAGTACACTCTTGAGCAGGCTAAGGGAACTATGGCTAAGTCCTATAGTTCAAGCCTCAGCACTAAGCAGATGAGTGTAGAAAAGAGCATCAGACTTGCCATTGGCAGGACACTTAAACCAAAGTGGCGTTTCACTCTTACTGTAAATGCCATTTCTGTTGAAGCAACATACGCTGAGATCGCCAAGATCATGAAGGTCAAAGGCGTTGATCACGTAGAGCGTGAGAGAAAATATGAACCTACAAAGGGCACAGGAACTGCTGAGCCTAATACTTCTCTTACCTCTTCAGGAATGGTCGGCGCAACAACTGCATGGGCAGGAGGATATAACGGTGCAGGCACAAAGGTTGCCATTATCGATACAGGTATTGATATTGATCACCAGTCCTTTGATCCGGAAGCCTTCGAATATGCTATTGAAGAAGATAAGGCTTCAATCGGTGACATTGACCTTATGACAGCAGAAGATCTGGTTGACCTTCCTGAATACTTTCATGGAAAAGGTGAGTGGAAGAACGCTAAGATCCCATATGGTTATAACTATGTGGATAAGAGTCTTGATATCACTCATATGAATGATAAACAGGAAGAACACGGATCACACGTAGCCGGTATCGCTGCTGCCAACAGATTCGTCAAGGTTGACGGAGAATTCAAGAATGCAGCTGAAGAAGTCTATGCGGTAGGTATGGCTCCTGATGCACAGCTTATCGTTATGAAGGTCTTCGGCAAAGGAGGCGGAGCATACGATTCAGATTATATGTCAGCTATTGAAGACGCTATGATGCTGGGATGCGACTCCTGCAACCTTTCTTTAGGATCCAGTTCCCCGGGATTCAGCTATGCTACTGAATATCAGTATGTATTTAATGAACTTACCCAGGCCAATGAAGGAATGATAGTCTCAATTTCTGCAGGAAACGCAGGTGCTTGGGCAGACAACATGTCATATTTCGGAGAATTATTTATTGAAGATGTCAATCAGGATACTGTAGGAAGTCCCGGAAGTTTCATCAACAGCTTGACAGTAGCATCTGTCAACAATATAGGAGCGACCGGAAAACCGATGATCTATAACGACGATGTTAAATCGTACTACGCTGATGGCAAGGGAGATATGAGCGAGCTTGCAAATGAGGAAGGCTACGATTATGTTTACATCGATGCGATCGGCAGACCTGAAGAATATGCTGCTATTGCTGAAAAAATATCCCTTAAGGATAAAATCGTAATAGTAAACCGTGGAAGTATTACCTTTGTAGAAAAAGGTGAGAATCTTATAACTTATGAGCCTAAGGGACTTGTAATCGCCAATAATCAGCCTGGAACCATCGGAATGAATCTGGATGATTATACTGGTTCATTCCCTGTAGTATCAATAACACAGAAAGATGGTGATGATATCATCAGCTGCAGTACTCCTGCTGCCGAACCAGTTCTTATATCCGGAGCAGTCGATACTGATTCTGAAAATCTGGATATAATACCTGATTACAATATCATGTACTATACCGGCAAAGTTGTAATAACCAAGGAAATATCTGCAGATATTACTGCTGAGCTTGCAGATGCTGAGATGTCTGATTTCAGTTCCTGGGGTGTTCCCGGTTCACTTATTCTGAAACCTGACATTACTGCTCCCGGAGGAAGCATTTATTCAGTTAACGGAACTCATATTGATAAAACTACCGGTAAAGTTAAGGGCGGCGTTGATCAGTACGAACTGATGAACGGCACTTCAATGGCAGCTCCTCATATTGCAGGTCTTTCTGCTCTGACTCTTCAGTATCTGAAAGATATAAATATGGAAGAGCGCAATCCTGAACTTGCAGAAAACTACACTAACAGAAACATTGCACAGAGCTTGCTTATGTCAACGGCTGTGCCCATGAAACCATATGGATATGCTCCTGTCTTCCAGCAGGGCTCCGGACTTGCGGATGTATCAAAGGCGATAGGCGCTAAGTCTGTAGTCATGATCGACAAAGCTTATTTGACTAGCATGACAGAAGCTGATAAAGATGGCAAAGTAAAGGCAGAATTGGGAGACGATTCGGAGAAGACAGGAGAATACCAGTACTCCTTCAGCATCTACAATACTGAATCTGTGCCTGAAGAGTTTGAACTTTCTACAGATCTTTTCACTCAGGATATAGATGAAGAAGAGTTCATGTCTCCTTATACCAAAGATATTGCAGCCAAAGTATCTTACAATTGGAAATCTGATTTCGAAGTCGAGAAACATGATGTTGATCTTGATGGAGATACCGATGAAGATGATGCTCAGGCTATTCTTGATTACATCACCGATGAAAACGATGGAAGTGAACTTGACCTTGAAGCCGGAGAGATGGATGGAGATGGCAGACTTACTTCCAAGGATGCACAGATACTCCTCACATGGAAGCCTGAAGGCTTCAAAACCAACTATATTATTCCTGCTAACGGCAAGGCTGAAGTTACTGTTACTATTCAGGTAACGGAAGATTTAAGTGCATATCCCAGTGGAGCATATATTGAAGGATATACTTATGCAAACTGTGTAACTGATACTCCTGAAGGAGAAAGCTTAGAACATGAGCACTCCATTCCTGTTTTTGGATTCTACGGTAATTACTCAGATTCTGCCATGTTTGATAAGATATCCCTGAATGATGCTTACTGGTATGAAGCCAATGGATACGCACCTTACATGGATACACTGGCAGGAGCTTACACCTATACAGGAAATCTTTATACCAACTTCATGACCATCAAACATGACGGTTCTGAAGAGGAATTCACAGGAAATCCTTATTATGTAGAGGATGAATTCCCTTATGACAAGTTAGCGATAAGTGATAAAACTGAGATCGTAGATTTCTATTACAATCTTATCCGTCCTGTCGGTACCTTGGGATATGTTGCATCTTATCTGGATGAAAACAACAATATAACTGAATATGCGGATTCCAAAGTATTGGATACCAACCTTGAAGGCGCTTACTATGATGATAACGATGGGGAAAAGGTGAATACTGATACTGCAATAGCATCTATCTCAACACCCATAAGCGATTATGGCCTTGAAGAAAACGAAAAAATACGCATAGGTTTATACGCAATTCCTGAGTATTATGCAATGTTGCTCAATGCAGCTTATTTGGGACTTGATGTAACTGATGGCTATTCCGGTATGTTCGAGCCGTATTACGCAGGCGAAACACTTCAGGGCTTCCTGATGCAATATGATTTATTGGGACAAGGCGCAAAAATAGAATATGATTTCACAGTAGATAATACAGCACCTGTCATTGATAAGGATAATCTGGTATTCGATGAAGAAGCAGGTACGGTCCAAGTCAAAGCAACAGATAATTTGAATATTGCATATTTAGCTGTAGAGAGTGTAGACGGCAAAACGATTTATGCTGAGGAAGTACCTGCATCTGAAGCTGCTGAATACACATTTGATATTTCAGAAGTTATTAACGAAGCTGAAGGATATGTTGCAATATTTGTTGGTGACTATGCAGGAAATGAAGCTGCTGTAGCTCTTAAGGTAAATGATAAGGAAGCAGCTGATCCTACAAAGGCATCTGAAGTAAATATCAAACCTTCTAAGGTTACTATCTTCAAAGGAAAGACTCAGAGCGTAGGCTATGAAGTACTTCCTATTACCACAGAAGACAAGACAGTTACCTGGTCATCCGAAGATCAGTCCATCGCCTTAGTAGACGAGAACGGAACGATCACCGGAGTCAATGCTGGTGAAACCAAAGTGTTCGCTACATCCAACAGCGACAATTCCGTAGTCGGAGAGTGTATTGTTAAGGTATTATATCTTGAAAAAGATCTTAACGGTATTGTTTATATAGAGGACAGCACGAACCACTATATGGACTTCAACACAGGAACACTTCCGAAGTACAATTATGTAGAGGAACAGTGTGCGGATGAATCCATGCAGACCGTATTCGATAATGACGGTTACTTTGTTGCAGGGTCTCTCAGCTCAGATACCACGCTCTATAAACTCTATCCGAAAGAGAACTATAAGACAGAAGAGCTTGGTAAGAATTATGTTCAGGCATTTGATACAGCCTACGGCCTCTATGATTATGATGAAGAAGAAAACATAGACTATTCAATGTATTCATATGTCTATGGCAATTATCTGATCTTTGGTAATCTGATTCCTGAACCTGAAGAAGAAGGAAGTGAAGAACTGTTCAGCGGACTTCCGTATGCATTATTGAACGTCAGCAGAACAGATATCGGCAGTGCGCTTCTCGCTGGTATAGCTTTCACAGGCCTTGACGATGAAACCGGATTGCCGGGATACTTAGTACTTGATACCAATGGTAAGATCTGGTATACAGCGGTCAGCATGGCTGAAGATTACAGCCTCAGCTTCACAGACCCTGAACTTATTGTAAATACTGGAATCAAGACGGACTACAGGTATCAGTCACTGTACTATGATGGCGAGTATGTATACTGGTCACACCGTGACGGAGATTATGCAAACTTCTATATCATTGATCCTGTAAATAAAGAAGTATACTATGCAGGAAACTTCGGCACAGAAATCTGGCCTGTATCTGGATTGTATGAAATTCCAAAGACCACAGAGCCCGATCCTGATGATCCCGGAAACAAGATCGTCAGCCCGTTAACTGCAAAGAGTGTGGACACTATTTCACAGCTTAAGGCTAACATAAAGACTCTTGATGAAGCAAAAGAAGAACTCGAAAAGGAACTTGGTACTGCGACAAGAGGCGCAGATGGTTCTCTTAATGCAGTAAATGCCGGCGCACTGAAGTCAGTACCTGCACCTAAGGCACTTCCTACGGCTGATGACGATGATCCGGTAAATGGAGGAGATGAACCTCAGACTCCTGCTGAAGTTGTACCTAACACCATCGATCTCGTTGAATCTGTTGATTCTGCCAATGGCTACATGACGGTAACATATGATACCGACGAACTCGTTTATGCAGGCACAAAATCAGATCTCGACTACAAGTCTGTTCATGTTGATGAAGAAGAAGGCAAAATATACTTTGCTTATGCTGATAAAGAACCTATCCCTGCGGAGAAAGTTCTGGCATCTGTTCTCTTCAAGGAAACATGTGAGGACATGAAAGTTTCTGTTACTACCACGGAGCGCGGAGATGAACTGGATCTCAAGGAGAAGGTCGAGGCAGTCGTAGCAGGTAACGGACATGAATGGGGAGAGCCCGTATTCACATGGACCGCAGATCGCAGTGAAGCATTCGCAACCTTCACATGCCAGAAGGACGATAGCCATACTATGACCCTGGATGCTGAAGTAGCAGTAGAAACGACCACGGATCCTACATGTGAGGAAACCGGAATTAAGACCTACACTGCAACAGTTGCTTTCGATGGCGAAGAGTACACTGAGTCCGTTACGGAAGTTCTTCCTGCAGAGGGACATGAATATGAATTCACTGAATGGACCTGGGCTGAAGATTACAGCAAAGCAACTGCAACCTTCACCTGCAAAAAGAATGAAGGACACACTCACTCCATTGAAGTTGTACCTAACGTAACTGTTAAGGAAGCAACCTGTGAAGAAGACGGATCTGAAGTTTATGAAGCAAAGATTATCGTAAATGGTAAAGAACTCTCAGAAACCAAGACAGTAGAGATCAAGGCTACAGGACATGACTACGGCGACCCTGAATGGACCTGGTCAGAAGATTATTCTAAAGCAACAGCTACTTTCACCTGTAGTAATGATGCGTCACATGTTGTGACATTAGATGCAGAAGTAGTTAAGGAATCAGGAACGGATCCTACATGTGAGGAGACAGGAGTTAACACCTACACTGCAACAGTAGAGTTTGAAAACAAGCAGTTTACAGACACAGCAACAGAAGTAATTCCTGCTAAAGGACACACCTATGGCGAACCTACATGGAAGTGGGCTGATGATTATTCGAGAGCTACTGCAGTATTCACCTGCAGCAACAATGCTCATACTCACGAAATCGAAGTTGCTCCTACACTCACTATCACAGATCCTACCTGTGAAGCAGCAGGAAGCAAGGCTTATGAAGCTAAGATACTGGTAGATGGCAACGAATACAAGTCTGATACCAAAACTGTAGCAATCGAACCTACAGGACACAAGTATGGCAAGCCTACCTACACCTGGTCAGATGACAACAAGACCGTAACTGCAGAAATGATCTGCAAAAACGATGACAGCCACGTTGTTACCGAGACTGTTGAAGTCAAGGTCGAGACCACCAAGGAAGCTACCTGCACAGAAGAAGGCGAAGCAACCTTTACTGCAGTCTTCACCAACGAAGCTTTCGAAACTCAGACCAAGACTGAAGTACTTGAAGCTACAGGCCACAAGTACGGAAGCTACAAGCTTGGAAGAGCGGCTACAACCAAGAAGTCAGGAGAACTTGTCAAGACCTGCGAGAACTGCGGAAAAGAAATCACAAAGGTCGTATCACCTATGGTTGCCAAGGCTAAGGTTCTCAGCAGCTCCATCGCCAAGTTCACCTGGAAGAAGGTGAAGGGCGCAGGAAGATATCAGGTATACCTGGTAAGCTGCGGCGTAAAGAAGAGCCCTAAGAAGATCGCAACGACTACCAACCTGACCTATGTCAAGACCAAGCTCAAGAAGTCAACTTGCTACAAGTTCAAGATCGTTGCTCAGCGCAAGATCGATGGAAAGTGGACTAACATTTCTACAAGCCACATCAACCACTTCGTATCCGGCAACCTGACAAGGACCAAGAACTACACCAATGCTAAGAGCATCATCGCAAACAAGAAGGCTGTGACTCTTACGGCAGGCAAGTCGACCACCATCAAGGCAACAGCTAAGGGCGTAAAGGCCGGAAAGAAGTTGCTGAGCAAGACTCATGCATCATTATACAGATTCTTAAGTACCAACACTGATGTTGCCAAGGTAAGCGCCAAGGGCAAGATCACTGCAGTGGGCAAGGGAACCTGCACCGTTTACGCCATCGCTGTAAACGGACTTTGGAAGGCAGTAAAAGTTACTGTCAAATAAGAAATAACTAAATTATCATCAAGTATACAAAATGCCAATAAAAAAGTTATTGACCTTTTGTACTGAAAATGATACAATATAGTTACACGGAGGCGGGAATGTGTTATACGTTCCCGCCTGTTCTATTATGTGGATTTTTTAACAAGGTAAAGCGTCAAAATGTCTTTTGCATCCGAGACCAAAAATGAATTAGCGAGGATCGAGCCGGATAAGAAGTGCTGTATGCTGGCTGAGATCGCAGGATATATCAGGACTGCAGGATCTATCGGCATAGTTGGCTTTGGGAAGTACAGCATTACCGTAAGCACTGATAATGCAGCTGTAGCCAGACATTTCAAGAAACTCCTGGAAAAGTATTTTGGGATATCCACCAATCTTGAAATCTATGAGGGCGGCTCCGTGGGAAGAAACCGCAAAGAGAAGAAATACACTTACAGTTTGCTCATAGATTCGGATAATAACGCTGAGGCCATTCTGAGGGAATGCGGCATCCTTTTGATCAAGGAAGGTCACAACTATTTCTCCGACGGTATCTATGACGGTATCGTCAGAGCCAAGTGCGACAAGAGGGCTTATCTCAGAGGTACTTTCCTGGGGGCAGGCACCATGTCGAACCCGGACAAGGCTTACCATCTGGAGTTTGTAATGAACTCTGAGACCATGGCATACGATCTGAGGAAACTCATAAACTCCTTCAGCGATCTTTCGGCCAAGGTGGTACAGAGAGGCAAGAAATATATCGTCTACATGAAGAAGGCAGATTACATCTCCGATACCCTGGCTCTGATGGGAGCTTCGGGGCAGGTGCTTAAACTGGAAGACACCAGGATCAGGAAGGGCATGCTGAGCACCGCCAGAAGAGCCATGAACTGCGACAGCGCCAATGTGGACAGAGTAATAGATGCTTCCATGAGACAGGTGGAAGCCATCAGAAGCATCGTGGAGAGGAAAGGCCTGAAATGGCTGGATCCCAAACTCAGCGAGGTGGCAGCTCTCAGGCTGGAGCATCCGGAAGCATCCATAGCGGCCTTGGGCGAAATGTGCGATCCGCCCCTTAAGAAGTCCGGCATCAACAACAGACTGAGAAAGATCGAGGAGATCGCGGACAAACTGGGGAACGGAGACTTGGTATAGATCGTTCCTATAAACAAACATTTTCTGATTATATTGTATACATTATTATTTGGGGACTCGCATAAAAACAGCATGGCTGATCAAGCCGATACTCCCCAAATATGGTATAATTATTAAACAGTATTTAATTCCTTCGGGATTTAGATAAATCAAAGTAAAGGAGAAAGAAGAGTGTTTACTGAAGAATTGACAGCTATCAGACAGGCTGAAGAACAGTCGGAAGACATCAGAAAGAATGTCAAGACTGAAGTCAAGCGGATGATAGAAGCTGCTAAACAGGAAGCTGAGAAAATACTCGATGATGAGGAAACAAAAGCCAAAGAAATATACGATTCCCTCATCCAGGAGGGTATGAACGAGGCTGACGACGAGTATGAGGCGGCCATTGAGAAAGCACATATCGATGCTGACAATCTGGTCAAAGCGGCAGAAGCTAAAAAAGATAAAGTTATTGATCATATAGTAGAAAGGATAGTGAGATCCGGTGTCAATAGTTAAAATGCAAAAGGTTTCAGTCATCGGCCTTGATAAGATCAAGGGCAGGCTAATAGCCCGGATGATGGACCTGGAAGCTGTTGAACTTACGGATCAGACGGAGAAACTCACGGAAGAATTCTGGGCAGAAAATACGGTCCAGGACGGCGCGCAGGATCAGGTGACCTACTTTGAAGGCAAGATCGGACGCGCAGTCCAGGCACTGGATATCATCGACCAGTATGGCGAGCTGAAGAATCCACTCTTCAAGACCAGAAGGATCATTTCCCGTGAGGAGGCCAATTCCATTCCTTCTCAGGAGATCGAGACGGAGGACCTCATAGAGCAGCTGATACATCTCAACGAGGAACTGAGATCCAAGAGAGATGATATCAACAGGCTGAAGGTTGAGAATATCATGTTCGAACCATGGCAGGCTTTAAAGGTTCCTTTGGATCGGTTATCCACCCAGACCATGACTACCATTGTGGGAGTGCTCCCTGTGGTATATGAGCCCGGGAAGACTGAGGAGGCTGTAAAGGCCATCACCGAAAGATACGTAATGAAACAGGTCAATGAGGATAAGGCCATGAGATATTTGTCTTTCCTCATTCCCAAAGAACTGGAGGAGGAGATCCTGCAGGCTCTGAAGGACGAAGGTTTCCAGGCTCTGGAGTTCAGAACTTATAAAGGGACCGTGGCCGAAAACATCTCAAAAAATTCACAGCGTATTCTTAAGCTTGAGCAGGATATCGATGATATCCTTGCTGAGATCAGAGAACTTGCACAGCGCAAAGATCACATTGAAGATTATCAGGACATCCTGACGGTGGAACTGGATAAGAAGAGAGCCAGATCCAAACTGCTCAAGACCCGCAAGACCTTCTATCTGGAAGGCTGGGTACCTGAGGGCAAGGTGGAAGCCGTTAAGAATCTTCTGGATACCAACGAGTGCTATTACGAGTTCAGAGATCCCCTGGAGGGAGAAGAAGTACCGGTGCTGCTTAAGACATCCAGATTCTTCAAACCTGTCGAAGCCATCACCGAGATGTACTCACTTCCTGCATACGGATCCTTCGATCCGACTACAATATTTGCACTCTGGTATATCTGCTTCTTCGGCATGATGTTCAGTGACGCGTGCTATGGACTTCTCATGGTCATCGTTTTGGGAGTAGTTCTCAAGAAGTACAATCTGGAAGGCACCATGTACAAGATGGTGAAGCTGCTCTTCTACTGCGGCATATCCACTACTTTCTGGGGAGTGATGTTCGGAGGATACTTCGGAAATCTCTTCGAAGTGGTGGCGGAGACCTTCTTCGGCAAGACCATAGATATCAAACCTTTGTGGTTCGATCCGCTGGATGATCCGCTTAAGTTGCTGATCATCTCCATAGCGCTGGGCGTAGCTCACCTGTTCCTGGGACTGGCGATCCAGGGTTATATTTACCTGAAGGATGGCAAGGTCGTTGACTTCATCTGCGACATAGTTCTTTGGTATACGACCATCATCGGCCTGTTCCTCTGGATCGGCGGAGGCGTCATCGGAGGCGCAGCACCTGTTATCGGTAAGTGGATGTCCATCATCTCCATCGTGGGACTGGCCCTTACCGGCGGCAGAGACCGCAAAGGCGCAGGCAAAGCCATAGGAGGCTTTTCCAACGTGTACAACATCACCAGCTGGCTGTCAGATATACTGTCCTATGCCAGGATCCTGGCCCTGGGACTTGCTACCGGAGCGATCGCACAGGTAGTAAACACCATGGGCGCCCTGGCAGGCGGAGGGATCAAGGGAGCCATCGTATTCCTTCTCGTATTCCTCTTCGGACACCTGCTGAATTTCGCAATCAACGTTCTCGGCGCATTCATCCACTCGGCACGTCTTCAGTTCGTAGAGTTCTTCGGTAAATTCTACGTAGACGGCGGTGAAGCCTTTGACCCGCTGAGAAAGAACACCAAATACATCAAGATAGAAAACAAATAACTCTTAAGGAGGAGAAAAAAATGTTAACAGACGGCAATGGATTAGCTCTTATAGGAGCAGCGATCGCAGCTTGCGCAGGCTGCGGATCTGGTATGGGTGTAGGTATCGCAGGTCAGGCTGCGGCCGGCGTTGTAGCTTCAGACCCTAAGAAATTCGGTAGAACCCTGATCCTTCAGGCTCTTCCCGGAACCCAGGGCATCTACGGCGTAGTAATTGCATTCCTTATCATGGTAAAGACCGGATTCCTTTCCGGAGGAATGGCAGATTTAAGCGTTGCAGAAGGTTTATACTACCTGGCAGCAGGCATCCCCATCGGAGTTGTTGGTTTCCTTTCCGGTATAGGTCAGGGTCGTGCGGCAGCATCCGCTCTTCAGCTCATGGCTAAGCGTCAGGATCAGATGGCTAAAGGTATCATCTACACAGTAATGGTTGAGACCTACGCTATCCTTGCATTCGTAGTTTCCATCCTTATCTGGCTGAGAGTGTAATTCTTTGAATATAAGTTATTTCACCCTGTAAAGATATGAGGAAGAAGCTATGAGTATAGAAAAAATCACATCAACTATTCTGGCCGAGGCAAAGGAAGCTGAGAAGCTTGCCCTTGAAGAAGCTCAGGCCAAATGTGATCAGATCATAGAAGAAGCTCATCAGAAGGCTAAGGCAAACATGGAGGCCATGGTCAAGAAAGGACATGAGGAAAAAGAGAAAATAATTCTCAGACGCAGGTCCGTAGCAGCCATAGACTCCAAGAAGGTACTGCTGGAGAAGAAGCAGGAAGTCATCAAGGAATGCTTTGATGAATCCATAACCAGGATCTGCAATCTTCCCAGAGAAGAGTACGTCGATTATCTTGTACGCGTCGGCGTTAATTCCGACATGTACGGAGGTCTGCTCACATTCAATGAAAAAGAGAAAAACACTATCGCCCCTGAAGTTATCGAGAAACTCAACGCGGCGACAGAACCGAAACGTTTCGAAAAATATGGTGAACGCCCTTACAGCGAGAGCTTCACACTGAACGAAATATCAGAACCCATCACCGGAGGATTCTGGATCAGATACCGTCTGACCTATGCGGACAATACCGTAGGAACTCAGGTGGACTTCGCCAGAACGGAGATGGCATCAGAGGTTTCCAGAATGCTGTTTGAGGAGGAGTGACATGAGCGACTATATTTTTCCTTGTGTCGTCGTTCGTTCCAAGGAAGTAGAGCTTCTCAACCGGGAGGAAACGCTGAAACTTCTGGAACTCGAATCGGTTCAGGATATTATGAACGTTCTTGCGGAGCATGGTTATGGTGACGGCAAAGAACTGGAGAACCCCAGAGATTTTGAAGGGATACTTTCCAAAAATCTGGAAGAGACCTACGAGACCGTTTACAGCACCATCCCAGATGAAAAGGAACTGAATTTCTTCAAATATCCCAATGATTACCACAACCTTAAGGTTCTCCTTAAGGCCGAGTTCCTGGAGACAGACGCCAGACATCTCATGATAGACTCCGGAACGATCCCGGCAGATCAGATGGAAGAGATGCTGAGACGCCGTGATTTCACACAGATGACCGTTGAGATGAGAACTGCAGTAGATGAGGCTATCGAACTTTTTGCCAAGTCCCGCGACCCGCAGGAGATCGATATCAGGCTTGATAAAGCCTGCTATAAAGATATGCTGACAGACGCAGAAGAGTCAGGAAACGATTTCCTTAAGGAATACGTGATGCAGCTTATCGATCTTCTCAACGTGGACTCTTTCGTGAGACTTAAAGAGATCGGTAAACCCAGAACTTTCTTCAAGAGAGTTTTCCTTGAAGGAGGCAATCTGGACGAGAACGCCATAGAGCAGAAAGCGACTGCAGTAGTCAACGAAGTGGGCGTTTCCGGTGTAGAGAAGTATCTGGACAACCAGAAAATGGAATATGTGAAAGACGCACTTTATGTGCCTTTCGGCATAGAGCCGATCGTCGGTTTTTTGCAGGCTAAGGAGACAGAGGTCATGAACCTGAGAATGATCCTTACCGGCAAGATATCCGGCATGGACGACGCACTGATAAGAGAAAGGCTGAGGGATACATATGTATAAGATCGGAGTAATAGGAGACAGAGAATCCATATTGGGCTTCAAGGCCGTGGGTCTGGATGTTTTCCCCGTCGATGATCCCGAAGAAGCCAGGAAGACCCTTAAAAGGATCGCAAAAGAAGAATTTGCAATAATCTACATTACGGAGCAAGTTTATCAGTACATGATGGACTTAGTAGATGAATACACAGACTCCAGGCTCCCGGCGATAATTCCTATCCCGGGCAAGGACGGAACCTTGGGAATAGGCATGACTTCAGTAAAGAAGTCGGTAGAAAGAGCCGTAGGAGCTGACATACTCTTTGGAGGTGACAATTAATGAGTCAAGGAAAAGTTTTTAAGATATCCGGTCCCCTTGTAGTTGCATCGGGAATGGAAGATGCAAACATGTACGACGTAGTTCACGTCGGTAAGCAGGGCCTGATCGGTGAGATCATCGAGATGAGAGGCGACCGCGCATCTGTACAGGTTTATGAAGAGACAGCCGGCATCGGCCCCGGAGTACCTGTAGAGTCCACAGGAGCACCTCTTTCCGTAGAGCTGGGCCCCGGACTTATCGAGACCATGTACGACGGAATACAGAGACCGCTGGAAGAAATGGTGGCTCAGGTAGGACCGAATATCACCAGAGGAATCAAGGTTCCCGCCCTTAACAGGACCAAGGTATGGGAGTTTGAACCTTGTGTGGAAGTAGGGGACTATGTTGAAGAGGGAGACATCATCGGGTCCGTTCCCGAGACAGTTCTCGTAGATCACAAGATCATGGTTCCTTACGGAGTAAAAGGTAACGTTGAATGGATCGAGGGCGGAAACTATACCGTCGATCAGATAGTCTGCAAGGTAAAGCTCACAGAGGCTTTCCCTCCGGAGAACCTGGAGGCAGGGGACATAAAGGAACTGAGCCTCATGCAGAAATGGCCTGTACGTAAAGGCAGACCCTACAAGGAGAAATTAACTCCTGAGATGCCTCTTATCACAGGACAGAGAGTAATAGATACCATGTTCCCCATCGCCAAGGGCGGCGTAGCAGCAGTTCCCGGACCTTTCGGTTCAGGCAAGACCGTTGTACAGCACCAGCTGGCTAAGTGGGCAGATGCTGATATCGTAGTATACATCGGCTGCGGAGAGCGTGGAAATGAGATGACTGACGTACTTATGGAATTCCCTGAACTGACAGACCCTCGTTCAGGCGAGCCTCTGATGAAGCGTACAGTGCTCATCGCCAACACATCCGATATGCCTGTAGCTGCTCGTGAGGCTTCCGTATACACAGGAATCACCATTGCCGAGTATTTCAGAGACATGGGATATTCCGTAGCTCTTATGGCTGACTCCACATCCCGTTGGGCTGAGGCTCTTCGTGAGATGTCCGGACGTCTTGAGGAAATGCCCGGTGAAGAAGGTTATCCCGCATATCTGTCCTCCAGACTTGCTC
>JAEEGL012477971.1_pt1 | contig 16352 bp, 13 predicted proteins | sample 9134231 | NCBI WGS metagenome assembly JAEEGL01 (sample SAMN16246548, study PRJNA631951) | gut metagenome | biome: gut microbiome; feature: rumen; material: fiber-attached | host: Bos | place: Iran: Karaj | collected 2018-10
AAAAAAAAATAAAAATAATATAATAATAAAAATAAAAATAAGAAAAAAAATCTTTAACTTGATAGTACTACAATAAGATGAAAAAATTTTTTATTACATAACCCTAATATATAATTATGAAATATTACTATTAACTTATTATTTTCATATAATAATTTAACTAAATATAATTTGGAGAAAAAATATGGTTAGAACAATATCTGAAAATTTTCAAAAGGGCATAACTATTATCACTCCTGCATATAAATGTGAAGATTATATATTAAATTTATTAAATTCCCTTAATAAACAAAGTATTGATTTCAATTTATTCGAAATATTAATCGTTATTAATGGTGAACGAGATAATACTGAAAATATTGTTAAAAATTTTAAAAATAAAAATCCCCATTTAAATATAAAAATTTTTGAATCTGAGAAAGGAGCATCAAATGCTAGGAATGTAGCTATTGAAAATATTGAAAGAGAATACACAATTTTCATAGATGCCGATGATTATATTTCTTCTAATTATCTTGAAAAATTATATAGTTATGCTTCAACCAATAGGATTGTGTTTGGAAGCTTTTGGGATGTTGAATTTGAAACAAATGAGATTATTAAAACTTATTTTACTGATTTCTTATTAAATAATCAGGGCGTGACTGAAATTAATAAATTTCTACCTGGTTCTCTTATTATAACCACGAATAAATTAGTTCCAAGTTATTATATTAAACAAGTAAAATTTAATCCAAATCTTCGAAATAGTGTAGATGTTGCATATTTCTCTAGATTTTATTCAAAATTTGATTTAGAATTGTTTATATTACCAAAAGAAGAAGAGGCTATTTATTATAGATTACGAGTTCCAAATTCATTATCTAGAAGTCCAATATCTTATCAACATAATATAACTGATAAAATTAAAGTTATGAAAGAAGTTGATAATGATATAAAACATATTGAGAATATTAAAGCAAAAAAAGCCTTGATAAAATTAATAAATGTTGGTCAAATGACTTTTATTAATCGATATTTAGATAAATACCCTGAAGATTATAATAAAGTTTTAAAGGACATTCAAAATGCAGATATTGAAAACTTTAAAAGAATTCCTCTTACTGATAAACTCAAAGAATATAATCCTACACTTGTAACTATTGAAAATTTAAAACAGGATATTAAAATACTTAGAAAAGAAAATAATTATTATAAAAGATTATTAAAGACAAAACCTTATAAAATTGCAGGTCTTTTAAGAAAAATATCATTAAAAATCAGAAAAATCTTCTAAAATAAAAAGCTTTTTATAATATTTTATGCAAAAAATTTTTTAATTTGAAAATTAATTATATTATTATTTTAAATATCTTAAATTAATAAAATTTAATAAAATATTTTTTTATACTTTAATTTTATAAAATTCTAGGATATTATAAAATTTAAATTAAACTTTTTTTAAAATAATAATCAATATAAATAATTTTTAAAAAGAGGAAAAAAATTTTTAAAATTATATTGATCTAATTGTTTATTCTTAAAAAAAAAAAATGGTGAAAATAATGTCAATGACAATGTCTGAGAAGATATTAGCTAGAGCTTCTGGTAAAGATAAAGTTGAAGCTGGAGAAATTGTTATGGCTAATATTAATATAGCTATGGTTCATGATTTAACTGGACCCCTTGCAGTAAAGGGATTTAAAGAAATTGGAACTGAAAAAGTATGGGATAAAGAAAAAATTGTTGTTCCATTTGACCATCAAGTTCCTGCTGATTCAATAGATTCAGCAAATAACCATATATTAATGAGGAAATTTGTAAAAGAGCAAAATATTACTAATTTTTATGATGTAAATCAAGGTGTATGTCATCAAGTTCTTCCAGAACTTGGTCATGTCCGTCCTGGAGAAGTTATTGTAGGTGCTGATTCACATACATGTACATATGGAGCATTAGGAACATTTGCAACTGGTATTGGTTCAACTGATATGGCTATGGTTTGTGCAAATGGAAAACTATGGTTTAAAGTACCTGAAACTATAAGATATGAAATTAATGGTGATTTGAAAGAAAACACATCTGCAAAAGATGTTATACTTAATATTATTGGTACTGTAGGAGCAGATGGTTCTACTTATAAGGCCTGTGAGTTTGTAGGTCAAACTATAAGTGACTTTGATATGTCTGATAGAATGGTTTTATCTAATATGGCTATTGAAATGGGTGGAAAAGTTGGTTTATGTGAAGCCGATAAAAAAACAGATGAATATCTTAAAGGAAGAACTAATAAACCATATAAAGGTTTTATTTCTGATAAGGATGCAAACTATGAAACTATTGAATTTGATGTAAGTGACCTTGAGCCACAGCTAGCATGTCCTCATAATGTAGATAATGTAAAACCTGTTAGTGAAGTATCTAAACCAGTTGATCAGGTATTTTTAGGTTCATGTACTAATGGTCGAATTGAAGATATGAGGGATGCAGCAAAAATTTTAAAAGGAAATAAAGTTGCAGATGGAACTAGAATGCTTGTTATACCTGCATCAAAAGAAGTTTACAGTAAATGTTTAGATGAAGGTTTGATTAAAATATTCGTTGATGCAGGTGCACTTGTAACAAATCCATGCTGTGGTCCATGTCTTGGTGGACATGTAGGTCTTATTGGACCTGATGAGGTTAGTCTTTCAACATCTAATAGAAACTTTAAAGGAAGACAAGGAAGTCCTGAAGGTGAAGTTTATTTATCATCTGCAAAAGTTGCAGCAGCTTCAGCTATTAAAGGAGAAATATCTTTACCTGAATAAAATAAAAATATAGGGGTTATAATATGGAAGGAAAAGTATGGAAATTTGGAAATGATATTGATACTGATGTTATTTTACCTGGAAGATATTTAATCTATAACGATGAAGAAAACTTATCAAAACATTGTATGGAAGGTTTAGATGAAGATTTTGATAAAAAAGCTCAAAAAGGAGATATTATTGTAGGTGGAACTAATTTTGGATGTGGATCTTCAAGAGAACATGCACCAATGGCTATTAAAGGTTTAGGTATTAGTGCTGTTGTAGCAGAATCATTTGCAAGAATTTTCTATCGTAACGCATGTAATATTGGAGTTCCTCTAGTTGAAGCTCCTGGGATTAGTAAAAAAGTATCTGAAGGAGAAAAAATAAATATTGACTTAGAAAAAGGTATTATTAAAATAGCATCAGGAGAAGAAATAGAATTTAAAAAATTACCTCCATTTATGTTAAACATATTAAATAATGGTGGATTAATACCTTGGATAAAAAATAATCCGGATTTATAAAATTTAAACACAATTAATAGTTAGATAAGTGATAAAATGTATGAAATAACTGTTATTCCTGGAGATGGAATTGGAAACGAAGTAATGGAAGCTGCTATCAATATTCTTGATGTTTTAGATATAGATTTTAACTTTACATATGCTAAAGCTGGAGATGATTGTCTTGAAGAAACAGGTGTAGCACTACCTGACGAGACTCTTGAACTTGTTAAGGCATCAGATGCATGTTTATTTGGTGCTGCTGGAGAATCTGCTGCAGATGTAATTGTAAAACTTAGACAATCATTAAAGTTATTTGCTAATTTAAGACCTGTCAAATCTTATCCAGGTACTAAAGCTTTATTTGATAATTTAGATATTATGATTGTACGTGAAAATACTGAAGGTTTATATAAAGCAGATACGGAAGAAGAAACCGAAGAAGGTGCAATAGCAAAAAGAATTATTACAAGAGAAGCAGAAGAAAGAATCATAAGATATGCATATGAATATGCAAAAAGTAATGGTAAAACTAAAGTTGCAGGTATTCACAAAGCAAATGTATTAAAAAAATCAGACGGATTATTTAAAAAAATCTTATATGAAGTAGGGGAAGAATATAAGAACCAAGGTATAGAAACTGATGATTTTTATGTTGATGCTACAAGTATGTATTTAATTACTCGAGGCAGTGAATTTGAAGTTATAGTTACTACTAATCTTTTCGGAGATATTTTATCTGATGAAGGAGCAGGTCTTGTTGGTGGTTTAGGTTTAATACCATCTGCTAATATTGGTGAGAACAATGGTTTATTTGAACCTGTACATGGTTCTGCACCTGATATTGCAGGTAAAGGTATTGCAAACCCAATAGCAATGATTTTATCTGCAAAAATGATGCTTGACTATCTTGGTGAGAAGAAAGAAGCTGATAGATTAGAAAATGCTATTTTAAAAGTTTTATCTGAAGGTAAAGATGTAACTCCTGATTTAGATGGAAATTCATCTACAATGGAAATGAGTGAAGCTATTAAGAAAGCATTATAATTTATTAAGAGATTAGTAGAACAAAATTAATAAGATTTTTTCATTGGTTTATTAGAAATATTTATTTAAATAGGTTAAAGGCATATCTTTTTATAATAAATGGAGTGATAGTATGAAAGGGATTATATTAGCAGGGGGATCTGGAACACGTCTTTATCCAATAACTACCGCAATTTCAAAACAACTTTTACCAATTTATGATAAACCAATGATATATTATCCACTATCTATTTTAATGTTAGCGGGAATTAGAGAAATATTAATAATATCTACTCCAAGAGATTTACCTCATTTTAAAGAATTATTAGGAGATGGTAGTAGTTTAGGTATGTCTTTTTCATATAAGATTCAGAATGAACCTAGAGGTTTAGCTGATGCATTTATTCTTGGAGAAGATTTTATTGGTAATGATAATGTTGCACTTATTTTAGGCGATAATATTTTTCATGGCCATAGATTTACAGAAATACTTGAAAGAGCAACGAATATTAATGAAGGTGCAGTAATTTTTGGATATTATACTAAAAATCCTGAATCTTTTGGGGTTGTAGAATTTGATGATGAATGGAATGTATTATCTATTGAAGAGAAACCAGAAAATCCAAAATCTAACTATATTGTACCTGGTCTTTATTTTTATGATAATAATGTGATTGATATTGCAAAAAATGTAAAGCCATCAGAAAGAGGAGAAATCGAAATCACATCTATAAATGAAGAATATTTAAAAAGAGGAAAACTTAAAGTTGAACTTCTTGGAAGAGGAATGGCATGGCTTGATACAGGAACACATGATGGTCTACTTGAAGCAGGAAATTTTATTGAAACAATACAAAAAAGACAAGGATTATATGTTGCATGTTTAGAAGAAATAGCCTATTATAAAGGTTATATTAAAAAAGAAGACCTTCTGAATAAAGGAAAATCACTTAAAAAAACAGAATATGGTCAGTATTTAATCGATTTAGCCCAGCAATAAAATCAATTTTATAAATATTTTATTTTTTTAATATGATTACTAAAATTTAAAAATTTATATTAAATATAAACTATTCAAAAATATAATAATATTATTTATAAAAACCTTTAACACTATTAGGGGAAATATTAATGGGAAAATTTAAAATTAATAAATTATTTATTGATGGAGTATTTACAGTTGAACCTACTGTAATTGAAGATGAACGTGGATACTTTATGGAAACATATAATGAAAATGATTTTAAAGCAGAAGGAATTAATCTTAAATTTGTTCAAGATAATCAATCAAAATCATCAAAAGGTGTTTTAAGAGGATTACATTTCCAATATACACAACCACAAGGAAAATTAGTTAGAGTCATAAAAGGTGCTGTATTTGATGTGGCTGTAGATTTAAGAAAAAATTCCCAAACATATGGTAAATGGGTTGGAGAGATACTTACAGAAGAAAATAAAAAACAATTATATATTCCAGAGGGTTTTGCCCATGGATTTTTAGTATTATCTGATATTGCAGAGTTTGTATACAAATGTACTGCTTTTTATAATCAAGATGATGAAGGGGGCATAATATACAATGATAGTGATATTGCTATAGATTGGCCCATTGATAAAGTTGGAGAAGAAAATTTACTTTTATCAGAAAAAGATTTAAACTGGAAAACACTTAAGGATACTCCTGTAAAATTTTAAAATATTAACTAATGGGGAATTATATGACCAAAGTATTAGTAACTGGTGGAGCAGGATTTATTGGAAGCAATTTTCTAAAATATATGGTTAGTAAATATCCGGATTACCATTTTATAAATTTGGATAGTTTAACCTATTGTGGAAATCTTGAAAACTTAAAAGATATTGAAGATAAAGAGAATTATTCATTTGTAAAAGGAGATATAAGAGATTCAAAATTAGTAAGCAATATTATTTCGGATTGTGACTATATTATTAATTTTGCAGCTGAAAGTCATGTAGATAGAAGTATAGAAGATCCAGAAATATTTATTAAATCAAATGTACTGGGAACTCAAGTACTACTTGATATGGCAAAAAAGCATAATATTAAAAAATATCTTCAAATTTCAACTGATGAAGTTTATGGTTCACTTCCAAAAGAGGGATATTTTACCGAAACAACCCCTCTTCAACCTAATAGCCCGTATTCCGCTTCTAAAGCTGGAGCAGATTTAATGGTTAGAGCATATCATAACACTTTTGATTTACCAGTTAACATTACCCGTTGTTCTAATAATTATGGTCCTTATCAATTTCCAGAGAAACTAATTCCTTTAATGATTTCTAATGCACTAGAGGATAAGCCACTACCTGTTTATGGAGATGGTTTAAACATTCGTGACTGGCTTCACGTTTATGACCATTGTACTGCAATTGATTTAGTACTTCACAAAGGAAAGACTGGAGAGGTATATAATATTGGTGGAAATAATGAAAAAACCAATATTGACATTGTTAAATTAATACTTAAAGAACTTGATAAGAGTGAATCATTAATTAAATTTGTTAAAGATCGTTTAGGGCATGATAGACGTTATGCTATTGATTCAGCAAAAATTCAAACTGAATTAAATTGGAAACCTAAATATACTTTTGAAAATGGTATTATTGAAACGATTAATTGGTATTTAGATAATCAAAAATGGATAAATCAAGTAAAAACAGGCCAATACCAAGACTATTATAATAAGATGTATTCAAATAAATAATTAACTTATTTTTTAAATTTTAATAATGCTTATTTTCTTAATATTATAACTTAATATTATAAGCAATTTTATATATTTAAAGGCATAAAATATATATAATAATTTAATCAATATTGTAAATTTAGAGAGATAATATGAGTGGGAACCTTCATAGATTTTTAACTAATTTTAACAGATATAAATTTTTACTTAAAGAATTAGTTAAAAAAGATGTGCAAAGTAAATACAAGGATTCTGTTTTAGGTTTATTTTGGAGTTTTTTAAACCCTCTTTTACAAATGATAGTTCTAACAATTGTATTTTCAACATTTTTTTCTAGATCTATTCCTAATTTTCCAGTATATTTACTTACAGGTAGATTAATTTTAGATTTATTTGCTAAAGGTACATCTGGAGCTATGAAATCCATTAAAAATAATAAGGCTATTATAAAAAAAATCTATGTTCCAAAATATATGTTTCCCCTTGGAACTATTGTGTCTGAATTTATTAATTATTTAATATCATTAATTGTTCTTGTTCTTGTAATGATTATAACAGGACAGGAATTTTATTTCGCAATCATTTATACGGTTATTCCAATAATATTAGTGCTTATATTAACTATTGGAGTTGGTTTAATATTAACTACACTTGCAACCTACTTTACAGATATAAATTATTTGTGGAAAGTTGTAACAATGATGTTAACCTACTTAAGTGCAGTTTTCTACCCTATAGATATTGTTCCTAAGAAATTTTTAATATTCTTTAAACTGAATCCAATTTATGCGGCAATATCTAGTTGTAGAGCCTGTGTTTTATATGGTACTTTTCCAGAAATTAAACCATTGTTATATTTGACTGCTTGTGCATTTATATCATTGACTTTAGGTTTAATAATATTTTATAGATATCAGGACAAGTTTATTTTACGAATTTAATTATGTTAAAAATTAAATTACTTAACTTTAGTTTAAAATTTTAATTATATGGAATATAAATAATCCAATAAATCTAGGAGTGAGAAAATGAATGAATTTGACAAATATTATGAAGATGAATTTTTTATAATAGATTCAAATAATATTAATTCAATAAACTCAAAATTATATGGTTTTTGTATTCATGATTCAAATTTTATTCAAAATCAAGAAATAACTCACGATTTTAATTTACTCGATTATGGTGTTTTTATTAATGTAAATGTAACAGATAACGAGATAAAAATCTACCAAGATTTTAATGGATCCTATGGAATATATTTATTTAAACAAAACGATTATTTTGCCATTTCTAATTCTTTTTGGAAATTAGTTGAACATTTAAAAGGTAATTATCAATTATCTGTTAATGAAGATTTTACTAAATCACTGTTTTTAAGGGATAATCTATATGCATTTTCATATAAGGACACTTTGGTAAATGAAATTGAACTTATTCCCCGTAATATAATCTTCCATATAAATAAAGAAAATTCAAAATTCGATTTTGAAGAAATTGATTATGAAGAATCATCTGTTGAATTGAATTCCAAAGAAGGATTAGAATTATTAGATAATTGGTTTAACAAGTGGATTAATATATTACGTGCTTTAAAAGAAAAAACTAATAATATAAGCTTTGATTTATCCGGAGGAATGGCTTCAAGATCTATTCTATCAATATTGTTAAATTCTAACATTGATTTGGATAAAGTACAAATAAATTCATTAACAGACTCTGTAGATAACCATCAACAAGATTTAGAAATTGCAAATCAAATTGCTGATGAAAACGGATTTAAATTAAATGAAGATGTTTTCACATCAGAAAAAATCTTTTTTAAAGAATTGGATACAACTATTAATTCTTCTTCATATCTTAAATTAGGATTTAATAATAAATTTTTCAATAATTTTTTCAAATATAAAGATCCTGTTTACTCATTTAATGGTAGAGGAAGGGATATTTTAAAAGGTCTACCTCTAACTAATAAGACCAACTATTCAGAAGAATTTATATTTTCTTATTTATTTTCAGGAGATACAATTTTAAGTAAAATACAAAATAATATGTTTGCTAGCGAATCTTCTAAAAAAATTTTTGAAAAAGATTTAAATACTATAGAAGAACTTTTTAATGAGGATGAAGATTGGTTACCATGGAGACACTATAAAGAAACCATAGCTAGAAATTATTATGGTAAAGATTCAGTTGAAGAATATTTTGCAAACAAATTTAGTTTATCTCCATTTTTTGATCCTATACTAAATAAATTAAAATTAACAACTGATGAGTGCAATAATAGAAAATTATTATTATGTGTAATTTTATCAAGATATTGTCCTAAATTATTAGATATTGAATTTGAAGGAGAATCTTTTGAGGATGAAACTATAGAATATGCTAATTCAATAAATAATATTTTACCTTATGAAAAAATCAAAAATGATTTTGTAAGTGGCCCTGAAATAAAATCGATTAATTCTAACAAAGATGAATCACATAATCAAAAAGAACTAGATGATTATTTAAATAATGTCTTCTATTCCAGTGATTTTAAGAATAAATTTATTGAAAAACTTAATTCAGAAATTTATTATGATTTAGTAGAGCAAATGGAAAGTGAAAAATATTATCCAATGAAATTTTTCTCCCCCACTTTTAGTTTAGTAAAAATTTATGATGATATAGATATAAGCCATTTAAAAGACTCTAAAATATCTGAATGGATTAAAAAATATATGAACAATAATAACAGAAACAGTGAGATTATAAAATCAAATCTATTAAAATACAATAAAGCAAGAATAGATTTACAAAATGAAGGTGATGGAAATGATCTTGAGCTTTTAGAATATTCAGATGAGAATTTATGGGTATTTAAAAAATGGACTAAAAACAATTTAGGATATGGATTAAATTTTCATAGTCAAAAAAATGAATTATCTTTAAAGGTTAAATGTATTGGAGATGGTACTTTTAAAATGTACCTTCGGGGACAAGAATTTCGAGATAAAAATAATGAAAAAGTTTCTATATACATAGATTTCAGATTTGTATCTATAAACAATAAAATAATATTAGACTCTAGTAAACTTGTAAGTAGAACAGACCCATATACCTATGAATTTAATGTAAATAATGGGGACATTATAGATTTAAAATTTAAATGGATACCTTTAAATTATTCAAGTGATGCTGTAAACATTAATCAAGAATTAAAGAGAACAAATGAAAAATTAGATAGGGTAACAAACAGATTAAATGGAATTTTAGAAAGGAGAAGGAAAAGATTAGCTAAAAAAGAAGAAGCTTCAAAAGAAAAAGAAAAAGAAAATCCATTAAGAAGTTTTCCTGTTTCGGATGAGGTTATTATTGATGTTGAAGATGTTTCAATGGAATTCATGCTTGCTGAGGAGAAAGTAGATAATTTTAAAGAATACATTATACGATTAGTTAAACGTGATTTACCTAAAAAGACTAAATTTAGAGCTTTAAATCATTTATCCTTTAAAGTTCATAAGGGAGAAAGATTAGGTGTCATTGGTTTCAACGGAGCAGGTAAAAGTACTTTACTTAAAATTTTATCAAGTGTTTTAAAACCTACTGAAGGAAAAGTCACCGTTAAAGGATCAGTTGCGCCACTTTTAGAACTTGGTGCAGGTTTTGATCATAATTATACTGGTGAAGAAAATATCTTTTTAAATGGTTCAATTTTAGGTTTACAAAAAGAATTTTTAGAAGAAAAATATGATGAAATTTTAGAATTTTCAGAACTTGATCACTTCATTAAAGTTCCTGTTAAAAATTATTCCTCTGGTATGAAAGCAAAATTAGGTTTTTCTATTGCTACGATGGTAAGTCCGGATATTTTAATTTTAGATGAGGTTTTATCAGTTGGTGATGTTAAATTCAAAGAAAAAAGTAGACAAAAATTAGAGGAATTAATGGGAGAGGGGGTTACTGTTATTATGGTAACTCATTCAGTTAGTGCAATTAGAAAAATGTGTAATAAAGTTATTTGGCTTGATAAAGGAAACCTAATCAGATATGGTGATGTCGATGAGGTTTGTGATGAATATATTGAATTTGCAAAAACTGGTACAGAAGAGGACTTAAAAAATATTAAACTCAATTAATTTAATTTTATAAATTTTTTAAAAATTCGAATATTTATTTTTAGGTAGTTAAAAATGGCTTTAAAACACAGAATATACGCTTTTATTTTTAATGTATTTAGGATTTTTCCAATTAAACACAATGCCATATCATTTGTATCTGATAAAAATGAATCATTTAATGAGGATTTTCGATATATTTACAGACAATTTAAAAAAATTAGCAAAAATGAATTTACTTATAATTATATTATAAAAAATAAAATTTCCCTTAAAAACATATATAAACTTGCACGTTCTAATTATATTTTTTTAAATGATAATTTCTTTCCACTTGCATATATGAAAATATCTAGTAGTTCTAAAGTTATACAACTTTGGCATGGTGCAGGAGGATTTAAAAAATTTGGATATTCTACTACTCCAAAAGATAATAAAGACTTAATAAATCTCATAAGAACATCATCTAAAAATACTGATTATTTATTTATAACATCCAATAATTATAAAAATGATTTTAAAGAGGCCTTTCAAATAGATGAGAAGAAAATATATCCATTAGGAATGGCAAGGTTAGATTATTTTGCGCCGAAAAACCTTAAAAATGAAAATATTATAAAAATCAAATCTGAATTTGAAAAAAAATATCCTAAAATTAAGGAGAAAAAAATAATATTATATGCCCCTACTTTTAGAGAAACTCATAAGTATAATAATGTTTTCAAATATTTTAAAGTTAAAAAATTCCTCAGTGAACTATCTGAATATGTTATACTCTTAAGATTACATCCTAAAATGTATCAATTTGGCCTAGACGATAAGCTAATGGATGATGTTTTAAAATTAGATAATGTATATGATTTAACAGATTATGAATCTATTGAAGAGTTAATGTTAATATCCGATATTTTAATAACAGATTATTCCTCTTTAATGGTAGAATATACAATATTAAATAAACCTATTGTATTATTTGCATATGATTTAGATAATTATCTTGAAAATGAAAGGGGCTTTTATATAGATTATAAAAAAGATGTTCCAGGTACAATTGTTAAAACTACAGAGGAGTTAATCAGAACAATTAAAAACAATAATTTTAGCACCAAACGTTTAAATGAGTTTAAAAATTTACAATTTGATAATTTAGATGGAAAAGCATCAAAGAGAATAGTGGATTTTGTACTTAAGACTAAATAAAGATATGATAATATGAAAGTATCAATAGTAACACCAAATTATAATGGGTATAGATTTTTAGAAGTATACTTTAAATCCTTAAGTCCTCATAAAGAATATATTGAAGATATAGTTATTGTTGATAATGGATCATCTGATGAAAGTATTGATTATATAAATAAAATTATTGAAGATTATCCAATAGAAATTAATTTAATTGTAAATAAAACTAATAAAGGTTTTGCAGAAGGTGTAAATCAAGGAATTCGTGCATCTAAATCTGAATTAGTTTTTTTACTTAATAATGATGTAGAACTTGAAAAAGATACAATTAAAAATTTAATTGAATGTATAAATATAGATAATAAGACTTTTTCTGTTACATCAAAAATGGTTCAATATAATAATAGAGAACTTATAGATGATGCAGGTGATAGTTATACATTACTTGCTTATACAAAAAAGATAGGAAATAATCAAAATGTTAATAATTTTAACTCATACCGTGAAGTTTTCTCAAGCTGTGGAGGTGCTGCATTATATAAAAAATCAATAATTAAAGAAATTGGTTATTTTGATACTGAATTTTTTGCATATATGGAAGATGTAGATATTGCATATAGAGCACAAATTTATGGATATAAAAATTATTATTGCCCAAATGCAATAGTATACCACATTGGAAGTGGAAGTTCTGGAAGCCAATATAACGAATTTAAAATACCTCTTGCAGCTAGAAATAATGTATGGATGATTTATAAAAACTTTCCAATACCACAAAAAATATTTAATTTTCCTTTTATATTTTTAGGATTTTTAATAAAATATCTATTCTTTAAAAAGAAAGGTTTTGGATCTCTTTATTTAAAAGGAGTTAAAGAAGGATTAAATAGTCGAGGAAATATTCAAAAAACAAAATACAAATTAAAACATAGTAAAAATTACTTTAAAATAGAATGGAAATTAATTAAAAATACATTTAGATTAATAAAAAATAAATGAAATTAAAGATTATTAACCATATGCTAAAAACTAAAAAAAGATAGTTATAGTCATCATGTTAATTTTTTATTAATCATGAAGAGTATGCTAAAAAAAATTATAAATGACTAAGTATTAATTAAATTAAGAATTTGTTTATAATATAATAGAATAAGCTACAAGTAGTATAGTTAATAAATCAATATATATTATACATTATTTATAAAATTACAAATAAATACCTAATGGAGTTTAAAAATGGATTTATCTATAATAATTGTTAATTATAAAACATATGAGTTGACTTTTAATGTAATAAATTCAATATTAGATTCAAAATGCAGTTTTTCATATGATGTTTTTGTAGTTGATAATCATTCTGCAGATGGAAGTTTAGAAAAACTAAAAGATTCTTTTAAATATGAAGAAAGGATTAAATTCATAGAATCTGATATAAATGGTGGCTTTGCATATGGGAATAATTTAGCAATTAAAAAATCAGAAGCGGATTATATTCTCCTTTTAAATTCTGATACTCTATTAGAAGAAAATACCCTAGAAAAATCATTGAAATATATTAAAAATCACGAAAACATAGGAGCTTTAGGTGTTCAGATAAATTTAGCTGATGGAACTCTTGATAAGGCTTGTAAACGTAGTTTTCCAAATCCTACAAATTCATTAGTTAGATTGTTTCACATTCCAGTGAAAAATTCTAAACTTAATAATTATAATCTGAATGATTTAGATAATAATGGAATATATGAAATAGATTGTCTTACAGGAGCATATATGTTAATAGATAAAAATGCTCTTTTAGATGTAGGACTTCTTGATGAAACATTTTTTTTGTATGGTGCAGATATTGATTTGTGTTATAGAATTAAAAAAGGAGGATATAAAATAGTGTATTATGGAAAAAGTAAAATTACACATTTTAAAGGTTCAAGTAGTAAGAAGCAAAAATCTAAATTAATATATGAATTCTATAGAGCAATGTATATATTTTATCGTAAAAATCTAAGTAAAGACTATTTCTTTTTAATAAATATTTTATTTTATATTTGTATAGGAATTTTACTTATTTTAAAATTATTTATTAATATATTTAAAAGAAAATAATTTTAATGTTATTATAAAAGATTTAAAGTTTTTAATAAATTTTCCTAATATTCTATAAAAAATATATAATATAAAATATTAAACCTTTAAAATTAATTTTATATGTTTTTAAAAAAAACCTTAAGAGTTTCCTATTTAAAGCAAAAAATTTTTTAAAATATTTATTTTAAAATATAAAAATATTATTTTAAATATAATTAAGTATTAATATTATTAAATACTAAAATTTAATAATAAGAAAAAATATTTTTAAAATAACTTTATAAAGTTAAAGGAAAATTAAACAAATAGGGATATTATGATAAAACAAAACGAAAGATTATTAAATATAGTTTTATTATTAACTGATATTTTAATCATTATTGTATCCCTATTGATTTCAGCTTATTTAAGGTTTTTTACCACGATGTTTGGTCCAATAGGAGGACATTTAAGTTTAGAATTATATGTAATCTTTTTATATCTAGTAATATTACCAGTTTATTTAATACTTTATTTTTCATTCGGTTTATATAAAACATATAGAAACCATAAAAATATATTTTCTGAGGCTTCCCAAATAATTAAAGCAAATATCATTGCTTTTATAATTATCATTGCAGTATTATTTATTATAAATCAACCTAATTTTTCAAGAATTCTAATTTTATTAATGGTATTTTTTACAACGATCTTTGGTATTTTAGAAAGGTCAATAGTACGTAAAAAACTAATAGATTTACGTAAACAAGGAAAGAATTTAAAACATATTCTTATTGTAGGTGATAATGAAATGGCATATAATTTTAATAGAAAAATTAGTGAAAATTCTTATTTAGGTTATTCAATTTATGGATTTTTAGGTAGAGAAGAGAGAGTAGGTTTAGAAATAGATGGTGTTCCTATAGTTGGTGCATTTAAAGATTTAGATGCACTTTTAGCAAAACATACTTTTGATAGAGTTATTCTTGCAATACCATTAAAATATTATAAACACCTAAACGAATTGGTTACAAGTTGTGAAAATGCAGGTATTAAAGCAGAAATTATACCTGCATATACAGAATATTTCCCTGCTAAACCTTCAGTAGATATGATAGAAGATATTCCAATTATTAATATTAGATATGTTCCACTTGACGATCCATTTAATAATGCTATTAAAAAACTTGAAGATATAACCGTTGCAATAATTGCAATTATTATTACTTCTCCTATAATGCTAATAACTGCTATAGCTGTTAAATTATCATCCCCTGGTCCTATCATTTTTAAACAAGAAAGAATAGGTTATAAGCAAAATAAGTTTAATATGTATAAATTTAGAAGTATGAGGGTTCAAGACCCAGATGATGAGAAATCTGGATGGACTACTAAAGATGATCCTCGTAAAACACGTGTAGGTAATTTTATTAGAAAAACAAGTATTGATGAATTACCACAATTTTTTAATGTTTTAAAAGGAGAAATGAGTGTTGTTGGTCCAAGACCTGAAAGACCATATTTTGTAAATCAATTTAAAAAAGACATTCCAAAATACATGGTTAAACATCAAGTAAGACCAGGACTTACAGGATGGGCTCAAGTACATGGTTGTAGAGGAAATACTTCTATAAAAAAACGTATAAAATATGATATTGAATATGTAGAAAATTGGCATTTAGGTTTAGATATAGGTATAATGATTAAAACCATTTTAAAACATAATCCTAATGCTTATTAGTTTTAATAATAATCAATGCTTTTTTTATTCCATTTAATATTGAATATGAATTGATATTAATTTATTTTATAATATTTAATAATAGAAATATAATACAATTCTATGCTGACAAAATTTTTTTTATTAGTTATTTTAATTTAAAATAAAATACTTTAAAATTATTGAAAAAATAAAAATATGATAAAATATTAGTATATTTTAATATTTTTAAAATATAAATATTCTTAAATAATCTACTAATTTTCAAAAATAAATAT
>JAEEGL014684872.1_pt1 | contig 16352 bp, 14 predicted proteins | sample 9134231 | NCBI WGS metagenome assembly JAEEGL01 (sample SAMN16246548, study PRJNA631951) | gut metagenome | biome: gut microbiome; feature: rumen; material: fiber-attached | host: Bos | place: Iran: Karaj | collected 2018-10
GCAAGTTGGATGTGTTTTGGCAAAAACCGCTTCACGTCGCTCATGGGTACGTCACCTTTCACATTCAGTTTCAGTCCGATGTCGCCCAAAAGATCATCCAACAAACCGTTGACAGTCAAGCTGCTACGGTTGAATTTTGCATTCATGCTATTGATAGCCAATGTGTTGGTGTCGGAATTGAGGTTCAAATTCAAATCTGCATCCAAGTTGACATTCGTAAAGGGATAAGGCAATTTTGGCACATTCACTGTGGCGTTTTCGGTCTGGATTCGCGCCGAAATTTTGGGCATGATGCTGTCGTTGTATGTGCCCACCACAACTGCATCTTTGATACGCACTTTTCCGGCATACTCGATGCTATTGAGCTTTTGTTGCAACTTTTCTGGCAGGTAGGTCAACACGTCCTCAATGGTCAAAGTGTTGGTATACAGGTTGACATCAAGCCCAATATCCTTGTTTTCTGCCATTTGTGCTTGACCTCTTACGGTGATTTCAAACTGGTTCAAGTCAATTTCCCATTCGTCGAAATAAGCCTTTTTTTGGGCCAAGTCCAAATTCAGATAACCAGCTAAATCCAAGGTGTCGTGTTCCAAATAGTTCTCCTTGATGGCCAAGCAAATGTCGGGCGTATGCATTTCGAAAAGACAGTCCAGGATTTCCTTCTGTTTCAAGTCACCATCAAAATTCATCTTCAAGTCATTGATTTCCAAATCGATGTCTTTTACTCGTAAGGACAATGCTGCGGCCTTCAAGTCGAGGACTGCATCTATACTATCGTTTTGCATCCCACCTTCCAAGTTCAAATCGAGGTTTTTCGCTTGCGCCGCCATACCATTCCGGTCGTCGTTATAGAACAAAGTTGTGTTCTTCAGTTTTACCTCTTCAATATCAATGAGATAATCAAAATCGGATTCGGTTTTGTCTTCTTTCTTCTTGAAGACATCAAAATTGCGCTGCCCCGTGGAATCGTTGTAAAGATTAATGAAAGCGTCTTCAATGAAACACTCATTTATTATAATGGCTTTTTCACGCACCAGTTTTTTTGCATCGGCAATGAGTGTGAGTTGGTCGATGTTGGCTACCGTGTCGGATGGCGAACCTTCCATAGGGTTGAGGAAGGCCGCGTTGCGAATGTCGATGCCAATATTGGGAAAGTCTTCGAACAGGTTCAGCTTGGCTTCTCCAAGTTCCATGTCGCAATTAATCCATTGAGGTGCGTATTTTTTGACTATTTTGGTCAGCCTTTCGGAAGAATTCAGTATGGCCACGGCGACTGCCGCCACAACCAAAACCAATCCCACAAGGGATGCTAATGAGATTCCGATGATTTTTGCTGCCTTTTTCATAGGGATGCGAACTCTGAATATTGAAAACTAATCCACCTTTGTATAATAATGGCTTGTCCCATAGTCGTCAACGTAGGTCAGCCTGTCGGAGGTAAGCGTGGTGACGGTATAGATTTTGGGAACAGTTACAAAGGTGCTGATGTGTTCGTGGGTCAAGGTGGCACCGTCGAGGGTCCAGTTGAAGGCTTGTCCTTCGTCTTCGCCGACATCGTCTGACGTGTCCCAAGTGATGCCGTTGACCTTCACGATGTCGCCTGTGGAAAGAACATAGTCCACGGGTGAGGCATAATAGTGCTCATAAACAGTGCCTTCTTGCCATTTGCCATAAAGCAAAGATGATTCAAAGGTATCATTGTTATCATTGGAAAATGGATCCGTGCAGGCACAGAGGCACACCAGAAGTCCCAAACCCAACAGTAAACATAGTGGCCTTTTCATTTTGGATAATGTTGATAGTATTGTTGTATCAGTTTGGCCGCAAAGATAGACAAAATTTGGGATAAGGAAAGCTTTTTAGGACTATTCTTCGCCGACAGCTACTGTTTCCTCGACCTTCTCCAGGGTATAATTGGTGTAAGAATCGTGGAAGCGCAGGTCGAAGGCGTTGAGACGGTCAAGCTCATAATACCGTGGCACGATACCGCGTATCCTCAACTTGTGTGTCATCATGATGGCTTCTTCGTAAGCCTCCCATCCGAATTCTGTAGCTTCGTCTTCTGTGATGTCATCATCGGTGTCCCAAGTAGATCCCGTACCGTCGGGATTGAAGCGATAGAACACATGCCCGTCGTCTTGCCAAAGCCCCACTAGCATCTCTTGGTTTGCTGAACTGGCATGAAGAGTGCGTGGATCGATGATTTCGGAATGGTACAAGGTAGGACGCAATATGAAATACAAGGCAATGCCGAGGGCAATGATCAAGGCTGTGATGATGATAATAAGAATCCAGCGTTTTTTGTTCATGGTTTTAGCTTTTTTAGTTGATGTCAACAATTTCGTATGCAGCATTTTCCAGTTTTGGCATCACGGAACCCAATGGAGCATTGGGGCAGGTGGGGTCGCAAATCACATAGCGCTTGCCTTGATGCAAAAAGCTTTTACCAGTAGTTTTGGCATCGGTACCTAAATAGACGGCCGTTGCCAAATGGTCGGGGTAGAGTACACCAATCACATCACATCCCACGTAGGTGCGTACCAACCAAGCGAAAAAGGCGGCGCGGTCTTCGCAGTCGCTGTAACGATAGCCGATCACCTCTTCTGGGAAGAAGTATTTCTCCCGTCCAAACTGTTCTTCGTCGATTTTGTAACTGAAGGCGTTCTGCACGAAATTAAGCAAAAGGTTGACTTGCTGCACTTTATCATATTGCTTTCCCCATGGAGCCAGCGTCTCTTCCAACACCTTTTGCGCCTCGTCGGAAACGCCTGTCTTGAAGTATATGGGGAAAATGGTCATGGGCATGTCGTCGTAATAGCGCAGGTGGGTGGAGGAGTAAGGCAGATTGATGGTGGTTTTGGTTTGGGATATGGTCAGGGTGCGTTGTTTGTCGCACGGGGCGATATTGAGCGTTTGGTTGAAGTCGAGTCCCACCTCATGCAAGCCTTTGTCATCGGCTTTTTCGTTGTAGGAATAGGCATCTTCTCCTTTTTGGCCTCCCATCACGGTATAGTATTTTTCGCCGTTGAAGCGGAAGAAGGGGAGTGAGTACACTTCCTTGCTGTTGTCCAAGGCGAGGAGCAGCATAAGCTGTCCGCTGTCGTGCCCTCGGCCCACCCTTGCGCGGAACCCTTGGCTGCGAAGCATGTAGAAACAAAACAGCACACAATCATCACTCCGTTTGAAGGTCGTTTCTGCGATGGTACGGAACAGTGCAAAATTACCCCATTCGTTGAGTCCCATTCCTTTCACGGCTTCGCCCACTTCTTTTTGCAGGGTTTGTTTGGGGTCGTTCTCCCGCATGGCAGCGTAATAGTTGGCCACATCCTTTTCTTTATTACCTTTGGCTGTAATGCGTAGTTCTTTCGGGAAGCGGAAGGTCAGCTCACGGCCATAGAATCGGACGTTGACGGCGTCAGGATAGTTGATTTTGGCCGAAGGTTGGTAACTCATGGGCTGCCAAACGGCGGGCTTGTCGCTGATGATGAAGGGTACTTCTGTGCCGCTTTCTCCCGAAGCCACCTTCATGGCTGAGACGCTTTTCGGCTTTGCTTGGGAATAAACGGTGGTTCGGCCTGCGATGCACTCGTATTCTGTCCAAGCCTCGGCAAGGAAGGCCTCAAAGTCACGGTAAGCTTTTTCCTTAAAGGCATCATATTGGTCTAAAGACTGGTTTTTGAATTGTTGGTAAATCGATGTAGGGTCAAGGGTGTCAGGCACCTGGGCTTTTGTACACAAGCCTAGTGAGAATGCAAAACACAATAAGGTTATAATCTTTGTTTTCATTGCGATGATATTGATGCAGTATCGACCTATAGAGCCATTTGTGCGGATTTATTAGTCCAAACAAAATGCAAAAATAGGAATTTTTTGGTATTTCGATGGGTTGTATGATATGGTTTTGTAAAATCCAACCCGAAAACCAAAAAAAGCACCCCGAAACGAGGTGCTTTTTTCATAGGTCATGCTTTAGAGATGGTGCATGAACCGTCTCTACAAAAGCATAATTTAGAAATTGAAACGCAGATTGAAGGCTGCTGACCAGGTGGAATAAGTGCTGGCGTGGGTGTTCCAAATCGGATTGACGAAGGTGTAGGTGTAAGGATTCTCATCCGAACCATTGCCCGTGAGTTTCAGGATGTCGCCAGAGTTCATGATCTGTGCGTTGCCCCAGCCTCTATAAAGCAGGTTGGCGATGTTCTTCACGTCGACACCGATGCTGTACGACATACCGTTTTTGAATTTGTAGGTACGCTCATACTTGGCGTTGATGGTATGTCTCCAAGGAGCCACAACGGCACCACGCTCGGCATATTCGCCGCGGTGGGCACTCAAATACTTGTCAGCCTTGATGAACTCGTTGAATTCAGCGGCATTATCAGCGCTGACGAAAGGCATAAGTTTGCTGGCATCATCATTGACGAGCTGATCTTCATAAGGAATGTAAATCAAGCTGTTTGAGCCGCCGTCGCCGTTCACGTTGCTGGTCATGGTGTAGCTGTAGCGAGTGTAGCTGTAGATGTTGCTGCCGGTTCCAATGTAGCAGAGGTTGTAGCCTTCATAGTAAACGCCGATAGTTTCCAAAGTGCGCTGACCGACGGCCCAGGTCCAACCGAGGTTGAAGAGCAGGCGGTTAGGTGCAACATACGAGCTGTAGCCCAGTTCGTGGCTGTTGGAGCCATGGATACCGAAAGCGTTGGTGTTGTAAGCCGAGGTGACTTGGTCGCCGATACCATCGGTGACGTTCTTGCCTTGTGCATGAGTGTAGGCAGCCATCAAGTCAAGACCGAAGTCGAATCTCTTGCTCAACTGACCCATGACACTGTAGTAGTAACCATTGTTGTCGGTGTTGGTAATCAGATAAGGAGTGACAGCTCTGCCTTGGGAGTTGCTGATGCCTTCGCTGGTCCAGTGCGCTCTTGGTCCCCACTTTTCCTCACCAGGAAGTTGAATGGGGTCGTCCTCAACAAGGCCAAGCTTTGTAACGGCCACGGAAGTGATGTCCTTGTTGTAGATACCTTCCACAGTGGCTTTGATGTCGCCAGGAAGTGTGGCATCGAATGCCAAGCTGCTCTTCCAGGTTTGGGGCATGCGGAGGTTCTTGTCCATAAGAGTAGTGGATTGGGGAGCTGGCAGGTCGCCCGTCAGCAGCAGGTCAGAGTTGGCGGTAATGATACCATTGGGGGTCGTATTGCCCGCGCTCGGGAAGTGGATTTGGGTCTCTTCGTTGCTGTTGATGTATTGGCTTTGCAGGCAGTTGGAGTTACCCACGGTAGAGACGATCCACACGAAAGGCAGACGACCAGTGTAGAGACCGGAACCACCGCGGAGGATGTACTTACGTTCGCCAGTGAGGTCCCAATTGAAGCCCAAACGGGGTGAGAAGTTCACACGAGCTTTAGGCATGTCAGCGGTTGAGCGACCGTAGATGGTGGAGGCAACGGCTTTGCCTTGGGCATCGGTGTAGAACGACTCAACAGTGGCCAAGGAGTCAAACTCCTTGTTGGTGTTGTATTCTGCAATCGAAGGATAGTATGGCAACTCGACGCGGAGGCCAAGAGCGAGCTTGAAGCGCTCGCTGAGGGTCATTTCGTCTTGCAGATAGAGCGAACCTTGCATGTAGTTGAAGGAAGGATACACCTGCTCGTGGTTCAAGTTGTTGCCGTATGTAATGGCGAAAGCGCGAGGATTGGCGTTGTCGACGAAATCTTGCCAGCTGTTGTACACATAGTAGCCAGCGCCACCTTGCATGAAGCCGTTCTTGGTGTTGTCGAACTCGAACTGGCCACCGAAGGTGAAATTATGGATGCCTGAGAGGTAGCTTACTTCGTCGGTGATGACAGCGGTCTGCACATCACGCAGGTTGCCATAAGTGAACGGGTCGGGACCGAAGGAGGTGTAAACGGCAGGAGTTTCAGCGATGCCATCGCCATCGGTGTCAATATTTTCAAGAATGTCAACCGTGGGGAAGAGGTCGCCCACAAAGCTACGAGGCTCATATTGGTGCGAATAGGTGGCACGCAACATGTTGTTGCCGCGACCGCTCAAGAAGCTGTGGTTCCACTCGGCGGCAACAGACGAGAAGTTTTGCTCTTGGAAATAACGGTTGCTCTCGAAATACAGCGCGTATTGTGAAGTACGGCCGTAGGTGTTGCGGTTATAAACAGAACTGGACAAGGGGTTGATGGAGCTTGAAGGAGAAGTGGAATACTTGTTCTTCACCATGCTGTAACGGATGTTGACCTTGTCGTTGTCGCTGGCGTTCCAGTCTATACGGGCCAACAGCTTGTAGTCAGGAGTGCTGGCGCTGTAGTTCTGGTAACGGCCAGGGTTGTAGCCGTAGGTGGTTTGGAGATAGTTGCTGATTGCTTCCATCTTTTCGACAGTAGGACGGTTGTATTGGGTGCCGCTGCCGTACTCGTCGTTTTCGCTTTCACGGGCAAAGTGGTTTTGACCGGGGTCAACGTCGCTCTGATACTCGAAGTTCACGAAGAAGAACAGCTTGTCTTTCACGATGGGGCCACCAACGCTGATGCCGGCGGTGTTGTCCAACGACTGCGAGAGCTTCAGGCGGTCGGGATAGTTGCCGAGTTCATCTTTCTTGCCGTACTTGGTGCCCATGAGACCATCGTTGGTGAAGTAGTCATATACGCTGACATGCCACTGGTTGGTACCGCTCTTGGTGACGGCGTTGATAGCACCACCGGTGAAGCCGCTGTGACGGACATCGAAAGGCGTGAGGTTGATTGTCATGGCTTCGAGAGCATCCAACGAGATGGGGCTACCGCCAGCAGGCAGGTTGCTACCGATACCGAAGGCGTTGTTGAATGCGGCACCGTCGACGGTGACATACGATGAACGATAGTTACCGCCACCAATGGCCAGACCGTTGGAGGTGGTGGCAGCTTGAGGTGTCAAGGCCAACACATCGTTGAGGCTACGTGTGATGGTGGGCAAGGTGGCAATTTGCTCACTGTTCACGGCGGTGGTTGCGCCGGCGCGGTCGCTGTCCATGCCATTGCTGACAGCTTCAGCCGAAATAACCACTTCGTCCAAGCCGATGTTCTCCTCGCTCATGCGGACATTCAGGATTTTTGTCTCGCCGAGAGTTGCCGAGACGTTGCTCTCAACGGCGGTTTGGAAGCCTACCATGCGGAATTCCAGTCTGTAAGGTCCGCCGGGACGGATGTTGAGCAGACGGTAGGTGCCGTTGGCATCGGCCACAGAGTAATACTGTGCGCCCGAAGGAACGTGTGTTGCGACAACGGTAGCACCCGCGAGAGCCGACTTGTTGTTGTCGGTAATCTTACCGCTGATGCTTGACGAAGTCACCTGGGCCATCAAGCTGATGGAGGCAATCATTGCCACGAAAAAGGTAAGTAACTTTTTCATAATTAGTAATTTAAGTTAGTAATTAGTTTGATTGGATTATGTTGTTTTCGTTTGTCGTCATGCCGTTTTCAATTCGCCTTAAAAGGCGTGCAAATATAGGTTTTTCTCCAAAGAGCCACACCTTCTGAAATAACATTTTCCACTTTTTTGGGGCAAAATTATTCAACAACGGCTGTTCATAACTTGATAACCACTTGTTTGTTAGTGGCTTGTTTGTAGAAAGGGAAAAGGTGAAATTTTTGTCGAGGATTAATAATTAAGGTGTTGTGGCCATCGTTTCAGATTTTCTTCGTATTTTTGAGGCCGAAATGAGAAATGTTCAATGTTGTTAAACACCCCCATTCGATATGAAGAGATTCATCTTGATTTTGCTAAATGCTTTGTTGCTAGTAACTTATGCATGTACCGAAAAACCATCGAAAGCGGTTCAAGCCTTGCGGAAAGATATCGAAAGTTTTGAGACCAAGATCCAGGAGACAGAGGACTGCGACGAATTGCAGATGTTCACTTTTTCTATCCTTGGTCTTCGGACCGACCTTGAGAAACTGAATCAAGACGAGACCGTTAAGGAGGCTGAAATTCTTGAGCTGACCAATGCCATTGACCTGTTGGATGCCTCATTGACGGGCAAATATGCTGCGCTTGATTGTAACCAAGCTGCTGGTGACGAAAGCGAAATCGACGTTTTCGGCGACGACGAGTACGAAGACTACAATATTCTCTAACCCAAAACCCATATCAGAAACGCCATGGCATTCTTTTATCGACACAATCCAAAAAAATTCAACTACATACCACGTTATTATGACCCTGAAAAGGAAGCGTGGGAACAGAAAAAGGCCGAATTGGGTTATGATGCCAAGTTGAGCCACGAGGCACAATTTCGCGCCCAGATGCGCCGCAGCTGGAGCGCGCCCAAAAATGAGGAAAGCAAAGAGGAACAACGCGCCAAGTTGATTCGTAGAATCGTGTTAGGCGTATTTGTTTGTTTGGTTTTTTATCTCGTATTCGGTACTGGTCTAATGGAAAAAATTGTCTACTATTTGAGGGGATAGAATTTGATATGCTTGACATCATTAAACTTCTGCCTGACAGCGTAGCCAACCAGATTGCGGCTGGTGAGGTGATTCAACGCCCCGCCTCTGCTGTCAAGGAGCTGATGGAGAACGCCTTGGATGCTGGCGCCACACAAATCGACCTTGTAGTGAAGGATGCAGGGAAGGCACTCATTATGGTTGTCGACAATGGCTGTGGCATGTCGGAAACTGATGCGAGGCTGTGTTTCGAACGTCACGCCACGTCGAAAATCAGTAAGGCAGAGGATTTGTTCAGCATCAAGACTATGGGCTTTCGGGGCGAGGCCTTGGCCAGCATTGCCGCCATCGCTCAAGTGGAACTGAAGACGCACCGTCCCGAGGATGAAGTGGGTACGCGCATCGTCATCGAAGGCTCGGTGGTGAAGGAACAAACGCTGATTCCCATGGCTGCGGGCACGACGTTCACCGTCAAGAACCTGTTTTTCAATGTTCCCGCGAGACGTAATTTCCTCAAGTCGGCGCAGGCCGAGATGCGACACATTGTGGAGGAGTTTACCCGTGTCACGCTGATGAATCCTGAAATCGGTTTCAGCCTTGTAAGCGATGGCAAGGAATTGTACCATCTTTATCCAGGTTCGCTCAAGCAACGCGTCATGGGCCTCTTTGGTAGTAATTACGAAAGCAAGCTGTTGCCTGTCAACCAAGAGACGGAACGGGTGCGTATCAGCGGTTTCATTGTCAAGGCGGAATATGCCAAAAAGACACGAGGTGAACAGTATTTCTTTGTGAATAAGCGCTTTATCAAACACGCCTACTTGCATCACGCCATCGAAAACGCTTTCATGGAGATGATTCCTAAAGACAGTTTCCCAGGATATTTCCTCAATATTGAGGTTGACCCTGCCGACATTGACATCAACATTCACCCGACCAAGACGGAAGTCAACTTTTTGGATGTCAAGTTGGTATATGCCATCCTTCATGCTGCTGTGCGTAAGGCTATTGGCCAGCATAACCTCTCGCCAATGATTGACTTCGACGAAACTGCCGACCTTAACAGCGATTTTAGCGCGGCTTCTATGGCTTCGCGTCCCGTTGTTTTCCCAGACATTCCCATTGACCCGAACTATAATCCTTTTGGACAAAAGACGGTCGGCCAAAACGATAGCCGCACTTGGAACGACTTTCCGCAGCATAGAGAGAAACCTTCAGGCGATTGGCGTTTGCTTTACGGCGAGCGTAGTGACCTTATTAATAAGGATGAGTGCGAGTCTACTGAACCCGTTGCCGAGCAACCTGCCAACTCACAGTATCTGCAAGTGAACCAGTCTTTTATATTGACCACGGTAAAATCGGGTTTGTTGCTGATTGACCAACATTTGGCTCATACGCGGATTCTGTTTGAGAAGTATTTGAAAGAGATGGAAAACCATAGTGGAGCCTCGCAGCAGGAACTGTTTCCGCAAGCGTTTACGCTCAATGCCAACGATGCCTCGTTGTTGAAGGAATTGTTGCCAGAGTTGGAGAACCTGGGCTTCGTTTTGGACCAAGCCAATCCGACCACTTTTATGATTAACGGCACGCCTTCCGACTCGGCAGGTCACGATGCTGTGGAATTGTTGGAACGTATTTTGGAGCACTACAAGCTCAACCGCACCGACTTACAGCTTGACCGAAAACTCAATTTGGCCAAGACCCTATCGGCACAGTTAGCCATCAAACCTGTTACTAAATTGTCCGAAATGGAGATGCAACACCTTGTCGACCAGTTGTTTGCCTGCAACGTGGCCGAGATTGCCCCTAACGGAAAGAAAATTTATGTCATTGTTACAATAGAAGAATTACTAACCAAGTTCAATTAGATAAAACTGAAACCCTGGACTGCTTCGTGCCTCGCGGAGACGCAAAGCGTCGATAGGAAAATCTTGAAATCTTGAAATTTTGAAATCTTAAATCATAAATCCCCAATATGAACGAACAATATAGTCCCACCGGATTCAGAGTGCTTCCTACGGTAGTCAAACATCTGCTGATTATCAACGTGTTGATGTTTTTGGCTGCCATCACTTTGGAGCGGTTCCATATCGACTTGACCGATCTTCTTGGTCTACATTTCTTTAAGGCTTCCGATTTCCACATCTACCAGTTTATCACCTATATGTTTATGCACGCCAACTTTGGCCACTTGTTTTTCAACATGTTCGCCTTGTGGATGTTTGGCAATACGCTTGAAAACATTTGGGGATCACAACGGTTCCTGTTGTTTTACATGGTGTGTGGCATTGGTGCGGGACTCTGTCAGGAATTGGTGCAGTACATCCAATATACGACCTCGTTGGCCGAATATGCGACAGTAAACATGGGCGGCCAGATTATCCCCATGTCGAGCTACCTCAACATGATGAATACCGTTGGCGCATCGGGAGCGATATATGGCTTGCTTTTGGCCTTCGGCATGATGTTCCCCAACTCGCAGATTTATCTGTATTTCCTGTTCCCTATCAAAGCCAAATGGTTTGTTATCGGTTATGCGGTCATTGAACTTATTAGCGGCTTTGGCGGAGCTGACAATGTGGCTCATTTCGCCCACCTCGGCGGTATGCTGTTTGGCTTGATTCTGATTTTGTATTGGAGGAAAAAAGGTTTTTCAGGACCGAATTTCAACTTCAACCTCAAGGCATGGTGGCAGAAGCAGAAAGATAGGATAGGGAAGAAGCGTGTGAAATACACGCCTTTCGAGGAAGTGCATGAAGTGCCGCGCAATGATGGCGAATACAACCGTCAACGTGCTGAAAGAGAACGTAATGTGGATGCCATCCTGGATAAGGTTTCCAAAAACGGCTACGCCAGTTTGACGGACGAGGAAAAAGAGTTTTTATTCAAAAACAGCAAGTGATATGGCAAAGAAGGAAAGAGGTTTTTTTGGTAAGGTCATCGTGTTTGTGTTGGCGTTTTTCGCTGTCATCGGACTGATAGCCATGACATTGAGCGTCGTTTGTCCTTATGTCGATCCGAGACGTTTCGTGTGGCTTGCCTTTTTTGGCTTAGCCTTTTGGGAGATTTTTGCCTTCAACATACTGATTTTCATTCTATTGCTATTGATGTGGTCGCGCAAAGTATGGATTGCGGTATTGGCTTTGATGGTTGCGGTTCCTGGAATCAACAAGTCGTATTCCTTCGGATCAAAAAAAGATGCGATTGGCGGTATTAAGGTGATGAGCTACAATGTTCATGAATTCCGCCATGTTGACAGTTTGGTGGATAGTGAATCCTTTGCCAACCAAGTCATTGATATTGTGCAAGGGCAGTCACCTGATTTGCTTTGTTGTCAAGAGTTTACGACATTCAAAAAAAGAGTAAGCCGAGTGGATTGCATTGAGGATTTTTCTAAAAGCATAGGTTTCCCGTATGTTTATTATAACAAAAAAAGCAACTATGGTGGCAATGTCATTTTTTCGAAATGGCCCATCGTCAAGGTTTCAGAGGGCTCTGGATTTGGTCAAGAAAACACCTATGGGGTGATGGTTTCGGTCGATGCGGGTGAAAAGGGAGTGTTCTATTTGGCCAATGTGCATCTGCTTTCCTATAAGTTGACAGATGACGAAGTAAATGTGTTTTCGAAACCTTCTGAACGAAAAATCGCTTTGGATACTATAGGAATGACTGTTGCACGAAAGCTGAAGTATGCTTACCAGAAACGTAGCGATGAGATTGACAAGGTGTTGCAAGGTATGCCGCCCATCGACGGGCCGATAATTGTATGTGGCGACTTCAACGAAACGCCGATGTCGTATGTTTACCGCCAGATGCAGAAGGTCGGCTTCAAGGATTCGTTCACGGAGGTGGGGCACGGCATCAAGCCGACATACGCGGGACGGCTGCCGCTGTTGCGCATCGACTATATGTGGTTCAACGACAAGGTGCAGCCGTTGCGCTTCGACCGCCTCCGCGTCAAGGTTTCAGACCATTATCCTATTATTTTGGAATTTAAATTAAACAATTGAATTTGAATATTAACCAATAGGGCAGACACGTGGGTCTGACCCTACAAAACGAAAAATATGACACTGATTAAATCCATCTCCGGCATACGCGGCACTATCGGGGGCCAGCCGGGCGATAACCTTACTCCGATAGACATGGTGAAATTCACTGCGGCTTTCGTCAAATTTGTCCAACATCGTGGCGTTTCCCGACCGAGAATTGTGGTCGGGCGCGATGCGCGTCTTTCTGGATTCCTTGTGAATCAAGTGGTTTGCGGCACTTTGCAGGCCATGGGTGCCGATGTGCTCGACATTGGCTTAAGTACTACGCCTACTACTGAAATTGCCGTCACGGGACTGAAAGCTGATGCAGGCATCATCCTCACGGCGAGCCACAATCCAGCACAATGGAATGCTCTTAAACTCCTTAACGAGAAGGGTGAGTTTATCAGTGCTGCTGAAGGTGCATGGCTTCTTGACGTGGCTGCCAAGGACGACTTCGAATTTGTGCCGATAGAGGAAATCGGTGACTATCAACAAGTTGACGGTTGGATGGACAAACATGTTGAGATGGTTTGCCAACTGCCTTTGGTCAACAAGGAGGTCATCGAAAAGGCTAACTTCAAAGTGGCCGTCGACGCGGTCAACTCGACAGGCGGCATTGCCATTCCCAAAATGCTCCGCGCATTGGGTGTGAAGGAGGTCTTGGAACTCAACTGCGAACCGACAGGTCGTTTTGCCCATACCCCAGAGCCGTTGGCGCAAAACCTCACTGACATCTGCCGCTACGTCAAGGAGCAGGGTTGCGACTTCGGCGTGGTAGTCGACCCCGATGTAGACCGTTTGGTCTTCGTCAAGGAAGACGGCGAACTGTTTGGCGAGGAATACACCCTTGTTTCTGTTGCCGACTTCATCCTGAAACACACCCCTGGCCCGACGGTGAGCAACCTTTCCTCAACTCGCGCCTTGCGTGACGTGACTCGCAAGCATGGTCAGCAGTATTTTGCCGCTGCCGTAGGTGAGGTCAATGTGGTGGAGAAGATGAAGGAAGTGGGTGCTGTCATCGGCGGCGAAGGCAATGGTGGCGTCATCTATCCCGCATTGCACTATGGCCGTGATGCCCTCGTCGGTACGGCCCTGTTTTTGACGCAACTTGCCGAAAAACAAGTGAGATGTTCTGTTTTGAAGAAGGAATATCCTGCCTATTTCATGTCGAAAAACAAGATTCAATTGACTCCAACGACTGACGTTGACGGCATCTTGGCCAAGTTCGCCGAGAAGTTCAAAAACGAGCTGGTGACCACCATCGACGGCGTAAAGATTGACTTTGAGGAAGGCTGGGTACATTTGCGCAAGTCGAACACCGAACCCATCATCCGCATCTACTCCGAGGGCAAGACCGAAGCCGAGGCTGACCGTTTTGCCAACATGATTCTTGAAGAAGCGAAGAAGATGGTATGAATAATAATGTAATAATTTGAAATTCAATTAGATAAAAACTTAAATCTACAAAGCAATGAAAAGAATTAAATTATTGGTTTTCCTGTCGCTCCTGTTAATTACGGGCGGACAGATGATGGGTCAGACCCGTGGTGCCATGTATGTTGGAGCATCATTACCGATGGGCGATTTTGCCATCTTTGATGGCTTCAATGACTTCGCATTGACTACAATGGACGCGACCCAAGGTGGTGCCAACGTTGGTTTCAGTGTTGGCCTCAAGTGGTATTTCAACGTTGGAGTTGAAGGCCTCGGCGTGATGCTTTCGCTCGACGGATTCTACAATGGTCCCAACTCGGACTTGAAAGATACTTACCGCAACAATGAAAGTGAGGGGGGAAACCCGTTGGTCAACGGGAGTTTCACTTACAACGCTACTCCCAAGTACATCAACGTGCCAGCAATGCTTGGCTTGAACTACATTTACAACCTTAATCCCCAGTTTGGCGTTTACGTTGAGGCTGGAGCTGGTGCCAATTTGTGTTTCATCACCGAAATGGAGTCGGTAAGTACGATAGGTGTTGCCGGCATCGAAACGAAGGTGAAGACTACCCAAAAGTATGACAATGCATTCAGCTACATCGCTTATCAAGCGGGTGCAGGCATCGAGGTGGCAAAGAATTTGCGCATTGGTTGCAGTTTCTATAGTCTTGGCAAGTGTGAGGCGAAGGGATATAAGACGGTGAAGACGACCACACTCAATGACAATGTGACGACCACCGATAAAAACTATTACACCTACGGTGTGATTCAACCCATGATGATTTTGGGACGCATCGGTTTCACCTTCTGAATTGACCTAGATGGAAAATGTCAAAGGCGGCTTTCATTTGAGAGCCGCCTTTGATTTTGGTTTGCAAACAATAATAGTAAAGGATGTCAAGCAAAACATTTCTATCAAGACGCCGCAGCAATCTTCTTGATTTCGAGAAGATGTCGCTTTATTGACCTGTCACTTTTGGCGACTTGAAGGTTATAGTCTGCCTGCATTTGTATCCACAACTGCGCATCGATGCCCAACACGGCTTCCAAATACAATGCATATTCAATTGAAATGGGTCTCTTGCCGTTGAGAATCTCATTCAACACGGAATAAGAAACGCCCATCTGCTGTGCCAATTGTTTCTGGGAACATCCTCTGTATTCTATCTCTTCTTTCAACAGCAAACCGGGATGCACGGGTTCAGAAGGCATCATGTTGTTTGCAATCATTTGAGAGTCATCATTTATCACGCTGCAAAGATACACATTTCCCCCGAAAATTCGCAAAATATCGAATTTTTCCTTCAATTAATGCAAAACCATCAACACTCCCATTGGCGACCATATTGACCGCGTGGGGCAGACGTTTTATCAGTCGGCGTAGGAGATTTGATTTGTTTTGCTTCCAACTAAAACACAGGAGATTTATCGATTCCAAAAGTCCCATCAACTTTTTTGATTACTTTGACGCGATAAGACTCACCGTTATCAAAATAAACTTCCCAATAATATCCATCTTCTTTGTTTTTAATCTTTGAATTGCCGTAATTGTCGGTACAGGAGTGTTTATTTTGAACAATCCCGCGATATATACAGCAATCTCGCATGCAGAAGGCTTAGAGTTCTCATACACAGCATAATATATATCGGCTAAAAATAGTTCATCATCAGAAACATAATGGTATTTCGAGGGGACATAGTACTTCTCCATGTATTGTTTATAACTTTTCTCATATTCACTACTTGGAGTATTCCAAACAGTTTCATAAGCATACTCTTTACAATCAATCACAAACTGATTTGCCCTGGAAGAAGAATAATCACCAAAATCCCACCGATGCAACGGAACATCTTTAAAATCTCTGAGCATATTCCATAAATCACTATTTAAAAAATGGTTACATTCATGTGTCCAAACATAAAAATGTGCCAGTTGAGTTGTTTCTCTTCTTACAATCTTTTCTTCCTCCTCCTTTGAGAGACCTGTTGAATTATTACTACAGGATGAAATGCCGAGAATAATAGTTAACCCTAATAATATTATTCTTTTCATACTTCAATCTAAATCTTTGGTGTAAAGTAATCATTATCGTTTATAGATTATAATTATTTATACTTTTTATCAATGGTTCCGATTACTCTATCAATAAACTCTGCCGTTTCCGAAATACGGGGTGTAGTTTCTTCTTCTGTGGCATAATAAGTGCAGTTGTAGTCGGCCTTCTCTCTCAAAGTCTGCATCTGCGAATAGAACGCTCCGTCGCTTTTCGGGAGAATTCCAGTCTTAATAAAATGCTGATGAAACTGAATTACAGTGCCTTGATGTGAACTCGCTGGATAACCTTCGCTGATGAGCAAAGCCGTAACTGCATGAAAAGCTGAATAAAACAACCGATTGGCAATGGTGTTCCATAAACCAGCTTGGCGCAAAATCTCGATTTCTGCAAATGTCCTTCGC
>JAEEGL013532418.1_pt1 | contig 16351 bp, 11 predicted proteins | sample 9134231 | NCBI WGS metagenome assembly JAEEGL01 (sample SAMN16246548, study PRJNA631951) | gut metagenome | biome: gut microbiome; feature: rumen; material: fiber-attached | host: Bos | place: Iran: Karaj | collected 2018-10
AGACAAGAGCGTAACCGAGAACACACGTGTTTCCTATCCGATAAACCACATCGAGAAGATAGTTCGTCCGATCTCTGCAGGTCCTGCAGCAAAGAACGTAATCTTCCTGAGTGCTGACGCATTCGGCGTACTGCCTCCTGTTTCTATCCTGACTCCGGAGCAGACGAAGTACTACTTCCTGAGCGGCTTCACGGCTAAGCTGGCAGGTACCGAGCGCGGCATCACCGAGCCGACTCCTACCTTCTCCGCTTGCTTCGGACAGGCGTTCCTGGAGCTCCATCCTACCAAATACGCAGAGGAGCTGGTTAAACGCATGGAGAAATCCGGCGCGAAGGCATACCTCGTTAACACCGGCTGGAACGGTACCGGCAAACGTATCTCCATCCGTGACACCCGCGGTATCATCGACGCTATCCTCGGCGGCGACATCCTCACCGCTCCGACGAAGAAGATCCCGTACTTCAACTTCGAGGTTCCGACAGCTCTGCCGGGCGTTGATCCTGCTATCCTCGATCCGCGCGACACCTACAAGGACGCTGCCGAGTGGGAGGTTAAAGCTAAAGACCTCGCTGCACGCTTCATCAAGAACTTCGACAAATATACGTCGAACGAAGCAGGCAAGGCACTCGTTGCTGCCGGTCCGCAACTCTGAAATTCGCTTTAAAAGCATAAAAAAAACGGAAAAGTGGCATATGCATTTGCATATGTCATTTTTTTTATGTAATTTTGCACCCGAAAACTGACTAAATACTCTATATATTATGAAAAATATTTACTCATTTTTATTGGCCATAGTGGTAGCGTGCTCGCTTATTTCTTGTGAAAAAAAGTACAAAAATGCACCGTACAGAGACTATCGTTATTTAGAATCTACATCGTGGAGAGCGGAAGCATTATGGGGAGGGTGGATAAGATATTATAATTTTGCTTCAGATGGGTCCTATGAAACAAAATTGTATTATAATGATGCCGGCCTATATGCTGATGTAGACGAAAATAATGACTCTTTCTCCCTACAAGAATCCTCCACCGGACATTATGTCCGTAATTATTCCAAGGATTTTGTTACATACAACCTGGTGTACGATGACGGCAGGGAGGAAAAAGTACATCTTTTCTATTCAAATACAGAAAATGATTATTACATAGTCGGATGTTACGTATTGGAGTTCGGAGATGAGTATGGAGATAATTTATATCAAACAGTTTCGGAAGATGATTATTACTATCATGTTGATAGATTTAATTCTTCCATGACATGGGAAGTAAAACAAATTTATAACTATCCATCCTCTGATAAAATCTACTATGATGGTCGTCCATATACCGGCAGTACAGGCGGAGGAGGTGGAACAGGAAATGGAGGCTCTACCACCCAGACAGAAGGACAAGTGACAGCAACCGTAAAGGCTATCGGACCGGGCGTGGACTATTCATCTTACGCACAATGGGTGGATGGCAAAACCACCACAATCACTTGGATTTATAGAGAAACTTCCAAACAATACTACATCTATGGCGGTACCTATTGTAGTGACCCGGATGCCAACGGAGGGAAAGGCGTCTTATATCCATGTGAAAGAGGTTACAATTCCGTAAGAGTGGATGGTGGATATGCAAAGGACAGTTATGGGACAACACAATTCTATGACATCAACCTCCGTTTCACTATTCCCTAATCCGCGTGACACATACAAAGATTTTCCCAACTACTTTCCCAAGTATATAATTTGTACATATCACAAAAAAAACGTACCTTTGCACCGGACTTCAAATTAAAAACCTGTTATTATGAAAACGAAACTGAAAATTTGGATGAATGTCCTGCTGGGGGCGTTTGTAGGGATGTTAGGCTATGGGTGCGATGACTCGAGCAGAAGTGGCATGTATGGCACACCTACGGGTGATCTGGTTTTCAAAAGTCATGTCTCCAACGAAGCCAATGAGCCGTTGGAAGGTGTACAAGTGGTACAGCAAGGCGGATGGAAAGACGGAGCCGGAACGATGTATTGGGAGAGATGGGCTGATACTTTATATACGGATGCGGAGGGCAATGTGTATAAATTATATCAAGGGGATATCCCGCTGCCATACCATAAAGTTATTGTCAACGACACCACCGAAGAATATCAGTCGGATAGTATTATCACCGAAGTGAAATATACGGGTGGCGACGGTTCTTGGAATAGCGGTCGGGCTACGCTCGATGTCAACTTCACCCTCAGCCCCAAAGACAAATAAGCCGTTTCTTGACTGAAAGAACGACTCTTTAAGAAGGGAAAAACGTCCTTTGGGGCGATTTTTTCATTTTTTATTTGCATAATTGAAAAAAAAGCAGTACCTTTGCACGCTTTTTATGTTGCGTGCACGGACATACACGCGCGGAAGCACAAGAAACAAAGTAACAGATAACTCGAAAACTTAAAATAAATAAAACAACTATGCAAAACAAAGGACTTGTTAGAATTTTGGCTGTCTGCCTTGCACTTGTCTGCGCTTTTTACCTGTCGTTCTCGCTGGTAACGAGCCACTATGACAAGAAAGCTAAAGAGTATGCAGCAGGTGATGATGCAAAAGAGTTCCTCTATCTGGACTCTATTGCTACAAAGAAAGTTTGGTTTGGCTACACGCTCAAAGAGTGCCGCGAGAAAGAGATCAACCTCGGTCTTGACCTCAAGGGAGGTATGAACGTGACCATGGAGGTATCCGTTCCGGACATTCTCGACGCCCTCAGCGGACACAACGAGACCCCGAACTACAAAGAGGCTCTCGCACGTGCCAAACAGAAACAGAAATCAAGCGGAGCAGATTTCGTAACGCTCTTCATCGAGTCGTTCAACGAAGTGGACCCGAACGGACAACTCGCTTCGATCTTCTCTACTTTCGAACTCAAAGACAAAGTGACCCTCAACTCCACGAATGCCGAGGTTGAGAAAGTGATCCGCGAGGAAGTGGACGGAGCTATCCAGAACTCCTTCAACGTGCTCCGTACGCGTATCGACCGCTTCGGTGTCGTTCAACCCAACATCCAGAAACTGTCCCAACCGGGCCGTATCCTCATCGAGCTGCCGGGTATCAAGGAACCGGAGCGTGTTCGTAAACTGCTCCAAGGATCGGCTAACCTCGAGTTCTGGGAGACCTACGAGGCTTCCGAACTGCTTCCTATGCTCGCGCAGATAAATCGTGACTTCGCCGCTACTGCTCCTGAAGCAGCAGAGGAGAAGGAGACCAAAGCCGAGGAAGTAAAACCTGCTGAGGCTCCGAAAGCGGAATCGGATGAGATCGCTGACCTCGTTGAGAACATCAACGCCGACAGCGCAGCTGTTGAGGCTGACCAGGCTGCACAACTCGCCGAGTACAAGAAAAACAACCCGCTTTTCGCTATCCTCAACCCGTCTGTCAACCAGGCAGGACAGGCTTACCGCGGACCGGTGATCGGTACTGTACATTATGTAGATACCGCCAAAGTAAACGCTATGCTGAACTCGCAGATTGCTAAGGCAATCCTTCCGCGTGACGCACGTTTCTTCTGGACCGTTAAGGCTATCGACGAAGCCGGCAGTTACTACCAGCTCGTTGCCCTGAAGGCGCAGCGTGACGGACGTGCATCACTCGAAGGAGACGTGATCACCGACGCACGTGCGGACTTCTCGCAGTTCAGCGCATACGCCAACGTATCTATGTCGATGAATGCAGAGGGTGCCAAGACATGGCAGCGTCTGACCAAAGACAATATCGGCAAATCGGTTGCTATCGTGCTCGACGGATATGTATATTCTTTCCCGACGGTACAGAATGAGATCTCCGGTGGTAACAGCCAGATCACCGGTAACTTCACCGTAGAAGAGGCCAAGGACTTGGCTAACACCCTCAAATCCGGTAAGATGCCGGCTCCCGCCCGTATCATCGAGGAGAGCGTGGTTGGTCCTTCGCTGGGTCGTGAGGCTATCCAAGCCGGTATGTGGTCCTTCCTGCTCGGCTTCTGCCTCATCCTGATCTACATGGTGTTCTACTATGGCTGGATCCCGGGTCTCATCGCCGATGCAGCGTTGTTGTGCAACGTGTTCCTGCTGCTCGGTATCCTTGCTTCCTTCTCCGCAGTACTGACTCTGCCGGGTATCGCCGGTATCGTCCTGACGATGGGTACCGCTGTAGATGCCAACGTGCTGATCTACGAGCGTATCCGTGAGGAGCTGCGCGCAGGTAAAGGTATGCGTAAAGCGATAGAAGACGGTTTCAAGGGTGCTATCACCGCAATTATTGATGCGAACGTAACATCCTTCCTCACCGGTGCCATCCTGGCTATCTTCGGTTCCGGTCCAATCAAGGGCTTCGCCGTTACCTATATGATCGGTATTATCTCCTCCTTCCTCACCGCTGTGTTCATCACACGTCTGTTGCTCGAGGATTATGCCGGCAAGGACAATGCCAAGGAACTGTCCTTCACCACCAAACTGATGAAGAACTTCCTCCAGAACGTACATTTCGATTTCGTCAATGCACGCAAATGGGCTTACTGCCTCTCCGGCGCGCTCGTCATCTTCGCTATCCTCGGTCTCGAACCGCATATCTTCGGTAAACTGAACCTCGGTATCGACTTCTCCGGAGGACGTAACTATGTCGTTCGTTTCGACCAGAATATCAATACTCAGGACGTACGCGAGAGCCTCGATAAGACTTTCTCGGCTACCCTGGAGGACGGCGAGCTCTTCTCGCTCAATGTGATTACCTATGGTAACGACGCTAACCAGGTTCGTATCTCTACCAACTATCGTATCCACGAGGAGACCGCTGAGGCTGATGAGGCTATCGAGGCACTGCTCTACGAGGGATGCAAACCGTTCCTGGGCGAGGATATCACCTTCAATGATTTCCGTTCGACCGAGTCCAACGCAGCTGTAGGTATCATGCAGAGCCAGAAAGTAGGTCCGGCTATCGCCGATGATATCACCACCAGCGCTGTCTGGGCAGTTCTTGCTGCACTTGTTGTGATCTTCCTCTATATCCTCTTGCGGTTCCGTAACTTCGCATACTCGGTAGGCGCCCTGACAGCTCTTGCACACGATACCGTTATCGTGCTCGGTCTGTACGCTATCCTCTGGAAGATCATGCCTTTCTCCATGGAGATTGACCAGGCGTTCATCGCGGCTATCCTGACCGTTATCGGTTATTCGATCAACGATACCGTGGTTATCTTCGACCGTGTACGCGAGTACAACAAACTCTATCCGAAACGCGAGAAGAAAGTCAATATCAACGACGCATTGAACAACACGCTCAGCCGTACCTTCTCGACCTCTATGAGTACATTCGTTGTCCTCCTCGCTATCTTTATCTTCGGTGGCGAGACCATCCAGGGCTTCGTATTCGCACTCTTGGTTGGTGTGATTGTAGGTACCTATTCGTCTGTGTTCATCGCTTCGCCGATTGCTTACGACATCCAGTTGGCGCAAGCACGTCGTGCTGAGAAAAAAGCAGCGGATAAAAAATAAGGAAACGCTTGGTAATGGCTAAAGAGCGTAAACCGAATACTTGTTCTTTCTGCGGCGAAAGCAAACCGAACATGTTCTCCGGCATCGGAGGCACACTGATCTGTACGGATTGTATAGAGGCGGGGCACGAGCTGGTGGCAACCATGCCCAAAGAGGCTGGGAACACGGCTAAAGACCTGGATTTCGAGAACTTGCCTACACCGCAGAAGATCAAAGATTTTCTTGATCAATATGTCATCGGCCAGGAGGAAGCAAAACGCTTCCTCTCGGTCGCTGTCTATAACCACTACAAACGGTTGTTGCAGGAGATAACCAATGACGACGTAGAGATTGAGAAAAGCAATATCCTCCTTGTCGGTTCTACCGGCACGGGGAAAACCCTTCTGGCAAGAACGATTGCTAAGATGCTCAAGGTGCCGTTCGCTATCACGGACGCTACTTCCCTTACCCAAGCCGGATATGTAGGAGAGGACGTGGAGAACATCCTCGTGCGGCTTCTGCAGGATGCCAACTACGACGTGCGGAAAGCGGAGAAAGGTATCGTCTTTATCGATGAGATCGACAAGATATCACGCAAGAGCGAGAATATGTCCATCACCCGCGACGTGAGCGGAGAGGGCGTACAACAGGCTTTGCTCAAGATGCTCGAAGGGTCGGTAGTGAACGTACCGCCGCAAGGAGGACGCAAACATCCGGACCAGGAGTTTATACATATCAACACCGCCAATATCCTGTTCATCTGCGGCGGAGCGTTCGAGGGCATCGAACGTAAGATAGCCCAGAGGCTCCACACACAAGTGATAGGCTTTACGGCGCAACAGGAGACCGAGCATCTGGATAAGAACAACCTGATCCAGTATATAGCTCCGCAGGACCTCAAATCTTACGGTCTCATCCCGGAAATCATCGGCCGTTTGCCGGTTCTGACCCATCTCAACCCGCTGGACCACGATGCGCTGCGCGCGATCCTCACGCAACCCAAGAACGCCCTGACCAAGCAGTACCAGAAACTGCTGGCGATGGATAATGTAACCCTGGTGTTCGAGGATGAAGCTTTGGATTATATCGTGGACAAGGCGCTGGAGTACAAGTTGGGAGCACGCGGACTGCGCGGACTCATGGAAGCGGTGATGACCGACCTGATGTTCGAACTGCCGAACCACAGGAAAATAGGCCCGCAGACCTTTACGGTCACCAAAGAATATGCTTCCCGCAAACTGGAGAGAATAGATCTCTATCGGATGCAGAACGCCGTATAAACAGATAGGTATAGGTTTTGGCTAATGATAAAAATAAAACGCGGTTATGAATAGCCGCGTTTTATTATGTGGATAGGTGTACCTGCCGTCTTAGAATCCGCTGTAAACGATCTCCAGCTTCATGCCGTTCTTGGCGGAACGTATCTTGGTGGCGGATATGGTCTGTTGCTGACGGACGGAAGTGACTGCTGTGGACGAAGCATTATTCGTCGTTGCCAGATTGATTGTTACCGGTACCAGCAGCATGTCCAGAATGGAGTCATTCTCCTCTTTGCGCAACTGGTTGGTCAGAAAATCCGACATGTCATAACTGTAATAGTAGATCGCGTCGCCTACGGAGTCAACACCTTGCGTCAGCTGACCCAGCAGCGCACATGTGTCGGACGGCAATTCACGGTTCTTAAAGAAGCGGGTCATGCTCTTCTCTTTGATCAGAAGCATATGGCTGGAGGGCAACAGCCAGTCGTTCCGGTCGTTGTTGTCCGGGTCCATGTTCATTACGCTCACGCGGATCTCCGCTTTGTTCACATAGGGGCGTTTCAACTCCGTCCGGGTGAAGATCTTGTCCGTGATCTGCTCCATCGGTATGTGCAGACGCGTATATACGCCCGCGGGCGCGATAATATAATTATAGGTGTCGGAATCCTGCTGCAGCGTTTCCACCCATTCTTTCTTGTCGCGGTAAACCAGTTGGTTCACCGTACGCACCTCTGAATTGGCATAGAAAGCCTTCATGTCCGATACGGTCGTGTCTTTGCCTGCTTTGTTGTATTGGAAATGGTAGAACACACCTAACGCCACATCGGAGATATTCAGCATCGTTGCCGATCCGAATGAGGTTTCCAACAACAGGCCCTTGAACTGCTCATTGAATTTGTCCTGGCTCTCGAAGTTGGTGATAGATGCGAAATCCTGCATGAAATCGTCATTCACACGCATACGTACCATAGGGATGTATTGTCCGTTCGTGTTGCGGATCGAGTCGCGTTTCTCGGACGCCACCACGATCCTGTGGTTGGTCAGAATGCTCTTGCTACGCGTGCAATAGTCGTCGATATTCAAATCCGTAGGGTAGGTACTATTGTATCGGAAGGTATTCTTATCCATCAAATAGGCATTGATAGCCAGAGGTGACTTGTCGTCGCCCACCCAACTCGAATAGTACATGAACAAGCATATCGAGTCCACCGTGAATCCTTCGGGATAGGTATATCCCTCCGGGCATGCCAACTGGGTCAGCACGGAGGCGCGTAATACACCGTAATCGGTCTCTATCTCGCCCAACAGGAACGAATCAGCCTGGGAGATAATAGCATCGCAGCTGTCTACGGCGGAGGATATGGAAAACGTGTCTGCCAATACAATAATGGCGTCGTTTTCATCCAATATCGACTCGCCGGTGGTGGTTACATCATCCTTGCACGCTGTCCACAGCAACATTACCGCGAGCAACGAAAACCCTATGAACGCAATACGTTTATACATTCTCTACCTCGAGGAGTGTGTTATAAAAATCCCATTGGCGTTTGGCTGCGGCGGCAAGGTCCTCGGTCTCCTCATATTTCAAAATAGGCTTGTTCTTGGTCTCGGCATAATTGGCTACACGTTGGTTTACAGTAGGTGTAGCATAGACAATGGCATCCGAATAATCAACTGCCAAACGCATCAATTCTTCATATCCTACAGGGAAATCGGCTATAGAACGAACATCCGTATTCATGATTCCCTCTATACGTAACTTGTCCGCAAATTTGGAGTGGAACGGCGTCTTGTACTCGTTGTCATCCAGCATCAGCACTATCTTCGAGTGCGCAAAGAAAGGCTCGTCGTTGAAGGCTTTCTTCAGATACAGCGGAGCTAACGCACTCATCCATCCAGAACACAGAATAACATCCGGTGTCCAGCGCAGTTTCTTCACCGTTTCTATTACGCCACGGGCATAGAAAATAACGCGGTCGTCGTTGTCCGGATATTCTACGCCGTTCTCGTTGGTCACGCCTTTGCGCCGGTGGAATAAATCATCATTATCTATAAAATAGATCTGAATACGGGCTGTCTGGATAGAAGCAACCTTAATCAGCAACGGGTGATCGGATTCCTCGATGATAAGGTTCATTCCGGAAAGACGGATTACTTCATGCAACTGGTTGCGACGTTCGTTAATCTCACCGAATTTAGGCATAAAAGTGCGTGTTTCATAACCATGTCCCTGGAAGAACTCTGGTAGCTGGCGATTCAGCATGCGGATGGGTGTTTCCTCTGCTAAATAAGGGTATATCTCCTGAGAGATAAATAAGATACGTTTCGGCTCTTTCATAGGCATGTACACTTTTTCGCATTGCAAAGGTACAAAAAAAATCCGACATGACGAAAAAAAAAGACCAAAAAGTGACGAAAAATTTTATTTTTCGACATTTTTTGATTATCTTTGCACGTTTTTTGACATTATCGACCCTTTTTTAATACATATCTATGCAAATTATTAGTACGAAAAAAGAACTGCAGGCTGCTGTGGCAGCATGCAAGAATGCAGGGAAAACAATCGGTTTGGTTCCTACTATGGGAGCTTTGCATGCAGGGCACGCCAGTCTGGTCAAACGCGCTGTGGCGGAGAACGACGTTTGTGTCGTCTCTGTATTTGTCAACCCTACTCAGTTTAACAACAAAGAGGATCTCGCGAAATATCCCCGTAATATTCAGCGGGATGCGGAATTATTGAGCAACTTAGGTGCCCATTTCGTATTTGCTCCTACGCCCGAAGAGATGTATTCGGCGGAGGAGATGAACACTACTTTCCAATTCGATTTCGCAGGCTTGGACCAAGTGATGGAGGGTAAAATGCGTCCCGGACATTTCAACGGAGTAGTACAGGTCGTTAGCCGTCTTTTCTATCTCGTGCAGCCCGACAAGGCGTATTTCGGAGAAAAAGACTTCCAGCAACTGGCTATCATCCGTCACATGGTGGAGCGTAGCTCGATGGCAGGCACTTTCGGAGACCTGAAAATCATCGGATGCCCTATCGTACGTGAGGAGTCGGGATTAGCGCTCTCCAGCCGGAATGAAAGACTCTCTGCCGAAGAAAAGGAAACGGCATTGGCTATCTCCAAGACTCTTTTTGAGTCGTTGGAATGGGCAAAAGAAGCTACTGCAGACGGCGTACAGAACAACTCCGCTGAAGCGGTGAAGAAAGTGCAGCAGCGTGTGATAGACACCATCAACGCTGTAGAAGGACTGGAGGTGGAATACTACGAGATAGTGGATCAGACCACGCTCCTTCCTACCGATACCTTCAACCACGCTATCGGCTGCGTCACTGTCTATTGCGGTCCCGTCCGCCTCATTGATAATATCAAGTATTAATAACGAATTCAGTAAGCATTAATAGCGAACCAACCAATTATTAATAGTGATAATATCAATTATTAATAGCGAACCAATTATCAGTAGTGTAATAATAGAGAATAAATAAGGTGAATCCCGACGGTCAACCGACGGTCAACCGACGGTGAAGGCTAACGTAGGTACAACGTACAACCTCAAAAAGGCTCGTGAAAATTGTTTTTGATAAATATATTCCTTTCTTGGAGGAAGCCGTAAAACGCGAGTGGCAGGAAGTGGAGATTTGTCCGATGGAATCGGAAGAAATTACACCTTCTGCTGTCCGCGATGCGGACGTTTTGGTAGTGCGTACACGGACCAAAATCGATGAGTCGCTGCTCGCCGGTTCGCAGGTCAGAATGGTCTGTACTGCCACCATCGGCTTTGACCATATAGATACCGCTTATTGCGAAGCCAACCATATACAATGGATGTCCTGCCCCGGATGCAATGCGCAAGCCGTGTGTGACTATATCGAAGAAGCCCTGGACGAGTATCTTACAGCAAACTTCGTGAGCGGTCTTACAGCGCAGCGGTCTTGCAGCGCAGCGGTCTTGCAGCGAAGCGATCTGTCTATCGGCGTCGTCGGAGTTGGGCATGTAGGCTCATTGGTTGCGCAGATGGCGGAACGGAAAGGGATAAAAGTGCTGCTGAACGACCCACCCAAAGGAATAGGCGTTTCGCTCGATTTCATCGCAGAAAACAGCGACATCATCACCTTCCATGTCCCCCTAATAAAACACAAACTACAAACCACAAACTCTTCCCCCCTCCACGGAGGGATCAAAGGGGGCTCCACCTTCCACCTTTGCGACGAAGTGTTCCTGCGCAAATGCAAGCCTGGTGCTCTCATCATCAATGCGGCGCGCGGAGGAGTAGTGGACGAACAGGCGTTGTTAGCAAGCGAGCATCCTTTCGTCTTGGATACATGGGAAAATGAACCGCATATCAACCCTTCCGTGCTGGAGAAAGCATTCCTGGCCTCGATGCATATTGCAGGCTATTCGGTACAAGGAAAGCGCAATGCCTCGCAGATGTGCCTTGACGCCATCGCTGAACTCTTCCGGCTCCCCGAAATTGATATATCGGAATACCGCTATACAGCCTCCGCTGCTGCCTCCATACAAAAAGGAGACTCGGCGCCCGGATGGCTGTCCCGAATCTCCGATTCTCTCAAGAAAGACCCTACTGCTTTTGAGTCTCTCCGCAGAGTGTATCCACTGCGCGGAGTATAGGATCAATAGACGGTGCTTCGCCTACTGCCTGGATCATCCACTCCTTCGGAGTCAGTCTTCCCAAGCGGTATATACGCATATATTCCTGCGCGAACTCCTGCTGCGTCTTGTATTGTGCCAGGTGCTCCTCCAACTGGTATTGTACGATATGTCCCAACGGATAATTGGGCAAGTACATCGGAGCATTCACCATATGGCTGTAAACAGCCAGTAAGATGCAGTCGTGTTCGCCTAATACCGGTTCGTAGTACTCATTCCATACCTCTTTGGCAATCTGTATTGTTGCTTCGCATAGTTCTTGAGGGGTTGCCTTGGGATGAGCGTATATCCATTGCCACATCTGCATATCTACCAGACTGACTCCCATAATCTCGTACATCGACCAGAACTGATCCAGCACTTCATCCGGGTTATTGATTCCGTTGCCCATTTGTCCGTCCGGCAGAAGTTGCAGGTCCCGGTGCTGCCAGAGAAAAGCGGAAGCCTCGGTATAGGCGGTATTGGGTACGCCGGACAGCATATAGTGATCGATAAAATACATGTCCAGCACTTGCTCCACGCAATGGCCGAACTCATGTACGGCGATGTTGTAACCCTTGTAATCCATGCCGTTTTCAGGTATTCTGGTACGCAGACGCGCATCTTCCTTGCGTCCCAAAGAAGGCCATGCGTGTCCCGAACCGCGCGCCGGCTCTACCGCTATATGCTGCGCTATACGACGGGCATCTTCGGAATAAAATCCCATCTTTGTCAACAGCCGCCACATATCTGCTGCAAAAGCATTGGCGTCCGGATATAGTTTCCGTGTCTGCGCACTCAGTGCGTCTTCGTTCAGGCTGGCTCTTGCTTTGAACCCGTCATACCATATATCGTACGGACGCAGATCGCGTTCCAGCCTCTCTTTGATAACGGCTGCTACCTGACCAACCTGCTTCGATCCTATCAGTGCGCGGAAGAGACTATCCAGCTCCGCTGCCGGAATCTCTACTCCTTCCTCAAAATTACGCCGGATACCTGTCGGTGCGGAGGGACAATAGGCATCTTCTGCAAAATATGCATGGGCGATATCCAGTATCTTCCGATACCGTGTATAAGGTTCATTACCTCCGGTTTCATCGGAATAAGGCTGCCATATATAATCGGGATTATTGATGGCTTCGGCTGGAATAGACTGGTCCACTATACGCTGCATCACCCTGCAAATCATCTCCTGTTTCTCACTGTTTCGTCCCCGCGCCTCCAGGTTGTCCGATTGATACAATGCTTTCAGTTCGTCGCGCAGGTTCCAGTGGCTGAGCAGGATCTTGTCATCATCCCATAGTTGCCGGCCATCCTCCGTGCGGAGATTTCCCATATAGATATTATAATCAGCGATATAGTTCTCCGCTTCTGCCAGCGCTTGCGCCATGCGTGTGTTTACTTCTGCCGGCACGCGGGTGGTAAATATGTCTCCCATACGCGCGTACGCCCATTCCTGCCGGCTCCATTCCTTGCCCAGACGGTTTTTCTCTTCCAGACTATAATGCGGGAAATTGATGATAGTGATGAATGCCAGTTTGTTGTCAAACATATCATCCGAGAAATGCGCCAGCGGACTGTAGCCGGACATAATCCAGTCCGGCTCTTGAGGTTCTGCAGCGTTGGTCAGTTGGGTAGGGCGCAATAGTTCCACGGTAAGCATATCTGCCGATTGATATACTTGTTCAAAAATCCTGCTCAGTGATTCAAAAAGAACAAGCCGTTCGCTGTCCGTGGCGCAGTAATAGTCTGCTACCAATCGGTCAAAATCTTGCGGGGTGCCGTCTTTTTCTGTCCATAACGTTGCTGCCTGCTGTACGCCGCGAGGAGCAGATTCGTCCGGTTTCAACGGACTTTTTGTACTACATGAGGCTAACATAACCAAGCCGAGAATGAGGTATTTCTTCATAGATATATTGTATTTACCATGCCAACGTTGCTACGACAGGTTTGTGATCGGATCCGGGAGCGTCCGGAACGACGCATTGCTTTGGCTGTAGCGGGTCGGAACACAGGATATAGTCAATCCGCACTCCTATTCCTTCTTTTTCGCAAGTCGTTCCTCTTTGCCAGAAATAGTGGGTTTCGTTCCATGCGTCATGTAAGTTCTCGCTTATATGCCGGTAAGCGAAACCGAGGGAAGGAGAGTTGAAATCGCCTACCACAATGACCGGGTAGGGACTTTCATCTATCTCTTTGCGTACCACCCGCGCCTGATTCTCCCGCAGCGGGATAGCCCGGTCCCATTTGGCTTTGAGCCGTCTGATAGTGGCACGGATACCCTTGTAGTCACGTATGGATTCTATCTCTGCCAAGTCTTCCGTGGTAAACTTGTAGGACTCCAGGTGGTTGTTTATGATCCGGAATGTATCCGTCCCGATAACCATGTCGCACCGGTTGGACAGGTTGCCGCTTGTTTCGTAATGGATACTATGTTTGTTGATTAGCGGATATTTCGCCCATACCATCGTGCCGTACTGGTGGCGTTTGTTATAGACCGAGAAATCGATATACGAATAAGGATATTTCTTGCTCAGCGTGCGCTTGACATCCGGAAGCGTGAGAAACTCTTCGTTCTTATATACATCCACTTCCTGCAGACATACCACGTCGGCATCCTGAGACAGCAAGTATTGCAATACTTCGTTCTTCTCAGGTTTCTTGAATTCACCCATACGACCCGTGTTCCAGGTCAGAACAGTGATAGCTATAAGAATAAAATCCAGCATCTTAATGACTCTTAGGCACCAAAGTAACCAGGGGAACAATCATTTCTTCCAGCGAGATACCGCCATGCTGGAATGTATTGCGGAAATATTGAGCGTAGTAGTTAAACTGGTTCGGGTACGCAAAGAAATCACTGCCCGTACAGAACATATAACTGCTGCTCACATTCGGGCATGGCAAGCCGGCGCGTTTCGGCTGGTCAATAGTCATGACATTCTTCGAGCTGCAATTAAGTGCTTTGCCTACCTTGTAGCGGATGTTCGTATTGGTGTTTTTGTCGGCAATGATTTGTATTGCGTTTTTGACACGTGTGGTACCATGGTCTGTCGTGAGAACCAGTGTAAATCCGCGTTCGGCAGCAAGCCGCAGCAACTCATAGGTAGGGGAATGTCTGAACCAGCTGAGAGTCAGGCTGCGGTAAGCCGCTTCGTCGTTCGCCAATTCCCGCATGATCTTACTCTCCGTACGGGAATGGGAGAGCATGTCTATGAAATTGAGTACAACGATATTCAGCGGTGCTTGTACTCCTTTTAGCTGATGGATGACCCGTTCGCAGAAATCGCTTTCGTTCACCTTCCAATAGTTGAAAGTCTCTCTTCTGCGATAGCGGTCAAGCAAGGTCTGAACCAACTCTTTCTCATACTGGTTCTTGCTATCTTCGTCCCCTTCTTCCACCCAGTATTGCGGATACATCTCCTGTATCTGCAACGGCAGCAGACCGGAGAAAATAGCATTCCGGGCATATTGCGTGGCGGTAGGCAGGATAGAGGTATATTGCTCCTCCGTGCGGATGGAATAGAACTCGCTTATCAGCGGCTGGATCATCTTCCATTGGTCATACCGGAAGTTATCAATGACGCATAGCAGCACTTTCTCTCCCTTGTCCAGAAGCGGGAAGACAGCATGCTTCATCACGTCCGGCGACATAATCATGCTTGCGTCTTTGGGCGAAGCGGTCTTTCTGCTTTCTACTATCGACACGTAGTTCTTGGATATCCATTTGGCAAACGCAGCATTAGCCTGCGTACGTTGATCTTCGATCAGGCTGTGCATGCCCGAATGACCGCCTTGCTCGGGTTCCAAACCGGCAAGTTCCAAATCCCATTTGCTGAGCAGGCGCTCGATAGCCTGCCATTCCTCGATAGTGGAGGCGGTATCTATGAGATAGGTGATGTCGCTCCATTCCTGGCGGTAACTCTGCTGCACCTGTTCCGTTACGATCTCCTGTTGGTGGATATGTTTCTTCAGGCACAAGAGGATCTGGGAGGGATTGACGGGCTTTATCAGATAGTCGGCTATCTTCTCTCCGATAGCCTGCTCCATGATATGCTCTTCTTCGCTTTTGGTGATCATCACCACGGGTATTTCCGGACGCAGACGTTTTATCTCCTGCAGCGTCTCCAACCCGTTCATACCCGGCATGTTCTCGTCAAGAAAGATAATATCAAACTGCCCGTTTTGGACAATATCAACAGCGTCCTCGCCGTTGGAGGCTGTTGTTACGTCGTAGTTTTTTCCTTTCAGATAAATGATATACGGTTGCAACAAGTCTATCTCATCATCAACCCAAAGTATTTGGCTCATAATTTCTCCATTTGTTGATAAGGTTGGTCATATCTTCCGGCCATTCGCTATCGAAGAACATGCGTTCGCCTGTCCGCGGGTGGGTAAAACCAAGGGTCTTGGCGTGCAGCGCCTGGCGCGGACAGAGCGCAAAGCAATTCTCGATATACTGCCGGTATTTTTGTGTACGGAGTCCTTTCAGAATCTCGCACCCGCCGTATTTCTCATCGCTAAAGAGCGGATGACCGATATGCTTCATATGAACCCGTATCTGATGAGTGCGTCCTGTCTCGAGACGACATTCCACCAAGGTCACATACGGAAAACGCTCCAAGACCCGCCAATGCGTGACAGCCTCTTTCGCCTGCGGACACTCCTCTGGATCCCACACGCGATAGATCGTACGATCGCGGTTATCGCGCGCCAGCGCCCCTTCGACTGTTCCGCTATCTTCTTTGAACGTTCCCCATACCAACGCATTATACGTGCGCTCGGTCGTATGGTCAAAGAACTGCTTGGCGAGATGCGTCTTCGCCTCCGGCGTCTTGGCGATCAACAGGATCCCGGAGGTATCTTTGTCAATCCGGTGGACCAAACCGATACTCGGATCATTGATATCAATTTTTAATTTTTCATTTTGAATTTTTAATTCCTCTTCAAAATGCCACGCCAGCGCATG
>JAEEGL013869894.1_pt1 | contig 16350 bp, 18 predicted proteins | sample 9134231 | NCBI WGS metagenome assembly JAEEGL01 (sample SAMN16246548, study PRJNA631951) | gut metagenome | biome: gut microbiome; feature: rumen; material: fiber-attached | host: Bos | place: Iran: Karaj | collected 2018-10
ACTAAAACACGAACCATCATGAAGAATACTGAGAAACGCTACTACTCCGAAAACGGTTACATCAAGAATCAGAGCCGCACGCTCGCACACGAGCGCCTCGAGTTCCTCGATGGTGAGAAGCTCGGCAACGTGTCCATCCGCATAGAGGACAATGCCACCTGCCGCAAGATCCGCAGAATAATGGAAAAGCGTATTGCGCAGTCCTTCTGGCAGAATTCCTTCCGTTCTAAGCATCAGGGCAACGGTGCACGCTACGAGACGCGCCATCAGGTGTCCAACCACTTCAAGAACATCTTCGGCGTTGTGCCGGAGGGTTTCCGCTACTGCGCATAATGCGCTGGAACCACCAGAGTCTGAAACCTATTCCCGGCACCTTCAATCAGAAGGATGCCGGGTTAGACGTATTATATCAGGATCCCATGTTTGTTAATGCCATGGGTATAGCCGGTGGCCGTGGAATCCTTTCCTACGCTCTGGAGCGAAATGCCATCAAAGACGATGTGTTGAAGCTTCACTACCTGGACATTCTGGAAGGCAACCTCATGGTACCCCACACTCCCTTCGTATACGCCAGGCTTTACTTCTGCGACACCGAGCAGGATATCTGGGATATTGTTAAGGACTCCCAGGTCTCTGTTGAGAGCTTCCTATATACCTATGCCGGATTCAGATCCGACGAACATCATATCGTCCACACTGCCTCTGAAGAACGTCTGGAGCAGTTTTGCTCGTATCTGGAGGCTGATATCCCGGACATCAGACAGCGAAAAGAGTTTCTTCTCCTCTCTAAATCAATCTGCAATCCGGAGGATTGTTTTATCATCTTCCAGGAAAAACTCTAAAAGACGGAAAGATTTGTTTTGTGCGCCGGTATCTTATTCCGCAACCAAAACACAAAACAAAATGAAAAACAACATCATCATCCGTCTCGAAAACACATTGTTCAACACAAACAATATCAACAATCATTTATCAAAAGCAAAAGACAAAAATCAATATATCAACAACAATTTGCCAAAATGCAAATTGAACAATGATATGATTGAAATGATTGATTTTATCAACAAAGTGAAATCAATCAAAACAGTCAATGTGATTGTTGTTTCACAATTCACGAGTGAAATTGTTTGGAAATTATTGAGAAACAATAATTTGACGTGGGTTCAATTGAAAAGTTCAATTGAAAATGTATGCAAAAGTGTTGACAAATCAACAACAGTGTTGATTTCAACAAACGAAAATGATTTGCAATGTGCAATGCAATACGAAATTGCATGTACAAACGAAATATCAATCAATGCAATTGGAGTTCGAAAAGCAACCCCGGCGCATTCAAAGGCGGCTTAGCACATCGCCAATAAAAAAGGAAGGTGTCCTTTTGGGGACATCTTCCTAAGCTGCATCGCTGTGCGTGGGATAGTGCGTGTCTTCCGTCACGAAGAGACGTACATACACGTCGAACTCGGGTTCTCCTATCGCCTTGTAGATGGCTTCCTCATCAACGAGGTCCCACCAGTCTCTAGTCTCGCCCTGATAGGCGTTGACGATTCCACTCTGCTTCGCTGCGATTTTGTTCAGTTTCTCCATGGCATTCATTACTCGCTCCTGTACGAGATTAGGGTTGGACATATGGACAATTTAAAAACTTAAATGCTCCGCCTTATGTCCGCTTTCGTGAAAACTGTGTAGAACTAGAGCAGCATCGCAAAGGTAGTAATTATTTTCTAGGAAAGAAAAAAGGGACTCATCGGTAATTATAACTAAACGTTTCGTTATCTTTGCAAAACACTAGAACACTGTATGCTGACTACCGAACAATTTGAGAAGCTCGCCCGCCGCAAGATTGCCGGCTGGTATTCCACTCCGGAGAACGAAGACAAGGCTGTAACCAGAATGGCGGCCACACGCCAGGAGATCATCAATCTCCTCTCATCAACTGGAAGAGAAGGCATTGACAATGTCTTAGATTACCTTGACGACAGCGGTTTCTTCTACAGGGCTTCTTCTCCCCATGGCCACCACAACTTCCCTGGTGGTCTGGCAGAGCATTCACTTGGCACTTATAAACTTGCCAGTAATGCTGGCCCTGCCAAGCAGGTGGCTCCGGACAGTGTCATCATTGGAGCTATCCTTCACGATACCTGTAAGTCAGACCGTTTCTGGTTTAAAGGTCGCAGCATCCGCCAGCACACTCCTAAGTGTGAAATGGACAGCAGGCACAGCGTCCGCTCAATCGTCATATTAAAGGACTGCGGGTTGAAGCTGACAGGAGAAGAATACCGTGCCATCCGTTGGCATATGAAGGGCCCCAAGTATCATTCACGCGACAAACGAAAGGAGGCAGAACATACAAGAGCCGTTAAAGAGCCCTTGTGGACCATTGTCTTCTACTCCGACAAAAACGACGCTAAAGCCCATCCAGGACAAAACCACTGATTCTATGGCCATTGCTTATCACGGGACGGCTGCCCTTTTCAGCCAGTTTGATCCTTCCCATCTTCTGGAAGGCGACGGAAAGTTCAAGTTTGGAGTGGGCGCGTATCTGACGTCGCGCTATGAAACCGCAGCCCTGTATGCGGGCAAAACCGGCAGCAAGGTAAGGTATGTCTACACGGTGGAGATTCCCGATATGACGGACGATAACCATCTGGTTTCCAGACTTCCGGTGAATCCTATTATCGTCAAAAGGGCCGAAAAGAAGCTGGGCGGGCCCATTCCGGCAGAGGCCTGCGAATGCGGCAAATTCTTCCGTAAGTACATCGGTAATACGCTCATTGGATTCGGGAAGACCGTAAAGCAGCGTACCGGTTCCGCATCCCTGGAAGCAGAGAAAGCGGCGTCTGCATTCCTTCCGACAATCGGAGTTGTTCTTCTGGTCTGGCCCACGGCCCAGACCAAGCCGGAAGCCGGCAACAACTATGCCCTGATGGATTATTCCGCCTTCAAGATTCTCAAGGTAGACAAGATTGAGGAATAGCGATGCACATCCGCGAATTCATAGAGAAGAACTATCCGGAGTATTACTCCATAGAGCGTTATCCAGCCGACTTGATTGCGCCCTTCTGTAAGGTGGATGCTCCCTGGGGCATCTTCTCCAACTTTGGAAGGACACCACTGGTGGTTGACGGCGTGAGCTTCGACTGCTCCGAAAAGCTCTTCCAGGTAATGAAATTCGCCGATGCAGAGTCCCGAAAGGCCGTTTTTGAAGCCAAAGGGCAGACGATGAAGATGAAGGCCAAGCACCAGGAAAAGGTTGGCATAGTCCGTCCTGACTGGGGCGCAATCATTGTGGATGCCATGAAGTTCTGCCTGATGCAGAAGTATGTCCAGAGCGAGGCTTTCCGCAAGGAACTTGAGCGCAGCCGCGGCCTTTTCATTGTTGAAGATCAGACCTCCTTTCAAAAGAAGAATCCCGACACCTGGGGCGCAAAACTCATGGGTGACGGGAAGTTCGTTGGCCCAAATCTGATGGGGCGGCTCCTAATGGAGCTCCGGGACAATGGTAAGCTGGACTACGTTTTGCCTCCAGATGCCACTTTGTTCCAGGATCTTGCCAAAGTATAACTCCTGTAACGCCGGATCTCCGGCCACTCCTGGACCGCACATTCAGGGCGGTTGATGAAGTACCTCATCAGACCTATCAGTCTTTCGGCACTCTCCATCCTCACCGGGAACTTGAAGAAGTGCTCGTTAACAACTTGTACCGTAAGGATATTCTCGCCATTTTCATGGGCAAATGTGTATGGAATGCCCTTCTTTTCCATTCCTTCCTTCACAATCATCTCAAGGGCCGGGAACTCTATACGAGCGACGTCTCTTTGCTGCCGATAGAAGAAGAACACCCTGTTGGCTTCCTCTGTCATCACTGCTTTGGCCTCCTGCAATTCGGCCAGATACCTCTCCATCAGGTGGGATGCAATTTCGGCCTTATGCCGGCTGCGATTCCTGAGATAACGTGAAATGAGCTCGTTGAAATGCCGTTGGAGAAGCTCATTGATATCACCGACACCGGATTTAGCCGCCTGCTGCACATTTTCGAGCAGCAGCTCCAGTTCACGGTTGGTCATCTGTTCCAGTAGTTTGGTCATAGGCTCAATGCTCCATTTCGTTTCATTTCGGCCATGAACGGCACCCAGATGGGCTTTCTTTTGTCAATCTTGCCGGGATTGACAGGGCTGGCAGGATTCGCCCCCAGCTCGGTGCAGAGGCAGTGGAAGAACTCCGTTGCACGGATTAGGAGATCCAACGTAGCTTCGGGAGCATCTTCTGCGGTTTCGATGATAACCAGTTTGGTCGATGCAGGCAGGAACTCCTGGGTACGACGGGCAATGTCTTTCTCCCGAGGAGAGATGAAAAGGACAATGGCTGAATCTTCCAGATGCTGGCTGGTGAAGATGAAGCGACCGTGGCAGTAGTTGCGATAATCGCACACGCAGGCGGCTGCAAGGCCGGTTTCTACCAGCTTGCCCTCCAGATTCTTGGCTACGGGGCGGCCCCAGCTTCCGTGAAGGAAGATGAAGTTGTGGACGCCCTTAAAGTCAGCCGAGGTCAGGGGTGAACCATCATTCAGGCAGAGGGCGAAGGGCTTCAGAGGGAGCTCTTTGTACTTCAGGATATCGGCTTCCGGCTGGAAGATTCGTACCAGAAGAGAGTAGTATGCTAAGGATGTTCCGGAAGACACAAAACCTTCGTGGGCGCCGTGGAGAGGGATGACGAACCCCTTCTGTGAGCCCGCTTTACGGAAGAGTTTGAGGGCTTCATTACGGTCCCCGTCGTGGAAGAAGAGACCGGCTGTGTTTACCGGATTCACTTCCAGGCTGCGGCGCGATGCAAAGACCGCGTCGTTGTTATGGCCACCTTTACTGACTACTAGGAGTTTGGCCGTTTTCAGGGCAGCGTCCGAATAGGAGTTATAGGTATACGGAGTAATACCGGCAGCCACTCCGCCACGAGCCGAGTATAGGAGAGCTAGGAAGTCTGAGGCGGAATCACAGCCACCAGACCCAGTAGCTAGGAGAGGCTGAGATGGGTTGGAGAAGAGGAAATTACGGATGGGGGCGACGTCAGCGGCCGCAATCTGGTCTAGAATCGGGGAGATTGTTTTGTTCATGTTGGTTTTGTTTACAAAGAGATACCGGGCTGGAAAGAAAATCTTTCCGCAAGGGTATCTAGGGATATAGAAAACGTGCGAAAGATTATGCAGCAACTTAAGATTACCCAATCCGTGACGGTCCGGAATATGACCGTTAACCAGTACCTGGCCGACATTAACAAGTATCCGCTCATCACTCCAGATGAAGAAACCGAGCTGGCACATAGGATAATTGCCGGTGACAACGAAGCATTTCAGCGCCTTGTAGAGGCCAACCTGCGCTTCGTTGTGAGTGTGGCCAAGCAGTACCAGGGCCACGGCCTGGATCTAAGTGACCTCATCAACGAGGGAAACCTGGGACTCATTAAAGCCGCCCAGAAGTACGATCCCACGCGTGGATTCAGATTCATCTCCTATGCTGTCTGGTGGATTCGGCAAAGCATCCTGCAGGGCCTGTCGGAGCAGTCTAGGATGGTTCGTCTTCCGCTCAATCAAGTTGGAAACATCAATAAGATTACCAAAGCAAGGAACGCTTTCTTGCAAGAAAACGAAAGAGAGCCCACTGATGAAGAACTTGCCGAACTGATGGACATCACTCCGTCCAAGCTGGCGGAAACGCTCCGCAGCAGCAACTCTCATCTTTCATTTGATACGCCATTCGGCGAAGACGGTGATGGTACTCTTCTAGACATTTTACCGGATGCGTCAACTCCTTCAACCGATTCGCCGATGAACTATGAGTCTCTCCAGCATGACCTGGAAGAAGTGATGAAGGTGCTGGCTCCCCGTGAGCGCGAGATCCTTAAACTAGCATTCGGGATAGGATGTAAAGAGCACACACTGGAAGAAATCGGCGAGAGCTTTCATCTCACTCGCGAGCGAGTGCGACAACTTAAGGAAAAGGCCATCCGGAAGATGTCCCGGCCCAAAGTAAGGGAAAGACTGATACAGTATAGATAATAAATGCCAAAGGGCGGGAAGCTTATTGCTTCGCCGCCCTTTTTGCTGTCTCCAGAATCTTCTTGATCTTCGCTTCCTTTTCCTTCTCCAGAAGAGAGTTACGCAGCATCTGAAGCATCGTGCCTATCGCTGACCGAATGTCTGGTCCCAGACTGTCAAAGGCAAACAGAAACTCCGCAAAAGCTTCCTTTGAAAAGCCGATGGCCTCCCGGTTCCTGTATTGGGCATACGTGGCTGGAATCGGCATTGCTGTGAATCCGCTAATCTCCCTGAAAACACGGTATTCCAGGTTTGGCATGTGAATCTGGTACACGTTGTTGGTATATGTGATGCGATTCTTGTCCAGCCCGGCATGGATGCAGGCAGATACGGCGGCTTCAGCGTTTATTGCGCTCTGGTGGAAATTGAATCCGTCACAGGCCTTAAGCGCCTTCATCCAGACACCATTTGTCACTTCCGCCTCGGCTTCACGGGACAGTTTCCCATAGTCAGAGAGAGTGCAATAATGATAATCGCTCTTGATACGTCTCAGAGCGCTGTTAACAGCAGAGTCAATTATGGATTTATCTATGTTCATCGAATATATATACCTCGTTTCCAAGCAATTCTTTCGCCCCTATATATACAAACTGCCGGCCTGTTTCCAGGTCGGCAGCCGATGCAGGTCTATGCACAGAGTTTGTAGCCATACTGGGCCAGGAACTCATGGCCGAGGGTGGCAGCAAAGGCCTTGCGAGCCTTGCTAAGCCGGGTGTAGACGGCGTTGGCGGTGCAGCCGAGGAGCTTGGAGATCTCCTCTGTGGTGTATCCGTCCATGCTCAGTTCGAGGACCTTGCGATAGTTCTCGCCCAATTTGGCCAAACGACCCATGATATAGGACATGGCCTCTTCGGTCTTGAGCTCACGGTCAGCCTCGAACTCGTCACCACGGTACCCCGAGATTTCGTAGGGAACGAATCCCTCGTCATTCTCGTCACCGCACTCGAATGCGGTGAAGCGCTTGGCCCTTTCCACTGACTTGCAGTAAGCGTCCCTTTCGCACATACGTGCGATGGCAGCTCCGTAAGCCTGGGGGCAGTTGTGCTTGCCTTTCGCAGGGTCGTAGGACCCCTTGGAGGCCACAACGGCTTTCTTGAAGGCGTCCTGTCGGAGATCCGCCAGGTCTTCACGCCTCATGTCTCTGCCGCCCTGCCGTTCGTAACGACAGACTTCATTGTCGATGCCGACAAAGATGTCCTCGAAACGGATGGTCTTGCCGCTGGTGGTGGTGAAGGTCTCATTGGTGTGGGTGGTAAGGTAGTCTGCCATAGTTCTATAGTGTTTTTGGGGTTAGCTGTTCTACAAAATGTGCCCACGAAGGGCATCAAAATAAAATGTGCGACAGCTAGATCAGAAAACGCCGGAGCTATGTCAAAGAACAACCACTACATCCATTCCCTCTACCTACATATTTCTTTCCGCTTCTACAAGCGGGTAGTATATATACGTAAGAATGCGTCTATAAGTTTCACATTTTCATTACTTTTTTATTTGTTGCCGATTTTTACGCATGCCCCCGGCCCCAGGCGTACCAGAGCACTCCTGAGGTCATCCACAGCCTTTAGCATATCATCCAGCAATTCCGGTTTCGCCAAGTCCTTGTAGCGGAAATACATCTGAATATACCGGTTCTTAAGGATGGGAATCCACAGTTTAGCCCTATATCTCTGGCATTCAACCCCAATGTTGATGCCGATATCGGCAAAAACGGAACAAAGCATGGCTTTGGCTGTCGTAGAGTTGATTTCCAACAACTTGCGTTCCCTCATGTACTTGTCCTTGATGGGCATGGTGAGTTCGATGAGTTTGGGCTCAAAATGGGCCTGGGCATTCTCCAGCGCCCGCTTTTTTTCACGGGAAAGCGTATCGTACTTTTTCAGGTTATACTGATCCCGGAACAGCCTTTCTATGACCGGCAGCTCCCAATGCTTGACGCAGCACATAATGTCGAAGGGGCGCGTTCTTCTAAGGGACGCCAAATAGTCTGGAACGGCCTTCATTGCTTCCTGGATGATTTGTTCTTCCGTCATAACCTATCTAAGCTCCATAATGCATACGCGTCCAGACTTTTCCATCCAGCGGTGGCAGTCGTTGTAACTCCTCTGATCGCGGCACACCCAGACAATCTTGGTGTGCATATTGTCGGGAATGATGGGTTCCGGGGCGTAACCATCCGTGAGCATCACAAGCCCGTCGTAGCCGTTCTCGTGGGCAAACTCAATGGGCTCCTGGAAGGAGGTCCCGCCACGTCCGATGGCGAGAACATCTTTCATCACCTGTTTTAAGGACATCACCACGCGTACGCCGCAGTCGAACTGGACCACGTCCACGGCAGTGAATCCGTAGCGGAAAGCGCTGTTTACCACCCCGTAAAAGTAGGACAGGTCCTGTGAGGAGATGGATCCGCTCACGTCCACGGCCACCAGAAGACGGGTGTCGAAGCGACGGATAGAGCCCATATTCTCAAAGCCGGTCCGGCGGTTTGGGCGCATGCGGGTAAGCTTCCGCTGGGTGGACAGAATGCTGGCGCGGAACCCGCTCAGGACATTCTTCCAGTTGATTCTGGCCTTTGTGGAAGCCTTCAGTTTCTCGGCAAATCCACCGGCCAAGGAGCCCCAGTCGCGGGTACTGTCAATGATTCCGTCAATCATAGCCAAGGTAAGCTCATCCTCTTCCCAAAGCTCCGATGTGGCGGTGTTCTTTTCGGCCGATTGACGGAGCCTCTCTTTACGAGAATCCATATCCCCATCATCCCCTGAGCCGTCGGAAGGAGGTAGCATATCCTGAATACGGCGGGAGTACCACTCGTATGCCTGACCGGCAGGGAGTTCGTAGTCATCCGGGCGGTCGATGTTATAGCTTCCGTACTGGTAGTTGTCGCCAATGGTGATATCGCTTCCCACGGCGATAGCCTGCTGGCTGCAGGCGTCTGGTTTGCGCTGGTAAGGGTGCTTGAGAAGGATGCGCACGGCTTCTGTACGGATTGCCTGATCCAGGGCGGCGTCGCTCATTTCCATCAGGTAGTCCGGGTTGTACTCAATTTTACGCCTGCCGCTGCGCACTGGACAAGGCATTGAAGGGTTCTCTTCAATACTGTGGGTGCAGACCACCTGGAAGAGCGCGGGCTCAGAGATGAACCAGCGCTCTATCAGCTGTGTAATGCGGTCCTTCATTAGCGGATGCTCTTGACGTACATAACCATGGTCATGGTGAGGATCTGGCACTCACGAGCCATAAAGGCAACAGCCTTGGGATAGGTACCCTGAACATACAGGTTGGCGAAGTGGGCGGCGGCTTCCTTCTTCTGCTTAGCCAGGAAGTCGAAATAGGCTTCCACATTCTTCTTGGCCTTCTCCTTGGCCTCGCCGGAGAGCGTCTCAACCTCCAGATGGCGGAAGATACCATCGTTGACTACGGAAAGCTGGTGCAACTCATAGCCCTTGAGGGTGGGCATATGCTTCTCCAGATTCTGAAGGACCTCACGACCAGAGAGAATCTTCTTGGAAGAGATACTACCCACGAGGGCACTGGCGGCCTTGGGTCCGACGATAGCAGAGATGGCCTTTGTCACGACAGGAGTGATGTCAGGGGCATTCTTCAGGATGTCGCTTACACGCTTCCAGGCACGGCGGTCAGGGGTCTTATCCAGGCCGGTATCGGCACCTTCCCTAGAGTCGGGATCCTTGTCCAGCCAGAGCGTGTTCTCACGGATGAACTCTTTGACACGGGCGTCCACGCCCACCTTGTCAGCCCAGAGGAGCCATTCCTGAACCGTGGGACGGAAGGTAACCACATTGAAGCGGCTTACCAGAGCAGGATCCAGATCCGTGAGCTGGTACTGGTCACCGGCGTTAACGGCGCTGATGATGCGGCTGCCTTCGGGAAGCTTACGTCCGGCGAGGGTGCGGTTCAGGGCCAGGTCCATAATGGTCTGGAGGACCTCAGGGCGGGCACGGTTCAGTTCGTCCAGGAACAGAACGATGGGTTTCCCGTCCAGCGGGAACCAGTAGGGCGGCATGAAATCCGTTTTACCAGTGGCCTCGTTGCGGTTAGGGATACCAATTAGGTCACCAGGATCAGACATCTGACCCAGAAACAGAGGGACTACCTTCATGCCTTTTGTGGCAAAGTACTCGGTAAGGATTTCGGACTTGCCAATACCGTGATTGCCAACCAGCATGATGTTCTGGTCGGCGGGAGTGATGTCAAGGAGACTGTGAAGCTCCGTGGTGTTGATATTGATGTTTGCCATATTAGCGTATTATTTTACAGTATACCTATTCCTGCGCTTTTTCTTTCCAAACTGGGGCTCTCTTTTACCGGAGATATAGTAGTTTTGTTTGTCGTCAACATTTTTTGTCAACAAAGGATACCGCCGGCAGCTGGTTTTCTTACCCACAAGGTGCTGGAAAGTAGCACAAACCCTGTCCATATGGTTGTGGACGGTGGATTGCTCTATAGAGACGGTCTTTTCTGAAAGGCCATAGGGATGGCCTTCCGGGAAGACAAGTTCAAAAGGACAATCCATATACTGAGGCTTATGGACCTCGGCATCAAGTCCCAACTCTTCCAACATCTGGATCAGCAATGCCTCTCCGGTAGTGTCGGCAATGGCAAGGCGGATGGGCCTTGTCTGGTAGTCTTGATAAAGGTTTCTGAGCCTCCGTTCGATCATAGGATTTACCTTGTGGACGACAGGAAATACGCCCAATGATTCCACGTGCGGGGATATCAACTGATCCTCGTCATAATGCAGAACTACATAACAGTCGTCAGAGGAATCCAAATGACCACCCAGTGCTCGAATCTCAGCGGCGCGCACATCAGTCGGCGGAATCTCTAAAACAATCCCCAGACTCACATATCCTTGTGACCAAACTTCACAAAGATCTCCTTCTTTGAAACGGTATTCGTCCGGTTTTCGGCCCATAAACTCGCCGTCATAATAAGGATAATCGCGGGATTCCAGAGGCTTTCCATTGGCATCAAAGGAATACTCAGCCAGGGTTTCGTTACCTCCGTGATATACGCCGAATGGCCATTTCTCTACGACAAAATGATGTATATCGGCAAAAATATACTCGTCGCGAAGAGCGTCGTCAATAATGGCTTTCGCCGCTTCGAAGGAAGCAGCGCTGCCAACTTTTCGCCTAGTTACCCTGTAACGGGGGTAATGCGGCATTTCATAATGCCAGTCCAGATAGGCGGCTATGACATCATATACATACTCCATATCAGAATCCAATCTTTCGGTGCTGCTGGGTGGTGAGCATTTCCTCGTCACAGTACTTGCGAAGCTCACACAGGTCGGCTTTCTTTCCGGAAAGGACGTAACCCACGGCCGATTTTCTGGCTATGTTCTCAATATTGCCGCCGGAGAAGGTGTAGTTACGGCCAAGGATATCGGCCTCTTCGTCGGAGAGTCCTCCCACCATAGACTTCCAGATCTTGCTACGGGTGCCTGCCTCGGGGGTGTCGAATTCCACCTTGAAGATGAAGCGGCGGGAGAAGGCCTCGTCGCAGAAGTTCCCGGCAAGATTGGTGGTGGCAATCAGGATACCGTTCAGATTCTCAATGGCGTCAAGGCAGATGTTCTGGATGGCGTTCATCATCTGGTCCACGCTGTCCTGGGGATTCTCCATACGCTTGGAGAAGATGGCGTCGGCCTCGTTGAAAAGGAGAATAGGGGCATTCTCTTTCTTGCGGCACATACGGCGGTACGTGTCGAATACGCCCTTGACAATCTTCTCGGAATCGCCAACCCACTTGCTCTTGAGCTGGGACATATCCACGGCAAAAACGTCACGGCCGGTGCGGCGGGCAAGCTCATATACACCTGCGGTCTTACCGCAGCCGGCGCCACCTGTGAAGAGGACGGCAAAGCCCTTGCGCATTCCAATCTCGGAGAGACGTTTCTGCACGTCCTTGAAGTTGGTAGGTTCAAGGAGAGATGCCAGACGATTCATCTGCTCAGCCTCGCGCTCGTTGTAGAAAAGATTCTTCGCCACGATGCTGGAGGCGGGAATCAGGTCCTTGTGCTGGGTGTCCTGAGCCTTTTCCAGAGTAACCTCCGTGAAGAAAGTCGCTCGGACTTCCTCGGTGAGAGCAAGGGAATCAGTGTCCTGGAATCCTTCCTCGCCGCCAAAGGTGACAAGGCCGTTCTGCTGGATGCCGGTGCGCTCGTTGGAGATGGCACGACGGATAAGCTGGTCGTCCTCCATAAACTCCGTAAAGTTGAGAATGCGGTCGATGGGAGCGCTTTCGTCGCCGAAGGAAACCCAGCGGTGGCACAGATAGAAGAAGAAACGCTGCTCGCTGTCGTTGGCGTTCTCCATCATCCCGCTCTCCTTGACCTTGCGGCAGAAGAGCAGGTGCTGGTTGTCATTTACCAACTGCTGCATCAGCTCAAGGAGGCGTTCGGCGTCGATATGGTCATTCTTGTAGTCGGAGATGAACAAGCGGAACCTGGTGAAAAAAGCATCGGCCGACAGTCCAGTCATAGGGAAAGGCTTGAAGGGCTCGTCCTTCTCGATAGTCTTCAGGGCTTCGCGGGAGACAAAGAAGAAGTAGCGCCCGCCACCGCGGGTGGTATGATAGATGACACCATGTCGTTCCATTTCTTCCAGAGCGCTGTGAAAGCCAATGAACTCAATGTTGGAACAGCCCACGAAGCCGGCAAGGTCGTCGGCGTCGCAACCGTTGTTGACGTTGTGTTCCACGATATAAGGCAGCAGGATAGCCGCATTATCGGAAATACCGAAGGTTTTGGAAATCGACTTGAGGTCTTTGTCCAACTTTTCAAGGACACCTTCACCCAGGCCGCCTTCGTGTACGGTCTTATAGACGTTATTGAGGCATGCAGTAAGGCCGGAGAGTTTGACGTTCCCCCCGAAAAAGTTCTTTTCAGCTTGTTCTCTTCTTCTCATAACTCATAGTTTACGTACATAACTACCCGGCTTCCGGATAATCCTTTCTCAAAATCGGCAGAATGTGACTCTTTTTCAGCGTGAGCGCGCCGGCGTGATGAACCTGGGCGTCCCTGGGAGCGTCGTACATAATGTCGCGCATAACCTTCTCCATAATGATTCGGAGACCTCTGGCCCCGGTTCCCTGACGAATGGCTGCTTCGGCAATAAGCAGCAGGGCTTCCTTGTCAAAACTTAGGTCTATGCCGTCTTCACGGAGAAGCTCCTGATATTGCTTGGTAATGGAGTTCTTTGGCTCAGTGAGGATACGGACAAGCGCTTCTTTATCAAGTCCTTCCACGTGCGTAATTACGGGAAAACGGCCAATGAACTCCGGAATCATTCCGAAACGTCGGATGTCTTCCGGCGTAACGTCATTCAAGATATCGTCGCTGCCGGCAGAAGCTGGGGCCGCACTGGAGAAGCCTATGCGGGTGCTGTCCTTTCCGGTTCTGCGTGAGATGATCGAGTCCAATCCGACAAACGCTCCTGATAGGATGAACAGGATATCCGTAGTGTCTATGTACAGGAGCGACTGCTCGGGGTGCTTGCGGCCGCCCATTGGCGGAACCCCCACCAGGTCTCCTTCCACAATCTTGAGGAGAGACTGCTGGACACATTCGCCGGAGACGTCGCGTGTAATGGAGATGCCGGCCTCTTTCTTGGCAATCTTGTCTCCTTCGTCTAGGACAACGATTCCTCTCTGGGCCTTTGCGATGTCGTAATTACAAGCGCGCAGAAGCCCGACTAGACAGTCTTCAACGTCGGAACCCACATAACCAGAAGCGGTCAGTTTGGTGGAGTCTTGGATATAGCACGGAACGTCCATCAGCTTGGCGATAGTCTGGACCATCAGCGTTTTCCCGCAGCCGGTTGGCCCAAGAAGGATAATGTTAGATTTGTCCAGCTTTACCTTGCAGGCCGGGTCATCCCTGTGCCTGAGGCGCTTATAATGGTTATAAACGGCCACTGAAAGAGTCTTTTTTGCCTCTTCCTGGCCGATAACATACTTGTCCAGATGCGCCTTGATCTGGTCTGGTCTCATGTTCTGTGAATTTGCCATACACGTACTAATACCTGCGTTCTCGCGAAATCTTTCACTCATCTGCCGCAGTCAGCAGTTCCGGCTTTAATCGCCTTTCTCCGAAGAAGTCGAACTTAACCATAACGGTACCGCTGTCTTCGTCCTCACGGATAATGTTTCCGTTTCCAAATACGCTATGATGGACACGAGACCCGACGGAAAAGCCGGAAACAGACACAGGCTCCGGCTTCTCCAAAGAAGCTATCAACCGGTCGGTTCCTTTCCAAAGCTCCGGATCAAACTGGCCGATTATGTCGTAATACTTGTACCCGTCAAAGTCGTCTTTAGCCTCGCGGATGAATCGGCTAGGATACTTAGACAGCGAATTCTGGACGTTAAATCCTTCTGAATCCGACCAGCATAGCCGGTCCATTGCACGGGTACAGGCCACGTACATCAGGCGTCGCTCTTCCTCCAGACCGGCTTCTCCACGTTCACGGATGGTCCGATGGCTGGGCATCACGCCTTCGTTCAGCCCATAAATCCAGACCAGCGGGAATTCCAAGCCCTTTGCCTGGTGGATGGTCATCAGTTTCACCTTATCGTCGTCCTTCTGGTAGTCGGCGTTGGTGTATAGGGCGATGTCCTGAAGGTAGGTCTGGACGGAGAGATTCTCTTCGTTTTTGTTTTCCTCCTCATAGGTACGAACTGATTTCAGCAGCTCCTGTAGATTCTCCAGACGCTCTTCTTCCGTATCAGCACGGTACTCCGCCATCAGCCCGCTATGCTCCAGAAGGTCTTCTAACAGAGGTGCAATGCCGCTGCCGTCCATCTCTCGTCGGGCCTCCAGAATCATTGAGACAAACCGGTTTGCCTTGGCGTTTTTGAGTCGATCCAGGTTCTCTCCCAAAGCGGTGAAAAGAGAACATCCCTTTGAGGACGCATAGCCTTTGAGGAAGGCCATCGTCTTTTTGCCTATCTTACGGGAAGGCACGTTGGCAATACGCTTGAAGGACATATCGTCGTCCAGCGCAACCAGGCGAAGATAACTGAGAGCGTCCTTGATTTCCTTGCGCTCGAAGAAGCGAACGCCGCCCCAGATAACATAGGGAATCTTCTCCCGGATGAAGGTTTGTTCTATGCAGCGGGAAAGATATGAAGCCCGGTACAATATGGCCATATCCTTCCAGGGCATACCTGCCTTCTTCAGCTCCTTGGCCAGTGTTTCTGCCTCATTCTTTTCGTTCTTACAGTGGAAGAACTGAGTGCGTAAACCCCCGCCACGCATAGTAACCGAGGTGCGTGGAAGGCGGTTTTTATTGTTGCCGATGATGCAATCGGCTGCGCAGACGATATTGGCCTGGGAGCGATAGTTCTGCTTCAGGTAGAACTCGTGTTCGGGAGCATAATTGACGAACAGCTCCGGATGTGCGCCGCGCCACTCATAGATGGCCTGATCACCATCTCCCACGATGAAAAGGTTTCCGTAGTATTCGCTCAGGATGGTAAACAGTTCCCATTCCGGCTTGGAACAGTCCTGGACCTCATCCACCATCACGTACTGGAACTGCTCCTGCCACTTCTTACGAACTTCCGGGAAGTTGTTCAGGATGTGAAGAGCAAAGAACATAAGGTCGTCAAAGTCCAGCGCAAAGTATCGCTTCTGCCGCAGAATCATCTTCCCAAGCAGGGCTGAATCCTCCTCAGAAACCTGGGCTGACGGTAGGATGAAACGCTGGATGTATGGCGTTGCGGCCTTGAATTCGGCCAACTCCTCCATATAGTTGCCGACGATTCCGCTTTTGCGCTCTACACCGTTCTCTTCCAGGACTTCCTTGACCAGAGCCTTCATGTCCTCCTCGTCAAAGATGATGAAGTTCTGAGGATAGCCCAACCGGTAGATTTCCTCACGCAGGAACTTGACGCAGAAGCCGTGAATGGTGGTCACAAAGTCTCCGGTTGCGCCGCCCTGGCACATAGAGGCAATACGCGTTTTCATCTCCTGTGCCGCTTTGTTGGTAAAGGTCATGCATAGGATATCGCTCTGCGGGATGCCCATTTTGTTCAGGAGCATTGCATAACGATGCGTCAGTGTCCGTGTCTTGCCAGAACCAGCGCCCGCCACCACGCGAATCGTCCCCTCAGTGCACTGCAGGGCTTCTTTTTGCTCTTTATTGAGTTCGTCTTTCATACGATAAACAGTTTTCAATGCGCGCAAATATAAAAAACAGAAGTGCCAAACTATTGCGCATCCTTGGTTCGGATTCCGC
>JAEEGL016783209.1_pt1 | contig 16350 bp, 10 predicted proteins | sample 9134231 | NCBI WGS metagenome assembly JAEEGL01 (sample SAMN16246548, study PRJNA631951) | gut metagenome | biome: gut microbiome; feature: rumen; material: fiber-attached | host: Bos | place: Iran: Karaj | collected 2018-10
CCGCGGCCCGCATCGCCTACAAGAAGGGCTGCATTGAAGCCAACCCCGTCCTTCTCGAGCCCTGGATGCACGTTGAAGTGTCCGTTCCGGATGAGGACAGTGGCACCATCATGGGCGACATGAGCAGCAAGCGCCGCGGCCGCATCATCGGCAGCAACCAGGACGGCATGATGCAGCTCGTCATCGCCGAGGCTCCCATGGCCGAGATGACCAAGTACGCCATCGACCTGCGCTCCATGACGCAGGCGCGCGGATCCTTCACCCAGGCGTTCGAGCGCTATGAGCAGGTGCCGAACGACGTGGCCCAGAAGATCATTGCCGCCGCCGTCAAGGACGAGGACGAGGACGACGATTGATGCCTTCAGCAGAAGCTCGCGCAAGCGGGCTTCTGTTTTTATGCGGTTTTTACAGGTGTTCACATTGACAAGGCGACGTGTGTATCTATAATAGAATCATACTTCCTGAAGGAAGAGGAGGAGGAAACCGTATGACGATCCTGAAGAAGATCGCTGCCCTCGCGCTGGCGCTCTGCGTGTTCACCGGCTGCGTCGCCCTCGCCGAAGAGATGGCGGCCGAAGGCCCTTACTACACCCTGGGCGACACCATCGAGGACTTCAGCGTGACCACGATCGACGGCCAGACCGTGACCCTGTCCGCCCTGCTGCAGGAAAAGGACATGGTGCTCATCAATCTGTGGGCCACCTGGTGCGGCCCGTGCGAGATGGAATTCCCGGCCATGCAGGCTGCCTACGAGCAGTATTCCGAGCATGTGGCCATCGTCGCCCTGTCCATCGAGCCCGATGATACCGACGAGGTGCTGCGTGAATACGCCGCTTCCCACGGCATGACGTTCTACGTGGGCCATGACGAGCCCGGCCTGATGGACAAGTTCGCGCAGGAAGGCATCCCCACCTCCGTCGTCGTGGACCGCAACGGCGTGATCTGCTTCATCGAGTGCGGCTCCATGCCGGACGTCAGCCTCTTCACGCTGCTGTTCGATCAGTTCATCGGCGAGGACTACGAGGGGCCGGTCCTCCTGGAGGGAGCCCCCAGGGTGAAGCCCACCGTGGCGGCGCAGGATCCCGCGGAACTGGCCGCTGCCCTGGAGACCGGCACCGCGATGAATCCCGAAGACGAATACATCTGGCCCATGGTGACCGCCGAGGTGGACGGGCGCACCGTTCTTGCCGCCTCCAACACGACCATCTCCGTCGAGAGCCAGGCGCGGGTCGACGTGCCCCTGACCGTTTCGGCCGGCGATGCCATCGTCGTCACCGGCAAGGTCAACACCTATCCGGGCTACGACTTCTTTCAGATCCTGGTGAACGAGCAGCCCGTCAAGGCCTACTCCGGCGAGACTGACTGGTTCTCCTATGCAATCCCCATGGAGTATGACGCCGAGACCGTGATGATCACCCTCGTCTACAACCGCAGGGGCGGCATGGAGGGCGCGGACTATGTCTATGTGGACAGCGTGGCCCTGCTCTCCGGCGACGAAGCCGCTGCGGCCCTGGCGGCCAATCCCGCGTATCCGCGCGGCGACACGATCAGCGTGGTGCCGCAGGCGGAAGGCGCCCGCCGCATCGTGCCCGCGGATGAGGAAAGCGTGAGAGCCATCACCAACATGGACGCCTTCTACATCGTTCCCGCCGAACAGGCCGATTTCCTGATCACGATCAACGCCGATGTGGACCCCGACTGCGATGTCGTATTCGGCGACGCGATGATGTTCAGCAACCGGGAGGTCATGCTCCGGGATCTGCTGGTGGACGGGCAGTACATCTTCACCACGGGCGTGGATTCGGCCGGCACCACCGGTTACCCCTACTCCGATGTGTACCTGATCTACGACGGCTATGAAGGCCACTACATCTGCTGCTGCTTTGCCGACGAGGAGAATGCCAACTGGTTCTTCGGCTGGCTGCTTCCCCAGTACGGCGTCGAGACGACCTGGACCTACGAGGACGGCACCCTGCCCTCCACGGACGCCATGGCCGAGCTGCCTGAAGAAGAAGGCTCCTACGAGTCCACCTACACCATCACCTACGTGGACCAGAACGGCGATCCCGTGCCCGGCGTGACCGTGCAGGCCTGTGATGACGCCACCTGCGTCCTCTACACCACCGATGACCAGGGCGTCGTGACCTTCACCGCTCAGCCCTATGCCTGGGAGATCCATACCCTGCGCCTGCCGGAAGGCTACACCGGCGACACCGAGGTCGTGATCCCCATGCCTGTAGAAGGCGGCGAACTGACTGTCGAGGTCGTCAAGAACTGACGCCCCGGCCCAAAACGACGCGCGGGCGGCTCCGATGGGAGCCGCCCGTTTTCACGCGAGGCCGATCCGCAGGGCGTCCGCGTCCATACGGTATCTTCGGCCGAAGCACAGCGTCAGTTTGTCGTGCATGTGTCCGCACTGCAGACCGGCGAGCACCGGCACCGAAAGCCGTTCCGCCGTCTGCCGCAGGATCTCGTCGGTCGTGAAGCACTGGTCGTGCGGATACTCTTCGCTGCAGTCGGTGAAGCCGCCCAGCACGACGCCGGCGCATTCCGTGAGCATGCCTGCCTGCTGCAGCTGCCACAGAAAGCTGTCCACGCGGTAGGAGTATTCGCCGACCTCCTCGATAAAGAGGATCTTGCCTTTGGCGTCAAGCTGATGGCTCGTTCCGCAGGAGGCAGCCAGGAGGCTCAGGTTGCCGCCCACCAGCTCGCCTTCCGCGTCTCCTCCCCGCAGGGCGCGCAGGGGGGACCCGTCGAGGTTGCACAGCTCCCGGTCCGGTGTGCCGCGGATCGCCTTCAGCAGGCTCTCGCGGCAGGGTTCGGAGATCCCGCCGGCGGGCATCGGCCCGTGGAAGGTGGCCAGCCGGCAGCGGTCGTGCAGGGCCATGTGCAGCACCGTGATATCGCTGTAGCCGATGAAGGCCTTCGGATGCGCGGCGACCGCTTCCCAGTCGACGAGATCCACCATGCGGGAGCAGCCGTAGCCGCCCTTCAGGCACCACACGCCGTCCACGCTGTCATCCAGAAAGGCCCGGGTGAGAGCGTCGGCCCGTTCCGCGTCGGTGCCGGACAGGAATCCGTACCGCTTCGCGCAGGTCTCGTCCACCCGCACGCGATACCCGAATGCCTGCAGCGTTTCCGCGGCTTCGGCCACAACGCGTTCAGGATCCTCCTTGTGCACGCAGCCGGACACGCCCACCAGCGCGACCGTATCCCCGGGCAGCAGCGGTTTCGGGATCCTGCAGCTCATGCCATCGCCTCCTTCATCCTGTCCAGCAGCGCCAGCGCGGAGCCCACCTGCATGGCGACGCCGGTCTCCAGCACCGCCTCATCCACGCGGAAGGTGGCGGTGTGCAGCCCCGTGCCCACGCCGCAGCCGAGATCGTAGTAGACGCCGGGCGCGTCCTTCAGGAAGTAGCAGAAGCTCTCCACGCCGAGGCTCGGCGCCTGCTGCTCCACCATCCGTTCCGCGCCGATCAGGCGCCGCGCGTTTTCCTCCACCAGGGAATAGAACGCGGGATCGTTCACCACGGCACTGTAGCTTGGGATGATCTCCATTTGCGCCGATCCGCCCATGCCCCCGGCGATGCCCTCTGTCATCTCCCTCATCCGCCGGTGGAGCAGGACGCGGGTCTCCGGGGCGATGGTGCGAAGGGTGCCCGTGAGCGTGACGGTCTCACAGACCACATTGCCGGCTTGTCCGCCGTGGATGGCCCCGAAGGGCAGCGCCACGGGATCGAAGGGCGAGACGGTCCGGCTGACCAGCGTCTGCAGGGCGGTGACGATCTGCGCCGCGATGACGATGGCATCCACGCCCTTCTGCGGATAGGCGCCGTGGCAGCCCCGGCCCGTGACCGTCAGCCGCAGGTCGTCGCTGGCCCCGCTGACCGCCCCGGACCGGCTGTAAAAGGTGTGAACGGGATAGTTGGGATTCATGTGCTGGCCGATCACGCAGCCCACCCGGGGATCTTCCATGCAGCCCTGGGCCACCATGCGCTGCCCGCCGCCCACGGTCTCCTCCTCGCTCTCGAACAGCCATTTGATCGTGCCCTGCCAGGCGTCCCGATGGGTCGAGAACCAGCGGGCCGAGCCAAGGGAGAGCGCCATGTGCGCATCGTGGCCGCAGGCGTGCATGACGCCGTCGTTTTCGGAGGCAAAGGGCAGACCGGTCGCTTCGCGGATGGGCAGCGCGTCCATGTCCGCGCGGATCGCCACGCAGGGGCCGTCGCCGTTGCGGAGGACGCCCATCACGGAGCAGCAGCCCTCGAACTCGCGGGTCTCCAGGCCCATGGCGGTCAGCTCCCGCAGGATCCGGCGCTTCGTTTCGGTCTCATGCCCGCTGACCTCGGGATGACGGTGCAGCTCGTGCCGCATCTCCGTCGCATAGGGCAGCACATCGATGATCGTTTCTCTGGTGATCATTTCGGATCCTCCGGTCCGGGACAGGGCGCGCCTTCATTCTGTGCGCCGCGTCCCGGGGATGTCGTCTGTCGTCAGCCTGACTTCTCCGCCTTCACGGTACACGCGGACCGGCCGGCGGCTCAGGATGGTCAGGCATTCGTTGCGGTTGGTCTCTGCCATGTCGGCGGCCTCGCCGTAGGAAATGCCGCCGCCGAGCAGGGTGGCGGTGTCCCCTGCGGCACAGTCCGGGATGTCCGTGACGTCCACCATCATCTGGTCCATGCAGACCAGTCCGATGACCGGCGCCCGCCTGCCCCGGATGAGCACCCGGCCCCGCCCGTGCGAGAGACACCGGGGATAGCCGTCCCCGTACCCGGCCTGCACGGTGGCCGCGCGGATCGGCCGGTCGGTGACCGCCTCATCATAGCCCACGGCTTCGCCCGCGGGGACCGTCTCCACCCGGGTCACCTTCGCCCGGAAGGCCAGCGTTTCACGGCACTCGAACGGCAGGTCCTCGCTGCGGGACGGCCGCACGCCGAAGAGGAAGGCTCCGGCCCGCACCCGGCTCATGTGCCATTCGGGATACCGCACCAGCCCGATGGAATCGCAGAGGTGGCGGTCCGGAACACTGAGCCTGGCATCCTCCAGACATCGCGCGAAATCGGTGAAGCGGCGGTGCTGCCGCTCATCCAGCTCCCGGTCCACGAGGCCCAGATGGCTGTACAGACCCTCTGCCCGCAGGTGCGGCAGATCGTGAAGCGTCTGCGCCAGCGTCTGCGCCGTCTGCTCGTCGCAGCGGAAGCCCAGCCGGTGAAAGCCCGTGTCGACCTTCAGATGGACGGAGGCGGCGGTCCGGGCAGCCGCTGCCGCCGCATCGGCTTCCTTCAAATCATCGAATGAGGCGGCGGTGAGCGTGATGCCCTGTCCGATCAGGCGGGGCAGTTCCTCCTGCTCGGCGGGGGTCATCACCAGGATCTCGCCGGAGATCCCCGCGCCGCGCAGTTCCAGTGCTTCCCGGCCGCAGCTCACCGCAAAGTGCGAACAGCCTGCCTCCGACAGGGTCCGGGCGACAGGAACGGCTCCGTGCCCGTAGGCGTTGGCCTTGAGCACGCAGGTCACCGTGGCGCGGGTCAGGGAGCAGGCTGTGCGGTAGTTGGCCTTCAGGGCATCCAGGTCGATGTCGATCCAGGTGAGCAAGGGGAGATCGCTTCCTTCACATGCTGTTATTCGCCGGCGCGCCGCATCAGCTCCGCTTCGTCGATGACCTCGATGCCGAGGCTTCGGGCTTTGGTGAGCTTGCTGCCCGCGGCTTCGCCGGCCACCACGAAGGCGGTCTTTTTGCTGACGGAGGAGGCCGCGTTCCCGCCGCGGGCGCGGATCAGATCCTCCGCCTGCTTGCGGGAGAGGGTCGGCAGGGTGCCGGTCACCACGATGCTGAGCCCGGAGAAGGGCCCGCCCTGCGCCGTGCGGCTTTCGCGGGGCTTCACCCCGGCGTCCAGAAGCCGACGGATCATGGTCAGGTTCTCCTCAAAGGAGAAGAACTCGACCACGCTCTGGGCCACCGCGGCGCCCACATCGGGGATCTGCTGCAGGGCGTCGGCGTCCGCGGCCTGCAGCGCCTCCAGCGAGCCGAAAGCGTTGGCCAGGTCCCGGGCGGTCTTGCGGCCCACGTTGGGGATCCCCAGCGCGAAGAGGAACGCGTCCAGCGGGCAGTCGCGGCTCTTGTCGAGGGCCGCCAGCAGGTTGTCGGTCTTCCGGTCCAGGAAGCCCTCCACGCCGAGGATCTGTTCCCGGGTCAGGTGATAGAGATCGGCGGGATCGCGAACGTTCAGCGCGTCGTAGAAAAGGTCCGCCGTCTTTTCGCTCAGGCCGTCGATATCCATGGCCTCGCGGCTTGCGAAATGCGCGATGCGGGCCACGGTCTGGGGCTTGCAGCTCTGCCGGTTCAGGCAGAAGAAGTGCGCGCCGCGCTCGGTCAGCGGCTGTCCGCAGGCGGGGCACACGGCGGGCTGCTCCACGGGCCGCTCATCCGGGCCGGGCTCGCCGACCCGCCCGAGGATCTCGGGGATCACGTCATTGGAGCGGCGGATCCAGACGGGGGCACCGATGGCCACATGCTTGCGCCGGATGTCGCCCCAGTTGTTCAGCGTAGCGCGGCGCACGGTCACGCCGTAGAAATCGATGGGATCCAGATGGGCCAGGGGCGTCAGCTTCCCGGTGCGGCCCAGTTCCCAGGTGACGTCGCGCAGGATCGTGACGCCTTCCTCGGCCTTGAATTTGTATGCCACGGCCCAGCGGGGGAACTTCTCGGTGAAGCCCATCTGTTCCCGCAGCGCGAAATCGCCCACCTTGATCACGGCGCCGTCGATCAGCCAGTCCAGCGAAGGGCGTTCCTCCTCGATCCGGCGGATGCAGGCGATCAGTTCCGCCCGGGAGTGGGGCTGCCCGAGATAGGGGCTGACCTGAAAGCCGTTTCCGCGGATGAAATCCAGCATCCCCGGCTGACTGTCGTAGGGGGGATCCGCGATCGTGCCGATCTGATAAAAGAAGGCATCGAGGCGACGCTTCGCCGTGACGGAGGGGTCGAGATTGCGCAGCGCTCCCGCCGCGGCGTTCCGGGCGTTCTTCAGGGGCTCCGCCGCGGTCTTGTTGTATTCCTCCAGCGCGCTGAGCCGCATGATGCATTCGCCCTGGATCTCGAGCAGGCCCTTGTAGGGGATCGCGAGGGGAACGCTGCGGATGGTGCGCGCCTGGGGGAGGATGGCCTCTCCGGTCTCGCCGTTGCCCCGGGTGGCGGCCTGGACGAGCTGCCCGTTCTCATAGGTGAGGTTCAGGGTCAGCCCGTCGAACTTGTATTCCACGAAATACGTCAGGTCGGTCCGGCCCGTCAGCCGCTCGGTGCGGTCGATCCAAGCTTCCAGCGCTTCGATGGACTGCACCTTGTCCATGCTCCACAGCCGCGTGATGTGGCGGTGGGGCTCAAACTGGGCGAGCGGATCGCCGCCCACCCGGTGGGTGGGGGAGTCCGGCAGGGTGACGCCGGTCTGCTTCTCCAGCGAGACGAGCTCGTCATACAGTGCGTCGTACTGCATATCGGACATGACCGGCGCGTCATGCTGATAATAGGCGGACGCGGCTTCGTTCAGGCGGTCCACCAGGGAACGCATGCGTTCCTGCTCGTTCATCAGGCGTCATCCTCCAGCTTGGCGATGGGGGCCAGGGAAAGGGCGAATTCCTTTTCGCCCAGGGCGATGAATTCGATACGGATGCGTCCGGCCAGCCCGGCGCCGGTGATGGCGGTCACGATGCCCTCGCCGAACTTGCGGTGGATGACCCGGTCGCCCACCTTGAACTGAGGCTTGGCCTGAGCGGCCATGACCCGGGCGGGGGAGGCGGCGAAGCCCTTCTGCACGCCGGGGATGCTCAGCGGATCTCCCGGGCGCAGGGGCGTTTTGCCGGCGGTCGGCTGCGGCGCGCGCGCTGGCGTCAGGTCCCGGAAGGCCCGGTCCCGGGCGGCAGCCTCGTCCTTGACCAGACGCTTGGGGATCTCTTCCAGGAAACGGCTGGCGGCGTTGTGGTTCGGCGTATTGTAGATCGTGCGCTGGTAGGCCCGGGTGAGACAGAGCTTGCGCTTGGCCCGGGTGATGCCCACGTAGCACAGGCGGCGCTCCTCTTCCAGGCGCTGCTCGTCCGTCGCCGTGCGGCTCGAGGGGAAGAGGCCCTCCTCCATGCCGGTGATGAAGACCGTATCGAATTCCAGACCCTTGGCGGAGTGCATGGTCATCAGGGTCACGTAGCCGCCGTCCTCGGACAGGCTGTCCACGTCCGTCACCAGCGATACGTTTTCCAGATAGTCCGCCAGCTTCGCCTCCGGGTTGGCCTCTTCGAACTCATGGACGGCGCCGACGAATTCGCGGATGTTCTCCAGCCGGGACTCCGCGTCCTCGGCGCTGATGTTCTCGTACTGGGCCTGAAGTCCGGTCAGCTTCAGCAGTTCTTCCACGAAATCCGTCAGACCCATGGTGTCCTTCAGCACCAGCAGCTTCGCCATCAGCCCGGCGAATTCCGCCACACACTTTCGGGGGCGGGAGGACAGGGTCTCGGGCGGCACGGCCAGGGTCGAGAACAGCGGGATCTCCTGCCGGCGGGCGTGGCGGACCAGCTCCTGCACCGTGCTGTCGCCGATGGCCCGCTTGGGCACGTTGATGATCCGCATCAGCGCCATGTCGTCGGCGGGGTTCTCCAGCACCCGCAGATAGGCCACGATGTCGCGGATCTCCCTGCGCTCGTAGAAGCGCGTGCCGCCGAAAACGCGGTAGGGGATCTTCGGAGCCGCCGTGGACATCAGCATTTCTTCCAGCACGCGGCTCTGGGCGTTCACCCGGTACAGCACGGCCATCTGGCTGTACGGGATGCCCTGCCCGTGGAAGAGCTTGATGCGGCTCACCACCCAGCCGGCCTCGCCCCGCTCGGTGTCGGCGCAGTACACGGAGATGGGTTCACCCTGGTCCGAATCGGTCCACAGGCGCTTGTCCTTGCGCCGCTCGTTGTGCGCGATGACCTGGTTGGCCGCGTCCAGAATATTGGCAGAGGAGCGGTAATTCTGCTCCAGCTTGATGACCGTGGTCTCCGGGAAGTCCTTTTCAAAGTCCAGGATGTTGCGGATGTCCGCGCCGCGCCAGCCGTAGATGGACTGGTCGTCGTCGCCCACCACGCACAGGTTGCGGCTTTCGCTGGTCAGCAGCTTCACCAGCATGTACTGGGCATAGTTGGTATCCTGATACTCGTCCACCATCACATACTGAAAACGCTCCCGATAGCTTTGCAGCACGGGCGGATGCTGGGCGAACAGCTCCAGCGTACGGATCAGCAGATCGTCAAAATCCAGCGCGTTGAGTTCTTTCAGCCGCTTTTCGTATGCCGTGAACACGTCGTGGATCAGCTGGCAGCGGTGATCCCGGTCGCTTCCGGCAAACCACTCGTCGGCGGTGAGGAGCCGGTTCTTGGCGTCCGAGATCTTCGACCGCACCTCCCGGGGCGGCAGAAACTTGTCGTCGATGTCCTGCTGCTTGAGGATCTCCTTGACCACGCTGTTCTGGTCTTCGTCGTCATAGATGGCGAAGGAGCGCCCGTACCCCAGCTTCTCGATGTCGCGGCGGAGAATGCGTGCGCAGGTGGAATGAAAGGTGGAGATCCAGGCGTCGTCCGCCTTTTCCCCGACCAGAGCGGTGATCCGCTGCTTCATTTCGCGGGCGGCTTTGTTGGTGAAGGTCAGGCAGAGGATCCGCCATGGCGCCACGCCCTGATCCATCAGGTTGGCGGCGCGGTAGGTGAGCGCGCGGGTCTTGCCGCTGCCCGCGCCGGCCAGGATCAGGACGGGTCCTTCCAGGGTCGAGGCCGCGAGACGCTGCTGCGGGTTCAGCATACTGAGATCCATGTCATTCCTCCGTCTTGGGTCTGGGGTCGGATTCGGCGGAAGAACACGGGATCACGCCCTGCGCTTCCAGCAAATCGAGAACGCGGTTGTAGCCGTCGGCACCGTATTCCTTCGCGCGGTTGACGCGGCTGATCGTCGCCGTGGAGGCGCCTGTCTGCCGGGCGATATCCTGGTACTTCACATTCTCCCGCAGCATCCGGGCCACGGTAAAGCGCTGCGCCAGGCTGTGCACCTCGGCGATGGTGCAGAGATCCTCAAAAAAGCGGTAGGCGTCGTCTTCATCCCGCAGCGCGAGCACGGCCTTCATCAGCAGATCCGCCTGTTCGCTGCGGATCCTTGAACCTTCCATAACGCCCCGCCTCCTGTCAGTCTGTATTCTTTCAAATTATAGCACAGATTTCGCTTCATTGCAAAGCCCGGGCGCGAAAAAGAACAGCGCCCGGGCCCGGGGATGCCCGTGTTCAGCCCGAAGACTTTTTGCCGGTGTAGCGCAGGCTGCGCCGATAGGGCTGTCCCTGCGCCTGAAGGGGAGCAAAGGAGATCTGATCTCCCTCGAGGCTCAGCGTTCCCGTGGAGCCGCGCAGGCTCTTCCGCTCCAGCAGGAGCCGCAGCAGCTTCTCATCCACCGCCGGGCCGCCGCCCTTGGTCACGCAGTCCTTCCACAGCGTGAAATCACAGTCCTGCTCACTGCACCCGAACGCGAGGCCGCTCTCGGTCACGCCGCCCTTTCCGCACAGGGGACAGGTGCAGTCCTTCAGCCTGCGGACCTTGAAGCCCTTGCCTCTCGCGCCCTTTCCCCGCTTCGGATCCTCCGGGAAGGCGACGGCCGGGCTCTTGTCCCGGGCGTATTCCACCAGGAAGGAGGACAGGCGGCGGATCCCGTCCATGAAGCGGCCGGTGTCCTGTTCGCCCCGGGCGATCCGATCCAGGGCCAGCTCCCAGCGCCCGGTGGTCTCCGCCGATGTCAGCTCCTGCGGCATCACATCGATCAATCGGACCCCCTTGTCCGTGGCCAGCAGGCTTTTGCCCTTGCGCTGGGCGTACCCCACCTGCAGCAGGCGTTCGATGATGGCGGCCCGGGTGGCTGGCGTACCGATGCCGCTGCCCTTCATCTGCCGGACGATCTCCTCGTCGTCCGCGTCCCGGCCCGCGGTCTCCATGGCGGACAGGAGGCTTGCGTCGTTCATCTGCGCGGGGGGCTTGGTGGTATCCTCCCGGATCCGCGTGCCCGCGACGGTGCGCGCGTCTCCCCGGCTCAGAGGCGGCAGGACGGTCTCTTCCTCCTCGTCCGCGTTTTTCTTGCGGGCGGCCGCCTTCCCTTTTTCTGAGGGTGGGATCGCGCGCCATCCCTCCTGGACGACGGTGCGCCCCCGCGTGCGGAACGTCTCGCCTTCGGATGCCGTCACCACGGTCGTGGCGTCATACACATAGTCCGGATGGAAGGCGGACAGCAGCCGGCGGGCCACCAGGTCGTACAGCGCCTTCTCGTCGGGGGTGAAGCCGGCCGGATCCACCCGGTGCGCCGTGGGGATCAGGGCGTGATGGTCCGTCACCTTCGACGCGTCCACCGTGCGGGAACTGACGGGCAGCTTTCCGTCCGGCAAAGCGCCGGGCACCCACTGCCGGTAGGGGTCCGGCAGCAGGCGCATCGTCTCCGTCACCTTCGGGATCATGTCCGGCGGCAGATAGCGGCTGTCGGTCCTGGGGTAGGTGAGGGCCTTCCGCTCCTCGTACAGGGCCTGGGCCAGCTTCAGCGTCTTGTCGGCGGTGAAGCCCAGGATGCTGTTGGCGTCGCGCTGCAGGCTGGTCAGGTCATAGAGCTGGGGCGGCGGTGTCTTCTTCCGCTGGGTCGCGGCGCTGACGACCTGCGCGGGCTTGCCCTTGACCTTTGCGGCAACGGCCTCCGCTTCGGCTCTGTCCTTCAGGCGGTTGTCGGGACTGCGTTCATCGGAGAACCACATGCCCGAATAGTCCCCGAAGTCGGCCTGCAGAACGGCGTAGGCTTCCGGCTTGAAGTTCTCGATCTCCCGGCGGCGCTTTACCAGCAGGGCCAGGGTGGGCGTCTGCACCCGGCCCACGGACAGCAGGGCGTCATAGCGGAGCGTGAACGCACGGCTCGCGTTCATGCCCACCAGCCAGTCGGCCTCGCTGCGGCAGCGGGCGGAGGCGTACAGACCGTCGTAGTCCGCGCCGGGCCGGATGTTCCGGAATCCCTCCCGGATGGCCTCGTCCGTCATGGAGGAGATCCAGAGCCGCCGGATCGGCTTGCGGCACTTGCACATGCTGTAGATATAGCGGAAGATCAGTTCGCCCTCGCGCCCCGCGTCCGTGGCGCATATGACGGACGAAACATCGGGCGCGTTCATCAGGCCGCTGACGATCCTGTACTGGTCGCGCGTCTGCGGGATCACCTTCAGCGGGATGTCGTCGGGCAGGATCGGCAGGGTCGAGAAGGACCATCTTTTGTAGGCCGCGTCCAGCTCGTCCGGCTCCTTCAGGGTCACAAGGTGCCCGACGGCCCAGGTCACCGTATAATTCTCTCCGATCAGGCAGCCGTCGCCCCTGTCGCGGCAGCCCAGCACCCGTGCGATATCGCGTCCGACGCTGGGCTTTTCCGCCACCACCAGGGTGCGCTCGGCCTTTGCGGTCTCCGTCACGAACATCCTCCTTCCGGGAAAAGGCACAGGACATGGCGCGCTCCTCCGCGCTCCTCAGGGGAAAGCCTAACACAAAAGCGCGGGAAGGGCAAGGCTTGACAATTGCCCCCGGCTGGCATAAAATAGCAGCGAGACCCAGCGAGCCATGTGAACGCAGCCGTGAGGCTGTTCTTTGATGTGTGGAACGGAGTGGTGAAACGTGCGGAGGATCTGTGCGCTGGCGGCGGCGCTGCTGATGCTTTTCTCCCTCGCCGCCGCGTCCGGGGAAGACGGCGCGGCCTTTGTCATGGCCGGATGCGATACCAGCGAGTACCGGCGCGATTGGAACAGCAACCTGTTTTTTGCGCGGATGCGGGAACAGACCGGAGTCTCCTTCTCTTTCAACCAGTTTTACAACAAGGACGATTTCAGCGACTGGAAGCAGGGCCTGACGCCCGACAGCGCGGATCTGCCGGATGTGCTCTTCAAGGCCGCCCTGACCCCCGGGGAGACGCGAACGCTGTATGAGCGCGGCGTGCTGATCGACCTGCGCCCATACATTCAGGAGAACATGCCGAATCTGTGGGCGCTGCTGGAGGAACACCCCGACTGGAAGGCGTCCATCACCCAACCGGACGGCGCCATCGTGGCGCTTCCGCTGATCTGCCCCATCCAGGCCAACAACATCCTCTGGGTGAACACGGACTGGCTTTCCGCGCTGCAGATGGAGGCCCCCACAGACGCCGAAAGCCTGACGGCTGTGCTGCGCGCCTTTAAGACGGGCGATCCCAACCGCAACGGCCGGGACGACGAGGTCCCCCTGACCTTTACCGGTATGTGGGACCTCAAATGGCTGCTTCACGCCTATGGGATCATCATGAACGACTACGGTCTGTTCTGCGACGACCGGGGCGTGGTCACCACCCCGCTGACCACCGACGCCATGCGGGCCGGCCTGACCTGGCTCCACGGGCTGTGGTCCGAGGGCCTGATCGACGCATCGGGCTTCACCGCCGGGGAGAGCCTCCGCAGGGTCACGGACGAGACCACGGTCCCCTACGGCATGGTGCTCAGCAACAGCGTGACCAGTTATCTTCCCTCCGCGCAGGTGAGCCATTACGCCGCCGTCTCCCCGCTGGAATACGGCGGCACGGCGGTCTACCGCAGCCTGCTGGGGGAGGTGACCCCGGGCACCTTCGCGGTGACGTGCCGCTGCTCCGACCCCGCGGCCGTGCTGCGCTGGGTGGATCATCTATACAGCGAGGAGGGCTGCTTCCTGGCCCGCTCCGGCCTGGAAGGCGAGGAATACACGCTGGGATCGGACGGGACCTGGCGCTGGGCCTATGCCGGGGACGATCTGGTCCGGAAGGTCTACGTCACGGCGGTGATCGGGGACGATATCCCCGTTCCCGGCTACATCCCCGTCAGCTACCAGGAGCGCTATGCGGGCGATCCCGTCGTGCACCGTCAGGTGCAGCAGAGCGTCATGGTCGCGGAAGTCTCGCGGATGCCCTGCCCCATGGTAACCTTCACGAAGGAGGAAGCCGAAAGACTGGCGGAGATCTGGCCGCCCATCGCGCGGTATATCGAGTACTCGCTCACCTGGTTCGTGACCGGCGACACACCGCTGACGGACGAGACGTGGGCCGCATTCGAGGCAGAACTGACGGAACTGGGCATGCCGGAGGTCATCGGGATCTGGCAGGCCGCCGTGGACCGCTATGAGGAGGCAAAGCGATGAATCCTTACGCGAAAATGAGCAGCGAGCTCTCCACTCCGCAGGTCATGGCCCAGCTGACCCGGCTCTACGGCAGCCGCGACGGGCAGATGGTCTATCAGATCAACCGCTGCAAAAAGGTGCTGACGAAGCACGAGAAATTCTTCAACACCGAAGGCCCCGTGTACTGGATCAGCGCGCCCGGCCGCGTGGAGATCGGCGGCAACCATACGGATCACAACCGCGGCAAGGTGCTGGCGGCGTCCGCGAACCTGGACATCCTGGCAGCGGTGTCGCCCCGGGGCGACCGGACGGTGAACGTCCGCTCCGATTACGACGGCTACAAACCGCTGACGGTGGACCTGAACGATCTGGAAGCCAAGCCGGAGGAGCAGGGCACTACGGCAGCCCTGATCCGGGGCGTCGCCGCGAAGCTGCATGAGCTCGGACACGCCGTCGGCGGCTTTGACGCGGTCATGACCTCCGGCGTCCCGGCAGGCAGCGGTCTGTCCTCCTCCGCCGCGCTGGAGGTGCTCCTGGTCGCGATCTTTGACCGCCTGTACGGGGACGCGCAGATGGATTTCGTCTCCCAGGCAAAGATCGGCCGGTACGCCGAGAACGTCTATTTCGGCAAGCCTTCCGGCCTGCTCGACCAGATGGCCTCCGCCGCGGGCGGCCTGGCGATGGTGGATTTCCGCGCCGAGCAGCCTACCGTCAAGCCCCTCTCCTACGATTTCGAGAGCAAGGGATATGCGCTGGTGGTCGTCGGCACGGGCGGCAGCCACGCGGATCTCACCGCCGAATACGCCGCCATTCCCACCGAGATGAAGCAGGTGGCCGCGCACTTCGGCAAGAAGTATCTGCGGGAGGTCATGCCCGACGAGTTCAAGGCGGCCGTTCCCGCGCTGCGGCGCGAGCTGTCGGACCGGGCCATCATGCGGGCAGCGCATTTCTTCCGCGAAAACACCCGCGTCTGTCACCAGATGAACGCCCTGCTCCGGGACGATCTGCCCGGCTTCCTGCGGGAGATCCGGGAGAGCGGCCGTTCCTCCTTCATGTACCTTCAGAACGTCTGGTGCCGTCCCGAGGACCAGAGCCTGTCCCTGGCCCTGTGCATGGCGGAGGACATGCTGGGGGAGGAAGGCGCCTGCCGGATCCACGGCGGCGGCTTTGCGGGCACGACGCTGAACTTCGTTCCCATGCACCGGCTGGACGCCTTCGTCGGGCAGATGAACGAAGCCTTCGGCAAGGACGCCTGCCATGTGCTGAATATCCGGCCGGTCGGCGCGTACACCCTGCAGATCGACGCTTGACACGGATCGAACGCTGTGCTATGATGGCTCCGGCCGGTGACCGGCCATACAACTGCATCGCTTCATGAAGCTTCTTCGGGGCAGGGTGAGATCCCCTACCGGCGGTATAGTCCGCGAACCTGCGAAAGCAGGCCGACCCGGTGAGATCCCGGGACCGACAGTATAGTCTGGATGAGAGAAGAGCGCTGGAAATACGCCATTTCCGCCCCTGATAAGCAAGTCGCTTCAGGGGCGTGCGCATTTTCAGAGGAGGCTGCACCATGAGCAACACAAACCGTTCCGGATCCAATGGTTTCTTTACGACGCGGACCATCACCGCCATCGCCGTCCTCACGGCCATCGCGGCGGTGCTGACGCTGATCCCCGGCATCCCGGTCGTGAATCCCTACAAGCTGGACTTTGCCTTCCTGCCGTCGCTGCTCGGGTCCTTTGCCATGGGACCCCTGGCAGGCGTGATCATTCTGGCCCTGTCCAATCTCATCGGTCTGCTCAGTTCCTCCACCGGCGGCGTGGGTGAGCTGGCCAACTTCATCATGGGATGCGCCCTGGTGCTTCCGGCAGGTCTCATCTACAGAAGGAAGAAGACGGAGAATACGGCGCTGGTCGGAATGATCGTCGGGACCGTGCTGATGGTCGTCGCGAGCGTGTTCGTGAACAAATGGATCATGTTCCCTCTTTACATGGGCACGAAGCATGACATGGCGTGGCTGGTGAGGATCGTCAACTTCCCTGGTGCCGATACCGAATGGAAGCTGCTCCTGATGATCACCGCGCCTTTCAATCTGGTGAAGGGCATCGTGGTCAGTCTGATCACCTATCTTGTCTACAAGCCCCTGTCGCCCGTCC
>JAEEGL017435608.1_pt1 | contig 16350 bp, 15 predicted proteins | sample 9134231 | NCBI WGS metagenome assembly JAEEGL01 (sample SAMN16246548, study PRJNA631951) | gut metagenome | biome: gut microbiome; feature: rumen; material: fiber-attached | host: Bos | place: Iran: Karaj | collected 2018-10
AGCCATCAGCACCCGGCGCTTCAAGCCGGCAGAAGTGGGCCACACAAGACCAGTAAACGTGTGGACACGACGCGGTACCCTGGCCAGCCAAGCAGCCATCATGCAGATGAGGCCGGCCTTAGGCGTCATCGAGTGCACCATGACAGGACGCTCGCGGCGCATCACCCGCCACATCTTCCACAGGGAACGCAGGTCCTTCAATAGCGAGATGTGACGTTCCATCGGGACTCCGATGACGCGGACGCCCTCGCGGTGCGACACTTCCTCCAGAACCGGCCCCGGAGAGGAGACTGCAACCACCTCATACTCTTCTGACAATTCCTTCAATATTCCTCTGCAGAAGGCATTGAGGGACTGAGGGATTGTCGTGGCACGTATGATTTTTTTCTTATTCATTGATATAATCTTCTTAATATGTTTTCTTGGCTCCAAATATCCAATGGGCCAGCAACGGGCTCAAACGGATGATGTTGCCGATGAGCAGACACATTGCCATGATGATGATGGCGATTACCGTAGATACTGAAAACTCAATAATCGGCATCGAGTAGTCATGGAAAACAGTAACCACTTGTTTCAAGTTGACAGGGAGCAAGAAATAGTGTATCAGGTAGATGTCCAGCGTGCGGCGGCCGGTGTATTGCATCACGCGGCCCAGGCGGGTTTCCTGGGAAAAAAGTGCTTGTTTCTGCCTGAAGAAGGAGAACAGGATAATCAGTCCGGCAACGGACATCGGGAATCCGGTGATATTGCCATTGATGTGGAGCAGGTCAAAGAACGGAATCTCCAGGAAGAAGAACAGGATGCAGCAGGCCAGCAGCCACTTGCTGTCCAGCCAACGCTGGACAGTGTCAAAATGCTTCTTCAACAACGTGCCCAAGACAAAGAAAATGAAATAGTGCCAATGCATGAAGCTGAAGAACTCCAGGATGTCATTCGGGATGGGTATGGCATCCATGATCGCAGGCCATGAGAATGGATAGAAACAAATGCCCAAGAGCACCACTACCACATCGGCCCACCAGTTACGGATGAGGAAATGCACGACGGCATAGAAAACGAAATACTCAAACAGCACAAAGGTGAACCAATAGCCCTGCTTGGGTCCGTCAAAGATGCCATGATACAGATCGATATTGTGGACATGCAGGTAAACCAGATAGAATAGCAGCGGGCTCAGCAGCTGTACCGGAATTTTCTTCTTGAAAAAGGCGATGACATGGTCCATGTTCCAGACCACGCTGGCCTTGTAGAAAACAAAGCCACTGATCAGGAAGAACATCGGCATGCGCACCAGCATCAAGATGTCATGGAATGAGCCCTCGGCGGGGCTGAAGCAGATTCCACCGACATGCATGACCACGACAAGAAACATCGTGAATCCCCGCAACGCATCAATATACCCGATACGCTTCGTACCTGAAGCCGTAATGTCAACTCCCTGGTTTGCCATTAGATCCTGGAATTAAAAAAAATGAACTGAATGCACGCTCTCATCACAACACCTTCAAGATTTAACCAATTCTGTGAAGAGATGCATCCAGCGATCAATAATAGTATCAAGATGGTATTGACGAGCCTTCTCCTTAGCAGCAATAGCCATCCTGTGCCGCAACAATTCATCCTCTATCAGCTGGCAGATGCGTTGAGCCATCTGCCGCTCGTCCCCGACAGGTACCAGAAAGCCATCCTGGCCTGGGGTGATGAGGTCCTTGGGGCCATAAGGGCACTGATAAGACACGACAGGAACGCCGCATTCCATCGCCTCGACGATGACCAGCGCAAAGCCTTCACTGAGAGAGGAAAGCACTGCAATAGAAGAATTGCAATAGGCCGACATTATATCATTAGAGAAGCCCATCAGCTGGACATTGTCCTGCAGGCCCAATTCGGCAATCTGACTCTTCAACGGTCCATACTCATTTCCCTCACCATATAATTTCAACACCCAATCAGGATGTCGTTCAGCAACAAGCTTAAAAGCATTAACCAGCGAACGACAATTCTTGATTGGATCCAGCCTGCCTGCATAAGCCACACATTTCTCAGTTAACTGCGAAACTGCTTCACAGGTAAACGAAACCGGATTGGGAATAACTTCTACATTTGGCCAATCTTTCCAATTCGTTTCCTTGTCCTCGTCGGTCAGGATAACAATCTTGTCATATTTCTTCTCCTTGAAGTGGAAGTCATAAAAATCGGTGAGAGTGGCCTGCAATCGGTCAAAACGTGTCTTGCAATGGTCCTTGCGGTAGTTGCGCACGAAATGGAATTCACGCACCACCTTCCAGGTTCGTTTTCTCATCGACAGGAGCATATATTTCTCAAATCCACCCACCGAAACAACGATATCGGGACTCAACTTGGTCAAGAATTCTTTCAGAGCCTTTCGGTGGCGGCGCATCTTCTGTTTATAGACAATGATATTCGCTATTTTAGAACGGCCACGGTCGCCTCGATAATAATTGATGTCAAGGTCTATCAGATGAACTTTCGGAGACAGATCCATCACGAGCGTGGAGTGCTTATTATCAGTCACTACCACATAGACGTCATTGCCCTCAATAGCAGCCAGAGCATTAACCTTGACAATCGTCACTCGCTGGACACCACCCAACCCACGAATGCTGTTCAAACAATAAACTATCTTCATCTGCCAACCTATATTCTTAACATAATGCTCCAAAACAATCCAGTGCAGGCGACCTTGCAGGATTGAATGGTTACTTGTGACGCAGGATGTAATTAGGTAACTGCCTGAATTCCTCGGAATGCACCTGTTTCAAGCCGTCAATTGTGCCTGTTATATAGTAAGTCAACACCTTGAACGAACGCATGTACAACGCTGTCAATACATGAACCGGCAAGAGCCACACAGCCTTGAAAGTAAAACTCATTGCAGCCAACGCCTTTTTGAAATGGGACATGCCGTCCAGGTCATAACAGCTGCGGTACCATATCATCAGTGATGCCATCGAGCGTGTATAGAACTTCCTGAGGTCTTGCTGAAACATGGCACTCGATGATCTGGCATCAAGGTTGTCAACACCACAATTGTAATGAACACCCAGGCGATAACCGTTCTTATATAACTTGTTGAATGTCAACCCATCGTCGCCATAGGCAAAACCGAAGCGGTCCATCCACATCTCGTGTTCAATGTGTAGATCAAGGAAGACCTGCTTTTTCCATAAAGCAGCTGGTCCTGCAGCACTTTGTGAAAGGTATAATTCCTTGGTGATGCGCTGATTATAGCTAAAGCTACCGTTGTTGTGAAACTTAAATGCCCACTTGTCGCTCCAATGTGGGAACACAAGGTTTGTAAAAGCGGCATAGATCCTGATAGCAAGCGGGCGCCGGTGGTCATGCATGGTCTCGGCCGCCACACAGTCCAACTGATGCCGTTCCATGGCATCAATCAACCGCTCGGCACTGTCCGGAGCCAGCTCCACATCGTCATCAAGGAGCAACAGCAATGGCGAGTCTATTTCATCATAGCGCAAAGCGCGTTGAGCCACCATTCCCTTCTTGACCCACACATACTCCTCCTTGCCAATTGTGAACGCAGGCCTTTCAAAGCCCTCGGCAATATAGACCACCACCTTCTCGGGCTGCAAGGTTTGGCGCTTAATGGATTCCAACTCACGCACAAACTTATCCCCCGAAGTGCCCAGCGTCCTGATGGCAATAGAGTATTTTTTTTCAAAATCGCTCATGGAGCAATCTTCATGATTTCAAGATATAATTTGGGCGCTGGCGGAACTCCTCAGTACGAGTCATTTTATAGCCATCCCACAAGCCTGACACATAATAGCTCACCACCTTGGGCGACCGGAAATAGACTGTTGAAGCCAGATGTATCAACAGCAGCCACAACGATTTAAATCCGAAGCCTACAGCGGCACAGAACTTTGAAAAAACAGAAGCGCCAGCCAGATTGTAGCAGATTCTGTACCAAATCAGGAATGAGGCCATCGAACGCGTGTGAAAACGTTGCAGGTTGCGCTGGAACGCTCCGCTGGATGACTGCCCGTTCAAGTGCTTCACTCCACATGTGTAATGTGTTCCTAATCGGTATCCGTTCTTGTAGAGTTTATTAAACATCAGGACGTCTTCACCAAAGGCGAACCTCAGGTCATCAAGCCACAGTTCATCCTCATAATGCATGTCCAAAAAGACTTGCTTGCGCCACAAGGCTGCGGGACCGGCAGCACTCTGTGTCAGATAGACGTCACGCGTGATGCGATTGTTATAACTAAAACTGCCGTTCTTGTGGACTTTCACACCCCATGTTTTGCTCCAGTGGGGGAACACGAGATTGGTGACAGCTGCATAGAGTTTGCCTGATAGCGGCATCTTGTAGTTGCGGAAGGTCTCAGCGGCAATGCAATCCAAGTTGTTCTCTTCAAGTGCCTTAATCATCTTTTCCACACAATCGTCCGGCAACCTAACGTCATCGTCGAGAAGAAGGATCAGGGGTGTATCAATCTCGTCATAGCGGAGTACGCGCTGACGCATCATGCCTTTCTTCACCCAAACATATTCCTCCTTACCGATGGTGTACGGCGGGCGGTCATAACCCTCGGCAATATAGATGACTACCTTCTCGGGCTGTACGGTCTGGCGCTTGATGGACTCCAGTTCAGCGACAAACATGTCTCCCGAAGTCCCTAACGTACGGATAGCGATGGAGTATTTCATCATTGCTTGGCTTTGTGCTTGATATAACAACTCAATGCCCAGCCCAGCGGCACTGCCGCCAGGACAAGCAACTTATTGGGAGCCTGGGTAAACCAATTCTTGTCTTTAGCTATCACGCAGCTGGAAATATAGTGTACCGCAGCACGAAAACGGTGCAGCGGTGTGTTGCGCTTCAAGCGCATCTCCAGCAGACGTAATTTGGCAAAACTGCGAGGGCTGTTCATGTACTGGCGATAGATGCCGCGAGACATGCTATCGTCCTGCTGATATTCTACAATACACAGGTTCTCATTTAACACGATCAATGGATAGTCATCGCACACCTGCAGCAGCATGTAAACGGGATTGAAGTTCTTCTCTCCAGGAAAACCTTCCTGCGGCGCCACTTTCTTCATCAGCTCGGTGCGCATCACTTCCTTGGTATCGGCTTTGTGGATGCCCTTGATGTACATGTCCAGAAAATAGGTCTCAGTCAGGCCTTGAGGAAAATATCCGCCTAACGGCTTCCCCTCGGTGTCAAAGTCGAGGCCCATGATGCCGGCATAGCGGTCTCCTCCCCTCTCTTGCCAGCACATGAGAATCTTCTCAACAGCGTCATCAGGCATCCAGTCGTCACTGTCGATACAGACAATCAGTTCTGTCTCAGCGTTAGCATATGCGGTATTGTAGCCTGTGTGCAGGCCACCATTCTCCTTCCAGATATAGCGAATCCTGAAGCCACTCGAGCTGTGACCTTCAAAAGTGTTCTCAGTCAAGTCCTTCACATCCTGAATCCAGGAGCGGACAAGTTCTCGTGTGTTGTCAGTGCTGCCGTCATCGACGACAAGCCATTCAAAGTCCTTGCAGCTCTGGCGGCACAAGCTCTCATAGGTGCGCCATATCGTGTGTGCCCGGTTATAGGCCGGAGTAAAAACTGTCAATGTTGCCATCAGGTCAAGTCAAGTCATTCATTAAATAATGTACCCATACTTTTATTGCTACTTGATGTGGCAGAGCCTCTTGTACAGGTCAAGGTACCTGTTCGCCGTCAATGTGATGTCATACTGGCTTGCCTTCTCTTGGCAGCGGCGTGCCACCTCATGATACTCGTCGGGATGCTCACACAGGTACTGGATCTTGTCTGCCAATGCCTTATCGTCACCATGGGGGAACAACACGCCGGCACTGCCCACCATCTCGCGCAGGCCATCAACTTCGCTGGCAATAAACGGGCGGCCAGATGCCATGCCCTCAATGCTCGACAGCGACAAGCCTTCCCAGTGAGATGACAGCAGCACGATATCGCTCTGTTCCAGAATGTCGGGCACATCAAGCCTGACCCCCATGAAATCTACACGGTCGTCCAACCCCAATTCGTTGGTCATAGCTTTGAGACTCGCCTCCTTTGTCCCGCCTCCTACCAATTGCAGACGATAATTCCGAGGCAGATGTGTCATTGCACGCAACACCGTCTCGTGATCCTTTTCGGGCCTCAAGCCTGCCACCATTGTGACAACAAACTCTTCCTTACCGGAAATATCCTTGATGGGATGAATAAAACGCTGGGTATCAACACCGTTAGGAATAGTCAAGATGTTGCGTTTCTTGCCGATGTGAGCCTCCAGATTGCGACGCGGCTTATCAGCGATGCAGACCACTGCAGCATAACGGTTATACATCCACCTGTCAAAGGGGCGGAGCCACCACTTGCCACGGCGACGGTTGTTGGAACTATGCTCCGTCGTCACCAGAGGTTTGCGGGCAAAACTGAACATCTTGGCCCATGGTGCAAACAACTGGCATGCGGTGTTATGAGTATGAATAATATCATATTGGATAATATAACGGACCATCCTGAAGATGTTCAACGGATTATATACCCAACCACCAACCGACAACTTGTGAATCTTGATTCCCTTTTCCTCTAAGACCTCCATGAAGGGGGTCTGGCGGCCGTCAAACACCAGCAGCTCCACTATGTTGCGACCCGTCGAGCGCAGGCGCGGCAACAGATCCACCAGCAACCGCTCGGCACCTCCCGTCTGCAATGACGTGATCACATGCAGAATCATCATTTTTCTCTTTCCCACAACTCTAGCTTTTCTATTCAGGTAACCTTATTGTTGTTTTGCTAAAAAACTTATTTTATCAGCTTCAGGCTTCTCGCGAGCCAGTTTGACACTGGAGTAAGAAGGCTAGCCACGATATATGTCACAATCACCCACACGATCCAGATCAATGCAGGCCAATAGAGCAACTCAATGTACTCATTAAACATCACTGAGCCCAAGAAACCCTGGCAGAACCACATCATCAAGCACTTATTTCCAATTGAGCCCAAGACCTTCGAGGCAAGATGCGACCAGTTCACATTGACAACGCCCAGTGCCATTATAGCGGCAAAAATGGGATTAAGTGAAGCCGAGGCAATCTGCCCGCGTAAAATAAACAGGCAAACCATCGCCAGCAGCACCAGCCAACTCTTACCTTGAAGCCATGCCACCTGTAATGACTTGCCGCTCAACACCAATCGAGCAAATATAGCGCCTATTATCGGGCCCACAAAAGTTTGCAACAGCAGTACCACATGATATACCGCATAGTGGTGTCTCAAGTATCCATCATAATACCTGCTGATCAGCCATGAAGTCACCAGATAAAGAGCCAATCCCACGATGAACGAAATGATGTTTCCCACCTTGTCCATGATTTTGAACAAGAATGGTGAACAAAACGTCATCAGCACATAGGGCAATAAGAACCATGTGAATTGGCAGTAATCCCAGCGCCAGCCTGTGAATCCAGCAATCAAATCAGCCGGACTATAGGAGAAACGTCCAGGATACAATTGAGAGCCCAGCAATACGACAAACAGGAACAGTACCAGCCACAACGCCAGATACAGTCTTAATGTGCGTTTAAGCAGGTAGGTCCATGTCAGTCTATTCTCCTTATATACCAGATACAGCCCGTATCCAGATACAATCAAGAAGAAATTCAACGACGACGTGGCATTGAGAATCGTATCATAAAACGGCATCGCGCCATCAGCAAGACCGGTCCTGGCCACCGCTGTCAGATGATATAGCATGATAAACAGGATGGCGATGCACTTGATAATTGCTGAATGTTCTCTTGACATATCAATAACAATAAATCTGAAAAAACACGTTCATTGATTTGATTCCTCTGCCCTCGTCATTTCTTGGCAGACAAGCGTCCTACCACCCAGTCAACAACACTCTTGATCAGCCACGAGGCGAAGAACGTGAGTACAATCGCCCACAGCACGACCAAGTTGATGTCGTTGAATATCGTGATAGCAGGCTGATAGAACCACCTCACGACCTTGGTGTAAAATAATGCATGGAAGAACCACATGTAGACGCTCACCTCTCCCAGTTTCATTAGCGCTGTCCTTACTGGTTTCCATTCAAACTTGCTGAAGAGAACAACAATTCCCAAAATCATGAGGGGAGCGTAGAAGAAATCAAACTGGAACGGGATATGAATCGGTGCCCAGAAGTGGCGTAGCGTCAGTGCCAATACCATTATCGCCACACACAAGACAAGAGTCCAGAACTTGGACAAACGGCTGATTTCAATGCGCTCATAATATCCCTCATGAGCAAACAGATAGCCCAAAACAGTTGTAGGCATCATCGACAAGCTAAAGAATAATGCCAGCAACGGCTTGTTGTCCACAATATCCGCCATCTGGATTCCGACCCAAGACATGGCTCGTGGTATCTCATGAACCACAACCGACAACAATACCGATGCGACCACTACAATTGCCGTGTTTATCACCGGCTTGCGATTGATAAACCGTGATACGAAGGGCATCACAAGCATCGCAAAAATGAAGAAATAAACAAACCAGCTATAATAATTGTAGCGGGAATCAATACCTACAAGATTGTATAACAGCTTGTCAATACTTGCACTGGCAACATCCTTGATGCAGAATGGCAATGTGAAAACAAACAAAATCACCCAGAAGGTAATGAGCAGTTTCTTGATGTGCTGCCAGCTGTATTTCATATCCTTGTCACGGGAAAAAGCATAGCCATAACCCACCATGAAACAGAACATACCTACACAAATCTTAAACATGCTGCTGATACCAGTGAACAACGAATGACTGTAGTCCAGCTGAACATCATAGACATCACTGCCATAACAATGCAGCAACATCATGAAAATGATGGCAAAGCCCTTGACAATGGCCGTCATGCCCTTGTCAAACCTCACATACTTACTCACGACTTCATTCATATATAAATCCTTCTAACTCTCTTATTTATTGGAGGCACTCTTGCGCTTGGGCAAAGCCAACAGATAGTCCACAACGTTCCTGAATCCCCATGCGGCAAAGAACAACACCACCATCGTCCACAGGACAACCAAGTTGATGTCATTGAAGATGGTGACCACCGGCTGATATACCTCACGCACAATGGGGGTGTGAACCAAGGCCTGCATGAACCACATGTACATACTGGCCCAACCAAGTTTTACCATTACCGGACGGAGATACTTCAGTTCCAGCACACTGAACAGCAAAGCGATTGCACCGATGATGATCGGAGCATAGAACAACTCAAAGTTAAGACCGCCAAACAGCCTTAACTTGCTGTCAATATAGATGATAGCAATGATTGTCAATATAGATGCCACTGCCGCCAACGGCTTGTTCAGATTATCCACACGGATGCGTTCATAATAATGCTCATGGGCAAACAAGTAGCCTAAACAAATCAGCGGGCTCAATGACAAGCAATTATACATCATGAAAAAGAAGTGACGCTCCAGATGCGGATAAATCACATAATGTGAAAATACCTGTGCCAGATAGAATGCAATGACCAGGATAATCGTATTCAGCAGAGGCTTTCGATCTATGAAACGCGAGAGCAACGGCATCACCAGCATCGCATAGATGAACACATAGATAAACCAATTATAGTAATAAAAGGTCACATCAAGTCCAGTGAGCGTGTATACCATCAATTTCCAGTCCGATGAGAAGAATTCCCTGTAAACTGTGGGCAGAATGAACACCACAAAAATAGCCAGATAGGGAATCATGAGCTTCTTGATGTGCTGCCAACCGTAACGCAAATCCTTGCTCTTGGCAAATGCATAACCGAAGCCTATCAAGAAGGCAAATATGCCCACACAAATATTAAACCCGTCATGAGCGAACAAGAAAGCATGGTCATAGTTCAACGGCACTTCATATTTTTTGGGGCTAAAACTATGCAGCATCAACATGAACAAGATGGCAAAGCCCTTGACGATGCTCGTCATGTCCTTGTCAAAACGAATGTATCTCTTCATATTAAATAATGATGTTGTGTTTCTTATTGTCCTTTTTTCGTACGATTATTTCCACCAGAACTGATCAAAGCCTCTGAAGCCCGTTGTTCCAAAGTAGTAGATAAAGAACATAAAGAATGTGAAACCCGAATAAGCAAATAAGATAAGAGCCGCACGACGGTCTTGGTCTTTCCAGATGTTCATGCGGAACAGCGGATAGAAAATCACGAGAGGATACAAGAACCATGACAGATAAGCAAAGCGATTGGAGAAGGCCGCCCTGATAACCATAATCCAAAACGCGTTACAGAACAGGTAAGTATTGGCTATCATGTTGAACTGCGGGTCATTAAATTTGCGATGGCGCGTCACATACCAGATCATAACTACAGGGAATATACTGTAAAGCAGGAAGTCCCAACGGAAACCGGTATGAGAGAATTTGTCTTCATTACCTTCTTGGAACTGGGCATTATGATAAGCATCCATGCGGTCGTCAAATCCCAACGATGCAAAAAAGTTCTCCATGGTGTGACCTAATACCAGCGATAATGCAATAGAAATAACCCAGAAACGTAGTGCGTGTTTTGTATCCTTAATAACATAAAGACTTACAATGGCGGCTGTGGATGGCAAGATGGTTGAACGGTGAGTTCCCAAGGCTATGAACATCAGTAGTGCCGTGAAGAATGTCAGTTTCTTTTTTTCGGACATAATAGCGATTGCTACCAGCAGGAAGCTAGTTCCCAGGCCATTGCGGATACCATTGGTCGAGAAGGTAAAGGTCTGGAATGCCGTAAAGAAGAACATCATCGACAGCCACAAGTTGCGCCTAGCAATGATAATTGAGCAGATTACCATACCCCCGAAATACATCAAGGATACCAACAAGAAGAACTCATGCTGGTTTAATTTCAAGATCATTCGGCAGAATACCTCCAGGTCGTGCCAAAACCACTCAGTCTTATAACTAATAGGCGAAAAATCCAAAGAATTAATATACCGATATCCCGCGGCATATACACGCGTGTCACCAAAGTCACGAGCCAGCGGCCGTAATCCTACGATAATCGCAATTGTCAGCGTCACTAAGATTGCCATGACCTGGGACGGGCCATCCTCATCATTATATAACAATTTCTGACCATTGGAACCCACATAATATATCACGGTAAACCAGCTGCAGAACAGCAGGAAGATATAATAGACCGTGGCATAGTAGTAAGGTGGTATGAATTCAATTGGTTCCATAATCTATTGATTAATGTTTCGCTCTTTATCTGTGAGCGATAATTCTTATCTCAATTAATAATATATGTATTACTTCAGTAATGAAGACAAGCGACGAGCCAACCAGTAATTATGCGAGATGAGCCAGGCATACATGGACATCTTCAGTGATGAGATGCCTACCTTTGCTATCTTAGATCCGTCACGACGGACTGACTCTTGCAACAGCCTGACTGAATCATCATGGGGATAACCGCTCAAGGCGGCGGCACGCAAAATCTGAGTCATTTCACAAGCTGACCTTGCATGGGCGATATCACTGTACTGCGGCCATGACTCGTCAACATCACGGCAAATCATGTCCCAAGCCGTATAGGCAGTGAACTTCTTGCCGTTAAATCGCTGACGTGACAGGCTGTCTTCATTCTCTCGATAATGATAGAAAGCCTTGCCCATCACGCTCACACTCTTGACACGCTGAAGCACCTGCCACACCAGCATGGCATCCTCGCCATAGCTTACCGTCTGGTCAATCTTCAAACCCTCATACAGCTCGGATTTCACCAGCTTGTCACACAACGAGCCACGGAAAGAGATATGTTCCAGGAAACGTTTCACGACTTCCTCCTGTGTGAGGTGCTCATCAATGTCCTTAGCAGCTCCCAGCTGAAATGACACGATGTCATAGTCGCCCTTTTTCTGCTCGTTCATCAAGGATTCAATGGTGTCCAGCTCAATCCAGTCATCACTGTCAACAAAGAGGACAAAGTCGCCACGCACCTTGTCAAGCAGGCGGTTACGTGTAGCTGCTACACCACTATTACGCTGGCTGTATATCTCCATACGTGAGTCCTCGTGGGCCAAGTCCTGCAACACCTGCCACGACTCATCAGTTGAGCCGTCGTTGATGAAGACAAGCTGCAGGTCGGTATAGGTCTGCCCCGTCAGTGACTCCACGCATTGCCGCAAATAGGGCGCAGCATTATATACAGGTACTAAAATCGTGACCATTGTTACGATTATTGCTGGGGATGCTCGTCAAGCCAACGGCGCTGTGCCTCAAGCAGATTGTTGAGCAGTGACTCGGCAGCAGCTGGGCCGTTAAAGTGGGAACGTACAAATTCACAACCCGTCCTTGCAATCTTCTCCAGTTCCTCTTGATGCTCGGGCTGCTGATAATAACTGATTTTAGCCTTCAGGTCATCAAGTGTGCCGTCATAACCGATGTAATGCACGCCCTCCTTCATGCCATAATCCTCATAATAACCTACCGTTTGGCCCAGATAGGCACAGCCGCATGCCATACCTTCGACAAAACCGATTCCGGGCAGGCCGACAATTTCCTCGCCCACGATGCACATCTTGTAGTCGTTGAACTTCTCCACCATGTCAAAGGAGTAATACTTCTTCTGGTGGCCGACAAAGAACTTGTCATGCAGACGCTTGAAAACCTTCACAATCTTGTTGTCACTGGCTGACTGCTTGGAGAGTTTGTCATCCTCCAGGTAGTCACTGTTGAAGCAGTCCACCCACGGCGTCAGATCCTTGGCATTGTCATAAATCTGTTTGCGGGCAGGTTGCAGGCAATCGTGGCCGAAGTACTTCACCAAGTAGCTCGGATAAGTCACCGTACCAACCGACACAGCCTTGTTCTGGCGCTCGGCAAACGGCTTGATGACCTTGAATCTGGGAGCAAACACAAACGGGATGACCAGGTATTGCTTGTGGAACCATCCGAAGTATTCGTCAAAGGCAATGAACCGCTTCTGCATATTGCTCTCGTTGAACATCAAGTCAGGATCCACCTTCTCGATCATCGGAGCAGCACTCAGGGCAAAATGCAGCTGGCTGACTGCAATGAACGAGTCTGGCCGCTTATCAAACGCAAACTGCGGACCGAAAATCTGATACAGGATGACCAAGTCATCGTGCCGTATCTCGTCTTCATGCTTCAGCACCTTGATTTTCTTCATCGGGATGCCGTTCTTGTGCATCGTGATGCGATGATCAAGGAAGCGGAAGGATTGCAAGAAGCGATTTGTTGTGCTGTAGGACAGCGACAGGCCCCTCTTGTTGATGAAAGAGCACACCTCCACATCATCTCGCGAGAGGAGGTAATCCAGAATATACTTGTGCTTGATGGCAACAGACTGCTTGAAGATAAACTTGTTCAGCGTCTTCACCAGGAATTCATTGCCATGAAGGTTGACAAATACGATTCGCATAAAAAGTAGAACTATTGTTTGTGCATGATAAAAAAATCGCACCCCTTGATGCACAACCGGGGCTCGAACATTATTAATTCACATGAGTAACCGCCCAGTCTTGATAATCTTCAATCTGTATCGGGCGGAAGATTTTCTTGTCGAGCAACATCGAGTAAATGATGTGGGACAAGTATAGCGGAGAGTAATTCTTGAGACGATTATAATAGCGGCAGAATTCTCCCGCATCTTCAAAGCAGTAACCACCGGCACTGAAGAACCTGCTCACCACCCTCTTCTCGATGATGTTGGTCACATAGTACATGTCATCGACAGCTACATAGCTCTTGTGCTGAGGATCCACGATGGGCAGATTCTCCAGCGGATAAATGGCAACGCCGTTCTGCGGCAGGATTTCATCGGCCGCGAAGTAGCAGTCTGCATCCTTGATGAATACAAGGCCCTCAATGCCATTCATCTCGATGGCTCGCGCCACGGTCTCGGCCTGACTCTTCGTCGGTTGGTCAAGGACAGTGACATGGGCATTCGTCAAGTTGTGCTTGCGGAACTGCATCGACAACTGCTCGCTGATCATGAAACGCTGGTCATGTTCGCGAAGGATAACAAAATAGATATCGTTAATCCCCTCCATCGGCAGGCCCGTAATGGCTTTTACACAAAGCATAGTCCCCTCATCGTCAAAGCGGAAAGGCTTAGGCAGTTTATGGGCATACTCAGGATTATTGGCCGCAATAGGTACAATCAGTGTCATCATGATCTCATCAGTTTTTAGGGTTGTTTAATATGGCTAACTGCCCTGATATTACACGCTTCAGGTAGGCAACCACCGCAGGATCTTTGCCATACTGCAGGATACGCAGGAAGTTCATCAGCTGCAACGGCATGTAGTAGCGACGATACCAGTCATACTTGCCCGTGAAATACTCATCTATTGCAGTGTCGATCTTCTCGCTGATGATACTGAGCCTGACCTTGTCAAACGGCTTGTGATACATCAACGTGGACCACAAGTAAGCAGTATCTTGACGAATCTTTACGATATCCAGCAGCGGGGACTCAATGAACGAGTCCAGGAAGTCGATCAGGTAATAGTTGTTGCCATTAAACAGGATGTTGCTGAAGGTCAGGTCGCCATGGCACGTGCCCACAGGCATGTCCATGTCCCCCACCCTGTCCATCACTTCACTGGACAGGCGCACCAGTTCCTGGGCCTCAGCATCATCCTTGAGCAGAGCATTCTTTGCCACCTTGCGTGCCACGTCAGCCATCTTGTCAGTCAAGATATGAGATGGCACGGTCTGTATTGTCGAAGCATTGATTTCCAAGTCAATAAAGTACTTGATGGCACCTATCAGATACTTAATCTGCTCAAAGCCGGCACTTTCAAAGTACTCTACAAAATTCTTGGAATAGATGTACTCCATCTTGATGGTCGCATCGGTGGCCGTCTGCTCCACTTCAAAGATTTTGGGCACACGGATATGCTGGTATTCTGTCTTGGAGGCGGCAATCTGTTTATTGGCCTGATTGACAAGGCGGGGCACGTAGCCCGCATCGTGAGTGCTCTTGTGGATATGCAACTCGTTGTCCTCGGTCACGATGCTGATGTCACACCCTGAATGGCCTTGAATGTCAAGTTTCATTGTCTATTTTGATATTAGAGATTAATCTTTATATAATGGGCTCCTGCAGCCTGGGCGGCCTGTAGCCCGACATCTGAGTCTTCAAAAATAAGCGTCTGCTCGGGAGATACCCCCATGCGTTGCATTACTGTATTGTAGATTTCGGGCGACGGTTTCCCTTCCTTGACGTCTTCTCCAGCGAGAATCAGGTCAAAGTCGCCTGTCGCGCCGATGTAATTGAGCGCGTTGCTGAGGTTCTTGCCACGAGCTGTCGAGGCAACGGCTGTCTTGCAGCCTCCCTGACGGAACATCCTGATGAAATCCAGCAAAGGCTGGTTTACCTTCAATTGACTGAAATAATTGGGATAACACTCACCCTTGATAGTGCGGATGCGCTTACGCAACTCGGGATCCTCAATGCCCATTTCGGCCATGAAGCCGTCAAAGCGCAACCCGTAGCACTTGCGATACTGCTCCTCGCTCAGCGACAGGCCCACTTGCTTAAATGCCTCACAATAGGCATGATAGTTAGCCTGGAACGTACCCACCAGCGTGCCGTCAAAATCGGTGATAACCAGTTTTATCTCCATGATTCAGTCCTTCTTGCTATAAAACAACAGTTCCTCGGGCGTACCGTAGGAGTAGTACTCCTCCATTGTTGCCAGACGCACCACCTTGCCCTCACCGAGCAGGTAGTTATATAGCAATGACACATAGAACTCCGGCTTGCCATGGGTGCCATCCTCAAGCAACTGATGAGCAATGCGCTTGAAGTCCTTGCCGCTGCCAAAGAAGTATGCCCCGCACAAAGCGTGACTGGATATCGGCTCCTTCTCGGCAGTGCGCACCACGCGGCCCTTGTCATCAACCAGCGCATAACTGTAGCGCGGATTGTCTGATTCAAACGACACCAGCGCACCACCGTCAGCCTCCTCGGCCGGAACCGACAGCGCCCGAGCCACCAGCTCATTATACCGCTGGCTACGGAACTCCAGGTCACAATCCATGACCACCACAGCATCCTCATCGTCGATGGCACTCTCGGCCACCAGGCAGGTTTCCACGGCGCCACGCGTTGTCTTCAACACCGAAAACACCCGTGCCTCGGGCTGTATATCGGTAATCAGCTTGTCAATATGCTGGTTATCGATATGCTCCTGGCGCACGATAAAGCTATATTTCATCTCCACCCCATCGATGGCAACGCTGTCGATGGCACGGCGGAACAGCGGCACACCCCGCAACTCGATCAGGGGCTTGGGTGTCGTCCA
>JAEEGL017439261.1_pt1 | contig 16350 bp, 11 predicted proteins | sample 9134231 | NCBI WGS metagenome assembly JAEEGL01 (sample SAMN16246548, study PRJNA631951) | gut metagenome | biome: gut microbiome; feature: rumen; material: fiber-attached | host: Bos | place: Iran: Karaj | collected 2018-10
CAGGAGATACCGAGGAAGCTATCAAGATAATTGAGGATGTTCAGGAGCACGGTAGTCTTGATCTGAAGAAAGAAGCCTCCAAGGTAATGGAAGCTTACGGAAGCTAGGATTATAGATTTCGTTATCAATGTAGAAAGCAGATCACTAGATCTGCTTTTTAGTTTGTTAAATATCCCAGAGAGCTTCGTTTCTGTTTAAATCATCAATTCTTTTCATTTCGTCCCTTGAGAGTTCAAAATCTGTTATCGAAATGTTCTCTTTAATGTGTTGAATGTTGCGTGAACGAGGGATTGTAATCAGACCTCGCTGCAGATTCCATCTAAGAACTATCTGTGCAGAACTTTTGTTTTTAGATTTTGCAATATCAAGAAGAACCGGATCCTTTAACAGACCCTGTCGTCCTGCACCTAGAGGGGACCATGCCTGTGCTTTTAGACCGAGTTCCTCGTATTCTCTAACCTTGTCATATTTAGAGTTATATGGGTGAATTTCAATCTGATTGAGCACTGGCTTTACTGAGGCAAGTTTAAGGATTCTTCTTACTTCATCGGGAGAGTAGTTGCTGAGACCTATGGATACAAAGCAGCCATCCTTAACATATTCCTCCATGATCCTCCATGCAGTCTCATCATGAGAGAAAGGCCAGTGAATCAGTACCAGATCGATTACTCCTCCCATATTATCAAGACTCTTGTCTAATGCTTCTCTGATTGTTTTTTCGTTTGCGCCTGACATCGGATTGAGCTTGGTTGTAATGTAGAATTCATTTCTGCTCAGTCCGCTGTCCATAACTGCCTGATAGGTTTCTTTCTCGTTTCTGTAATACTGAGCTGTATCTATAAGTCTATATCCTTGTTTTATGGATTCTGTAACAGATGCATAAGCTTCCTGTCCTGTAAGCTCCCAAACTCCGCAACCAAGCTGAGGTATAGTTGTGCCATCAGACAGAGTCAGCTGTGGAATGTTTTGAGGTAAATTCTTTTTTGATGGAGCTTCTTTAACTGAATTTTGTTCTGTCATATAAATTCCTCTTCTTGTCAGAGCCTAAAGAAAATAACAGGTGTATTTTCCTTTCCTATACAATTCCATCAATCGTTGATTATTTAAAGATAGATTGTTTTACTTAAGAATATCGTAAGTTATTCAGAAACCAATCAGTTAGAAGTGCGTCAAATAATTATAAATATTTTCATGTTTCGGTTATTTAAATAAAGATTATGTAATGGAATATTGCATATCCAGCGGATTGCTGTTTATTCTTGATGAAGTTAGATACTAAATATTGTTTATTAGTAATCGTAAATAAAATACTAACCTGCACTTTTTTAGATAAAAAATCTCAATAATGTTAGTTGTGTCTAATTTTAGTTGCATTAGGCTTACTGTTTCTATACAATGAAACTGTTCAAAAAATGTTATTTCTTAATTGTTGAGGATGTCATGTCAAAAATCGTTAAAGTAATCGGTCGTGAAATTATTGATTCACGCGGTAACCCAACTGTAGAAGCAGAAGTTTATTTGGAGGATGGCTCATTTGGCCGCGCAGCAGCTCCATCTGGCGCTTCAACCGGTTCAAGAGAAGCTTTAGAGTTACGTGATGGTGATAAAGCTCGTTTTGGTGGTAAAGGTGTATTAAAGGCTGTAGCCAATGTTAATGGTCCTATTGCCAAGGCAGTATGTGGTCTGGACTCAGCCGAGCAGTCAATTGTTGATGACACCATGATTAAACTTGATGGTACAGAAAATAAAGATTCCCTAGGTGCCAATGCAATTTTAGCCGTATCTTTAGCTGTAGCCAAGGCAAATGCCGCATCAAGAAAGATTCCTTTATATCAGTATATCGGTGAGCTGTTTGGTCACAAGGGCAAGTATGTAATGCCTCTGCCTATGATGAACATTCTAAACGGTGGTGAGCATGCTGATAACAATGTTGATATTCAGGAGTTTATGATTCAGCCTGTTGGCGGTAAGAATCTTCGTGATGCTCTGCGTATCGGCTCAGAGGTTTTCCATTCTTTAGCCAAGGTATTAAAGGCAAAAGGTCTGAATACTGCTGTTGGTGATGAAGGCGGTTTTGCTCCTAATCTATCTTCAAATGCTGAAGCCTTTGCATGCATTAAAGAGGCAGTAGAGAAGGCTGGCTATGAGTTCGGTAAGGATGTAACTCTGGCTATGGACTGTGCCTCATCAGAATTCTATAACGAAAAGACCGGTATGTACGAATTAAAGGGTGAGGGTAAGACCTTTACTTCTCATGAGTTTACCGATTACCTTGCAAATCTTGTTAACGAGTATCCAATTGTTTCAATTGAAGACGGTCAGAACGAGTCAGACTGGGACGGCTTCAAATATCAGACAGATAAGCTAGGTTCTCATGTACAGCTGGTTGGTGACGATCTTTTCGTAACCAATACCAAGATCCTTTCAGAAGGTATCAAGAAGGGCATTGCCAACTCAATCCTTATCAAGTTCAATCAGATTGGCTCTCTAACCGAGACACTAAATGCAATCAAGATGGCTCAGGAGGCAGGTTATACAGCTGTTGTTTCACACCGTTCCGGCGAAACTGAGGATACCACCATCGCTGATCTTGCGGTTGGTACTTCATGTGGTCAGATTAAGACCGGTTCAATGAGCCGTTCTGATCGTATCGCAAAATATAATCAGCTGATCCGTATTGAGGAAGAATTAGGTGAGAACGCAGTCTTCCTTGGTCGTAAGGCAATTAAGGGCCAGAACTAGTTCTAGTATGAGATTCGGGTATCAGCTTTGATACCTGAATCCTCTGGTTCAAAATTTCCGTGTTTTGAACGTTTCAGTGTATATCTTCGGTTCCATTTTTTTGTCAGAGATTTTTCTCTGACTTTTTTTAATCCATCCATTCTAACAGATCATTTCTGCTCAATTTTTGCACCAGTGCGAATATTTTAAATAATTATGCACTAATTAGGTGTAGATAAACATAACAAAAATTCTGGGCGTATAATAAATATGTATTAGCTTTAATATCAAATAGTTGCTAATACAATATGAAGAAAACGATACATTTGTTGCATATTGCTTCATTTGTTTCATTTGTTTCAGTGAAACTTAACAAAACAATATAAGGAGACAGCTTAAAAGGGGATTTTCTCCTGGCTGTAATTAAATGACAGATATTCACCCTCAACCTAATCTATTCAATCGGTTTTTAAACTGCGTCGAAAGGCTCGGAAATAAACTTCCTCACATTACAATGCTGTTTATTTATGCACTGCTTGTAACGATTTTTATCTCCTGTATGCTTTCTTTCATTGATTTTGACTACATTCATCCTACAACCAAAGAGAAGATTCATATTTTAAATATGCTGGCGCCTGCCAATCTTCTTGATCTGGTGGTTAATTCGGTCAAGAACTTCATGGGCTTCCCTCCATTGGGCATCACTATTGTTGCTACTCTGGGTATCGGTATCGCTGAAGGTTCCGGCTTTGTTAATGTTCTGATTAAAAAGTTCCTGTCAGTTACTCCAAGAAAGATTCTGACTCCAACTGTTATCTTTATTTCCATCGTCTGCCATCTGGTTTCTGACAGCGCTTATACCATTCTGATGCCTGTATCCGCACTGATGTTCTATTCCTGCGGACGTCATCCTTTATCAGGTATTGCCTGTTCCTTTGCCGGTCTTGCCGGTGGCTTTACTGCTAGCTTTTCTCCTTCAGTAATTGATCCTGTTATGCAGAGTTTTACCGAATCTGCATCGCATATCATTGATCCTGAGTATTCAGTAAATGTTCTGTGTAACTATTTCTATGCCTTAGGTGGAACTATCTTTGTTATTCTTTCCGTATGGTTTGTAACCGATAGGATTATTGAACCAAGACTGATGCAGACTATGCCTCTTGATCTGGATATCAAAGAAGATAAGACTTTAGCTGTAACTCCTGTCAGTGACGTGGAGAACCGTGCATTCAAGATTGCCATGGGAACTGTGATTGGTCTTTTAGCCTTCCTGTTTATTCTATGCTATCCTGACAACTCCATGCTGCGTGCTCCTGACGGCACTCTGACCTCTCCTAAAGCCCCTGTAATGATGGGCCTTGTTCCTCTGCTCTTTATCTTCTTCTCATTGCCTGGTATTGTTTATGGTTATGCCGCCGGTACCTTCAAAAAGGCAAATGACGTAATAAAGTCCATGGAGCACATCATGAATATGCTGATTTCCTTCATCGTATTCTGTTTCTTTGCCGGTCAGTTCCTGTATGTGTTCGGTCATTCTAATATCGGTTCTCTGCTTGCAATTTCCGGTGCCGAGTTCCTAAAGAGCATGGGCCTGCCATCAGGAATCACTTTATTAGGTATTATTATTCTGACAGGCTGTCTGAATCTTTTAATCACTTCTGCAACCTCAAAGTGGGCAATTCTCTCAACTATCTTTGTGCCAATGCTGATGATGCTGGGAATTTCTCCTGAACTGACTCAGGCTGCTTTCAGAGTATCAGATTCTGCTGTAAACGTATGTACTCCTATGTTTGCCTTCTATCCTCTGCTGATTTCCTACTGTCAGCGTTACTGTAAGAAGGCTGGTGTGGGAACTCTAAGCTCAATGATGCTGCCTTATACCTTTGTGCTTATGATTGTTCTAACTATAGTACTGTATCTGTACTGGTTCATTGGTATACCTCTAGGCTTCCAGAGCGGTTTTGACTATCCATCAACCATGTTCCCTCAGGTTCATTAAGGAGTAGTCATGGATCTGATTAAAAGTCTTACCGACAGATTCTTTAGGTACGTTGCTATTCCTTCTCAGTCAGATGCTGCTGTAAAAACTGTCCCTACATCAAAGGGACAGACAGAGCTTGCTCATCTGCTGGCAGAAGAGCTAAAAGGGCTGGGGTTATCAGACGTATCCGTAGATGAGCACAGCTGTGTCTACGGAACCTTAAAAGGTAACTGTAATGGGCCAGTGGTAGGTTTTTTAGCTCATTTGGATACAGTGGATGTATCTTTAAGTCCAAAAATCCATCCCCAGATTATTCGTTATGAAGGCGGTGACGTTGTTCTTAACAAAGAGAAGAACATTGTCATTAAAGTTTCTGAGCATCCTGAGCTTGAGGCTTTTGTCGGAGAGGAGATTATCTTCTCGGATGGAACCTCTGTTTTAGGCGCCGATGACAAGTCTGCAATCGCCAACATCATGACTATGCTGGAGGTTTTAAAAAACGATCCTTCCCTAAAGCATCCTGAGCTTAAGATTGCTTTTGTTCCGGATGAGGAAATCGGTCTTTTAGGTTCAAAGTGCATGGATCTTGAGAAGTTCAAGGTGGATTATGCCTATACCATTGACTGTTCTGGCGTAGGTGAAGTTGTATATGAGACCTTTAACGCCGGTACTGTTAAAATCAGAATTAAAGGCGTAAGCGCACATCCGATGTCTGCGAAGAATGTGCTTATAAATCCTCTTCTGGTGGCTCATGACTTTGTATCCATGTTTGATCGTGGTCAGACACCAGAGCATACTGAGGGAAAGGAAGGTTACTGGTGGTTTAGCGGAATGCATGCTGATCCTCTTTTCTGTGATTTGAGCATGCTGATCCGTGATCACGATAAAAAGCTTTATGAGTGGCGAAAACAGTATGTAAGAGATGCAGTGGATATGCTTAAAAAACGTTATCCAAAGGCTGAGATTTCTCTTGAAATTACTGATACCTACGAGAATATCGCCAATAATGTTAAGCGTGAAGATCCTCCTGTAGCCATGCTTTATCAGGCATTGGAGGAACTTGGCATCAAGAGTGTCACCTATGCAATGCGCGGAGGTACTGATGGCTCACAGCTGTCAACCAGAGGAATTGTAACTCCTAACTATTTCACAGGGGCTTTTAATTTCCACAGTTACTGTGAGTTTCTGCCTTTATCCTCCTTCAAAAAATCCTGTGAGGTAACCCTAAAGCTTATAGAGCTTTCCTGCAGATAGATAATATTTTCCTGAAAGCTTGGTTGCAGAGGTCTGCGTTATGAGTTGTAAATACTCTGTAGCAGGCCTCTGCTTTTTGATTGCAATTCTTTTAAATTTGAGATATTTCTTTTTTTTATCAATAGGTAAGGCATATAATCGTAGAGGACAACAATTATTTTCAAACATAAGGTATTCCAAAATCAGCATAAAATAAGCTGATCGGAGGTGGATTATGAAGAAATTTATAGTTTTTCTCTTGGTTCTTGTCTGTGTTATATATGTCGGTGTCTGCTACGTAACCGGCGCTCTTATCGAATCTTATCTAGCCAATTCCCAGAAATACATTGAATCTTCGGATGCAGACCTGCTAAAAGGCGTGAAGCTAAGCTATGTTTCTAAATCGTCAGGACTTTATAACCGAGAGGGTGATTATGTAATTGAGTCTCCTGTTTTCGGCAAATCTATCTGCCCAACCTCAATTTACTCAGGTTTTCTACATGCCAATGTAAAGATGAAGGTGGACGAACTATTAGCTAATCTTGCCAGAAAGAATATTGTGCTGCCATCCTCATTAGATACTAAGACTTCCAAAGGTCAGCTTGAAGCTGATGTCAATGTTCTTTCTCTAAAGGCTGTAGCAACCGCTGATCTTTCCTCTAAATATCAGAAGAACCGTTATAAGGACTTCTCTTTGAAGCTTGTTTCAAATGTTGATTCCTCATTCAATCCAGAGGCAGATTTAGCTGTAAACAACTTTAAGAACCCGGCTCTTTTCTCCTGTGACAGCTTTAACTACAAGGGCAATATTGAAGGACTTTTATCTATAACCTCGTTGGGAAAGGGTAAATTCAACGGAAAGAATCTTGGTTATGACAAGTATGTTCTAAATAATCTTGATGGTGAATACAGAACCTATGAATATGAGAATGGTATCTTCAAGCTTTATGTGAAAGCCATAGGCCAGGGCGTTACCGAGCATCTGAGCAGTTTTGATTTTGAAGGTTCTTTCTCTTCTTTTACTCTTGATAAGATATTATCCTCGGATAAATACAAGAAAAATGCTTCAGAGGAGACTCTGGATATTGTTTTATCTGATCTGACCGATGCTAAAATTGATAAGTTCAATTTCAGCCTATCTAGAAACTTTGCAAAGCGTCTTCTATCAGAGAACTCTGCCGATATTCCATTCCAGTCAAACGGAAACTTTAAGTTCAAGTATGCAGCTCTTCCTAAGAGTCTGAACGGAGTATTGCACATTGGCACCAGAACCCTCAAAGGCTTAGGATTTCTGTTAAAGGATCAGGGTAACGGATATTACGGCACTGATCTTGTAATTAAAAATGGAGAGTATCAGTTAGGTGATTTCGCTTTGACATCTGATTTTCTTAAGAACACCGCAATCAACGGTCTGATTGAAAAACTCAAGCTTGAGGACAAGCTGAATTTAAAAGGTGAAAAGATAGAAAAGGAATTGAACAAATTAGATGACAAGATTAAAAAATCTAATATTTTCAAGATGATCAGATAAGTAAAAAAGGATATGATCTCTCCTGTACTATATGTTTTCACGTGCTGCTAATTCAGATATAAGCAAAACGTTGTTAAATCTCGGAAGTTAATCCGAGATTTTTATTTGACGCCGCGATTGCGGCGGTTTTTGAGGCTAAATTTTTATGGCAAATAAATTAGTATTGTTTTCTGCCGGAGCTGTTGTTCTAGCATCTGCTGTTTATGTTGGTGGAGTTTATTACACAGGCGTTAAGATCAATGAATACCTCAACGGTATTGAAAACAATGAAACAATCAGCAAACAGATTAACTATTACCTTCCTGGCTCAAAGGTAACCTGCAAGGTTGATGCAGATTCATTCTTTGAAGAACAGGGAAACTTCTTTCTTTCATATGAAGACGAGAAGGTAAAGATTCCTTTTACCATCAGTAAGGGCTTCGGATCTGCTAAGACCAAAATCGGTACTGAAGAGTTTGTAGCCTTTGTTGAAAAGAATGATGCTATCAAGTTTGCTCCAAATACTGTTAAGGCTGATCTTGAGTTTGATTCTTCAGTATTTTCCTCAAAAATCAAAGGACATGGCAGCTTAAAAGCCGATTATCTGGACAACTCAAAGGGTAAACTGGATTCAGTTCTGAATGTGGATGTAACCTCTGATGAGGATGTAATTACTAATCTTAATATCAAGAACCTTCAGGACGGTAAGTCATTCTCGGTTAAAGAGATTGAGATGACTGGAAATATGCAGGGTATAACCGACATTAAGAACATTGGCAACTCATCTGTTATCGTAAAGGGCTTTGAGGCAATGCCTTACAAGTTTGATAACCTTAAGTTAACCTCAAAGGCAGTAAATCAGACCAAAGATGGTGATTTTGACATGAATATCACCTTAAGCGGCGATGATTTATTCGGTTATCTTATGAATTATGACATTGATTTCACTTTATCCAAGTTCAATACCAATGTTCTGGAGAAGGTTTCTCAGAATGCTGCTATAGATGACAGCTCTTATCAGGAAATCTTAAAGTCTATTAATTCTCTTACTGTGAACAAGCTTAACGGCAAGGTTGGAAAAATCGTTGCCTTCTTTACCGGTATTCAGAATGTTGATCAGTTCAATTTAACCTCTGGCGGTAAATTTACCTGGAACCTTGAGGAAGGTATGGAGTCTCTTAAGGGTAAGCTTACTGTTAAGTCTGATTCAAACAAGAATGCAGAACAGTTCTTTGTCGAGAAGGATGGTTCCTTTGAGTCTGAGCTCGCTATTGAAAATGGACGTTTAACCGTTAACGGCAAGCCTTTCCTGTAATAGCAGATAGTCTGTTTTCTAAGACAGTTCAGACTGTAATCTAAATAGTAAAGCTTCTGTCATTGATGTTTTTTCTGACAGAAGCTTTTTTTTAACGATATAATTTCGCTCTTTGATTTATCTTAAGAATGGACCTCGAATTATGCTATTAATCTGAGAAATCCTGCACATATTTCAGGCATTATTTAAATGTACTGCTTCTGTTTTTCGACTCCAAAAAATAAGTTTTATATAATTCTCGGATAATAAAATACAGAATCATTCAACCCATAAAATAAAACTAGAACAAAATATTTTTTTATGAACATTCTTCTTCTTTCTATTATTCCTGTACTGCAGTTCGTTTTCGTTTATTTCCTGTTTCTAAAGCCTATTCAGAAATACTCTTTCATATTCAGAAAACTATTCTTTGTCCTTTTGGGAATAAGCGCCTTAAACGGGTATCTGTATATCTTCTTTAAGATGACAACAGCCTACTTTGGTATTCCAAAGTGGCTAGTGATGATTGTTCTGATTATATTCTGGGCAATGGCGGTCCTATGTTTCCTCATCGGTATCCGTTTTGTCCTGAATTTCCTGTTCAAGCTGTTAAGAAGAAACTTCTCTTTTAATCTCTTTAAACCAGATTCTGTTTTACTTGGTTTATTTATGACAGTGTTGAGCTTCTATGTTTCTGCGGTTGCTGTAACGAACGGTTTTGTTCCTCCTGTAATTAAAAACTATACCTTTACTGTGGATAAACTCTCCGATGAAAACAACGGCTTAAAGATTGTTCAGCTATCGGATCTCCACATTGATGGTATTGCCACCAAAAGTGAAATCAGGGATATCGTCGACAGGGTAAATGAGCAGAAACCAGATCTGGTTTTAATCACTGGTGATTTTATCGATGGAAAGGTTGCTGATCTGAGGGATGTTACCGATATTCTTTTTGATCTGGATTCAAAATACGGAGTATATGCTGTACCTGGTAATCATGAATACTATTCTGATTACAGAAAATGGATTGATCATTTTGAAATGGGTGGAATTAAATTTCTTGAGAATAAAAACATTTCAATCAAGGATTATGCTCAGAATAATGTCTTAAATCTTTGCGGTATCACTGATCCTTCCGCAGAGCATTATAAAATGACGGAACCAAGTATCAAAGATGCTTTAAACGGTATCGATAATTCAGTTCCAACCGTATTCATGTCACATCGACCAAAGTTTGCGGTTCAGCTTCAGGAATTTTCCGATCTTACTTTATGCGGACATACTCATGGCGGTTTTATGCCGGGTATCGATATGCTGGTAGGACTTTTAAATGAAGGTATGACTCATGGGCTTTACAAGCTTGGAAAGGAGAAGGTGATCGTTTCTTCAGGAACTCGTATCAATACTGCTTCTGCCTTCAGAATCTTCAATAAACCAGTAATCAATATAATTGTTCTTGAGTCTCCTAAGGCTCAGAGAAAACTCAGCTCCAAGAATTTCTCTATCTACTTTGAGAGTTAATAATTAAACTGCCAGGATATGCAATCGTGGCAGAATACTGTTAACTTGATCTTAGTTTTACTTTGTTTAATATAATTTACTATTCTGCTTTCACATTTTTAAACTTTCACCTCCCCATTTTCAATGCATTGTTTTTATTATTATTTATACTCAAAGATAGGTTTGGAATTTGGGGAGAAATCATATGGGCTTCTTTGAAAGACTGTCCGTTCGTGGAAAGGTAATGGGTGGTTTTGCTGTAGTTATTGTATTTACAATTCTTATCTCGCTTGTATCTATCCTAATAATGCTGAATTTTAATTCAGCTTCATCATATGCTCACGAGGTTCTGACCGTAAGACGAGTTACTCTTGTAACTGTCCGTGAAATGATTGATAACATGCACGATGATCTTTTCCTCTCTCAGGAAGAACTTGAAAACAATACCCCTGAATTATTAAAAGGCATTGAAGAGAAGGTCTCCGCTGTATCAGCAAAAGTAAAAGCTTTAAGAGGAAGAACAACTCCTGAACAGACAGCAATTATCAAGAATTCAATTGCCGAGTATGAGAATCTTTACAGAAATGAATATCTTCCTGCTCTTGCAGCTCAGGACCTTCGTAAAATGCAACATGTATTCTCAACTCAGATGCATAAGCTTAAGTCTGCAGCTGATAAAGCCTGTAATACCATTGTTGAAACTCAGATTGCCAATGGTGTAGCCAAGATTGAGGAGAATACCTCCTATACTCCAATATACGGTATCCTTATAGCTTCTGCCTGCGCCACTGTGTTAGCTGTTCTGATTGCTATGGTGGTATCAAGCTATACTGTTAAAAATCTTCGTACAGCGTTAAATGCTTCAACCTCTATCGCCAATGGAGACCTTTCAAACCCAGTTAAAACAACCTCAAGGGACGAATTTGGAAAACTTCTTGATGCTGTTGAGAAAATGAGACTTCAGCTTAATGAGCTTGTAGGTAAGATTAAGTCATCAGTAGGTCAGGCTGTATCAGATTTTGGTTCTATCAATGATATAACCATGGTTATTGATGAATCTGCCCGTTCAAATGAGTCAAAGGCTATGACCGTTGCTGCAGCATCTGATGAAATGGTGTCAACAACAGGTGATATTGCAAAGAACTGCCAGACTGCTGCTGTAACTGCAGATGAGAGTAACAAGAGTACTCAGGAAGGTGTTAATAAGGTTCACCTGACAATCAATTCGATTCGTGAGCAGGTTGAAAAGTCTAAGAATGATGCTTTACTTGTTTCCCGTCTGGTAGAACAGTCTCAGAAGATCGGTACAATTGTACAGACCATTGAGGATATTGCATCTCAGACAAATCTGCTGGCTCTTAATGCTGCTATTGAGGCAGCCCGTGCCGGTGAGGCCGGTAAAGGCTTTGCTGTGGTTGCAGATGAGGTTCGTTCTCTAGCATCAAGAACTTCAGGCTCAACATCTGAAATTACCAAGATGGTAGTGGAGATTCAGAATGATGCCAATTCTGCAAATGACAGTATGACAGCTTCTGTTGAAAATATGGGAGTTCTTGCCTCACAGACGGAAGAAGTTGAAAACTTACTATCCAGCATTATCGAAAATGTTAATTCTGTTAATACTCAGATTGCTCAGATTGCTACTGCTGCTGAACAGCAGACAACAGCAACTTCAGAGATTTCCTCCAATATGCAGAGCATTACCAATGAATCTCAGAATCTGACGGAGAATGTAAGAACAGCTCAGGGAACTGTAAATTCATCTGTTGATAATCTGAATTCATTAAAGGCAATGGTGGATAGATTTATCGTGTAGACTGCATTTAAGATACAAATAGAAACTTGTTGAAAATCAGAGAGTCTGTACAGTATTCTCTGATTTTTTTTCTCCTGTCATGGTAAATAGCAGGTAGTCTGAAGATACTTTTAATTATATTTAAGGAGAGTTAAGAGATATTCTCGGACTTACGCCCGAGAATAAGAAGGGATTGAATTAGTCCTGAGTTTTCTTAATGGTCTTTGTTTTATCGTCTTCCTTAATTCTGATCATAAAGTTTGAAAGAATAGCTACAAGACCACCTGTTGTAATACCGGAGGTGAACAGGGATTTTATGTTATCAGGCAGGAAGTTCAGAATATCTGGTTCAAACTCAACAGCAAGTCCGAATGAGAAACTTACAGCCATAACCAGAATTGCTTTTCTGTTCATTTCCTGAGATGCAATGATTCTTACACCAGCTGCTGCAACTGTACCGAACATCAGAAGAGTTGCACCGCCTAATACAGGATCAGGAATTAAAGAGAACACCTTTCCAACTGCAGGGAACAGGCCTAACACTACAAGGAAGCCGGCAATAAAGAAACCAACGTATCTTGATGCAACACCGGTAAGCTGAATCATACCGTTGTTCTGTGCAAAGATTGAGTTAGGGAAAGAGTTTAAGCAGCCTGCAATCATTGAGTTGAAACCATCGGCAAGAATACCGCCAGATGATCTCTTCTGGAAGTCTGAACCTTCAATCTTCTGGCCTGAGATTAGAGAGTTTGCAGTGATATCTCCGTAAGCTTCAATAGCGGTAATCATATAAACGATACCTAGACCTATGATTGCACCTGGATCAAATGTAATACCATACTTGAATGGGTGTGGAATGTTAAGTCCGCCGAAGCTGTCGATCTGTGAGAAATCAACTCTACCCATGAAGTAGGCAACAATAAAGCCGATAAGTAGTCCTAGTACGATGGAGCTCATTCTCAGGTAACGGTTTGAGCTGCGGTTGAAGAACAGAATGGTAACAATAACCAGGGCTGCCAGACTGATATTTTCAACAGAAGCGAAAGTTCCGTCTGCTTTAGCTCCAAAACCGCCGCCACAGGCAATTACACCAACCTTAATCAGGCTTAAACCGATAAGACATACTACGATACCTGATACTAAAGGAGTGATAATCTGTCTGGTATAGCGAAGAACTCTACTGATGAACATCTCAATGAATGATCCTGAGATTACAGCGCCGAAAATTGCTGCAAGTCCTCCGTTCAGGCCTGCTCCGATAATTGGAGAGATGAATGAGAAAGAGGTACCCTGAATACACAAAAGGCCGCATCCGATTGGACCAACCTTTTTACACTGGATAAATGTTGAAATACCTGAAGCTAAAAGTGACATGGAAATCAGATAACCTGTGGTTTCCAGATCAAGCTTTAAGGCACTGGCGATAATCAGAGGTGGGGTGATGATTGCCACGAAGATTGCCAGAAGATGCTGGAAAGCAGCAAAAATGGCATCTCTTAGAGGAGGTCTGTCCTCAAGTTTATAAATAAGTTCTGATGTAAACAGCTCTGTTTTGGTGCTTTGAGTCATTTTTATTAATTCTCTTTAAACTTTATCTGACAATTATCCAGGCTATCAATAATAGCTAGAGACTCTACCTGATAACCTTCGTTTCTCAGATAGCTGCCACCTAACTGGAATGATTTCTCTACAATAAAGCCCATACCTACAAGTTCTGCCTTAGCCTGATTTACCAGTTCAATAATGCCTTTTGCTGCATTACCGTTGGCAAGGAAATCATCAATGAACAGAACCTTATCTCCCTCGTTTAAGAATTCTTTAGAGCAGCATACTGTGTATGATCTGTTCTTTGTGAAGGAGAATACTTCGGTTGAGTACATTCCATCCATGGTTGATGGCTTCTTTTTCTTGACAAACACTACAGGTACATTCAGGAGAAATCCAACCATGATGGCAGGTGCAATTCCTGAGGCCTCAATGGTAATGATCTTGTTGATTTCCTTTGTTGCAAATCTGCGAACAAATTCAATAGACATGGCCTGAAGAAGGGTAGGATCGATCTGGTGATTGATAAAGCTGTCAACCTTCAGAATGCCACCATCCAGGCACTTGCCATCCTCTTTGATGCGCTTAACCAATGGTTCAAATGGTTTGTAGTGATCTGCCATAAAAAAGTCCTTATAAAAGTAAAACAATTATTTTTTCAGGAATGATATTGAGCCTGTGGTCTTCTCAACCAGAGAAGCTTCCATATCGTGTTCATCATGTCCGGTGATTACTGCTTTAACCAGGTCGCCAACCTGAACGTCCTTGGTGTTAGGTATGGAGATAACTCCATCAATATCAGGAGATTCGTATTTTGAACGACCAACAGCAATACCGTCATCTGATACGTAATCAATTAAAACCTGATATTCCTTACCGACTCTTGCCTCAAGCTTGTCATAGGAAATCTTGGCCTGAAGCTCCATAAGTCTTGCGGCTCGCTCTTCTCGAATCTGCTCGTCTACAGGATTTAAATAGGTATTGGCGGTAGCACCGTCAACATCTGAATATGGGAAGCATCCAACTCTGTCCAGCTTTGCTTCTTTAATGAAATCCAAAAGCTCATTAAACTGTTCCTCGGTCTCACCTGGGAAGCCCGCAATGAAGGTTGAACGGATTGCAATATCAGGACATACGCTACGCCATTTTTCAATTGAACGAAGGGTCTTTTCAATATTGCCAGGACGTTTCATTGAACGAAGAATAGTTGGATTTACATGCTGGAAAGGCACATCAAGGTATGGAAGAACCAGACCTTCACCCATTAAATCAACAACTCTGTCAGCCTCATCTGATGGATATACGTAATGAACTCTGATCCAGCGTTTTAGATCACTTAGCTGACGCAGCAGGGCTGATAGGGAAGTCTTGTTCTTTTTCAGATCCATGCCGTAGTCAGATGAGTCCTGTGCAATCACTAAAAGTTCCTTTACACCACGTCTTACCAGATCAGAAGCCTCATTGTAGATAGCATCACTGAAGCGGGAACGTAATGGGCCTCTTAGTGAAGGAATAATACAGAAGGAACAGTGGTGTCTGCAGCCTTCTGCGATCTTCAGATAGGCATAGTGAGGTGGAGTCAGCAGAATTCCTGATGGATTTACAGATTGTGCTGCTGAAGGATCAGGGGTACCAACCAGATTGATAATTCCACGAATAACAGTGGCTCTCATTCCAGGGCCATAAACAGCTGCGACCTGAGGATACTTATCCAGAATTACCTTAGCTCTTGCTCCAAGACAGCCTGTGACGATAACCTTTCTTGAATAGTTTAAAGCTTCGCCGATAGCCTGCATTGATTCCTCAACAGCAGGTCCGATGAAGCCACAGGTATTGACGATTACAGCATCACATTTACTGTATTCGTTTTCAATCTCATAGCCCATTGCAATCAGGACAGAGGTTAATCGCTGTGCATCAACAAGGTTTTTTGCACATCCCAGAGAAACAAGACCAATTTTAGGTGATTTACGCATGCGTTTATATTCGTTAAGTTTTATTTATTGAATAGCCAAAAGCCAGGATATAGATCCTGGCCTTAAAACAGATATAAAGGATATTAAGCCTTGAAAGCGCCCTGTAGAGGAGGAACAACCTGCTTCTTACGGCTCATTACACCTGGCATCCACATATTGTCTGACTTCTGGGTGCCTAGAGCGTTGATGATGATATCCTCTTCGTCAGATACAACTAAAAGCTCTGAACCTTCCTTCATGATGTCGGTAAGAACTAGAACAGCTGAATGTCTGCCTTCTGACTTAACAGCAGCAAGCTCTTTCTTTAATGAATCCTTTAGCTCAGGAGTTACCATTGATAAGGAAATCAGCTCTAGCTGACCAATACCGATCTTCTTGCCGCCCATGTCAAAGTCCTTGAAGTCACGGAAGATCAGATCACGTGGAGAAGCATTCAGATTTGATTTTGCCTTGAACATCTCCATTCCTAAAGCTTCTAAATCAGAAACGTTAGCAATCTTAGCTAGTTCCTCTGCAGCCTTCTTATCAAACTCGGTGCAGGTTGGGCTCTTGAACAGAACTGTGTCTGAAAGAATTGCACATAGCATTGCACCTGCAATATCGGCAGGAATGGTTACGTTATAGTAATCTGCAACCATCTTGATGATGGTGTTTGAGCAGCCGTATGGCTGAATCCAGCACTCAAGTGGAGTATCGGTGGTAACATCACCTAGCTTGTGGTGATCAACGATACCTAGGATCTTTGCATCCTTAAGATCAGCTGGAGCCTGAGCTAAGTCTGAGTAATCTACTAAA
>JAEEGL011583520.1_pt1 | contig 16349 bp, 9 predicted proteins | sample 9134231 | NCBI WGS metagenome assembly JAEEGL01 (sample SAMN16246548, study PRJNA631951) | gut metagenome | biome: gut microbiome; feature: rumen; material: fiber-attached | host: Bos | place: Iran: Karaj | collected 2018-10
GACCAGGCGAACGCCCAGAGCTTTGAGATCGAGGTAAGCCCGGAGAACGTCATTCTGAATAAGAACGACGAGACGGATCCTCAGATCAAGGTAGTGAACTGGGTGATCGTGGACAAGAACGAGTACTTTGACGTAACGTTCGACAGCAACGGCGGCAGCGCGGTAGCGGCGCAGAGCGTGCGGTACAAGGCGGCTGCCGCGGATCCGGGAGCGCCGACGAGAGAGGGCTACATCTTCTTCGGCTGGATGCTGGACGGCGCGCTGTACGACTTTGCGACGCCTGTGACGGGCGACATCACGCTCGTAGCTTCCTGGGAGCTTGCGGTCGCCAGCATCGGCGAGACCGCTTACGCGAGCCTGCGTGAGGCGATCGCAGCGGCGCAGGACGGCGACGTGATCGAGATGCTCGCGGACGACCATAAACTGAGCCTGTGCGGTGAGGCATTTCTGGAACTCGAAATTAACAAGGCGCTGACGATCAACGGCAACGGTCACACGCTGTACGGCGTGAACAACTACGACTTTGACTTCGCAATTCCCGACCACGACATCTTCATTTCCGGCAGCAAGAACATCACGATCAACGATCTTCATATCACCGAATTCGGCGGCGGAGCCTATGTGAGCAACAGGGTCTACCCGATCTGGGTCGGCTCCTCTTACAGCGGCACGCTGACGCTCAACGGTGTGACGATCGACAAGTTCAACCGCACGGCGATCAACGCCAACGGCGGCACGGTGGTCGTCACCGGCTGCACGATCACGGGAGACCCGACCGGCAGGAACCCGGCGGGCGAGTACTTCCAGAGCGGCGTGGAGTCGCTGAACGCGAACGTCACGCTCAGCGGCACGACGATCAGCGGCATGGGCGCTGTGGACGTGACCTACGGCACGTCGAATGTGGCCGGAGCGATCCAGCTGAGCGGCGCGGGCACGATCACGGTCGTGAGCGGCAGCTACAGCGGCGACTACAGCCTGATCATCCGCTCCGGCGCGACGGGCACGCTCGCGGTCAACGGCGGCACCTTCGACGGCGCGTATGACATCGAGGCCGAGAAGCTCGTCGTCTCGGGCGGCAGCTTCAAGGAGTATGTCGAGCCGAAGCACATGGCCGAGGGCAAGCTCTGCACGACGGTCCCGGGTGACGACGGCTACTACCACATCGTCGACGCGATGACGGTCACCTTCGACGCCGCGAACGGCACGGAGCCCGTAACGGTCAGCCTGCCGAAGGGCGAGAAGGCCGTGCGTCCCGCCGAGGATCCGCAGAGAGAGAACTTCACCTTCCGCTTCTGGTATCTGAATGACCGCGAGACCGCCTTCGATTTCGACACGCCGATCGACGAGGCCACGACGCTGACGGCGAGATGGCACTCCGACCGGGCCGTCCTGACCGACGAGCTGATCGGTGCGATCGGAGAGATCGAGCTGACGCAGGAGTGCCTGGATGCGGTCCGCGCGGCGCGCGACGCCTACAACGCGCTGACCGACGAGGAGAGAGAGGACGTCACCAGACTTCCGGAGCTTGAAGCGGCCGAGGCCGCGCTGGCGGCGCTGGTCGACAGACGCATCGAAGCCATCGGCGAGGTCACCGCGGACAGCGGCACGCTGATCGAAGCGGCCCGCTGGGCCTATGACAATCTGACGGAAGAGGCGCAGGCCCTGGTCACGAGACTGGATGAGCTGCTGGCAGCGGAGGCCGCCTTCGCGGCGCTCACTTCCGACGGCTTCGGCGACACGATCGCTCTGGACCGCGAGTATGTGATCCTCAACAAGGGCGAGAGCTTCCGGATCGGCGTCAAGGATCTGGAATCCATGGGCAACGTGACCGTGACCTGGAGCGTTGAGAACGACGTGAACGCGCCTTACGCTCCGGGCGAGACGCCGATCATCACCGTGGCCGACGGCACGGTCACCGCCGGCGAGACGGAGGGCACCGCCTACGTCGTCGCGACGGTGCGCGGCGAAGACGGGTCCGAACGTTACGGCCGCTGCCGTGTGGACGTCATCGTCAAGGATATCCGCGACGATCTGATGGAGCTCGGCGTACGCCTGATCGACAAGTCGGTGAAGGTCCCGCTCCTCAGGACCGAGCACGCGAGCTTCCGCGTCATGCTGACGCTGTTCAAGAACCAGAACGGCGCCCTGGCGGCGGGCGATGACGGAAACGACGTCAAGGAAGACACCACCACGATCGACAGCGCGCACTTCGCCTCCCGCAATGCCGAGAAGGTCTTCGACCTTGTGGTCAGAGACGACCGCACGCTCGAGATCGTACCGAAGAGCGAGTACGTCACCGCGGACAGCGCCGTGCTCAAGACGGTCGCGAAGACCTACAAGACCAAGGTCATCGTCATGATCGACGGCGTGCCCTACACCTCCGACCAGACCCTGACGCTCAGAGTCGACAAGTCGATGCCCAAGCTGAAGGCGCCCGCCGTGAAGCTCAACAGCTTCACCGCGGATGAGAAGCCGATGATCGTGCGCGGCGGCAGAGTCGACGTGCTCAGCGTGGAGAACCTCCCCGACTGGCTGATCTTCGACAGCGCCACCAACATGTTCCGCTTCAAGCTGGGCACGAACGACGCGAACCGCAATCTCACGGCCAAGGCCAAGGTGAAGATGGCGATCCAGCCGGAGGGCTGGGCCGTCAAGAGCACGCTGACCGTCCCGGTCAGCTGCGCGCCGACCAAACCCGTGATCAAGTTCACGCCTGCGTCGATCACGCTCAAGGCGGGCACGAACGACGCGAAGTCCGCCTCCTGGACGATCACGCCGGCCCTCTTCGCCGAGGATGCCGTCAGCATCAGCAAGATCGCGGAAGGCGCTTCCGTCACGGCCAACACGGGCGATCCGTCGAGCTTCACGGCTTACGGACTCGTCTGCGCGCTGGACGGCGGCAAGCTCCGCGTGTCCACCGCGGCGAGCTTCGACAACAGCGCTGCGCGCACCTTCAAGGTGTACCTCAGCGTGGACGGCGTCGAATACCCGCTGACGGTGAAGACGCTCAAGAGCAGCGTGGCCGTCAAGCTGACGCTGCGCGCCGCCGGGACCATCAACCTGGATATCCCGGGCAGCAGCACGGTTATCACCGCGACGACCAAGAACTTCCAGACCGCCTCCGCGCAGTTCGCGCTCAAGGAGATCGTGATCGCCAAGACCACGACCGTCGTGACGGATAAGTTCACGGTCGAGCAGAGCGAGAACAAGTTCACGCTGACCGCGGCAAGCGGGCTCCAGGCCGGCAGCTACACGGCGAAGATCGCCGCGGACTGCGGGAACGGAACGCTCGTCGAAAAGACGGTGAACTTCAAGGTCAAGCAGCCCGCCAAGGCGGCGGCCGTCTCGGTCGCGCTCAAGAGCTCCGGCATGATCGACGTGATCCGTCCCACCAGCACGAAGATCACGCTGACGCCGAGCTTCAAGAACTGCTTCGTCTACGAGCTCGACGCCTCCAAGGTCGTCATCACGAGGACCTACGACGCCGCGAGCAAGACCAAGGTCTCCGAGGACTGGACCGACCGCTTCGAGATCACGGTGGTCGGGAACAGCTTCGAGATCAGTCTGAAGCCGGGCGCGAAGGTATCGCATGCCGACAAGTTCACGGTCACGGTCAAAGAGTTCCGGATCAACGGCTCCGAGACCTTCACCAACAGCAAGAGCGTCAAGCTGAACGTGAAGCAGGGCAAGGCCTCCGTGGCGATCAGCAAGAAGATCGCAACGCTCTTCAAGAAGGACCGCTTCAGCTACGACACCGTGACGATCAAGCTCACGGACAGCAGACTGATCGGCATCAAGGAGGTGCGCTTCGTCTCGCCGAAGTCCGGCGATACGGACATCTTCACGCTGCGCGAGCTCGGCAACGGCGAATACGCCATCGCCTTCAACGGCAACAAGCTCGCGGCCAAGGGCGGCACCGTGAAGATCCAGGTGTTCCTGGAGGGCAACGAGACCGGCAAGGCGAACATCACCTTCAGCGTGAAGGTGCGGATGCGCTGAGCAGGCGCGTCCCGCCTGTCCGCTCAGACAGACGCAATACCAAGACCAATGCACCCCGTCGCGAGACGGGGTGCATTTTTCCGCTGCCGCCCCGGATGTATATGACAAAAAACTCCAAATTTGCCAAAGTCAGGTAGACAAGCCGAAAAGAATATTGTATACTTATAACAATAGCTCGACGGGGAAAGAAAGGCGCCGCGAAAGCCCTTTCTTCCCGAAAGCGCCCGCTTCCGGGGCTCGCCGACAAAAAGGAGGATAAAATGAACAGAAAGAGCAGAATTCTGATCGTGCTGCTGATCCTTGCGATCCTGGCGACCTTCACCGCCTGCGGCGGCGCGGCGGAGCCCGGCACGAAGGACGGAGCTTCCGCGCCGACCAAGAAACCGACCATCTTTTCCCCGGCCGAGCCGGAGAAGGTCTCCGTCACGGGGATTGAGCTGTCCGACGCGGAGCTGACCGCCTATCTCGGCACCGATTCCGTAAAGGGCACGCTGACGGCCTCCGTCCAGCCCGAGGACGCGGAGCAGAAGGGCGTGAAGTTCGCCTCTTCCGACCCGTCCGTGGTCAAGGTGGACGAGACGGGCAATTTCCAGGCGCTGTCCATCGGCACGGCGGTCATCACCGTCACAGCGGAGGACCCCGACTTCACCGGCAGCGCGTCCTGCACGATCATGGTCAAGAGCCAAGTCGAGTCCATCGTCCTCAGCGCGGCTGAGGAGATCATGTACGCGGACGATACGGCCTCCCTCACCGCGCAGGTCAAGCCCGCGAACGTCAGCGGCCTGTCCTTTGCCTGGGCCTCCTCCGACGCTTCGGTGGCCACGGTGGACGACAACGGAAACGTCACCGCGCTCAAGCCCGGCCATGCCGTCGTCACCTACACCGTCCAGGACGGGAGCGGCATCCAGGGCGCCTGCGATATCCTGGTGGGCGTTCCCATCAAGAGCCTGAAGATCAATGAAAAAGCCGTCACCGTGCTCGTCGGCGTGGGCGGAGACGTCGCCCGGAAGCAGCTGACGATCACAACCGTGCCGGAGGAGAGCGCCGTATTCGGTCTGAAGTGGAGCTCCTCGAATGAAGCCGTCGCCACGGTCGACGACAAGGGCGTGGTCACGGGCGTGTCCGCCGGCAAGGCGACCATCACCGGCGTCTCCAAGGACCCCAAGTCCAACGGCAAGATCAAGGCCGTCTGTGTCGTGACCGTGGGCGACGCCGTCAAGAGCATCGACCTGACCGGCGCCGGCGACCGTCTGCAGAAGGCCAAGGTCATGAAGCTCGCCGCCGCGCTGACGCCGGCGAAGCCCTTCAACGCCAAGCTGAACTGGAGCTCCTCGGACGAGAGCGTCCTGACCGTGGACGCCAAGGGCACCGTGAAGGCCGTCGGCGTGGGCAGCGCGACGGTCACCTGCACGGCGGCCGACGGCAGCAACACCTCCGCCCAGTACAAGATCACCGTCTACCAGCCGGTGACCAAGCTCACGCCCAGCACCAAGAAGCTGGTCATCCTTGAAAAGACGAGCGGCACCATCTCGGTGACGGCCTTGCCGGAGGACGCCACGGACAAGTCCGTCGAATGGAGCTCCTCGGATCCGAGCGTCGCCAAGGTGGACCAGAAGGGCAACGTCACGGCCGGGAAGAAGGGCTCCGCGGTCATCACCGCCACGGCGAAGGACGGCAGCAAAAAGGTCACGAAGATCACAGTCTATGTTGAGCCCAGAGTTCCGCTGAGCGCCGAGACCTTTACCCGTTCCGGATACTTCGGCTTCTATACCACGTTCGCCGTCACCTTCAAGAATGTGACTCAAACGAGAAAGATCACCCATATCACCTTCAAGGTGACCTATGAATCCAACGGGAGCACCAAGTCCTACCTCTGCTCCGACGACTGCGTCATCACGGGCGGGCACTCGAGGAGGCTCGGCTGGTGGAACGGCTCCGGTCTAATCTATGCCCGCAACTTCAAGGTCTATCTGCGCTCGGTGCGCTATGCGGACGGGACCTCGCAAAGCTTCAGCGACGAACTGATCGGCTGGTTCTGGTAAAGCTGAAAAAAAGCAAAAAGCCCCCCACGGGAGGATGCGGCGGCACGCCGCATCCTCCTTTTGCATATTTATCCCGGCAGAGCCCCTTCCGCGGGAAAAAACGCGGAAAAGGACGGAAACCGTTGAATATTGTTCCGGAACATGCTATGATGCAGACAAAGGAAGCCTATTGCGGCGGATCGGAAAGGATGGATGGGAAATGCTGCTTTTGATCCCCCTGTGTCTGGCGCTCGCCGGTGTTTTTCTCCTGCAGGAGAGCCGGAAGAAATACGTCCCCGCGGTCGTGCTCAAGGGCCTGGCCTCGCTCTGCTTCGTGCTGCTCGGCTTTCTCGCGGCCCCCGCGACGCAGCTGGGAAAGCTCGTCGCCGCCGGCCTTGTGCTGGGCTGCGCCGCGGACGTGCTGCTCAATCTCCGCTGGGTCTTCGAGAAGAAGGGCCAGCTCATTTTCCTCGTTGGGATACTGGTGTTCCTCGGCGGGCATGTGCTCTATCTCGCGGCGGCCCTTCCGCTGTGCGGGAGAAAGCTCGCCTGCTTCCTTCTCGCCGCGGCGCTGACGGCGCTGCTGATGGTCTGGATCTTTAAGCGGATCACCGCGAAAAAGGCCTTCAGGATCTTCGGCGTGGTCTACGTCGGCGCGATCGTGCTGCTCAACTGCGTCGCGGCCGCCGATCTGATCGCCGCGCCCTCCGTCTTCACCGCGCTCTTCGCGGCGGGAGCGCTCTTCTTTCTGGTGAGCGACGTCGTCCTGATCCTGAACACCTTCGGGGCCGAGACGAAGCAGAGCCTGCGCGTGACGAACGTCATGCTCTACTACGTCGGCCAGCTGCTGATCGCGCTGAGCCTGCTGTTCGCGAAGGGGCTGTAAGAAAAGAAAACGCTCCGCCCCGCGGGAGGGACGGAGGATCAACGGAATACAACAAAAAAAGGAGGAATGGCATTTGGACAGGCAATATGACGTCATCGTCATCGGCGCCGGCAACGGCGGACTGTCGGCGGCGGCCTCGGCGTGCAGCCGCGGCCTCAGGACGCTGCTGATCGAACAGCACAATCTGCCCGGCGGCTTCGCCACCAGCTTCCGCCGCGGCCGCTTCGAGTTCGAGCCCGCGCTGCACGAGCTGTGCGACGTCGGCGAGCCGGATGCGCGCGAGGAGGTCGGCGCGCTGATCGACTCCTACGGCGCGAAGGTGGACTGGGTGAGGCTCCCGGAGGCTTACCGGCTGATCATCAACGGCGAGGACGAGGAGAAGATCGACGCGGTCATGCCCTTCGGGAAGCAGGCCTACATCGACCGGATGGAGGAATACGTCCCCGGCAGCCGCGAATCCATGGAGAAATTCTTTTATCTGGCGGACTGCATCATGGCCGCCAACGCCGCGGTGGCCGCCGCGGGCGGCAAGGCGGACCCCAAGGTCATGATGAAGGAGCACCCCGACTTCCTCAAGTGCGCGAACTACCCCACCGCGGTCGTGCTGCGCAGGCTGAAGATGCCGCCCAAGGCGCAGAAGATCCTTTCGGCCTACTGGTGCTACATGGGCGTGAACATGGAGGATCTGGAATTCGGCTTTTACGCGGCGCTGGTGCACAAGTACATCGTCAACGCCGCTTACATCCCGCGCTTCCGCTCGCACGAGCTCTCGGTCGCGATGGACAAAGCGATCCGCGAGCGCGGCGGCACGATCCTGTACAACACGCTGGCGACGAAGATCCTGATGGAGGGCGGCGTCCCCGTCGGCGTGGAGACGACGCACGGGAGCTTTTACGCCCGCCATATCATCCCGGACATCTCGCCCAACGCCGTGTTCGGCGACATGATGGACGGCGGCCGGGACCTGCCGGAGGCGCACGTCCGCGCGGTCAACGCCAGAAAGATCGGCGGCCGGGGCTACTGCGTCTACGTCGGCCTGAACAGGACGGCCGAGGAGCTGGGCGTGCACGAGTACAGCTATTTCATCAGCGAGCTGTCCGACACCGTGAAGGAGCAGGAGCTCGCCGGCACCTTCCGCGAGCACCCGATGCAGGCCACGATCTGCCTCAACCACGCCATCCCCGACTGCTCGCCCCCGGGCACCTGCATCATGAGCTTCACCACCTTCTTCATGAAGGACATCTGGTCCGAGGTGACGGAAAAAGAATACACGGCCAAAAAGCGCGAGGTCGCGGAGAAGCTGATCCGCGATTTTGAGAAGGCCACGGGCACGAGCATCCTGCCCTTCGTCGAGGAGATCGAGATCGCGTCTCCCGCGACGCTGGCCCGCTACGCGCTGGTCCCGCAGGGCGCGATGTACGCCTATTCCTGCGGCGAGGGCGACGGGCTGATGGCCCGCCTGCAGATGCTCGACGAGGATCAGCGCGTGAAGAACATCCGCTTTGCCAGCGGCTACGGCCCGCGGCTCTACGGCTACAGCTCGACCTACATGGGCGGCGACATGGCCGTGAAGCTGACGTTGGCGGACATGAAGGAGGACAAGCATGAAAAAGTTTAATTTCCACGTTAAACCGATCGGCCTCCTCGACATGCTGCACTTCAAGCAGATGGTCCCGCGGCGTCGGGCGATCCTGCAGAGCGGCTCGCTCGAGCCGATCACGGCCGTTTACGGCGTGAACCGTCTGGCGCAGTCCCTGCATCCGAAGCGGCAGACGGCCGTCGTCAGCGAGATCATCCCCCGCAAGGATGCGAACACCTATGTGCTGAAGGCGGACAAGCTCGCCTATTTCCGCGCCGGACAGTATGTTTCCGTCAAGCTGAACGTCGGCGGCTCCGTCACGTCCAGACCCTATACGCTCGCGGCCTCGCCCGCGCGCGCGCTCGAGGGCGAGTATCGGATCACCGTGAAAAAGGCGCAGGACGGCTTCGTCTCGGACTATATCCTCGCGAACTGGGCGGTCGGGACGGAGGTGACGCTCTCCGGCCCGGAGGGCCCCTTCAGCTACGAGCCGCTGCGCGATGAGAAGGAGGTCGTCGGCGTCGCGGGCGGCAGCGGCATCACGCCCTTCATGTCCATGGCCTGCGCGATCCTCGACGGCGTCGAGGACTTCCGCCTGACGCTGCTCTACGGCAGCCGTACGGAGGCGGATATCCTGTACGCCGGAGAGCTTGCCGAGATCTGCGCCGCGACGGACAAGGTGAAGGTCGTCCATGTGCTCAGCGAGGAAAAGAAGGAGGGCTATGAGCACGGCTTCATCGACGCCGAGCTGATCCAGAAGTACGCGCCGGAGAATTATTCGCTCTTCATCTGCGGCCCGCGCGCCATGCACGATTTCCTCGACCGGGAGATCCCCGGACTCGATCTGGACGAGAAGCACATCCGCCGCGAATTCATCCCCGCGCCGGCCTCTCCGGCGTATTTCAAGAGCTACCCGGGCGACGTCTCGAAGACCTATACGCTGACGCTGCGCTCTCTCGGCGAGGAAGTGAAGATCCCGCTGCGCGCGGACGAGCCGGTGCTCACCGCGATCGAGCGCGCGGGGATCGCCGCGCCCTCGCGCTGCCGCAGCGGCGAATGCGGCTGGTGCCGCTCGCGCCTCATCGGCGGCGAGGTCTTCATCCCCGATTCGATGGACGGCCGCCGTATGGCCGACGTCGGAGCGGGCTATATCCACCCCTGCAGCTCCTGGGCCCAGTCCGATCTCGAGCTGGAGATCTTCCCGGAGTAACGCGTTTTTCCCGCAGCAGACAAAAAAGGCACGGCCCGTCCGTCGGACGGGCCGCGCCTTTTCGGCTTTATGGAGGGGCGGCGCTCACAGATCGAAATAGCGCTCGGCGTTTTTGAAGCAGATCCCCTCGACGATCGCGCGCAGGGCGGCTTCATCGTCCGGGTATTCGCCCCGCTCGACCCAGGCGCCGATCAGCTCGCAGAGGATGCGGCGGAAATACTCGTGCCGCGCATAGGACAGAAAGCTGCGCGAATCGGTCAGCATCCCGACGAAGCCCGCCAGGTAGCCGCCCGCGGCCAGGGCCGTGAGCTGCTCCGTCATGCCCCGCCGGTGGTCGTTGAACCACCAGGCGCTGCCATGCTGCAGCTTGCCGACGGCCTCGCCGCTCTGGAACGCGCCCATGACGGACACGAGCGCGGCGTTGTCGTTGGGGTTGAGAGAGTAAAGGATCGTTTTGGGCAGCTCGTCCGTCTCGTCCAGCGCGTTGAGGAAGGCGGCGAGCTCGCCGATCGAAGCGGCGTCGCCGATCGAGTCGGCGCCCGCGTCGGGCCCGAGCGCGCGATAGAGCCGCGTTGAGTTGTCGCGCATCACGCCGAAGTGCAGCTGCATCACGACGCCGCGGCGGCGATACTCCCGCCCCAGCGCGAGCAGCAGCGCGGTGCGGAACTGCTTTTGCTCCCGGGCCGTCGGGAGACCGCCCGCGAGCCGCTTCTGAAAGATCGCCTCGACCTCCGCCGCCGAGGCCGGCGCGAAGGGGACGGCGGAAAGACCGTGGTCGGCCGCGCGGCAGCCCAGCGATACGAAGAAGTCCAGGCGCTCCGTCAGCCTTTCGGCCAGCTGTGAAAAGCTCCCGATCCCGCCCAGGCGCTTCAGATAATCCGGATAGTCTGCCCTTTCGATCGCGAGCGCCCTGTCCGGCCGGAAGGAGGGCAGCACCTTCACGCCGAAGCTCTTGTCCCCGGCGAGCTTCCGGTGCCATTCCAGCGTGTCCGCCGGATCGTCGGTCGTGCACAGGGCCTTCACGTTCGCCCGCTCGATCAGCCTGCGCGCGGAGAGCTCTCCGAGCTGCCCGCCGCACAGACGCCAGACCTCCTCGGCCGTGTCGCCGCCGAGCACGCCATCGTAGCCGAAGCTGCGCCGCAGCTCGAGGTGGCTCCAGTGGTAAAGCGGGCTGCCCATCGCGAGCGAGAGGCTCTCCGCCCATTTCTGAAACTTCTCCCGGTCGCTCGCTCCGCCGGTGATGTAACGCTCGTCCACGCCGGCCGAGCGCATCAGCCGCCACTTGTAGTGGTCGCCGCCGAGCCACAGCTGCGTGAGGTTCTCAAAGCGCCGGTCCTCCCAGATCTCGCGCGGGCTGAGGTGGCAGTGATAGTCGATGATGGGCAGGGGAGCGGCGACCCCGTGATACAGCCGCCGCGCCGTGTCCGTCGTCAGCAGAAAGTCTTCGTCCATAAAAGCTCTCATGCTTCAAATCGCCCCCTGTCGATCCAGAGCCCCAGCGCGGGGTTCGGGATGTAATAGATCTCCTCGCCGCCGACGGCGTTCCATCCGTACGCGAGCTTTGCCGGGTCGTATTTCGCCGCCGTCTCATCGTAATCGGCGCTTTGATAGCCGACGGCCTCGATCTCGGCGCGGGAAATGCGCTTCACCGCGTAGGTGACGGAAAAGCGCCCGTCGCTCGAGCCGTGGATCAGATGCGCCGCGGCGCCCATGTTCGCGCGCAGATCGGCGTTTTCCTCTTTCCGGAACTCCTCCAGCGTATGCAGCCTGCCCCGGTAGCCGTATCGGCGGATCAGCCGGTCGCACTCCGCGTCCTCGCCGAAGCGCTCCACGCCCGGGGCGAGGACGACGAGCTCTCCGCCGTCCGCCATCGCCATGCGCGTGCGGTAGACGGCCTTGTTGCCCAGCCAGGTGCTCTTGAATTCCGCGGGATCGAGATACACCACGCATTTTTTGATCCCGCGCGGCACGAAGTCGATGTTCTTTTCCTGCGCGAGCTTCACCGCCCGCGTCAGACATTCGCGCCCCTCGCCGATAAAAAGCCCGTGCGTGCGGATCTCGCCGCCCGGCGCGGTCGTTACCGTGAGGACGAAGAGGATCGGGCGGTCCTTCAGGAAGTGTTCCATCCCATAGTCGAAGAGCCTGCGGACCGGCGTGCGGTCGCGGCCCATCATGCGCTCCATGCCGTAGACCGCGCCGATCATGTGGCTCTTGTTGATCATCTCGCTGCCGCCCACGCCGACGAAGAGGTTTTTCGCGTGGTTGGACATGCCGATGACCTCGTGGGGCACCACCTGTCCCGGGGAGATGATGAGATCGTAGCTCTCGTCCATGACGCGGCGGTTGATCTCGGCGCCGACGGCCTCCGTCCAGAGCCCGCCGGTGATCTCACGGACGAATTCCGCCGGGATCTCGCCCAGCCTCACCACGTCGTGCCGCCAGTCGTGCACGAGGAAGCGCCCGTGCGGGATATCGCCGAACATCGCGTCGAGCTGCCCGTCCGTCATGGGCTCGTGCGTGCCGAGAGCGGGCAGGACGTCTACCTCCGCGCCGCGCTCGATCAGGGCGTGGTAGTACACGTTCGTGATGAAGCCCGCGCCGGAGTGGAAGCGCGTGAAATCCGGCGGCAGGATCAGCACCCTGCGGACGCTGCGGCCCTCGAGAGAGGCCAGAAGGGCCTGCCGGATCTCGTCCCGGCTCAGGCCCTCTTCGCGTTTGGCGATCAGATAGTTTTCCATGCTCAGACCCCGGAGTAGGCGCTGAAGCCGCCGTCGATGGGCAGGACCACGCCGGTGATGAAGCCGGAGCATTTCCCGTCCAGCAGGAAGAGAACGGAGCCGACCAGCTCCTCCGGCTCGCCGAAGCGGCCCATCGGCGTGGCGCTGAGGATCTTGCCGGTGCGGGCGGTGGGCGTGCCGTCGTCGTTCCACAGGAGCCTTCTGTTCTGCTCGGTGGAGAAGAAGCCCGGCGCGATCGCGTTGCAGCGGATGCCGCATTTGGCGAAGTGCACCGCCAGCCACTGGGTGAAGTTGGACACGCCGGACTTGGCCGCGCTGTACGCGGGGATCTTGGTCAGCGGCGTGAAGGCGTTCATCGAGCTGATGTTCAGGATGCAGCCGCCCTTGTCCGTCATGTCCCGGGCAAAGGCCTGGGTCGGCACGAGCGTGCCCATGATGTTCAGACCGAAGACCTTGGAAAAGCCCTCGGGCGTAAGGTCGAAAAAGCTCTTTTTCCCGGGATCGTTCAGCGTCTCCGCGGAAAAGAACTCGTCGTCCGCGGTGGCGGCGGGATCGTTGCCGCCCGCGCCGTTGATCAGGATATCGCAGGGGCCGAAGGCTTCCAGCACCGCCCGATGGGCGGCCTCGACGCTCGCGGGGTCGGTCACGTTGACGGCGACTGCGACGGCCTCGCCGCCCGCGGCCCTGATCTCCTCGACCACCGCCTCCGCCCTGGAGAGGGTGCGGTTCAGCACGGCGACCTTCGCGCCGCAGAGGGCCAGCGCCTTGCAGAATTCACGGCACAGGACGCCCGCGCCGCCGGTGACCACGGCCACCTTGCCGGAAAAATCGTGTTTGCAGGGAAGATCCATTTCCATATCTCCTTCTTTATAGGCTTCCCCCTCGGGGGGAAATTGCGGCTTTGCGCCGCCGGGGGCGGAAAAAGCGGAGCCGCAATTTCCACAGCCGCGCCGTTTTGCGGCCAGGTCTTGATGCCCGCCGCAAACGGCAGATGCGGCAGGGCGGCGCCGTCGGCGCGGCCGACTGATGAGGGGCGCTCGGTATCCTGAGCGTTCTCTCCTTTACGCGTTGTAGCTGCTCGAGGCGGTGTCGCCGCCGCGGCCCGTCCAGTTGGTGTGGAAGAACTCGCCGCGCGGCGCGTCCACGCGCTCGTAGGTGTGCGCGCCGAAGTAATCCCGCTGGGCCTGCAGGAGGTTGGCGGGCAGGCTTTCGCAGGTGTAGCCGTCGAACCAGCTCAGCGCGGAGGAAAAGGCCGGCATGGGGATGCCGGAGCTCACCGCCAGCGCCACGGTCCGCCGCCAGTCGGGGATCAGAGACTGCATCGTCTCGCGGAAAAACCCGTCCAGCAGCAGGTTTTCCAGCGCCGGGTCCCTGTCGAAGGCTTCCTTGATCTTTCCGAGAAAAACGCTGCGGATGATGCAGCCCCCGCGCCACATCAGCGCGATGCCGCCGTAGTTCAGGTTCCAGCCGTTGGTCTTCGCCGCGGCGCGCATGAGCGCGAAGCCCTGGGCGTAGGAGACGATCTTGCTGGCGTAGAGCGCCCGGCGCAGGCTCTCGAGCGCCGCGGCCCTGTCGCCCTCAAAGGGGACGGACGCGCGCCCGTACAGCGCGGCGGCGCGGACGCGCTCGTCCTTCTGCGCGCTGAGGCAGCGGGCGAAGACGGCCTCGGAGATCAGCGTCAGCGGCACGCCCTCGTCGAGCGCCGTGATGCTCGTCCATTTGCCGGTGCCCTTCTGCCCGGCCCGGTCCAGGATCTTCTCCACCGTGATCTCGCCGTTTTCCTCGTGCAGGAGGATCTCCGCCGTGATCTCGATGAGATAGCTGCCCAGCTCCGTCTCGTTCCAGGCGGCGAAGACCTCGCCCATCTCCCGGCTCGTCATGCCGAAACAGTCGCGCATGAGCTGGTAGGCCTCACAGATGAGCTGCATGTCGCCGTACTCGATGCCGTTGTGCACCATCTTTACGAAGTGGCCCGCGCCGCCCTCGCCCACCCAGCCGCAGCAGGGAGAGCCGTCCTCCACCCTGGCGCAGATGGACTGGAAGATGGGCTTTATATGCTCCCACGCGGCGGGAGAGCCGCCGGGCATCAGGGAGGGGCCTTTCAGCGCGCCCTCCTCGCCGCCGGAGACGCCGCAGCCGACGTACAGGCAGCCCCGGCTCTCGACCTCCGCCGCGCGGCGGATCGTATCGGGATAATGGCTGTTGCCGCCGTCGATGAGGATGTCCCCCTCGTCCAGCAGCGGCAGCAGCCGCGCGATCAGCGCGTCCACCGCGGCCCCGGCCTTGACCATCATGAAGATCTTTCGGGGCTTCTGCAGCGCGCCGACCAGCTCCTCGGGGCTGCGGCAGCCGATAAAGGCCTTTCCGGCGCCGCGGCCCGAGACGAAGGCGTCCACCTTTTCCGTGCTGCGGTTGTAGACGGCGACGGTGAAGCCCTTCGATTCCATGTTCATCGCGAGGTTCTCGCCCATGACGGCGAGACCGACGAGACCGATATCCGCTTTTTTCATCTCTGCACCCTCGCGTTCCCCCGGTAGACGTCCCAGACCTGCTTTTCATCCGCGGGCTCCGCGTAATCGTTCAGGCTCGAGGCCGCCAGCACGCCGCAGGCCCAGCCGAACTGCAGCCACTTCTCCGGCTCCCAGCCGGAGAGCACGCCGTAGAGCAGGCCGCCGGAGAAGCCGTCGCCGCCGCCGATGCGGTCCAGCACCGGGATGGGCCGGGGCTCCTCGACGAACCAGGCTCCGTCCGCGCAGAGGATCGCGCCCCAGAGGTGCTCGTTGGCCGAGATCACCTGGCGCAGCGTCGTGGCGCAGGCGACGGCATTGGGGTATTTCTCCCGCACCCGGCCGATCATGGCCCTGAAGCTCTCGATCTTGGCGGAAAGGTCCCTGCCGCCCGCCTCCGGGCCGGTGAAGCCCAGACAGAGCTGAAAATCCTCCTCGTTGCCGATCAGGATGTCGGCCAGCGAGGCGATGCGGTGGAAGGCCTCGCGCAGCTCCTCCTCCCGGCCCTTCCAGAAGCTGGCGCGGTAGTTGAGGTCAAAGCTGACGAGCGTGCCGTGGGCCTTGGCGGTTTCGGCCAGACGGAGGCAGGTCGCGGTGGTCTCGGGGCTCATGGCGGCGATCAGACCGCTGAGGTGCAGGATGCCCACGCCCTCGACGGCGAAGATGCGCTCGAGGTCGAAGTCCTCCGGGCGGATCGTGCGGCCGACCTCGCCGGCGCGGTCGTTCCACACGCGCGGCGCGCGCAGCCCGAAGCCGGAATCGGCGATGTTGAACTGGTGGCGGAAGCCCCAGGGCCCGCCCTGCGGCAGCTCCGGCCCCTCAAAGGCGATGTTCCGCGCGCGCAGCTGCGCCTTGATGAAGGCCGCGATCGGGCTGCCCTCCACAAAGCGGGTCATCGCGAGACAGGGCCGTCCCAGAGAGGCGGCCACGCTGAGCACGTTGGTCTCGGCGCTGGTGGCCTGCATATAGAATTGATTGCTGTTGTGCACGGCCATGCGGTCCGCGGGCGTGATGCGCACGCCCATGCTGGTCACGCAGGCCAGCGCGTATCCGGCGTCGCTCTTCACGGTGAGTTCCATATCTGTTCTCCTCCGATTTATCTGATTGGTCGATCCCATTATAAAAAAGAAAGCCGTGAAAAAACATGTCTCCGCTTGTTGCAAACATTACCGATCTTGCGGTATAATCCGAACGGAAGGGAGGGCTGCCCCTTGAAAAGAAAGCTCCGCAGCGAGTTCAACAGCCGCCAGTACATGCTCGCGAAGGATTTCGAGCTGTACTATTACAGCGACCTGCACTTCTCCTCCGTCGGGCTGCACAGCCATCCGTACACGGAGGTCTATCTCTTCTGCGAGGGCGAGGTGGAAATGGAGATCGAGGGGCGCCGCCGCGCGCTGCGGCCGGGCGAC
>JAEEGL014991888.1_pt1 | contig 16349 bp, 12 predicted proteins | sample 9134231 | NCBI WGS metagenome assembly JAEEGL01 (sample SAMN16246548, study PRJNA631951) | gut metagenome | biome: gut microbiome; feature: rumen; material: fiber-attached | host: Bos | place: Iran: Karaj | collected 2018-10
GGGTAATTTGTGCAATGAAATTGGATCTCCCAAATATTTCGTCCATTATTAGACGAAGTGAGGATATTTCGTTGTCATCGAGGCTGATAAAAATTGCACCATCATCTGAGAGTAACTGGTGTAGCAGACGTAGCCGAGGATACATCATACAGAGCCATTTGTCGTGCCTCGATAGATCATCGGTGCTGACTGTTCCTCCGCTTATGGTTTCATTGAGCCATTTATTGAATAGCGGACTGTTTACATTGTCGTTGTATGCCCATCCTTCATTTCCTGTATTATATGGTGGATCGATGTAAACACATTTAATCCGACCCTCATATTCAGGTATTAATGATTTTAATGCATAGAGATTATCGCCGTGGATGATCATATTTTTGGAGCCGTTATCTGCATCTGATTGCCCATTTTGATCAAAACTGTATGTCCTGTTCAATGCACGAAATGGCAATTCACGGTGATGATTTACAATTTTATCCTTGCCAATCCAATCAAGTATGGGCATGTTTCAGAGTATTGTTCATTACAATATAATCATTAGTCTAGAAAGGGAATTATGTGACATGGATTGACTTTAAAGTATCTGTTGTTTGAAATAGAAAGAAATTTTGGTTACACCGTCGTTATTCGCAATATCGTTAATCTACGACTTGCGTATCGAGTTGCTTCTCTTTTTTGCGTATACTCGCGGTATACGAAGTGATATTTTCTGGAGCAAATAGAAAATGCCCAATAATAGACCGAAAACAACAGAAAATCGTGCAATTCGTTATCTATCAACACTCTGTCTTAGTATTTTATGAAAACGAAGATGTTTTCCAGGACCAAAAAAGCACGTATGGGAGTACGCGCGAAGGCCATTTTCGCGTATACTCTCGGGAGAACGACCGAGAAAACGGAATGCCCTTTTGGGACCGATTGGAGGTATTCCGCATGAAAGTGGCAATCTACGTCCGTGTCTCCACCAGGAAGCAGGACGAGACCAACCAGCTTCCCCGTCTCAGGGAGATGGCGAAGAACAGGGGATTCGAAGTCTACAGAGAGTACACCGACGAGGCCTCCGCGAAGGATGCCAACCGCCCCGGGTGGAAGGATCTGATGCAGGATGCCTCCGAGCACAGGTTCGATGCGATTCTCGTCACGAAGCTGGACAGGGTGATGAGATCCCTTGTGCAGCTGAATATCACGATGGATAATCTCAAGACCTACAACGTGAAGCTCATCTGTGCAGACATGGGGGAGATCGATCCCACGACACCCATGGGCAAGGTGCAGATGCAGATCATCGGAGCCATCGCCGAATGGGAGAGGGAGATCATCGTTCAGAGGACAAAGGAAGGGATTGAAGCGAAGAGGGCAAGGGGAGTACACCTCGGTAGGAAAAAGAGAGATGATATTCCGATTGACACAATCGCAACGCTCCGTATGTCCGGAAGCTCGTGGAGATCCATCACCAAGGACCTCAAGATCCCGAAGACCACGCTCATGCGCAGGAAGGAAGAGGTCGAAGAGCTCATAGCCAAGCGGTCCGAAAAGGAGGTGTCCGAATGACGGAGGTCCAAAAGGGAGGGGTGGAGAAAACCCCTCAAACGGTTATAAAGAACGATGCGGACCGCAATCGTTCGGTTTCGGACCACGTCGGATTCGAAGTTTCCCCGAAGGCAGAGGGGTGCGAACATCTGTTCAGGCAGATGATGGCCCCCGGAAAGTTCCACCTCATTGAAGGGAACAAAGGCAGCGGGAAAACCCATCTGTGCGTGAACCTGATGTATCTTTTAGACAAAGGATTCGACGGATGTGGAGATTGGGAGATCATCACCAACATCTTCCTGTACAGTAAGGATGAGAATGGTGTGAAGGTGACAAATCCCGAGCATATCCACCACGTGGATTCCGTCGACGATCTGTTCCTGAAGTTCATTGAACTCTACGGTCAGGGCAGACGTGTCGCATTGTTCATCGACGATTTCAACAGGTTCTTCTCCAAGGATCTGAAGGGATTCATCACCGAACAGTTCATGAAACTGATCGAGAACAGAAGGAAGCTCAGACTGATGCTGGTGCTCTCCGGTGAAGATTATCCCGTATGTTTCGAGAACGACTTCCCCGGACGTACACATCCATGTGACTACTGGTGGGCAAAATGTATTTCAGCGGATTCGTGGAAAGAAGGGAACGAAGACAATCTTGATTGGACATGGAAGGAAGCAATCTATCTAATGCTGTTCGGAGGTCAGAACATAGACGTTCGCACGACCGTGACTGAATGGACGGATTTCTCCAAGAAGTCGGGATGGTTCTATGATAGGGTAAGCGAAGCATCGGTGCTCAGATACACGAAGGCCTTCGATTTCAAGCCCTTTTGGGAAGGCCTCGGTAACGTTTCTTCCCTGTCGGTGAACAACTACATCCGCAGATTCACCGAGGAGCACCCGTCAGGTCCTTCAGACGAGAAGAGCCAGATTATGAAAAAGATGGGCGAGACGGCAGCAATTCTGAAGTCGATGGGGCTGACCGATGAGGCAATTGAATATGCTCTAAAGACGCCGAAGACCACATTGAGAAGGTGGGCGGAGAAACAGGGATACGAGTGGAGAAAATGGTCGATGAATCATTCGTTCAGATTCGGTAAGATCGGAGCGGAAAAACAGGATACTGGCCAAGTTGAATAAGAAACCATTCTCAGATGGTCGGACATTTTTTGTCCACCACCATTTTTTCATCTATAAACAGACAATCGGGGGTCGCGCGACGTATCTATATATATCTTAACCCCCGGGTTTTCAGGGGGGTTTTGAAGGATCAATTGTTCTTTTTCACTATTCACAGATCGACCAATGGACAAAATATCAATCTGCAGATTTTAGAAAGATGCGCGTTCTATGGCGCACTCGACGCATATCCCATCCGATTTCACTCTATCCTTTATTGTGGATTTCCATCTGTGTCCGTTTTTACATTTCCACCAATACTCTTTCTTTGAGGTGAATACTACCTCTGATGCAGACAAACCATTTGCATCGGAATCGAATTGTTCGGCGATCTTGGGATACATTGTGCAGAGGTCATTGTAGCCCGCCAGAGCTTCTCTGTTTGAGCAGTACGGGCATTTTCCTCTGCCATGTGGTTGCTTCTTCCATTCATGACCCAGATTACAGATCCACCAATATTCTGTGTGGGTATTAGGGGAGACCATTGACGGTAGGACATCTCCATTCCTTGTAGGGTGCCATTCCTTTGCCATATCAGGATTGACGGTTGCAAGATCCGTCTCTCCAGGTATTGGGCGGAATCCGGAACAATACGGGCATCCAAGTCCACGATTTCTGGATCCGATGGATGCTTCCCACTCATGTCCTTTACTACATACCCACCAAGCTTTTTTGAGTGATGTCGCAGCTACATCCGATGGTTTCTTGTTCCCGTTCTTGGTAGGGTGCCACTGTTTTGACAGTTCGGGATTAACAGTCTGTAAATCATTGTGTCCCTTGAATGTGCGAGGCATATTACAGATGGGGCAACCTTTTCCACGGACCCTGTGATTTACGGACGTTTCCCATTCATGGCCGCATTTGCCAAGCCACCATACCTTTCTGGGTGTTCCGGCAACAACCATTTCGGGAGTTAGAGATCCGTTCTTCGTTGGATGCCATTCAGAAACTAACTCGGGGTTGGTGTGCGCGAGATCGTTCTCTCCAACGATGATACGCCTGTTTGAACAATATGGGCAGCCACTTTTGCTGCGGCTATTGATTACCGCTTCCCATTCATGACCTTTTTCGCATTTCCACCATGCATACCTGTTGCTATTGGCGTAGATGTCTTCAGGCGCGAGGGATCCGTTCTTCGTCGGATGCCACTGTTTTGCGACTTCAGGGTAGATTTCGGCCAGACTCTTTTCTGGAACTATGATTACCAATTCATTGATCTGGCTCCTGTAGCGGGATATGTGTGCGTGCGAGACGTATTCTTTAATTCCAGCTTTGGATGCAATCACTTCTTCTAATCTGGCAACAACTGGATTCAACTCATTGATGGAAGCATGATCAGAAATCCAGACAAACGGTTCGGGGAATAGTGATTCGTCAATGTTACGAAGATGTTCCTTGATGCGGAGCAATTCTATTCCTTTCTCGCGGCAGAGATCATTTTTCAGTTTCTCGCGTTTGGGTTTATTGTGTCTGGGCCCATCGTATTCGATCGCCAGATTGATTTCTGGGATGAATATGTCGAGATCATAAATGCCCTCTTTTCTGAAACCTTCGTAATTTGGAATTATTTCTAGGTTCGGGAAAGTTTTGGTCAGGCATACATATACCGCTTTTTCATTGAAAGAGGCTTGTGTGCCAGCATAACAATAAGGACATCCTCTGAGACGTGAACGGTCGCTGATTCTGGCCTGCCATTCATGCCCCTTCTTACATTTCCACCACACCTTTTGAAAAGAATGCGGAAAGAAATCTGAGGGTTTGAGATCCCCGTTCTTCGTCGGATGCCATTCGGCGGCCAAGGACGGATTCACTGTAGCCAAGTCTGTCTCTCCGCGTGACAATTTTTTTCCAGAACAATAGGGGCAAGATGTGCCTCCATTCTGTCTGTTGGCAATTGCAGCTTTCCACTCATGTCCTTTGGTGCACTGCCACCAAACCGTTTTTTCGCTTCCGAAATGAACCATGTCCGGCATTAATGCCCCATTCTTCGTCGGATGCCATTCTGCTGCTAGCTCTGGATTAACTGTAGCGAGATCCGTGTATCCTTTGGCATACCTGTGGCCAGAGCAAATTGGACAGCCAGGCACTTTTGTTCTGTTGTTAGGTGACGAATCCCACACATGTCCTTTTTCACAGATCCACCAGTATTTCTTTCCGGCTGAACCGAAAACCATATCCGGTGTGACATTCCCGTTCTTCGTCGGATGCCATTGTTTGGCCCAATCGGGATGTGTAGTCGCCAGATCATTGAATCCGGGAAGCAGCAACTGATTTCCGCAATAGGGGCAATTGTTTCCATCTGCCCTACTGTGTATTACCGCCTGCCATTCGTGTCCTCTATTGCAGATCCACCAGACTTTTTTGTTACTTCCTTTGGTATAGTCTTCGGGTTTGGAGTTTCCGTTTTTGGTAGGGTGCCATTGATCAATCAACCAAGGGCACTGGGATGCAAGGTCAGTCTCACCAATTATCGGCCTTTTGCCCGCACAGTACGGGCATCCGTTTCCGCGCTTACGGTCACTGACGGAGGCCTTGTATGAGTGTCCTTTCGGGCATAGCCACCATACGTCAACGCCGGATCCATCTGTGACACCCGTGGGTTCCAATCCATCATTCAGTGTCGGATGCCATTCTGCAGCAACAGTCGGGTTCTTTGTCTGAAGATCGTTGTATCCAGCCAGAACACGTTTGTTGCTGCAGATGGGACAGCCAGATCCTCTTCCGCGTCTGCTTCCGAATGTAGCATCCCACTCATGACCGCATTTTCCTTTCCACCAGAACTTGATTTTGGAGCTGATGCCTGTGTTGTCGGGTGTGTTGGGCAGATTCCTTTCGTACATCCACTGGTTGATGAGGTCGGAATTATTGGCCTCGCACCAATGGCGGAATGATTCCCATACACCGCTCGTCATGGTATCTAGAATGTATCAGTGTTACTGGGGTCTTTTCAGTTCAACATCCTTTAGCCAGAAGATGACCAGCTTTGTATCTCCTCTGTGATACCAGGAATATTCGTTGATGTAATCATAGTTCAAACCATGTGCATCGGCAAAAGAGCGTGCATATTCCTCCTCTCCTTCGCTGTTATAGGGGATGGAAACCAGAATAACATCGCCATCTGCGTTTCTGACAGCAAATTCATGGTCGATTATATGATCCATCATACGATCAAATTCAATGCCTTTCAGGGAGATTGCACCCTTAATGCGATAATCTGCAAGGAATTTGTCCAGGTATTCGGGTTGGTCCACATAGATGCGATCTTTGTTTATCGGTTTGGTGTCCTTGCGGTAGAAAATCTTTTGCACATTATCTTTGCTGCTGGCAGTTTTGATCTTTTCCATCTTTATTCTGACCTGATCGCCGATGTCCAATCTCATCTGTCTGCATTGTTCGGTTACTTTGATGACGTATGAGTTTCCGCATTTGGAAATCGTCCCGTCAAATATCGCACTATCCTCGGGGGATGTGAACATTGAAAAAGAGACGAGAATGTTGATCATATTTTTCTTGGATATGGGCCCGACAGCATCTCTGATGTTGCAAAGGGTAATTGTTTTTCCACTTTTCGTGATTGCAATCAATGTGAAGAAGAAAAGATCGGAATCGGTTTCATCCAGATACCCTAATGTTTCGTACACGAGTTCGTTGTATTTTTCTGCATGTGCATTCATCAGAGGGCCTTTTTCGTCAGAAACTGCGATTTCGTATCCAACATATTCTGTCATGTGTATTACAATGTTTAACGTATATTTAAAATGTAGTGAATGTTAAACATTGTATTACACAAAGTGAGGGAAAAAGAGGTCAAATGTATTTCGAGATTGGACCGGCAGGTTTTGTTATAGTGAACGATAGGATCACGTCATTTGTTGATACGAAGTCACTTCTTTTACGAGTATACGCAATTGTCACATCAAACTTGACGGAAGTACAGTCGATGTGTTCAACTCTCGCAGAATCAGGTATACAGTTTACTGATTATTCATTATGATATTATTGTCAGTGAAAGAAGTGAAGAAGTGAAAGTGATGAAACCATTCTAGGTTCAGTGTTTCTTGTCATATACTATACTTAATCCAAAGTGAAAGAAGTGAAGAAGTGAAAGTGATGAAGGTGTATAGTGAAAAGAAAACCGACGATCTCTGAAAATGACAATCGCAGGGATTCTACGAATTACGGTAATCAACTACGAAGTTCCACTGGAAATCCCTTTTTGTTTCATGGAGAGCCAGATAGTGAAAAAGCGTGGAGAGGGGGACACCAAACCCCCCATGAGCCAGCATAGTCGAAACACCCCCTCTAGCTTATGATTTTTGGGATTAATGGGTGTCGTATGGATGACCTCGCAAATCGAAGACGAATCGGATGGATGGGGCCAAAAGTCAGGCAAGATGCAAAACTGCAATCTCGGAGAAAAATATGGAAAAAAGGGTTGCCCTTGGATAGGGCGATGGAAAAGGTTTGAAGGCAACAATCACGGCACAATCGGGTTGGTCCGAATCAGTGGAGTTCTCTTGAAACAGGAGTATGCTTCGGACAGAGCGGCATCCGATCTGATACGGGCATAGTACCTTTCGGTCGTGTTCGTCGAATGATGGCCCATCTGTGCGGAAACGGCTTCTATGTCAACACCGCGGTTCTTCAACGTCTGGCCATACGTCCTTCTGCATTTGCGGCCATCGAATTTGATGCCGAGATCGTCCTCCACCATACGTCTGATTAGACGAACGGTTTTGTCGGTCAGCATGTCGAACGATTCCAGACCGAATACGAACAACTCCGATTCCATACCCTTGGAATCGAGGTAGTTTTGGCGCCATTCGAGGTATCTTTCGATTATGGGGACGTATTCCGGAATGAGGGCAGCTTCGCGATCCATCCCGTAGCTCTCTTGTCCCTTGACGAAATCGAGGAAGACGTAGGCATACTCCCCCAGATGGATGTTCTTGACCTTGACGTGCTGCATTTCGAGAGTACGGAGGCCTCCGGCTATGTACAGCGCCACAAGGCCGTATGCCCTTATCAGACTGGGGTTGTCATCAGGTACCGATTGAGCGCCTTTGAGTATCCTGATGATGTCATCGTTGGACAGTATGGGCAGTCTGCACTTGTTCGATTTCTTCAGCGTCTGGGGGTACTTGTAGTGCATATTGTCGACGCAGAGGTTGCCCTGCATCCTGCAGACGTTGTTCAGATCGATCATGTCCTTCTTGACAGAATCAACCGTTTTCGTGTTACCGTTGAGTCCGGGTCCGTTCGAAAGGGAGACGTAGATCTCGTAGGCATCATCGGTGGTGAGCCTTCTCGGATTGGTGGTGGAGATCAGTTTCAGCATGTGGAGCATCTTCAGCTCCTTGCCGATACGCTTCAGCCTCCTCTTGGAAACCGTCAGGGTGGATTCCGCCTTGATGCCCTCGCAAGCCTTCAGGTAGGCCTCGCAGGCCTCCTTGTAGTAATCTCTGGTCACGGCATCACCCCGAGGTCGGAAGTCACCACTTTCACTTCTTCACTGCTTTCACTTTTCAGGGAGTCCAGATAGTCGCCTACATCTCTGAATTCCGGTTCGTAAACGGGCGCATAGTGGCGGATGGCCATCATCAGTTTCTCGAGGAATACTGGTTTGGACGGGTCGAGGTACTTGTATCTGCCCCCGCCCTCGCGTATCGGGATTTCCAGTCTGCCAAGAACCCTTGCTGCGGTGTTCTTCTCGATCTGGACCATTCCCGTCTCGTCGAAGCTGTTGTTGATGATGCTCCATGCCTTTTCGGTGATGTCCCTCATCTTGATTCCACGGCAGGCCTCCAGACATGATTGGGCTGTGAGCCTGTTCTTCAGGAACAGTGGAGGTTTTTCTCCATCATCGTCGATGTTCAGAATGGTCTCGCAGAGCGCCCGTACTATCGTTCCGTACTCAGAACTCTGTTTGTTGATTCCCTTCTTCTTCTCGCATCCGAGAATGTAGTCGATGACCTGTTTGGAATTACCCAGATACTTCGAAATCGCGTAATAGCAGACCAGGATCTTCATCGAACGGTTGCGAACTGGTTCTCTCTTTTCGGAATACACCTTTTCCCCGTATGTTCCGTGTCTGAGTTCGAGATGCGCCTCTCTGATCCCCGGACGGAAGTCTACGAATCCCGTGTCGAAGGAGCCGAACCGTCCGTTCTGTTTCTCGCGCAAGGTAATGAACCTCAATGCGTGGAGCTTCCCGAGGATCACGGAAGGGTCGTGGGTGAATACGCCGCCCGTGAGCATTACGAGATCAATATCCTCGCAATCGCTGGTGTTGTACGTGGGCATCTTGATGGAGATTCCTCTGGAAATCGTGTCCTCCATGTAGCCTCCGAGAGTGCATACGGCAACGCTGGTGTACACCCTTACGGTGGACGGCCCGATGGTGCCGTTAGCTCTCGGACGCATGCGTTCCGATATCCCTGTCTTATCGACGGATTCCTTCAGGAACTGATTGATCCCTGGTCCCCTCTCGGAGGACAGGTTGTCGTTTGCCTCGTCCAAGAGGATGGTGCAGTTGTATTCGTCCACAAAGGCGGACAGTTGGGCAGCGGAATAGTTTCCGGTCCTGTGGCCCCTGTAGCATATCCTCTCGAGGGTCTTCATCAGAGTGGTCTTTCCCGAGCCGTATACGCCCTCTATGAGAAGAAGCGGCAGGAGGCTCATCTGTTCCCTGAAGAAGGATTGTATCGCGAATATGGCGAGGATCTCGTAACTGCGAGGGTCTTCGAGGTAGACGAATTCGCGGAGATATGCAACGATCATGGTTCCTATTTCGGCGAGCGATTCCTTCATGAATTTCTCCCAAACGGGCGTCTTGTCATCGTCGTTCGAATACGCGATTGCGTTAATGCGTTCGTTGTATTCCTCCACATACTTTCTGAAATCGGGCATGTGCCAGCGTATGCCTTCCGATACCAATCCGCCGAGAAGGTCCAAGTCCTCTCTGGAGCTGACTACCGACAGCGGGATGACTTCGTACTTCCCGATTGCATCCAAGGTGGCGAATCCCACTATCTCGTCGTTCTCGGAGATGGGTTCGATTACAGGGCGGAACCTGATGCCCAAGTCGACTTCGGCATCCTTTCTGCCCATGTTCATCACCCCTGTGTCCTTTGTATAGATCCCCGATGCAGTCGGGACAGCATAGGTGCTCCCTCCCCGCGAACATAGCCTTTCTGAGGACGTTACTATGGTCCCCGCAACGGTAACAGCGGCGGTTCGCAAGATGCCAGTCCTCGAATTCCTTGCGGATGTGTTCGCTGGAATTGACAAAGCATATTGCTGCAGAGTATTGAGCCGGCCCAGGGTAATATGTTGCAGGTATCATCTCGATGCCTCCAGGTCATCAAGGGCATATTTGTTCAGTATCGCTCTCTTTTTTTCCTCATCTACAAACCCTAAGTTTTTGAGACTGATAATTAGAAGAGCTTCAATTGCTGAATTGCGAGTTTTGAGTTCATTTGTTTTTTTAAACTCTTCTAACACATCGAAGAACCATACAGGGATCTTTGCAGAGATTACTCTTGGTTTTCTGTTGATGGGTTTGTTTAAATCTGTTGATTCACTTGTCATTGTATCACATTCTTGTGATACTTCAGCGGGCCCGTCTCCAAACCTGTCCGCTGAAGTCCTTTCATTTTACTGCTATCCCGTTACTTTCGGCAAGAGCAATTCCATATCTGACGAATGCACGTACCGCATCACTACGGGAGCAATAGTATCCATTTTCGACTAGTTTGTCGATAATTTTGACTTCTCTTTCAGAAATCAGGGCAGTAATGGGCTGATTCTTTTTTACCATATCATTCCTCCTAATTTGATATTATATTGTATCATATTTAAAAATATGTTAGAGGTTTGATATTTTATTGTTATAACAATATCTTATAATATTTTACATTTTTAAATAGTACAAAAAGCATTATTTGATAGTACATGGATGATAATGTAGTCGGTGGATCATTTTCTTCTTCTGCTAGGCTAAGTGCAGATGATACAGCAACGATTGATGAATTTGTTAATCTGGGTTATTACAGTTCAAGAGCCAGCTTTGTTTTTGAAGCAATTCGTGATATATCGATGGAAATAGTGAACGATCTCGCAGCCATGTATCCTCATTTACCAGAAAAGGCAACAATGGCAGAGGCTGAGGAATTACTCAAAGACGCATTAAGGCTAAAATATGTCATTTCTTCAGGATATTGTCACGTCCCTCGTAAAAGAATGACAATCATGGTGGGAATAAATGGGAAATTGCCATTCCTCTCTTATTCGATTGATAAAATCAAGGATAATCTTGCTTTAAACGATCTTCAAGGTGTAGTTACTTTTGTTGTATACTACAAGTTACGTGAGATTCTCAAATACAGAGAAAATGTAGATGGCATTAAGAATTATCAGAAACAGATGACTGATGCGTATATTACAAAGGCACCTGAGGATGAAGTAGAAGACTTGCTCAAAAAGGCAGGATTACTTCGCAAGGACCGATTAAATTCTCATTGAATGGATTAGAGGTTGTTTGTTTTCATATTGGTGTTTGAGGAAACAATATAGGTTATCGTGGTATACCGGTGATGAAATGGATCATTATGAAATTGTATACAGTGAACAAGGTTGGATTAAGGTAGAAAAGGACAATTACAACGAAGTGTACAAGATCCCTTATTCTTCAATAAAAGATGGTCGCAACTGCCCTCAGATAAAAAATAGGTTTATTGTATACATTCTTCAAGGCATAACAGTAGATTCCAAGGACTACATTTATGTTGGAAAATCCACCAAAGGGCTAGAGGACAGGCCTGGATCCCACGAGTCTAAATACTCAGATTGGACATATTGTTACATTTTAACTCGGCACGACTCTAAATTCTTGAATGACGGAGTTATCCAGTATTTGGAAGATTCAATTAGACGTCGTGTTGATTTATGTTCTGATTATTTCATCAACACCACAAACAAAACAAGTTCTAATACTGCAAATGACAGAGATATTGAGAATTCCGAGGAATATCTAAAAGACATTTATCAGCGTCTTTTTGTATTGGGTCTGGATTTATCGCAACCAAAAGCAAAAAAGATTGATGATTTTGTCAATGGTGAGAACGAAATAAATCAACAACCAAAAAAACGTGTTAGAAAAGCCAAAGGCGATTGCGAATACTATTATTTGGAAGCAAAAAAATCAAGTGCCAGAGCCAAGGCGATTATACACGATGATGGGAAAATAACTGTGCTATCTAAATCTGTTATTAATCCGGAAACGCAAAAGTCATTCTTACAGCATCACTACATGCCATTGAGGCAAAAATTGATTGAGGATCGCGTGATTATAGGCAATACTTTTGTCGAGGATTACACATTTTCCTCCGTATCTGCGGCTGCAGCAGTCATACTAGGCAGGTCTGCCGCTGGCCCGGTGGAATGGAAAGATAAAAATGGAGTCACATTCAAGGAGCGTACGGAGAAACCAGTACGTCCCTGAATTGTGATTCTGTTATCAAAGCCTGTTCAAATAATCCGATAGCTTATCTGCAGATATTGCGCCTTCGGGGATATTATCGCTTTCCTCAAACACCATGAAGTATTTGAATTTAGGATCGTGTGTGATGTACTCCCATGCAGCACCAATTTCAATCTTTAGTTTTGTATCCAGATTGTTTAGTTGAATTCCCTTTGCTTCAATGAGAACAATTGTTCCACTTTTGGTTCTAGCAATAAAATCAGGATAATGATTAATCGGTCCATTAAGATGGAATTCTCCATCGTTACGTGGTGCAATTCTATGCCACCACAATACATTGTCTGAACCATCAATTTTTCCAAGAATTCTACTTTCCATAAGAGATACTTCGTTGTATTTTTCGTATAGTGATTTTTTGCAGGGAACCTTTCCAGCTTCGCGAGGATCAATTTCTATGGGGAATTGATAGAAGTTTTTCTTATTTCCGTAATCGATGGTTAATTGTGATGTTTTTAGAAGATCTCTGAATTTGTCAATACGATATTTCTTGATATGCTCCTGTATCTTATCCCATATTTTTTCAGAGAACGTTCCGAGATTCTTTCTACAATTGTTTAATGTATCAATTGACATCGAATCCACGATTGATCCAACAAACGCATCCAGATTGGCTCTATCAATTCCATTTTTCTTATCTAGGATGTCTACAAGGTCTTTTTTCATCCTGATTACTGCAGAGTCATCTTTTGAGTCTATTTCCTTAAATGTTTCTTGCTGGTATTGTATCTCGTCGCGTGTCAATTTTGAATATTTTAATTCAGACCCGTCTGCGGAAGTTTCCCATTTTCCTGCATCGATTTCTGTTTGTGCAAAGTCTATCTCTTTGTTCATTAGAGCTAGATTGATGCCTTTTGTCAATATTTCGGGAGATAATAGTGCAGGAACAGTTTCCCCCGTCAATCCAGATTTTTTAAGGTACATAAAGTACGGGATTTTTACGGATAAGGCATCGTCCATATATTCGGGGTTCATTCTTGTTTTTCTTTTGTACTTCATAAACTCTCCCCCCTGTTGATTATCGCTATTTTTGTGTTCCGTTTCGTATTCTTCGCCCATTTTTTTGACTAACTCAGGATCTATTCTGAATGAGCCTTTTTCGATGGCGTTCATAACTGCGGGATTATAGTCACCAATTGGCTTATTGCCTGTGTCCCCGACAAGGCCTTTGATAAGTTCCGGATCAATTTCAAGATATGCGCTACTATCATCATTTTTGATAGAGGTATTATCATCTGCAGAGTTTTCCTCGGTGAAGTAGTCTTCAATGGTAGTCTCTTTAACGTCTTTCTTTGAGAAACCAATCATTTCGAGTGAATCTGCCATTGATTCTAGCGTTTGTTTGAACTTATCCGAGGATGTTATCACATATGACATGTTCAGAATCGGGTTTTCAAACCTCCTCGCACCCGGTTGTCTTAGTATGCGACCAACAAATTGTTCAACATCAACCTTTGAAGACTTTTTAGCAACTGATGACAATATGTAGGCGAATGAACAGTCCCAACCTTCTTTCAAGGCATTTATGGTTATTATGTACCGGATGGGACAGTTTTCACTCAACAAATCCACATTTTTTAGTTCGTCTTTTTCTGCAATCTTCACTGCAATTTGTTCTTTCGGTATCCCAATTTCAATTAGTTTTTCTTTTATTTTTGTATATGTGATGGATTCCTCCCCAAGTTCTGATTGGGCTTGTATAAGGGCGATAGGGCGCACATACCTTCCGGTTTTTTTGTATTCATCGATAGCCGCGTCTTCTAGCGTGTTACGATAATCAATGGTGGTTGAGAGAACATAGTTGACATTTGGCCGACCATACACAATGATGGGTATTTTGACCATATTGTTCTTTTTTAGCGTTCCTGCTGATACAATCGAAATCTTATTGCTGTCCTTATTTGGGGTGGCAGTGAGTTCCAAAAGGAAAGAGGGATTCATCGAAGCCAGCATCTTCTTTGATAATGCTGATCCTGCATTGTGGCTTTCGTCCAGGATAATGACAGGAGATAGCGTGTTTATTACACCCATCAATGTCGGCGGTTCACCCAATTCACGGGGTTGATCCTGGGTTATTTTGTGGAACGGATATAGAGCACCACATTGCTGATACATCCTTCTGTTATCTACGTTATTGGTTCTGGCCGCACTGTAGCTGAGAACACATATAGTCAATTGATCCTGGATTATCTCGGGGTTAAAGTTCCTCCCGCCGAGCAGTTCTTCGATATCATACACTCCAACTTGTCCGTGAAAATCCTCATTTAGACGCTCACGGTAGGGATGGCGAGGATTTTTTAGATTTTTTATTGTTTGATCGAGAATTGCGGTAGATGGGACCATCCAAAGTACTAATTTGTTTATACGAGGCATCCCGTCGAATATTTTTTTTAGAGCTGCACACGCGATAAACGTTTTTCCTCCGCCCGTTGGCACTCTCAGACAAATATCCGGTACGCCGTGGAAAGTATCAACATACGATTTAACTCCATTTTCTCCCGAGTAATATCCTTTGTGATTCCATAATTCAGAGTATGCTTTAGAACAATCGCCAGTCGTAGAGAGGATGTCAATATAGTGTTCCACATCCTCAATAACATCCTGTTGGTATTGTTTTAATTCCATATCAGAAACCCCCAATATCTCTCGGTATCTTTTTGAATACAATTCCATTTTCTTTCAATTCTGAATCTGGGACATAGCAGACGTCGGCATATATGATGTGTCTGTGACATGAAGAATCTAATTCGGACAGAAGATCGTCATCAAGGGCAACTGTGTGCCCTTTTTCATAGCAGAAATAATAGTCCACGCCATCAGAGTTTCCCAGATAATACTCGTGTTTTCCATCCAAACGTTGGTATTTTTTCTTTGTTTCCGTGTAATATATGAACTCGCGGATAATGTTGATATCAATGGATTCATTGATTTTTCCATTATTGATTAAAGGTTCGCCGAGCTCATAAAATGAGAATGCCTCATCAATCGGATCGTTTGTTCCATACCCTTTGATGACACGTTTGATGCGTTCTGCAGTGATTGTTTCCGCATAATCCATCATCTCGATACAGATGAAATTACGTTTTTCTTTTGTTCTGGCATTCAATTCTATAACAGAATGAGCTGTGGTTCCAGAACCTGCAAAACTGTCCAAAACAATGTCTCCGGCTTTGGTGAAGCATTCGATTATTTGTTCTATGTATTTGTGTGATTTTGGTTGCGGGAAATCATTCTTTGACGTCTTTGGAAATATTTTAGAAAATTCCATTTGGCCCTTTTCTGTATAGAACGATGGGTCCTGCCAAATTGTGAATAGTTTTTTCTTTACAGACTCCCCATCCTCTGAGGTACTGTAACTTTTCCGCATAATGTTCCATTTACCATTCTTAACTTGTTTTCCAATCAGGGATTGTATTTCAGAACGTGTTTTTTGTTCACCCCAGGTCCAACAGCCTTCAAAACCATCATCCCAAGTCGGTAATGATTCAATTGAGAACTCATCTGATTTCTCTAATGACACCATTCCAGTTTTAGGATTGATATATATGGGATACCATAAGTTCGGACGGTTTTGTTTTCCGAATTCACGATGTGTGTTTCTGAGGTTGATCAGTCTAAATGCGCCCTTGGCATCCCGGTTTGTGTAGTCTTTTTCTATTTCTTCATCAGTTTTTTTGATACTGAATGAGCCTGGCTGGAGAAAACCTTTGGAGTATACAAGTAGATACTCGTGATTCGTTGCGAAATATTTGTCTTGGCTTCTCCCCTTCGGATTGCATAATAGGGTAATTTGTGCAATGAAATTGGATCTCCCAAATATTTCGTCCATTATTAGACGAAGTGAGGATATTTCGTTGTCATCGAGGCTGATAAAAATTGCACCATCATCTGAGAGTAACTGGTGCAGCAGACGTAGCCGAGGGTACATCATACAGAGCCATTTGTCGTGTCTCGATAGATCATCGGTGCTGACTGTTCCTCCGCTTATAGTTTCATTGAGCCATTTATTGAATAGCGGACTGTTTACATTGTCGTTGTATGCCCATCCTTCATTTCCTGTATTATATGGTGGATCGATGTAAACACATTTAATCCGACCC
>JAEEGL010054410.1_pt1 | contig 16348 bp, 9 predicted proteins | sample 9134231 | NCBI WGS metagenome assembly JAEEGL01 (sample SAMN16246548, study PRJNA631951) | gut metagenome | biome: gut microbiome; feature: rumen; material: fiber-attached | host: Bos | place: Iran: Karaj | collected 2018-10
GGCAAAGGTATGCCAGAGCTTCCTACAGGAATGCCAAACAACAAACAGTATGGTGCAAATCTTCCAGCTGCAATTTTTAGCATTTTTGGTGGTTCTAATCCAACTGGAGTGATGCCAGTCAGCTTCTAATAATGTATAATGATTAAAAAGTAAAGGGCACAAACACTGTGCCCTCTATTTTATGATTTATGAAAAAAGGGGTAATACAAGGAGAATTGTTATGACAAAAAATGATTTTGCAATCACGCCGCCTATGGGGTGGAACAGCTACGATTATTATGACACCACAGTCAATGAGGAACAGGTGAAAGCCAATGCGGATTTTATGGCAAAGCATCTAAAGCAATTTGGCTATGAATATGTGGTTGTAGATATCGAGTGGTATTCAAATGATGCTGGAACCAAACGAAACGAATATCAGTACATTCCATTTGGAGATGATGAAATTGATGAATATGGAAGATTTATTCCAAGCCCAAACAGATTTCCATCTTCTAAAAATGGTGCTGGCTTTAAGCCATTGGCTGATTATTGCCACGAACTGGGGCTCAAATTTGGTATACATATCATGAGGGGAATTCCTCGTACTGCTGCTGAAAGACATCTGCCAGTGCTTGGCACATCTGTTACAGCTGCAGACATTGCCAATCCAAGCAGTATATGTGGATGGAATCCAGATATGTATGGTGTTAAAAATGCCATAGAGGGTCAGGCCTACTATGATTCAATTATTCAACTTTATGCCAGCTGGGGTGTGGATTTCATTAAGTGTGATGACATCTGCGATTCATGGATGTATAAACCAGAGGATTTCAGTGGCTGGCATGAAACCAGAATGCTTCACGAAGCTATTATGAAATCAGGCCGTGAGATAGTGCTCAGCCTTTCTCCAGGACCAGCCCATATAGATAAAGCCTTTCACTATCAGGAAAATGCAAATATGTGGCGTATTACAGATGACTTTTGGGATAAGTGGGAGCTTCTTAAAAATATGTTCTGGCGCTGCGAAATGTGGCAGGATCATGTAAAAGCCGGATGCTTCCCAGATTGTGATATGCTTCCAGTAGGCATAGTCGGTGGTGGCTTTGGTGAAGAACGCTTAAGTAAGTTTACATATGATGAGCTTCAGACAATGATGACTCTTTGGAGTATGTTCCGTTCACCACTTATGATAGGTGGAGAGCTTACCAAAATGACACCAGAGGATTTGTCACTTCTTACAAATAAATACCTGCTTACATTTATGGAAGAGGGCTGGAGAGCAAACCAATTGTACAGGGATGACACAAAAGCTATATGGAAGACTGAAAACAAGGTCACAGGTCAATTCGCATTTGCGATATTTAATTTATCTGATGAATACAGAGATTTTGATGTAGATATGGAAAGAATACTTGGACAAAATATAGAGACTTTAATGCTTAAAGACATTTGGACCGAAAACATTTCTCAGGTTCAAAAGGATGCAGTATTTACAATTCCAAGCCATGGTGTTAAGGCTTTTATAATTAACCAATAGAGATTAGAAAGCAGTTCTTTGAACTGCTTTTTTGTATAGAAAATTCAAGCTGAATATCAGAATATATGTGAAATCTTTTTGAATTATAAGACTAATATAGAATATTTCCATGTATTTGTTGGTAAAATCATATATGAATAATGTTTTTTATAATTGGCTATAACTATAGTTCAGATAAAAATAGAGGAATCAAAATAGCATGAAACAAACTAGAATTAAACTAATTGCAATAGTATTAATAAGCATTGCTGTAAACGTAGTGCTGTATTATTTTATGTATATTTTGGGGCTACCTCTTTATTTTGATACTATTGGAACAATATTTGTAACAATCGTTGCAGGACCATTTCTTGGTATTCTTACAGGTTTTGCTACGAATACCATTGGTATGATTAATAATATTGAAACTATATATTATTCTTCAATTAATTCATTAATTGCTTTAGCTACTTTTGCTTATGTTAGAAAGCGTTCAATTAACCGTATTACCAATGTTGTGGGGCTGACAATTAGGCTTGCTGTTTTGACAGGTGTTCTTAGCACTGTCATTCAGTGGGCTCTGTACGATTTTCAGAATTCATTAGTTGCAAATAATGCTTTTGAAATCTCAGAAATAACCGGAGTACATGTGGCAATTCCTACATTAATTTTAAATATCTTAATTAATATTCCTGATAAGGGAATATCTGTGGTTATAGTGCGGCTGGTATTAAAACTATTTCCGGAAGGATTTACCAATGATTTGCAGCTATGCACCTTGAAACAGGCAGTTCGCCCAGAGATGGAAGTACAGAAAGAAAAGCGAGGAATAGGCTCTATAAGGCATTCTGTGCGTACCAGGGAAACACTCACTTTGATTTTAACCTCATCAATAATTGTATTTGCCATGTCTTGTATCGGTTTTCGTTTATATTATCAGAACGAAAAAAGTTCAATGAAGGAAAACGTTTATAATGCGGCAGCCTTTGTGGCTGAAATGATAGATCCTAAATTAGTTGATAGGTTTAATAAAAATGGTGTAAATGCCAATGGATATCAGGAGACAGAACAACTTTTAATTATGATAAGAGATAGTGTTCCTGAAATTTCAAGTCTCCATGTCATGGAAATTAAAGAAGATGGATATCATGTGATTTACGACTTGGCAAAAGAAGATGTAGTTAAATACAATCCTGGGGATGTTGTTCCTTTTGAGGAAGAATTTAAGCCATACATAGCAAAAGCCCTTGCTGGAGAAGACATTGACCCAATCGAAGAGGCGACAATTAGACATTGGACTTACACAATATTTTATCCGGTTAAGGATGATGAGGGAAAAACGGTTTGCTATGTAAGCTGTTATGTATTGCTGGTTTATTTGGCAGGCTACATGTTTAGATTCCTACTAAAAGTGCTTTTTATATTAGCAGGATTATACCTGCTTTTGGTAGCATATGAGCTTTGGCGTACCAGCATTAATACCACCTATCCGATAACTGCCATTACAGAATGCGTGGATCATTTTTCTGATAATGGCGATGATCAAACAAGTCTTGATGAAAACGTTAAAAAGATAAGAGCCATTGATATTCAAACTGGCGATGAAATAGAAAAGCTTTATAAGACTATATGTGATATGGCTCTGAGTCAGGCTGAACAGATGCGAAATATCAGGCGTCTATCTGAGTCCACCATGAAAATGCAGGATGGATTGATTATAACTATGGCTGATATGGTTGAAAGCCGTGATTCCGACACAGGGGCTCATGTTCAGAAAACTGCAGCATATGTAAAAATAATTGTGGAGGGCCTTAAAGAAAAAGGGTATTACCCAGAAAAGATTAATGCAAAATTTATGTCAGATATTGTAAGGTCTGCTCCTCTTCATGATGTAGGAAAAATAAATATCTCAGATAAAATTCTTAACAAGCCAGGAAAGCTGACAGATGAAGAATTTGAAATAATGAAAACTCATACAACTGCAGGTAAGGAGATTATGGAAAAAGCTATTTACACAGTAAAGGGTGGAAGCTATTTAAAGGAAGCCAGAAATATGGCAGCATATCATCACGAAAGATGGGATGGTAAGGGATATCCTGATGGTCTGCATGGAGAAGTAATTCCTTTATCTGCAAGAATAATGGCGGTTGCAGATGTTTTTGATGCCCTGACATCGAAGCGTGTATATAAGCCTGCTTTTGAATTGGAAAAAGCATTGGATATTCTAAAAGAAGGCTCTGGCACACAGTTTGATCCAAAATGCGTTGAAGTATTTTTGGAAGCTGTACCTGAAATAAAGGTTATTCTCAAGAAATATAATGAGATTTAGGAAGAAAGGTTGTTTTTACTTTGAGACATTTTATTATTAAAAATGCGAAAAAGTTAATAGTCCTTTTAATTGCTTTGCTGCTTTTGGCACCAGCAAAGGTGAATCATGCTGCAGATAAGGACAGCAATGAAGTGACAAAATCTGGTGGTGGCTATGCATTGTCTGGTCAGCTTCCTCAGGTGGGCTATACAGCAAAGATTTATGATGCATCAAACGGACTTGTTACCTCAGATGCAAATTGCGTAATGTGTGCCAGCGACGGAGCAATCTGGATAGGTAGCTATGGTGGAATCATCAGATATGATGGAACTACTTTCATCAGGCTGGAATCAAGTGAAGGTCTCACAAGTGGCAGAACTATTTTTGAGGATTCTTCAGGTAGAATTTATATCGGTACAAATGATAATGGTGTTGTAGTTCTAGATGGTGACAACCGCACTCATTACACATATAAGGAAGGCCTTCCATCATCATCCATAAGAGCATTTGCGGAAGATGATGAGGAAAATGTTTTTATTGGAACAACCTCTGGCTTGGCTTATCTTAATCCAGAGGGGCAGCTTTGCAAAATTGATGATGAGAGAATTAATCATGAGAGAGTTCTTAGACTGGTTTCAGATGTATCAGGTGTTATTTATGGTCAGACCTCAAGCGGAACAGTTTTTTCTATAATTGATTGTAAGGTTTCAGCTGTATATACTTCCAGAGACCTTGGTATAGACAATATAACCTCAATTCTTGCAGATCCAAAGGTTTCAGGAAAAGTATATTTTACCACAGAAAGTTCTTCGGTATATTATGGAACCTTTGGCGCCAGAGCTTTTAACATGGAACGTATTTTGACTGACGGAATATCCAATCTTCATTGGATTAGCTATGACTGTGGCAGAGTTTGGGTTTCATCTAAAGATGGATTTGGATACATCGACAAACAAAAGCATTTCCATCTGGTAAAACATCTTCCTACAAATACATCAATCGAGATGACAACCTCTGACTATCAGGGAAATCTGTGGATAGCTTTATCTTCAGAAGGAGTTATGAAGGTTGTTACAAATAATTTTTCTGACATAACAGAAGAAGCTCAAATCAGGGATGCTGTTACTAACGCTGTATGTACCTACAATGGCTATTTATATATTGGTACTGATTATGGCCTTTATATGGTTGATAGGGAAAATCATGCTTATGATAACGAATTGACCTATATGCTAAATGGCTCAAAAATCAGATGCATTATGAAGGACAAGGTAGGAAATCTTTGGATTTCAACCTATACAAATGGAAAGGGATTAGTCTGCCTTAAAGCCTCAGGAGAGATAGTTTCTTATACCCGTGCTACCGGTATGCCAACCAATCAGATAAGAAGTACCACTGAAACAAGTGATGGCAAAATATTGGTATCTACCAATGCAGGACTTGTAATTATCAAGGATGGCGAAATTATAAAAAAGGTTGGTGCAGATGATGGCATCAGAAATACTGTATTTTTCACTGCTGTAGAATCTAAAGATGGCAGAATTTATGCCGGTACAGACGGTGATGGTATATATGTTATTGATGATAATAAAGTAAAAAGAATTGGCCGTGATGAGGGCCTTACAAGTGATGTTGTGTCACTTATTAAATGGGATGAAAAGAATGGTGTATATTGGATCATTACCTCTAATTCAATTGAATATATGAAAAATGGCGTTATTTATAATGTGTCTACCTTCCCTTACAACAATAATGTTGACATCATTTTTGGAGAAAATGATAATGCCTGGGTACTTTCTGACTGCGGTATTTATAGTGTCCAAATGGACGAGATGCTTAATGACAGAGTTGAAAACTATAAGCTATATACTATAGATAACGGTATGCCTTACGGAATCACTTCATTGTCCTATAGCACTATGGATGATGAAGGAAATATGCTTATAGCAGGACGCCATGGAGTTATTGGCGTAAATATGGCCAGATTTTTTGATATAGATGCTGATGTTAAGGTAGGCATTGGGGGCATATACTGTGATTCTGAAAGAATTGTACCTAATGAAAATGGAAAATATATTATTCCTACTTCAGCTGAAAGAGTTCGAATAGTTCCTTCGATAATGGACTATTCTATGTTAAATCCTACCGTCCATGTCTATATGGCTGGATTTGACGACAAAGGTGTAACTGTAGGAAAAAGTGAATTAACACCTATCGAATACACCAATATTCCCTATGGAAAATACAAGCTTCATATTGAGGTACTGGATAATAACACTGATGAGGTTATTAAGGATGATGTATTTGAAATCTATAAAAGACCTCATTTGATGGAGTTTATTGTATTTAGAGTATTTGCCTTGGCAGCAATTGTAGTTATTGTGGGCATAGTCATTTACCAGATAATGCAAAATAAGGTAATTAAAAGGCAATATGATGAGATAATTCAGGCAAAGAATGAAGCTGAAAGAGCTAACACTGCAAAGAGCAGATTCCTTGCCAATATTTCTCATGAGATTAGAACCCCAATCAACACAATAATAGGTATGAATGAAATGATTACCAGGGAAAATCCTGAAGGGGTGCCAAAAAACTATTTCCTGGCAATGATGAATTACTCATTTGATATTAGAAGTGCTGCAGATTCACTTTTGAGTCTTATTAATGATCTTCTTGATATGTCAAAAATTGAATCAGGAAAGATGCATCTTGTAGAAGAGGAATATGACCTGCAGGAGATGCTCAGATCTGTTGCAAGCATGATCAGGGTAAAGAGTACCCAAAAGGAATTGACCTTTGACATAGTTGTGGATGAAATATTGCCAAAACGTCTTTACGGAGATGATGGAAAAATTAAGCAGATAGTCATAAATCTGCTTACTAATGCTGTCAAATATACAGATGATGGCGGTTTCATTTTGTCTATATCTATGCTTAAAAGACAGGATGATGTTTGTGAAATAAGATTTGTTGTAAAGGATACCGGTATAGGTGTCAAGGAAGAGGATTTAGGAAAAATATTTACAGCCTACGAGCGACTTGATGAGGTTAAAAACAGTGCAATTCAGGGAACTGGCCTTGGTCTTGATATTTCCAAAAAATTTGCAGAGCTCATGGGTGGTACTCTGACCTGTGAAAGTGTTTATGGTGAAGGCTCTGAATTTACACTTATAGTATCCCAGAAAATTGTAGATACCACTCCAATTGGCATTTTTACAGAGCGAGAAGAAACAGTTGCAAAGGGACCTTATATTCCAAAGTTTATTGCGCCTGACGCAGATGTTCTCGTTGTGGACGATAACCCTATGAACCTAAATGTTATCAAGAGTCTTTTAAAGGCAACCAAGGTGTTTGTGACCACAGCCTCAAGTGGAGCAGAATGTATTGAAAAAATCCAACAGGATAAATTCCACATTGTATTGCTTGACCATATGATGCCAGAAATGGATGGAATAGAAACATTAGAAAAGATACGAGAGATAGACAAAGAGGTTCCGGTGTATGCACTTACAGCAAATGCAATGGCAGGAGAAGAGTTTTATACATCAAAGGGCTTCAATGGATATTTGTCAAAGCCAGTTGATAGTGAAGCCTTAGAGCGAACCATTATGAAGCACTTGCCAGAAGAAATAATGGAGAAGGCCACAGAGGCTGATGCTGAAGAAGATCTTGAGGAAATTCCAATTGATCTTGTTTGGATAAGCGATATTACAGATATTTCTGTACCAGAGGGCATTAATAATTCAGGTGGTATAAAAAACTTTATTTTTGCTCTTAAGCTTTTCTATGACACTATTGATGATAATTCAGAGGTTATTGAAAACGCATATACGAATAAGAATATTAGACTGTATACCATAAAGGTGCATGCCCTAAAGAGCTCAGCTAGAATTATAGGTGCTATTCCATTATCTACTCAGGCCGCTGGGCTTGAAGAAGCAGGAAATCATGAGGACATCAATTATATAGACAGTAACCACCGTAAATTTATGGATGATTATCTTGCCTTTAAGGATAAGCTAAAACGTATAGACGAAGGTCTCGAGGATAATAGTGGCAAAGACCCAATACCTGAAGATGAATTAAAGGATGCTTACGGGGCACTTTCGGAAATGATTCCACAGATGGATTACGATGCAGTTGAGATGATATTAGATCAACTCAAGGAATATAAGCTGCCTGAGAAGGATGCAGAAATTGTTTCAAAGCTTGAAAAGATGCTTAGAAGCTTTGAATGGGATGGTATGGAAGCTTTAATCAACGAATTACATCAATAGAGCAGGTAAAAGGAGACCGCATGATGGAAAGTAAAATGATAGTTATTGGGGAAAAGGAATCTTTCATTGTCAGAGTGCTTATTCAAAAAGCACAGGCCACTGGTTGCAAAACTAAATTTGTCCATTGGACTGTAAATGATATAAATAGTAATTTGGCAAGGGATATGTTGATTACTTTTTATATTGATGAAAATGATGTTCCTCAAGAAGATGTTATTCATTTTCTAATCGATAATATGGAGAACATGGGGCTTCAAATGATTCTTATTGGCGAGCAAAGTGATATAGATGCCATGGAAAAGTTTATCCCAAAACATCTCATTTATCAGGCTTTTGGGAGACCTGTAGATAATGCAGTATACGCAGATTCTGTCAAAGAGTTTTTTGAGAAGGAAGCAAAGGGCGAGTTTAAAAAAAGCATTTTGATTGTAGATGATGATCCTCAGTATCTTACTTTAGTCAGGGAGTGGCTTCGAGATAGCTATAAGGTATCCATGGCAAACTCTGGACTGCAGGCTATCAAATGGCTGGCAAAAAATAAGGTAGATTTAATTCTTTTAGACCATGAGATGCCTGTTACCAGTGGGCCGCAGGTCCTTGAAATGCTTCGAAGCGAACCAGAAACAAGAAAGATTCCTGTAATGTTCCTTACAGGAAAAGGTGACAAAGAAAGTGTTATGGCCGTTGTGGCTTTAAAACCTGAGGGTTATTTTCTAAAGACAATAGACAAAAAAGAGTTACTTGAAAAGCTTCAGGCCTTTTTCATAATGCAAAAGTAGTAAAAAAATAGTTTTAATCATTCAGGAGAAGGTTTAAATGTATAGTTTCCTAAGAACCTATCAATTGGATATTATGATGATACTTTGCGGCGTAAGCATGACAATGGCGCTGCTTCTTTTCATCACCAAATTTCTTCCTAGAAGAAGAAAGTGGAGTTTAATTAGTATGGAATTGGTGGCTACCTGTTTGTTGTTTTTTGACAGGTTGGCATATATATATTCAGGTAATGTTACTACTACGGGTTTTTTCATGGTTAGAGTCTCAAATTTTATGGTTTTTTTTACGACTCCAGCCGTTGTGCTTACCTTTGGCTTTTGCTTAATTGATACATTAAATAAAAATCATGAAATCGAAGTAGTACCAAAACGCCTTTTACTTGTTGCAACTGCATCGTTGATTGGAATGATGCTTGCTATTATATCTCAATTTACAGGCCTGTATTACTATTTTGATGAAAACAATATTTATCACAGGGGACCAGGATTTTTAATCTGTTATTTTATTCCTATTGTAGGCTCTCTTATTCAATACACGGTAATAGTTCAATATAGAAAAAGATTCAGCAAGTTTCTTTACATTGCATTCTCCCTTTACATTATTTTGCCAATATTGGCTGCAATTATTCAGATATTTGCATATGGTATTTCCATAGTAAATATGGCTATGGTATTTGTTTCCATTTCACTTTATATATTCACTTATCTTGATATAAATGATGAGGTTATCAGAGCTCATAATATAGAACTTGAAATTATTGAAGAGGAGAAAAAGAGTACAAAGCGACTCTTTGATCAGACCGCAAATGCTTTTGTTAAGGCTGTTGAGAAAAAGGATGAATATTCAAAAGGAAATTCTGCAAAAAAAGCAGAGATAGCTCGAGCGATTGCACGTGAGACTGGAAAAAACGAAGATGAATGCGAAGAGGTTTATTATGCAGCGCTGTTGCAAGATGTAGGTAGAATTGGTTTGCCTGATAGTGTTATAGGAAAGACAGGGGCATTGAATTCATTTGAAGAAGAGCTTCTTAGACAGGAACCGGTTTTAAGTGGTGAGATTTTATCAATTATTACTGAGTATCCATATCTTAGCATAGGAGCAAGGTACAGCTGTGAAAGCTACGATGGAACGGGATATCCCGAGGGATTACAAGGAGAAAATATTCCTGATATCGCAAGGATAATAGCTGTGGCCGATGCCTATGTAGATATGTCTACAAATAAGATAAATCGAAATCCGATTCCTGAACCTATGATTAGAGAGGATTTTGTTAAAAATGCTGGAATTAAGTTTGATCCTGTCTATGCCAATATCATGGTAAAGCTTATTGATAGTAATGATTTCAAGATAGTGCCAGAGGCAGAGGATGAGCTGGTTACTGAACTTGAATGTAAGAACTACAGAGATAATTTTACAAAGGGAATAGAGGTTACTGATTTTGTAAAAAATATTACATTCTTCTCGATTAAAGGGAAAGAAGACAACCAATTCAGCCAGCCTTCTATTGTTTTGTTTGATTCCTTTGACAGACATGTTCATTTGGATGAAATGTCCATTTCTGCTTATAGATATACAGAATATGGAGAACTCTGGTTTGATGGCCATAGTATTTCAACTAATGTAAGAAATATGCAGGTGGAGATTTCAGATTTGGAATCCAATCAGAGTTTAAGTAATATATTTAAAATTGCGGAAAAGCTTGAATCCAGATATAGGATTTCAGCATGCCGTTATGAAGACCATGTTAAAATTATTTTGGAAAACAATGGAAAAATAATAGAAGCTATAATTGCCCTTCCTGATAAAACAAAATCTGTATATATTAGTCTTACTGGTGAAAATTGTTTTATTTCAAGTATCAATGTTGAAGAAACTGAAATACAGATTAAAGAAAATGACATAGAAAGAATTGAAGAGGAAATTGATTTTAAAGATAGATTGGAATCAGATGTTCCTAATGTGCAGATTGATAGAACCAGGTCTGATGCTACAGATGGTATTGAAATCAATGATGATTTGAGCGTTTATTTTCACTCTATGACATTACCTTCAGGCAGCTTTATCTGGCATTGCCCATATATCGTACTTTTTTATTCAAAGGATAAAAAGGTTTTTGGGGAAGGCTACAAGGAGTATGCAATGATTAAAATTAATGGCGAGGATGATGGCTCTAAGGAAGATGCAGACAATATGTTCTTTATGGAAAAAGAAAAGGACTTTAAGGATTGGGATTTCTTTAAGCATGCCTGCAAGCAAGGCATAGAGTGCAGAGTTGATTTCAAGCGAAAGGGAAATAGAATTATAATGAATACAGAAAATCTTGGTATAAAGATTTCAAATACTACAATCCTTCATGAGGGTAATGATGATGTCTATGTTGCAATTACCGGAGACCAGGTAGCATTGACTGATATTAGAGTAAAAAGCTAACATATAAAAAAACAAAAATTGTATTCAATTAAATCAAATAAATATGTTGATTTCATCCTCTTCATTTAATAATATAGTCTAAGATTTTTAAGAGAAGGATATATTGTTATGAAGGGGTTTACAATTTCAAAAAGCAAAACTATCGATTTTACAGTAGGAAAGCCATCCAGCCTGATTATGCAGTTTTTCTGGCCGCTATTAATGACTAGCATGTGCCAGCAGCTGTACAACTTTGTGGATTCTATGATTGTGGGACGAGGCATCAGTGATAATGCCCTGGCTGCAGTTGGAAATATGGGGTCACTGTTCTTTTTGATAGTTGGATTTTCATTTGGCTTGGCAAATGGATTTGCCATTCTCATTGCACAAAGCTTTGGCGCAAAAGATTTTGAAGAACTGCGTCACAGAATAGCAGGAACTATAGAGCTTGGTATAGTACTTGCCATAGGACTTACTATTTTTAGTGTGCTGTTTTTACCAAATGCATTATCGTATTTACGAACTGATCCTATCATTATGGCTGATTGCCTTAAGTACGGTTATATTCTTTTTGGTGGATTGTTTGTAGGAATTGCCTACAATATTTCAGCAGCGATTTTACGTTCCTTAGGAGATAGCCAGACTCCACTTATTTCTATTATAGTATCCTCAGTTACAAATCTTATCCTGGATAGCTTATTTATTTTCGGTTTAAAATCAGGAGTTGATGGAGCTGCAATCGCAACTATTATTGCACAAATTGTTTCAGTTATTATTTGTCTTAAAAAGCTTTTTTCTATTGAGATTATCAGACTATCAAGGGCTGATTTTAAGGATAATACGAGAGTATTTGGACTGCTTATTTCTAACGGACTTCCTATGGCACTTATGAATTCAATCACTGCCATTGGACTTATGGTGGTTCAATATTTTGTAAATGGATATGGTGTTATTTATACAGCAGCCTATGCGGCCGGTAGCAAATACCTTAATCTGTTTATGAATCCTGCGGCTACCGCAGCAAACGCAATTAGTGCATTTACCAGCCAGAATTATGGTGCTAAATTATATGGACGTATTGTAGAGGGTATTAAGTATGGCCTTAAGATGGTAACATTTTTCTATATAGTGCTAGGCGGCATCATGGTGGTGTTCCCTGCAAATCTTGCAAGAGTATTACTTTCCGGTGAGGAACAAATAAGACTGGTTTGCATTTTCCTTCCTACCTGTGGAGTGATGCTGATTTTCCTTAATGTATTATTCATAGTCAGAGCAGCAGTTCAGGGAATGGGCAAACCAATCCTTCCAATGATTTCTGGTATTGTTGAGATGGTACTTAGAACATTTGTAATATCATTTTTCCTTGGTAGAATCGGTTATAGAGCTACCGCATTTGCGGAAATTTCTGCATGGATAGGTGCACTTATTATTAACGCATATGCGTTAGGATTATACCTAATACCACTTGTAAAAGGAGATAAATTGGAGGCTGTACGAGAGTAGTCTCTAATTTTAAGCGGGCACTCTGAGAGGGAGGTAAGCTTATGTATTTAAATACAAAAAGACATTATCTTTCAAAAGCAATATGCATTTCTTCCCTGGTTAGTTTGGTTGCACAGATATTAAATGCGATTGCAAGAATTATATTTTCCTCTCATTTGCCTGAGCCGGATATGTTAAACAGCGCCGTTTTCACATTTAGTGTTGTCACTCAGGTTGTCGTTATTGCCTTTATTTTTATTATTTTTCTTTCTTACATTAAGAAAATGCGTCATCTGACAAATATAATAAATGCAGATGACGCTGATGAATTTGCAGTTCTTCAAAAGCAATATATTCCAGATTCAATATCTACCCTCAGAGGGGAATCTATCTATCAGCTCCTTGAAATCTGGGCTGTTATTTTGCTTTTCGTACAAACCATATCCCTTGTATCTAATTACAAATATAGGAATTTTGTCAGTGAATTATATGATATTATACCTATGGATAATTATGAAAATGCAGTTACTTTTTCTGCAATCTATAATTCTACCCACGGATTTAAATATATAGGAATGTTTTCGGCCATTGTTATCGGCATTTTTGTGACAGCAGTTTTTCTGAAGGATAGATTTTTAAAGGTGCTCACTACCTGTATTACAGGATTTTTCGTGTTGGCCTTTACTATTTTTCAGATGGTGACTTTTTATACCCAGCTAAAGATTATAAGCATTGTCTGGACATCTGTTATATATCATGGTCTTGAGACCATTGGTCTTATTGTATTTTCTATATATTTAGCAAAACACTATAAAGGATTGTAAATTAATGCTAAAGGATAAAGACATCAGGGAAGGCCTGTTTGATTATTTAGAAATTGAATATGGCAAAATACGTATATACGAAGAAAAGATGATTGGAAAATCAAGAGCTGATGCATACATGGTGATAGATAATGCTCTTGTAGGGATAGAGATAAAGTCAGACGCAGATACCTATACCAGACTAGAGGGGCAAATAAAGGATTACGATAAATATTTTGAATATAATATGGTGGTGGTAGGCAGTAGTCACGCCATGCACATCGAGGAGCATGTACCAGAGCATTGGGGGATTATCACAGTAGATGAAGTAGAGGGACAACCTGATTTTTATTTTTTAAGGAGACCTGTTTTAAATGAAAAAGCAGATGTAAGCAAAAAGCTTGAATTGCTTTGGCGTCCGGAGCTTTCTATTATCGTTGAAAAATATCAGCTTCCAGCTTACAAAAGCTTAAGCAAGCCAGCACTTAGAAAAAAGCTTATGGAAAAATTAGAGGTTTCTCAGCTAAATGAATCTATAAGTGAGATATTATTTGAACGTGATTACGAAAAAATGCTTTCAGAGATTAATGAATATAGAAAGGCTAAAAATCCTAGAAGACGTGGTCCTAAAAAAGCTACTAGTGTAAAAAGAGTCAGAAGATTGTCAAAGTAATTAATTATGCATAGTTTATTCAATTTTGAAATGCTGTATTTTGAAATTTAAACATTTACGGAGTTTTGCAATGCAAAACTCCATTTTTATATTGAAATATAATTTTTTTATGCTATTATATGTATAAAAATACATTAAGAGGAATAAATATACATGAAAAAGAAATTATCGCTATTACTCTTAGGTTTAACAGCAGCTCTGATGATAGGCTGTGGTGCTAAGGCTGAGAGCACAGGAAAACAGATTAATTCTGCAGACGATTTAGAAGGAGCAAAGATTGGTGTCCAGCTTGGAACCATCGGCGATATCTATGTCTCTGACATGGAAGGAGATGAGGCTGGCACTACTGTAGAGCGTTACAACAAAATCACAGATGCTGTCCAGGCCCTTCGCCAAGGCAAGATAGACTGTGTCATCGTTGATGAGCAGCCAGCCATCGCCACCACAAAGGACGAGAAGAATCTTGAAATCTTAGAGGATCCATTTGAGCTTGAGGAATACGCTATCTGCATAGCAAAGGATAATAACGAACTTCTTGAAAAGGTAAATGGTGCCCTTGCAGAGCTTAAGGAAGAAGGTGTTATCGACCAGATTAATGCAAACTATATCGGCGATGATACAAAAGGAACCTGCCCATATGTTTCTCCAGAGGGAATAGAATATACAGGTACACTTGTAGTTGCTACAAATGCAGCATTTCCACCATATGAATATTATGAGGATAGCAAGCCTGTAGGTATTGATATGGAGCTTATAAAAGCTGTTGGTGACAAGATTGGTCTTCAGGTTAAAATCGAAGATATTGAGTTTGACAGTATTATCAACGCTGTAGATTCACACAAGGCTGATGTGGGTATTGCTGGTATGACTATGACAGAAGAACGTCTTAAGTCAATCAATTTCTCTGATCCATACACCACATCAAAGCAGGTCATCATTGTAAATAATGGTGCAGGTGCAGGCAACAGCCTTGGATTTGTCGATAATTTCAAACGAAACTTTGTTGATGATAATAGATGGAATTACCTATTTAAGGGTCTTATTAATACACTTATAATCGCACTTTGTGCCGTAGTTGCAGGTGTAATTATAGGTTTCTTGGTTGCTATAGTACGTGTTACCTATGACAAGACAGGTTCAATGGTATTTTTAAATGCCATTTGTAAGCTTTATCTTACAATCATTCGTGGTACACCAATGATGATTCAGCTTTTGATTATCTATTATGTGGTATTCAAGGCTGTAAATGTTCCAAAGATTCTTGTAGCCATTATCGCATTTGCGATAAATTCAGGAGCATATGTTGCTGAAATTATGCGTGGTGGTATTATGTCAATCGACGGTGGTCAGATGGAGGCTGGACGAAGCCTTGGTCTTGATTACAAGCAGACAATGACTTCAATCATCCTTCCACAGGCTGTTAAAAATGTACTTCCAGCACTTGGAAATGAGTTTATTTCACTTATTAAGGAAACCTCAATCTGCGGTTACATTGGTCTTATGGATTTAACTCGTGGTGGTGATATTATCAGAAGTATTACCTACGAGGCATTCCTTCCACTTATTGCAGTAGCTATTATATATCTTATTATTGTTCAGGTTCTTAACCTTGGTGTCGGCAAACTTGAAAAGTCATTACGTAAGAGTGAACGATAATTAAAGGAGATTTTAAAATGAGTAACGAAGTATTAATCAAGGTTGAGAACCTCTCAAAATCATATGGAACAAATGAGGTTCTTTCAAATGTAAATATGCAGATTGAAAAGGGAGAGGTTATTGCTATCATTGGCCCTTCAGGCTGTGGTAAGTCTACATTTATCCGAACCCTCAATCAGCTTGAAAATGTATCTGGCGGTTCTATTTATCTGGACGGTGAGGAAATCACAAAAAAGGGAGTTAATATAAATGATGTTCGCCGTCGCGTAGGAATGGTTTTCCAGCACTTTAATCTTTTCCCACATCTTACAATCCAAAAGAACCTGACACTAGCCCCTGTAAAGCTTGGCCTTATGAGCCAGGCAGAGGCAGATAAAAAAGCAACTGAGCTTCTAGAAAGAGTAGGTCTTGCAGATAAAGCTGATGCATATCCTGATAGCCTTTCAGGTGGACAGAAGCAGCGCA
>JAEEGL012006543.1_pt1 | contig 16348 bp, 11 predicted proteins | sample 9134231 | NCBI WGS metagenome assembly JAEEGL01 (sample SAMN16246548, study PRJNA631951) | gut metagenome | biome: gut microbiome; feature: rumen; material: fiber-attached | host: Bos | place: Iran: Karaj | collected 2018-10
ATCCCTACAAAGAAGTCACAGGTATTCTCAACATACGCAGACAATCAGCCTGCTGTTGATATCAACGTACTTCAGGGTGAGCGTGAATTCGCACGCGACAACAAGCAGCTTGGTACTTTCCGTCTCGACGGTATCGCTCCCGCTCCGAGAGGTATCCCTCAGATCGAAGTAACCTTCGATATCGACCAGAACGGTATCGTTCACGTATCAGCTAAGGACCTCGGCACAGGCAAGGAGCAGAACATCTCCATCACAGCTTCCACAAACATGTCCAAGGAGGACATCGACAAGGCTGTCAAGGAAGCCGAGCAGTATGCTGCTGAGGATAAGAAGCGCCGTGAGGCTGTTGACAACAAGAACGAGGCTGAAAACCTTGTATTCCAGTGCGAGAAGGCCCTCACAGACTTCGGTGACAAGGTATCCGCTGATGAAAAGGCAAATATCGAGGCTAAGTGCACAGCTCTCAAGTCCGCTATCGCAGCTGACAACAACGACGAGATAAAGTCACTCAAGGAAGACCTCCAGAAGGCATTCTATGACCTCTCTGCAAAGATTTACCAGCAGGCTGCTCCCAACGGCGCACAGGGCATTGATCCCTCACAGTTCGCCAATATGGGCGGCGGCGCAGCTGACGCAGGCGCTCAGGGCGGAAACGATGACGGCGTAGTTGACGCAGACTTCACAGAAGTATAATTCAATGAAAAAGCTCAGAACAATATTGCTTATAGCCGCTTTTGCAGCACTGATATGTTTGGCGTTCAAATGGTTCTTCGGACTTGCCAGTGACAATTATTCAGACTACGACGGCGGCAGGGGAAAATACGAGCAATCGGTAGAAGACAGTTTATAATGCTTTAGGGCGGAAAATCTTCCGCCCTAAAGGTGTATTATTTAGTAAGTAGCAAGCAGAGGGCATAGAGCAGTATGCAGGATATCAGTTTTTCAGGAAATACTGTGAAGTTCATTCCCTACTTACTGCTTACTAATTAAGGAGAATAGATATGGCTGAAAAAAGAGACTATTATGAAGTCCTCGGTATACAGAAGGGTGCCTCCGAGGACGAAATAAAAAAAGCCTTCCGTAAAAAGGCAAGAGAAAACCACCCCGACCTTCACCCCGACGATCCGTCTTATGTTGAGAAGTTTCAGGAGATAAACGAGGCTAACGAGGTGCTTTCAGACCCCGAAAAACGTGCCCGCTATGACCAGTTCGGCCACGCAGGCGTTGATCCCGGCTACGGCGGCGGCGCTGACGGTATGGGCGGTTTCGGCGGCTTTGCCGATATGGACGATATCCTCGGAAGTATCTTCGGCGGCTTCGGCTTCGGCGGCGGTTCAAAGCGTTCAAACGCAAACGCTCCGCGCAGAGGCTCGGATATACAGGAAACTGTTTCCATAAGCTTTATGGACGCCTGCAACGGCAAAAAACAGGACCTGAAGATAAACCGCATGTGCGTCTGCGATTCATGTAAGGGTTCGGGCGCAGAAGCAGGAACAACTCCCGATATATGCCCAGACTGTCAGGGCAGAGGTTCTATCAAGGCTACTCAGCGCACTCCCTTCGGCGCTATCTCTTCTACAAAGCCATGTCCTCACTGCGGCGGAAAGGGAAAGATCATCAAGAGCCCATGCAGCAAGTGCCGCGGCGTTGGACGTATAAGAGTTCAGAAAACTGTTTCAATAGACATACCCGCAGGTATCGATGACGGACAGACACTCCGCATAGGCGGTCAGGGAGACTGCGGCGTTAACGGCGGTCCCAGCGGCGATCTCCTTGTCGGTATCAACGTTAAGTCCCACCCTATTTTCAGACGTGAGGGCTACGACATACACTGCGATATACCCGTTACTTATATGGAGGCTGTTCTCGGTGCTGAGATAACCGTTCCCACTATCGACGGCGATGTAAAATACACTATCAGCGAGGGTACTCAGACAGGTACCATCTTCCGCCTCAAGGGCAAGGGCGTTACACGCATACACCGCACAGAACGCGGCAATCAGTACGTCAAGATCTACGTTGAGGTGCCCAAGAATCTCACCAAGAAGCAGAAAGACCTGCTCAAGCAGTTCGAGGCTTCACTGACAGAAAAGAACTATGCAAAGCGTCAGAGTTTCTTCGAGAAACTCCGCTCAAAACTTGATTTCTGATGATATACATGCAGACCTGCTTGTAAAGCGGGTCTGCAGCTTTATAATGATACAGGAGAAAACGATCATGTTTGAAGAGGATTACATCATGCGGCAGATAAAGGAAATGACTGCCGTTATCGCAAGGGTACTGTTCGGTGCAAGGTCCGAGTCCATGTCGCTAATGCTCCAGCAGAGGGAAAGGCAGAAAGCCGATTACCTCATCGGCAGAATGAAAAACGGCGAGATCCAGGACGCTATCGACGACATTAACCGCCTTGCGGACAACAATACCAGGGAAAACCTGCTCATAGGCCTTGAATTCTATTCGCAGCTCAGCGATATGAGCGACGATTTCTTCACGGAAAATGGGTACAACTTCGCAAAAGCAAGAAAATCATTTGAAATATTCGCCGAAAAGTTCGGCCTACAGCAAATGACCGACCTCTACTTCGGCGAAAACGACGAAAACTAAAAAAGCAGCGCTCATACACGGTACACATACGGGAGCTTTATGCATAGTCATCGTGGCAAAATCTTTCTGAGGAAAGGTTTTACCTGACAGTTACGCAAAAATCCCCGCAAACATATCATGTATGAGCGCTTATTTCAGTTTACCGCTGCTTTTTTTACATTTGTGGTGATGGCTGCACCGTTGTACTTTACCTTACGTACAAGAATGGTGAGCAGTATCAGCGTTGCCGCAAAGACAAGCTGTATCAGGTAGCACTGCACTATCTTTCCGTGATTGAATGGTGTGATATCTGCTATCATATTATTTGCGCTGATATACCAGTACACAGGAAGGAACCTTGCTGCGGAAAGAACGCTGTCGCTGAGCACCTCCATGGGGATAAATACTCCGCACAGGAAGCTCATGCCAAGACTGAGTGCCTGCGTAATAAGATTGAGAACGTTTTCCTTTGGCTCGAAGCTCGCTATGAATACTGCCATCGCTGTTACCACGACAGACATTATAAAGCTGTTCAGAACCGCATACCATGCTCTGCCAGTATACATCTCCTCGTTGAGTATAGCTCCCACTATCATAAGGAACAGCCATACCGCAAGCACGAACAGTCCGCTGCCGAAAAAGAGCTGGAAAGTATAGCTTGAGCTCTTGATACATGAGCAGTTAGTACGGAAGCGTATATCCTTTCTGCTCATGGTGGTGAGCACCTGGCATACCACTATGAATACTGCTGATATGAGTATGTATGGCATGTACTGGAAATAGCCTGCGAAGTCCACGCTGTAGTGTGAATCGCCGCCCTTGTCAACTCTCAGCATATCCACCTCGGCGCTTTGACTGAGAGCCTGCCCGGTGCAGGCTACAGCCTCGCTCATAGACTTGCCCATTGTGAGGTATGCCTTTACGGAGCTTGTATACTCGTCAAGGAGCTGTCCCATATACACTACAGAGTATTTCTCGTCAATGTGGTAGCTGCCGAAGAGGTCGGCTGTATCCCCTGCCGAAAGCCTCTCCGCATAGCCCTTGTTTATAACGAGGGCATAGTCCACACGCATGTAGTAGAGACTGTCGATTATGACGTCCCTGTCATTATTTATTTCAACTATATCATTATTTTTCCCTATGAATTCAGTGAGAGCGCGGCTCTCCGGCGTATCGTCCTCGTCGAATACGCATATTTTCAGCTTGGTTATCTCGAAGCGGTTGTCCTTTGTGGAGGCATTAGTAACCAGTACCGATATTACGATAAAAACTATAATATATATCATAGACGAAGGCAGACGCTTCCTTGTGACCTTAAGCATTGCTTTAAAGACTTGCATACTTTTTCCTCCTTGAAGAAATAAAGCCGAGAACCATGAATATCGCAGTTATGACCACCATAGTTATCATCTTCCTTGTATAGCGCTCATAATCCTCGTAGATATTGAGGCAGTAGAAGCTGTCGGAGATGACCGCAACGGGATTTATTTCATTGAACCACGGCATTTTCTCTGCAACGACAGCTTTCATATTACCCATCATAAGACCGCTGAAAAAGCAGAGCAGCATAGTTGTCGTCATAAGCACGGCTGTCTTTGCCTTTTCGCTGACGCGTGCAAGTGAGCCGACCAGAAAGCCGAATGAAACTCCAAGTATGCCGCCGAGTATCGCCGTAGGATATACCAGCCACAGCCTGTCGCCAAAGTCTATCTTGAGCACGAATGCAATAAATGTCACGCATATCAGCATGCACACGGTCTGCAGAACGCAGCTGCCCGTAAAGCTTGCAAGTATGCTTATGGACTTGTGTACCGGCGAGCAGCTGTTTCTTGCGCCCAGCGGCGAAAGGTCAGCCTGTCTGCGCACCGTGATAGCCATGCCAGTCATGCAGCCGAACATCGCCACCATAGCGATAAGGTTGTAGAAGTACTGCACATAAACGTCGGGATTTCCCTGGGTTACGGGTATATCCCTGCACGATGAAACAGTTTCCGAGGAAAGGACGGATATGACCTCCTGTGCCTTTTCGGGAGCTGTGTTTATTGCGTCGATAGCTATCTTTTCGCGGATGGTATACTGCTCCACAAATGATTTCAGCATAGTCTCGCGGAGTCCCTTTTCCTTTACGGTAAGGCGGAGCTTGCTGCCCGAAAAGATTATTCCCTCGATATCGCCGTCATCAAGGAGTTTTTCAGCCTTTTCCCTGTCCACGAATCTTGCCTTTATAAATGGCTCGTCGGCGATCTGCATGCTCTCCACCACCTGCCTGAAGGCGGCGTTTTCACTCTCCTCCACTACCGCAACGGGTATGGTGCTGAACTTCAGCGTCTTTTCATATATGCTGCCGAAGCCTATCTTGAACACCGTGCCCAGTAGTATGGGGAAAAGTATGAGCCATATGATAAGATCCTTGCTGCGTATACCGCTTTTCAGCTCATATTTAAGGATATGCATGAACATGGTCATTCCTCCTTGTCTCTGAGTGCAGTACCCGTAATTTCAAGGAATACATCGTTCAGCGTAGGCAGCTCGGTATATACTCTTCCGAAGCCCAGCTCGTTATTCTGCAGCACTTCAAGCACTCTTGTGAGATTGTGCTTGCCGCCAGAACAGTACACTGCAAGCTTTCCGTCGCTGTAATCCGTATCGTAAACATGGGTCAGCCCTGCTATCTCCTTAAGCACACTGTCGGGTATCTCCAGTATCTCAATGGTTATGGTCTCAGTATTCTTTATCATGCGTTTGAGCTCGTCCTTGGTGCCCTCAGCCACCTTTCTGCCCTTGTCCATGATAGCTATGCGGGTGCATATCTGCTCTACCTCCTCCATGTAATGTGAGGTGTAGATAACGGTAGCGCCCATTCTGTTCAGCTCCTGTATGCCCCCGAGTATACGGTTGCGGCTCTGAGGGTCAACTGCCACGGTGGGCTCGTCCAGGATTATGAGCTTTGGCTTGTGGGCTATGCCGCAGGCGATATTCAGTCTGCGGAGAAGTCCGCCGGACAGCTTCTTGGGGTAGAACTTCACAAAGTCCTCAAGTCCCACGAATTTTATCGCCTCGTCAACGCACTGTCTGCGCTTCGCCTTGTCTTTTATATAGAGACCGCAGAAGTAATCGATGTTCTCATAGACTGTAAGCTCATCCATTACCGCAACATTCTGCATGATTATGCCTATCTCTTTCTTGATATCATAGCTCACGGGGGTCATTTCCTTGCCGAAGAGCTCGATTTTTCCCTTGTCGAAGGAAAGCAGCGAAAGCAGGCAGTTTATGGTGGTAGTCTTGCCCGAGCCGTTGGGACCGAGGAGTCCGAATATCTCACCTTCCTGTATCTCAAGGCTGAAATGGTCCAGCGCTATGAGATCACCGTAGCGCTTTACGAGGTCCTGTATCTTAACAATTGTATTTGCCATATTTGTATCCTCCTTTGTTTTTTCCACTGTAATCATTATACCGCATCGGGAAATGATTTTGTAGTGTCCCGTGTCAGTTCCTTATATGACAAATGTCATATTTCACACTGCCAAATGTCACATTACATGCTATCACAGCACTGTTCAGACCCCGGAAGCCCGCAAGGACATTAATATAAAAGGAAAAACAGCGAAGAGGGATACTCTTCGCTGCTTTTTGAAGGTGGTTATTTAAAGGAAGATTTCTAATGAATCGTGAACTTCAATATCATGTTCACTTATCGTCTCTGCTCCTCAGTTGTTGTCGGGGAGAGACTTTATAAGGCCAAGGAGATACTTCTGGATAGCCTGTGCGTCGTTTGATGTAACGCCGTCCTTGTTGCCTGTGCAGTCTGCGTTTGCAAGACCCTGTGCAGTGATATGGTGGCTGTCGCTTCCGTTTGCACCGTACTTGTTGGGATTTGCAAGGCTCTGCATGATGAGAACTGCGTCTGAAAGGTCAAGATCTCCGTCACAGTTGACATCGCCGTACTTTGTAACCTGGCTGCCCTGTCCTGAAGGATTAGTTACAACAGGCTTTGTAGTGGTTGTTGTAGTTGTTGCCTTGGGAGCTGTAGTTACAACAGGAGCGCTGCCCTGTGCGTATACGGCCTTGATAGTAACGCCCTCGCTTACGGGTACAGTGATCTCGTCTGATGTGGTATCGGCAACTGTAGCGCCTGTTACCTCCCAGTGATCGAATCTGTAGCCTTCCTTGGCTGTAGCCTTTACGGTTACGGGATAATCTGTGAAGTACTTGCCGCTCCATGAGCTCATGGAATCGTCAAAATTGATTGTATTGAGCCTGAGTGAGCCCTTGCTGCCGTCGTTGCCGACTGTAACTGTTGCAAGGCTGCCTGTGAGGCTCATATAGTTCTTCATCTGGCTTGTTACGTTGCTGTATCTTGTATTGTAGAATGTCTCGAGGAGCTGATAATCCTGATCGAATGTAGACTCATTGTGAATGTTCTTGGATGATGGGAAGCGCTTGTATGTATCGAGTATCTGCTGCTTGAAGCCCTTGTAGTAGTTTATGGCAGCTGTTGTCTTCTTTGTATCGAAGTTGTAGTTAGCCATATCCATAAAGCTGAGCTCAAACTGCTGTCTGAATGTAGCGTTCTTCATGAGTGATGAGAAAGCACCGCTGAGTGAGCCGCCGCCCATTCCGAAGCCGCCCATTCCGAAACCGCCGCCTGTTGCCTGGTTGAAGCTGTTGTAGGTAGGACCTGTCTCGCTTACCTTGTCTGCAAGGTTTGAGCTGTACTCTGTATCAAACAGTACCATTCTCCACTTGCCGTCTGCAAACGGATTTTCAGCGTCTACAGCGTTTGAACGCCATACGCCTGTATTGTTGCTCGGCCAGTCATGGTTACCAATGTATATCTCAGCTGAGAAGTAGTCGATGAAGCTCTGGATATCCAGCTTCTGGCAAACCTGCTGATATGCAGCATCGCTTGTCATATCGCCTCTTGATATCTCGCTGAGGAGGCTGTTCCACTCGCTGAGGTCCTGATCATTGCCCTCCTCGAGGCTGCCGTTCTTTATGAATGAAACGTCGTTCTTCTTTATGCCGTAATGCGACTTGAAGTAATCGGAATTGTACTTCTCCATGAGCTGATAGATTCCCCAGAACTCGCCGTCGATGAAGAGTATGCACTCACTTGTAGCCTGAGTTGCCATGTCTCTGTCTCCGACAAGTGACTGTACTACAGAATCACGGAAGAAGCCTGCCATGTTGTCGTTTCCGCCGTTTCTTATAGTGAAGCCGTCGAATGTGTCGATGACCTTGTTATTCTTTTCCTTTGTGGACTTGCCTTCGAAGAGGTCATATTCCACGCTGCTCTTGCCGTAGTCCTGACGAGCAAAGATATTGAAGCTCTTCTGAGCCCATGCACGTGAAGCAGCACCCTTTGTTCTGATTCCTACATCCTGAGAAACTACGCTCTTGCCGCCGTCGAATATCTCGATATTTGCGGGACGCTCCCAGGCTGCGCCCTTCTGGTTGTAGTTAGCCTGTGACATGAATGCCATATCACCCATATCGAAGCCGCCCATGCCGCCCATGTTCCAGCCGCCCTGCTGAGCTCCGCCGTTTACGTCGCCCTGCTGCTGACCGCCGAAGTTGAAGCCGCCGTTCTGGTCGCCCATATTCCAGCCACCCTGCTGTGCGCCGCCGTTTACGTCACCCTGCTGCTGACCGCCGAAGTTGAAGCCGCCGTTCTGGCCACCCATGTTCCAGCCGCCCTGCTGAGCTCCGCCGTTTACGTCACCCTGCTGCTGACCGCCGAAGTTGAAGCCGCCGTTCTGACCGCCCATGTTCCAGCCACCCTGCTGAGCGCCGCCGTTTACATCGCCGCCTGCCTGCTGACCGCCGAAGTTGAAGCCGCCGTTCTGGCCGCCCATGTTCCAGCCACCCTGCTGAGCACCGCCCTGCTGAACGTCCTCATCTGCATTGACTACAGGACCGCCTGCACCGCCGAGCTGAATGTCGCCCATATTGAAGCCGCCCTGCTGTGCGCCGCCGAAATTGAAGCCGCCCTGCTGGCCGCCCATGTTCCAGCCGCCCTGCTGTGCGCCGCCGTTTACATCGCCGCCCTGCTGCTGACCGCCGAAGTTGAAGCCGCCCATGCCGCCAAAGCCGCCCATGCCTCCGCCGCCTTGCTCATAGACCTTTCCTGTTACGTAGATACCTTTCTCGTAATCAAAGAGGTTTGAAGGATCGGTAACGAGAGAGATGACCTTCATGTTCTTGTATTTGTCAACGTTGGTAGAACCTACGAAATATGTCTTTGTTACGATATTGCTTGCTCTGCCCTGTGCGTCAACTGCGATGGCACGGACTACGCACGCCTTGAGAACGCCCTCATCGGGAGCAAGGATATCGGTATAAGCTGTGATATCAGTTCTTGCACTGTACTTGTTGGGCTGACTTGTCATGTCCTGTACAGTGATAGCGCCTGAATATCTCTCGGAAGCTGTTGTCGGGTCGCTTCCGTCAAGTGTATAGTAAACTGTTGTGCCCTGCGGAACTTCAAGTGTGAGGGAGAAGCTGCTGTTGTAGAATCCGCTCTCTGCGGAGAATCCGGGAGTCCTTACTGCATTTGATCCCTCGGGAGCCTTGTTTGCAGCATCGGGTGTGCCTGAAAGCACATAGAACTCGCCGCTGCCGTCGGGATACTGACCGTAGGTAGTATCCTTGGCCATATCCTCGAATGTGATCTGTGATGCTATATTTCCCGAAGCGTCTGTGAGTGTGAGGGTCTCACCGCTTGTGGAAAGTCCGAAAGGAGCTATAGCAGCATTTGTCTCGCCTGCTGTGCCGTCACAGTAAACAAGCTTTCTGCCGCCTGCCTGAATAGTTGTGCCTGCGGGGAATGTGAAACGGTAAGGAGTTTCTGCCTTATCGCTTATGCCCCAGCCGCTGATGTCAACTGCGCTGTTTGAGCTGTTGTAGAGCTCGATCCAGTCATACATGCCGCCGTCCGGTGCTGCATTGGTAGTGTTCTTGGGACATACTTCATTGATTGTAACTGCGCTTGCAGAAGATACCTGCGAAACAGGGAAAAGACCTGCTGTTCCGAGAAGCATTGCAAGGCTTACGATGCCTGAAGCTGTTCTTCTTGCCGATTTCTTGAACATAACGAATCCCTCCATTGTGATTTTTCATGTTTTTAGTTGATTTAGGGCCCTCTTGGCCTTTACTCATTTTCATCTTGTGTACATGATACAAAAGCAATCTTAAAATAATCTTAAACTTGTCTTAATTTACAAAAGGTCTTTTTTACGGGTGAAAAAGTGGACTTTTTCAAGTTATTGCGAAGTTTCGGCATTTGCTCCCGACTGTGCAAAGATTTAAGAAAGCAAAAAACGCACATTTTTTGTCAAAGACCGCAACATTTGGAGCTGTTCTTTGCCCGATTCTTCCGTTTTTACGCTATATATGTTATATCATCTGCACCGTAAGGTTCAAAATAAAACAAAATTGTCTCTTGACCTGAGCTTATATTTAAGTTATTATATATATTATGATCTACGCAGAATACTGAGAGAAATCCCGCTCTCATACGTCTAAGTAATGAGGCAGGATGATCCTGTAGGAAAGGAGGCGCTCATGGATAACGGTTCGACACTGTACCGCCGTTACCTTGATGGCGATGATGAAGCTATGGTAGAGCTTATCCGGGTATACAAGGACGGACTTATTCTCTACATAAACGGCATAACAGGCAATCTCAGCCTCGCGGAAGAGCTTATGGAAGACACCTTCTTCAAGCTTGCCGCAAAAAAACCGAGATTTTCAGGGAAATGCTCCTTCAAGACATGGCTTTTCACCATAGGACGCAACGCCGCCCTTGACAGCCTGAGGAAAAGGTCGCATATTTCCGACACTCCCCTCGAAGACCGCTACGATATCTCCGATGAGCGCAGCATCGAACAGGATTATCTCAGGGAGGAGCAGAAAATAACGCTCCACAGGGCTATGGAATCTCTCAGCTCTGAGTACAGACAGGTGCTGTATCTCACATTTTTTGAGGAGCTGAGCAATACCGAGGCTGCGGCTGTAATGAAAAAAAGCAACCGTCAGATAGAGAATCTCCTGTACAGAGCCAAGCTTGCGCTCAGATCAAAGCTTGAAAAGGAGGGCTTTGAGTATGAAAGACTATAAAGACGTAGCAAGCAGTGTTTTTCAGCGCAGAGAGGATTATCTCAAGGAAAAATCAAGAAAAAGATCTGTATTCATAAAATGCTCGTCGGCAGCCCTCAGCTGCTGCCTGATGATACTTCTGGGCTTCGGCATATGGCGCTCCGACCTGCTCAGCACCAGGCCTCCTCAGGATACGGGCATAACCGACATAACAGACCCCGACACGACAACTACCGCAGAAACAACGGTCACCACAGCAGCAGGCAGTACCTCTGCCGCCGTGACAACCGTCAGAACAACAGCTTCGGCTACTGCGGAAGCTTCCTCCTCACGGACAAACACTGCTGCAACTGAAAAAAACAGCGGCAGCTCACATACAACCGCTGCCGTGCAGCAGACCTCTGCGACCACAAAGCAGCCCACAGGAGACTCGCCCCTGCCATATGACGAGCAGCCTGTACCTAATGTAACAACTTCCGGACATTTAACGACCTCAGCAACGACTTCGGTAATGACAACTTCCGCAAGGCGAACCACGCCGGCAACCACATCACGGGTGACAGCTCCGATACGCACAACGCCTCTGCCGCCGCCTGTATTTACAACATCTTCGTATGTAACATCGGCAGTTCAGACAACTGCATGGGTGACCACGGCTGTTCAGACGACCTCATGGAGACCTGCCTTTACAACCAGCGGACACGGGTATATGCCGCCTGTTACAACAAGTGCATGGAGTCCTCCCGTGACTACCACGTACAACTCAAGCACTCCGCATACCACCCCCGGACAGACTCTGCCTATCAGCGGATTTTACTTCAACGAGACCTATTACACCCTCACCTATGAAACCGATCCCGATACGGATTACACTGACGAGGGCTGCTTCTATTACGGCATTGACCCTGTCCCGTTCAAGCTCTACCCTTACAAGAACGAGGATATCAGCAAGATCTGCCTTATCTCAACAGGGTACAGAGCTCCGAGATATATTGCCGTGACCTCCGATTACGTACTGCCTTTACCGCAGGGCAAGCCGAAGCCGGAAAAGAGCAGCTTTTACAGGTGATATCACGTACTGTTAAAGTTCAAAGATTTGTTATTACAAATCCTGTAAAAGCCTTGCATTTTGTAATGTACAAAATCCCCGTATTTGCCGCAATATTTGGGCAGTACGGGGATTTTTTCGGTCAAGTTCTTCATTTTGTCCACCTAATATTTATTTTATCGGTTGTTATCAATTCATATATTATTTATAATAAAGATAAAGCAATAGTGGATTGCTTATGAAGCTGCCGCGATCTTGGCGGACAAGCGCAAGGGATATTCAAATTTGGAGTGATATAATTGAATAATGTCAGAAATGACAGGCTATGCACAGCTTGCAAGCGTTTGCTCGACTGTCTGATGCAAGTCTGTATTCATGCAGATCAACTCTTAAGGGCAGAGTGGGAATTATCGGCTCGTCGGAACTGTAACCCCTCCCATAACACAGATCCCGTTACAAGGTCAGTGTTTCCACAAATCCTTTGAGAGTTTTATTTCTGCCGTAACGAGGAATTCGCCTTTATACGGCAGATCTGCTAAGACTCGCGGCAGCTCCCGCATTAAATGCGGGAGGGCAAAGCCCGGATGAAATTATGTTACCCTGAGAAGCTTCACGCACGCTGTCAGAAACGACAGCGTAAAGGCTTCATACCGACGAGGCTCGGCTTTTATGCACAAGGGCAGACGGCCCCTCTCCCGTCTGTCTTTGTCCTCGGCGATAGCAAAATTCAGTTACAGAGACGCTTTAATATATTACTATACAGCCGTAAGGCTGTCCCTTATGCGGCAGACATCTTTTCTTAAGCCGCAGCTTCTTTGCTCACCGCAGCGTAAGCGGCGAGTACACTTTCAGGTCAACAGACCCGCAGGCGGGGAGAATCTGCACAATACTCCCCCGCTCTGCATTCGGGTTTGCTGTTCCGCCATTCCTGATGGGATAGCTCGGGATGTGCGGGAAATACAGTATCACTCAGAGATCGTGCCAAACACTTTACAAAGACTATAGGCGGTCTTTGTGATATATTGCTGTTAATTCCTTTTCTGCTATCCTTCCTTTTTGTAAGAGGGCAAATCAGAACAGTCTTATCTCCTTGGGCGGTGATAGGGCTGTTTGCTCTTTTACAGTGATATTCCGGCGATATCATCAAGCGGTATGCGGAGTCCGCCGCAGAATACGAGCTGCCGCGTGGCTTCCTCGATAAAACGTACATTTCCCGACACAGTCACGTAGCGTCCGCCGCTCTTGTGTCTGTCCGGAACGAAATAGGTCACCTTACAGTAAGGCTCTGCGGCGATACGAGCGCCGAGGAGCCTTATTTTTTTGTTCAGCTCCTCAGTGTCGTCCTCGCAGAGCTCGGCTTTTGTGTCAGTCCTGCGTTCGGATTCGTCAAGAGCGTCCTCGTAGCCCGTAAGCGCCGCAAAGGGCGCGAACTGCGCCGCACGGTTCCGCTGAGACATCCGTGGTCTGCTCTGCGGGACATGGTGGGGCATATTTATGATATCATCGTACTGTTCCGACATTGCAAAGCCTCCATCCTGTGATATGATTGCACTAAGTTTAAATAACAATGGGCACCCAAAGGGTTGCGAAGCAAAGCCGCGCATTACTGCAGGTGCTCAGCAGGGGATAGATTCCCCGCCGTCCTGAGACCCATTCTCACGCCCTGTGTCCTCCTATCTGTCGGTTGCGCGAACGGGCAGTCGCTCCTTCGCAGAGATTTGCTCCGCGCAGCACCGCATTCTTGCCGTAGCGCTCCTTCATTCTCAGCATGGCAAGCTGTAGGTTCTTCTCGCGGAGAAGAGCCGTTTTTTCCGCACTGCGGCGCTGCTCCTCCTCTTCAAAATCAGTGAAGAAGTCAAGCTGCTGCTCCTCCTCGCATAGCGACTCCGCAGGAACTACCCTGTTGGCGCATATAGTTATCCTGCGCACTAAAAGGAGCCCGTCCGTTATACGGTCGAAAAGCTCCATAGCCGCCTCCGTTATAAGCTTGGAAGAGGACACGGGAGCCTTCAGATTTACGGTCCCGTGAGAATGAGCAGGAACAGGTCTGCCATAGTGGTCAATGGTCACCTTTCCAGTGTATTTTTGCAGTATATCATCCCTGCGTAGGTTCTCCACGTCGTAGCCCAGGGTAAGGGTGAGTTGATCCGTAACAAGGCCCTTCCCGACAAGGTCAAGGGAAAGCATATCCGCCATTTCCCATGTTATGAGCCGGGCTGTACGGGGCTCCGTTGCCTCCTGAAGCACCTGTCCCGAGCTAAGGCTGCTGGTCTCGGGTCGGTAGCTCTTGATATCGGCGATAGTGCAGGGCTCCCAGCCCCATGCATGATCGATGAGGAGCTCCGCATTCACACCGAACATCTTGTACAGAGCCTTTTCCCCGAACTCCGAGGTGGACATGCGGGCGATATCGCCCATGGTAAATATCCCGCTGCGCTCCAGTCTGCCCGCATAGCCGCGCCCCACGCGCCAGAAATCGGTGAGGGGGCGGTGCTCCCACATAAGGCAGCGGTAGGACATCTCATCAAGCTCGGCGATACGCACCCCGTCCTTGTCGGCAGGCATTTTCTTTGCAACTATATCCATTGCTATCTTGCTGAGGTAAAGATTCGTGCCTATGCCTGCTGTAGCGGTTATATGAGTATGCTTCAGAACGTCCTTTATCATGGTCATGGCGAGCTCATGTGCACTCATGCCGTAGGTGTCAAGATAGGCAGTGGCGTCGATGAACACCTCGTCTATGGAGTAAACATGTATGTCCTCGGGAGCTATATATTTCAGATATATCTGATATATCCTCGTGCTGTACTCGATATACAGCGCCATTCTCGGGACCGCCACGATGTATGATAGCTTCATTGACGGGTCTGCGGCAAGCTCGCTTGCTATGCAGGACTCACCCCTGAACTGTCTGTGCGGAGCCCTGTATCTGCGCTCTGCGTTCACGTCGGCGACCTGAGCTATCACCTCAAAAAGACGGGGACGTCCCGATACTCTGCAGGCTTTCAGTGAAGGAGATACTGCAAGGCATATGGTCTTTTCAGTGCGGCTCCCGTCTGCGACCACAAGATTCGTATCGAGCGGGTCGAGCCCTCTTTCTGCACATTCCACAGAAGCATAAAACGACTTTAAGTCGATAGCAATATATATTTTTCCCATATGCGCCTCCTGAGAAACATTTGTTCTTTTTATATTATATCACTTCCGCAGCAGCAATGTCAAGCGGATATAAAAAGAAAATATGTTTCTTTTTTGCATTTCCTATCAGACAAGTATTATTACCAGTATATCGTGCAAAAATACTGTTCGTTCAACCATGCAACAAAAAATCCTTGCTCCGATTGGCTATTTTCTACAAAAAATGACACTTTGGTCAGCTTAATAAGTTGCATAAGATTAATTGACAGTTTTCCTGATCGGTGATATAATTTTAATATGGGGACTAATGCAGATCAGGCGGGTAAAAAGCCTGTTTTTAGCGCACTGAAATTATAACCACTTTCACATACCGCGCTCACTGCGGGCGCATAATCAATCAGATACTGTTACAAAGTGTATAGTTCCTGACACTAAAATTAGGGAGATGTGTAAACATGAATCAGGATTCTATATCCTTCGATCTTGGCTGTAACTTTGATTACAAGCTCTTCGATTTCGTTGATCAGTATGACAAGAAGCACGCCATCACAAGCTTTTTCGGAAAGCTTAAGTTCGACGGTCTTCCGGGAGGCCGTACAGCTTCGATCATTCCCGACTTTACACTCGATCAGCTCGCTGATTATGTAAAGGAATGCGAGAAGCGCGACATCACGTTCAATTACCTTATCAATCCTCTTTCTATGGATCAGAATGAGATCGATCCTGATATGGGTAAGAAGATCCGTGAATTTATCCACACAATGTACGATATGGGCATCAAGGCTTTCACGCTCAATTCCCCTATCCTCATCAAGTATGTAAAAAGAGAGTTCAAGGACGCTTTCGTAACCCTCGGACTTTACGCTTACCCCACAACTATCCAGCACATTGAGTACTGGCGCAACTGGGGCGTTGACGAGATCACTCTCGATCACGGCTTCAACAGAAAATTCGATATTCTCAGACAGCTTCTCACTCAGTACAAGGACACAGATCTTCACCTCCGTGTCATTGCCAACAACCTCTGCCTGAGAGAATGTCCTTTCCGTCTTGCACACGGCTGCTTCGTCGGTCACTCAGACCCTGAGAGATTCTCTATGGACTACTCACTTGTAAACTGTGCATACAAGAAGGTAACGAACCCTGCTGCTATCCTTACAGCTGAGTTTATCCGTCCCGAGGACGTTCACTACTACAGAGAGCTTGCGGAAGAGACAGGCAACAAGCACTTCTCTATCAAGCTCATCGACAGAACAAGAACTACTGATTTTCTCCACAATGTTGTAAAGGGCTACATGGAAGAGTCCTACGACGGAAATCTTCTCGATATCGTAAACTGGCCGCGTGCAAAGACTATCGCTACACGTCCCGACCAGCAGGATCCCAATAATATCAATGCAGCTCCTGCTGCACAGCCGCAGGGAGCTCCCTCAGGTATGCCTCCCAAGGGCGCAGGCGGTCCTCCTCCGTGGGTAATGGAAG
>JAEEGL013285011.1_pt1 | contig 16348 bp, 19 predicted proteins | sample 9134231 | NCBI WGS metagenome assembly JAEEGL01 (sample SAMN16246548, study PRJNA631951) | gut metagenome | biome: gut microbiome; feature: rumen; material: fiber-attached | host: Bos | place: Iran: Karaj | collected 2018-10
GAGCTTGTAGATGAGCTTTATGACAACACACAGCCACACAGCAGCACTAATTCTATGTTATTCCTGGAAATCAACCAGGCAATAGATGAGGCACAGAGCTACATCAGAAAGTGTAAGTTAAGCAGCGTTTATGGTAAGATGGCACAGCCTGATGATAAATACATCAACGGCACAGACCTTGACCCATTCAATAAGGCACAGGTTGATGACATTATTGCTAAGATGAAGAAAGAGAGGGTATACTAATGGCCAATAACGAATATGGTTTGATTAATTTGATTGGTTGCATTAATTTAGTTATCAACAATGCCATTGAACACGGGGCGGACGCTGGTGGAAGTTATGAACAGAACATTGAAGGACTACACAAAGCCTGTGTTTATTTACTTAATCAGCTTTATGATATACGCAAAAAGGTTAATATCGAGTACTGTGATATTTACAATAACAAGAGTATTTATATGGGTCTGTGTGGACAGAAAACCAAAACATATTATGCAGGCTGGTATTTTATCATTAAGGAGGCTGAATAATGTTAATACTCTACAACGGTTGTTACCAGGACGTATCAAAGGAAGAAATAGCCTACATGAGAAGTAAGGGCATACAGTTTGACATACTTGATAAGCACTTGCGAATAGTAAAGGAGGCCAATAATGCGAGTAAAAATGACAATCACAGCAGAAAATAGGGCCCGTGAAGTCTACATTGATAACTTTGAGGAGTTATCAGAGCAGGATATATTTGAGATAGCCAAGCGTGAATTAGAAAAGATACCAAGGCCACGCAGGTTAAATAGAAAAGAAAGGAGAGCATTAAAGTATGGCAAAGCGTAAATGGTATATGCCAGGTTGGTATATTGTAGCAAATGGCAAGAGAATTAGAGGCCCTATCAGCACAGTGATAGGCTGCGAGATGGTAGCACAGGGTTTGAAACGTGATGACCCAGACATTGAATTAACTATTGAATATGAAAAGGAGAAAGATTATGCATTATGAAATACACACTTTCAGATTAGACAAGCTCACTAATGAGCATGTAACAGTGGACAATATCAGCGTTGCAGATGAGCTTAGGCTTAGGGCGTCAATGCCAATTGATAAAATCAAAGAGCTGCCAGATGGCCACTACCTGGGCATTATCACATACGTAGTACATGCTCATTACAAAGATATCTACAAGCTCGAATTCAAGCCAATCAAAACATACTACGTGTACCGTGTTGGCCTCAATGATGAGGGAGAATTCTTACAGGTGTTTGATAACCTGGAAGCTGCTAAACAGTTTAGAGAATTCTGCTACGCAGAAGATGAGCGCACTCGTGCTAATGGTGAATACACACCATATTACAGATACATGATAACAGACCACGAGTAAAGAACAAATGTTCCGACTACACAATACTTGCAAGCTATGTTACAATAAAGGTAGCCCCGATACAGGCACATCGGGGTTATCTTTATCTAATAAGGAGCGGGAAGCATGGCAAATAGAAACTTTTATTTAAAATATAATCTGACACCTTTTGATAAGGCGATAAATAAGGCCATTAACTCAGGCTTGAAAACAACTGCAAAAGATAGCCGCAAAGCATTTAAGGCTATAAGGAAAGCAGCTAAACAGGTTAATAAGAATATCAAAAAGGCTAACAAAGCCATTGATAAAAAGATTAGATTATCAAGAAAACAAAAGAAAGTAGCTGCAAAGGGTGGTTATAAGAAATATAAAACCACATTAACGGCGGACACATACCAGGAAGGTATAAGCAAAGCCTTTAAAAAGATACAGGGTAAACCACAAGGCCACCAAGCCAAGGATAGTTTAGGAAAGATACAGGAAACCTTAAATTATATTCAGAGCAACAAGCGCACAAATGCCAGTATCACAATATCAGCCGACCTTGCGTCTGCTATGAGGTGGTCAATAGGTGATACTAATCATGACTTTGCACCAGGTGAAAGCAACGCTTATTATGAGATATCACCAGATTGGGACGGAAGAGAGAGCACCCTTATAAATTATGTAACATGGAAAACCCTCCCGAATGACCCTAAGGCTGTTAAATACTTAGATAAGGTAAGTGGTAGTAAATGGGGTTCAGAAAAGCAACACCAGGAACACTTAAAAGAGGCTTATCACACTGGATACAATAACCTGATGGACCAGCTTAATCTTAAAATCAGTGATAATATGTTAGAGCAATTAGAGGGTTTGATGTATAGTAGTGCAATGTGGCACGTTGTAGGTGCAGGTGACAGGGGCTATGATTCAGACCAGGGTAAAGATGATTGGTCTGATATCTTTGTTCACCTTGATAAGATGGTTACTAAGACTAAGGGCAAATTACAACAGACTGATTTAGATAAGATAGTTAAGTTAATCACTGACGTTGAAAATAACCCAAGCTATCACCCACATGCAGAGGACGAATTACAGGACCTCATAGATGATATTATTGATACATACGAATAATAGGACAAATAGGAGAATAGGGATATGTTACAATTAAGACAAGACTTGAATATTACAAAGCCAGATGATGTTTCAGCTATTGATGATATTGTTTTTTCATTCCAAGAGGGCAAATATGCTAACACTGTTTATTGTGAAAACATTATATCATTCGATACAGAAAGCTCAAATGGCTTTTTAATTGCTGGTACACAAATGGTTGTGGGCCTTGACCAGGATATGTACGACAGGGGCATTGTTAAAATGCACAACACAGCCAGGGAAGAGCTGGACCCAGACGACCCCGATGTTAAATATGTTAAAATGATTGACGCTGCAACACCTGTTGGCCTTATGTATATGTGGCAGGTGGCCATAGAAGATGGCAAGGGCGGTATTAAAGCGTTTATGGGCCGTACCTTTGATGACCTGCTTGCTTTTCAGATTAAGTTAAATAGGGAAATCAAAAGACAATACTTATTTGGCTTTGATAGTATTGATAGAGAGTATGAGTATGCTCAGGCAGAAAACAGCAAGATTAAGCCACACTCATACTGGTTTGTACATAACCTGGGACATGATTTTCAATTCTTACTTAATCTCTATGAAGAAAAATTTTCACACTCACGCCGCAAAGGTGGGAACGTGTTTGCCAGGAAAGCACGCAAGCCCATGAAAGCAAATATGTGGTTAGAGGGTGTTTCGATACAGTATACAGATACTCTTGTTTTTTCTCAGAAGTCATTAAGAAACTGGGCACATGATTGCCCTAATTGTCCACTTGAAAAGCTGGACGATTTTGACTACCTCACTATTAAAACACCATACGACGAGTTGACCGATGAAGAAATACATTATGGCCTTAACGATGTGCTTATTATTGTTTACTGCATGGCAGCTGAACGTGACACATATAAGGGCGTAGAAAATCTGCCCTTAACACAGACGGGAAAAGTTAGACGTGTTTTACATAAAACAGTCTGCAAACCACGTCCAGATTGGGCCGTTAATTGCGCCATGATGACTAAGGGCTATACTCTCGAAGAATATCAAAAACGCATAGCTTTGTACCAGGGTGGATACACACATGCGTGTTCTTTACACATTGGTGATGTATTAGACCACTGTGTTTGTTTCGATTTTGCCTCTTCTTATCCATCAGCACTTACTACATCAAAATACGCTTGCTTTGGCTACGAACCATGTGGTATTGATGAATTTAAAGAGCTTGAAAAGCAGGACGTAGAAAACCCAGAGTACAGATGGTTTATGAAAGTAAGGTTTAAAAATATCCATTCTGTTTTAACACACAATTACTGGTCATCAGCTAAATGCCAGGAGTTAGATGATGTTGGCTTAGACAATGGCCGTGTATATTCAGCTAGAACAATGACGGTGTATATGTTAGACCTTGATTGGTACACTTTCAAGCAGGCTTATCATTGGCAGGATATGGAAATATTAGAGATACAGAAGGGAGCTGCTGGATATTTACCAAAGGAAATGATAGAAACTGTGCTTGATTATTACAGTAAGAAAACGTCATTAAAGGGCACAGGTAGAGATAGTGAATATACAGAAAGTAAGGAATTTATTAACAGTGTATATGGTTGTTTCTGTTATAAGCAGGTAGCCCCTCAGGTTGAATTCGACCCTATGGGCTGGGAAACAATAAAGGTAGAAGATGAAGACATGTTTAATATGCTTATTAAGCAGGTATCAGAAGATAACAGCTTTGGCTTTTTCGATTTAGGCATGACATGTAGTGCAATAGCAAGAAAGCGTATTTGGGACTTTATCTTACACTTTGATGATAAGGTTTGGTATATTGATACTGATAGTATTAAAGGAGATTTTAACGATGACGACATCGATTGGATTAATAATTACAATAAATGGATTGAGGACGTTGAAAATAGGGTTGCTCGTGAAGTTGGTTTTGACCCTGAGCTGTACTGCCCAGTTACTGCAAAGGGCAAAAAGAAAAGACTTGGAATAATGGAGCGTGAGGAAGATTGCAGCTTTAAAACACTTGGTGCTAAAAGATATGTTGCTAAACATGGTGATAGCATGGACTGCACAATAGCAGGACTGCCAAAAGACGCAGGCAAGGCTAAGATTAAAACATTTGACGATTTTAGTAATGACACATTATGGGCTACAAAAGAAAGTAAAAAGCTGTGCTGTTATTACAATGATAATCAGCCTAGCAACATACATTGGACGGGTAGAAATGGTAAAGTATATATTAGTGATGATATGTATGGTATATGCTTAAAGCCCGTAACCTTTGATTTATCTCTTAGTGGTGAATTCGTAAGGTTCCTCAATCTTTTAGCCTCAGGTGTAATAGATAGGAACGACCCTTACTTTGATGAAACCCCAAAGATTTTAAGAATTAAAAGAAAAAGAAGATAATAAAACACCCTCGGTAGCTATACTAACCGAGGGCATTTTATTACAAATATTGAATAGGAGAATATGTCTATAAGTATAATATCATGAATTGCCGAAAACGTCAAGCAGCATACGCTGTATTGTTCCGTTAGCACATCTTACTATACCCTGGTAAAACCAGTCACGCAGTCTGCATATTGTCTTGTTTGTTTTAAGTAATGGGATGTTAAGGTCACCATCAAGTGTTAATGAATATACATAAGGCGATGACTTATCCCAGTTTGTAGAAATGAAATACAGACCTACACTTGGGTAACAGTAAACACCATAGTATGTTGAATTGTAAACAATAGCACATATGTAAATAGGAGCGCCCCAATTATCAGGGCGGGCCACGAGCGAGTTATCATCAGCCAGCCACATATTAGAGGTGTAGTCATCACCATATGCGCCGAATGCTTTATTGATTGCACTCTCTGTGTGCTTTTCGGCCAAACCCTCAACAGTTACATTCTCATATACACATGTATCAGTAATGAGCGAACGACTGTTCGATTGGATACGACCCCCTAATTTTAACATTTGGAAATATGGGTTACCGAGTGAAATTGTATTGCTGGTAAGTATTACAGTCTTATACTCTACCTCACCATTAACAGTATCAATAATAGTTTTCATCAAACCATTTTTGCCTGTTTCGTTTGATAGGTACTTACCATCTAACGGCTGGAATTCATCAAACCAAAAGTATTGAATGTTTGCACTTTCCAGAATACCACGATAGTTTTTAATAGTCTGTGCTGCTTTAAGACATGCTACAAACCCTATAACCTCAGTGTGCTTTTCCTTTCCTGTGCCTGTTTGTGCATATATGTATGAAAAGATTTTATCCTGTACCTTTTCATACACAGTTACATCAGGGTGTTCTTTTGCAAAATAGGCACCTAAGGCACCCTGGGCTATATTGCCTAATTCTTTCACATTACGTACGAACATACAAAAGCGTTCACCATCTTTTAAATAATGCTCGTAAAGATATTTAGCGGTGGAATAGGTTTTCCCTGCTCCACGCTGCTTATCTTCTGATACGGCTATGACAAAGGCTATGTTATTAGCCTTTGCATAGTCTATCATATGTGCTATATCAAAATGTCCTTTATATATTCTCTTCTTCTTTTTACTCATGTAGCGTCACCCCTTATCATACGCACGCCAGTATTGAACATTGTACTTATAAAATTAGCTACATTTAACTGACTGAAAATTACCTTGCAGTTATTTGTTTTAATATAAGTAGTTGGCTTGTTGTTTACTGTGGTCCATGCTGGTAATTCATCTGCTTGTGTGCTGCCCTGTAAGTATTTTATTACACGAGGGATACCACAACGGCCTGAATTGTAACCGTAGTTACTAAAATATTTATCATACTGTGCAAGTATAGTAGGGTTAATTGATACCCTCATAATGATGACATCTACAAATGAATTGCAGTTGAAGTTTGTTACACCGTCGCCGTTTATCTGATGATAACGTGAGCTACCATATGCAGGCTTAGTCAATGCATACGAATTATATATTGCATTATCCGTATTACCTACTAATACCTTTGTTGCGTCGTTACGCATTTCATTAGTTAGCTGGGCTTTGTTATAATCAGCTGCTCTATAACTAGCTTCAATACCTGCTACACTGTTAAGAGCTTGGCTTACACCAATTACTGCTTCCGTAAGTCCATTACTGCCAACCCACTTTTCCATTTCAGCACCAAAGTCTTGTAACGACTGGGAGGCCTGGTCTGCAACAGCTCCTGCCAGTACACCACCTGCACCGCCTGTCATCTTTGCCAGGTCATATTCAAACATCTGTGTAGAATTAGCAATTGTTGAATTGGCAACAGCAGCCATCTGCATGCGGAATGCGTCAATAGAATATGGCAGTGTTGGAAACTGTGAGAAAATTAAACCTTCTCTTACATTCATATTGGCGTTACCTGTATCGTGTGGTGCTGCGTTGTTTGCCTTATAGTTTGTAGGGGCTACAATAAGGTTTGGCTTTTCTACAATATCTAAGTTGATACCAATATTACATACATTACCGCCAAGCTGTGCTGCTCTGAAATCTTCAATACGTAATTCTTTTATGTCACCGTTTGGTGCAATAACTCTGTAATATGAGTATGGGAAAAGGTCTAACTTCTTATTAGTAACCTGCTGGCCTTTTGCAGTTGGCATTTGTACCTGAATAGGTACACGATAGTTAGTGCCTGAATACATCATTAAACCTGTTGGTATAGGATATACACCAAGTAGGTTATCAAGGCAGCTATTATCAGTAAACCAGCCAAGGAGCTTTGAAAATACACTATAATAGTTATCAAGTGTTGCGTCTCCTGTATCACCCATATTGTCAATGTAAACGTAATTGGCGGGTGCATTGATAAAGTTAGAGGTGGCAGGTCTTAACTCACCAAGTGTTTGGTTACTCCATAACTGGCCACGGCCTAACTGGGCGGGTATTGCATAGCCAGCCTGTACAAAATAATCATAGATACTATCAGACAACTTATACCAGTTTAAGGTATTGTTTCTGTCAGCACCTGTATAAACAAGCTGTCTTATGTAATCGTATAAAAACCATGAGGGCGTTGACGAACCAGGACCACCAGCACCATCAAGATTTTTAAGCCCTACATCAGAAAATATAAGTAGCAGGCCGTTTCTATTAAGCAGGTTATGGTCAGTGCATATTGTGTCTGCTGCATACACACCATCATCAGTATTAGGGTTAGTGCCATAACTGTAATATGGCTTTTCAATGTCAGGACTAATTGGCAGGTTTTCTGCTGTTTTGAATTCATATATAGACGGGTCATAAGGGTTAAGCTCTGCTTTTGCAAAGTCAGCCTGTGATAAATGCTCACGCTCAATGTACATGTCCTCAAACTGTACATCGAAAATATAGCTCTGCCAATAGTCAATCACATAGTCAATCTCAATTGTAGGTTTAGATAGCCCACCATAGTTAACATACTCATAATTGATAATACGTGCATAGAAAGTACGATTGTCAAAATGAGGGTTAACAAACGATAAATAGTTACAGGTGGCCACTGTGGCCCCTGCAACCTGTACCCTAACTGCTCCTGTCTTTTTAACAACTGTGCATGGTGTGTTTTCCTCGGCCTTTTTACTTTCAAAGTATGCCGCCTGGTTAGCCTTAGACTTAAAAACAAGCTGTTCGCCTGCGTCAATCTCTACACCTGCATATAGAGTTATTGTGCTCTCTGGTACTATACGCATAATATCACTCCTTTAATCTTCTTTCTTGATGAAATAGTCCTGAATAAGTTTAACACTATCTTCCAAAGATTTTAGTGTGGCATTCAGGGTGTTCATAAATTTGTAGTCTCTAACGATAAAGTATGCGATACACACAACACCTATACCGTTATTTACGAAAAGACTAATTGTATCTTCTAAACCCATTTTCAAACTCCTTTCATAAGATTTAATGTTTCCTGTATCTTATCAATAGTATAACCCTTTTCAATAAGAGCCGCAAGCGTCTCCCTTATGGTGTTATCAACACCAAAGCCGTTAAGCTTGTTTTTCTTAATAGCAGCAGGATAATCAACATAAAGATAGTCCTGGTCAACTGTCATGCCCTGTATCTTATTAGAGCGGAGCTTGTTAGTCTCGCCTCCAAACTGCCATATACCAGCGCCAACGGGTCTAACTGTACCCCATGCTGCTATCCAGTGTGCGTACTTTTTAAGATAGTTATCATTCATGTAAGTTTGGAAATATGATTTAGAAGAGTATATCCCAACATAATAGCCCTTACTTTCCAGGTTAGATAAGAAAGCGTCTATAATGGCTGTTAGTTTATCTCTTCCTACGTTAAGCTGTGTGCGGTTTTCTACATCAATATAGATAGGCAGCTCAAATTGTTTACCTGCAAGGAGCTTGTAGCAATACTCTGCGTCTCTCCTTGCCTCGTCTTCTGTTAATGCCTTAGAAAACCAATAAGCGCCAACTGGTATGCCAGCTGCTTTACACTTACGATAGTTATTCTCAAACTGTTTATCAGTGTACACACCAGCGTCAGAGCCGCCACATTTAATAATAGCGAACTGTACTTTGTCCTGTGCTACGGCATTAGCAAGGGGAAAGTCCCCTTGCCATTTTGAAATATCAATTCCGAACATCTGTTCCATCAGCTTTTACCTCTTCCTTAATCTTCTCAATGACTGTTTCGAACTCATCACGATTATTAAAGTGTTTAGCTCTAATCATCTCATGATGTAACGCTACCAGCTTAATATAAAGCTGTTCCTGTTTCTTTGTCATCTTTGCCATGGTAATTACCTCCTTATGTGTCTAAGTCTAAATCTTCTACAATTGTTTTAGCTCCATAATAGTTAAGTAAGAAACCTGAGTTATAACTTAATATATCAGCATCAGAAAATTGATAATCGCAACACAGTAAATGTCCACCTGTAAGGCCCATGCCATCTATTTTATCCTGTATGGCCTGTAACATTGTTGTAGTTGCTGAACCCTGAGATATATGATGGTAAAAGAAATCATTATCAATCATGGTATAGTCCATCTCAATATTTAATTGATACGGGCTTGTCTGTGTGCTCTTCTTTATCTTATAAATCTTATCGTTACCTGAACCTGTAATGTAATATACATAACGTAATGACCAACCAGTTACACCACGTAAGGGCAGCCACTTCATCTGTGCCGCATAGTAAAGAAAATTGTTTGTGGTATTCTGTGGAATAGTAACCATGAATACCAGGTTACCTGTTCCTGAATTTTCACGCCATACCTCCTTTGTATAGTTACCGCTCATCTCTACTTCCCAGTTAGTACGGTCTGGTATTAGTTGAAGTATTGACGGTAAAAACCTATAAGTGTTACGGCCACTCATTATGCCTACACACTTAGCAGTAGGTTTAATGAATGCTATCTGGTTTACAAAGGTAGGAGTACCACCATTATTACCTGTGGTCTTTTTGTTATAAAACATTAAAGGTCTTCTTCTATAATCTGGCATATCTCATCACCTCAAAAAATGAAAAAGCAATTGCCCGACAAGTCCTGTTGGAGAACAGAATGCGCGGCAGCACTATGTTCCAAGTGTCCTAACCCGCCGTACTAAATGTAGACAATTGCCTTTGTTACTACGGAGTTATGGCCAGGGGCACCATTACGTGTTTGCCCTGGTCATCCCCCTTTTCACAATTCAATTATACCACACCTATGTTCGATTATCAATCTCCTGTTTCTGTTGGTGTGGGTGTTTCTCCTTCGAGGGCTTCAACCCTATCTTCAAGCTCGTCTACCTTTTTTGCAAGATATAAAAGCTGCTGCTCGTAAGACAAGCACTCCTCGAATGTTGACGGAACCACTAAACGGGCCCCAAATGGTAAACAACGTCTGCTCATAGTTTTGCTCCTTTCTTATTATACATAATGTCTATACCATGAACCATTTAAGTAATTAATTGTACATTCAATTGCTAAATTATTACCGTTTTTATAGAAACGGAAAATATCGCCATATGGTGTGCCACCCTGAACAATTGTATCATTATATGAATATGCCAGATTAGAGGGCAAATCACTAGGTAATGACGTTAATGGTATCAACAATCTCATATAACTAGCTGGCAGTGCTAAATTAGCAATTAAACCATTATTAGATGATATACTGAAAATAGCTCGTGTGTCATCATAAATAATGTTCAAACTTACATAATCTGCAGATATAGCACTTGTAGTATTATACCAGCCTGTACGGTCATTATACATTTGTTTGGTTAACCCACTGATTGTACCTAAAACTGCACGGTACATTTTAGTGCTACCGCCACCACTTGGGGTTGCCCACTGTGTATTGTAATCAGTACCATCAACCTTAGTAAGTACCTGACCTGCTGTACCACCTGTTGGGACACCTGGGCCTGCTGGGCCTTGTGGTCCTGTTGCGCCTGTGGCTCCTGTTTCACCCTGTGGGCCCTGGGGACCAGTAGCACCTGTGGCACCTGTCTCACCCTGTAAGCCCTGAGGTCCCTGGATACCCTGAGGGCCCTGCTCGCCCTGAGGTCCCTGCTCTCCTTGCTCACCCTGTATGCCCTGTTCACCTTGTGGGCCCTGTGGACCTGTGGCACCATCGTATATGTCCTCACTCTGGCTGCCTGTCTCATCTGTTACAGTGATTGTTACTTTGTTGCCTGTCCTTGTTAATGAAACAAGAGGGCTAAAACCATCTATACCATCGGTACCATTAGTACCGTCCTGGCCTGCTGGGCCCTGCTCTCCTGTGGCTCCTGTTGGTCCCTGGGGTCCTGTTGCTCCTGTGGGTCCCTGGGGTCCTCTATTTGCTACAAAGCTATATGTCTGATTGTTTGAAAGAGTTACGATATAATGGTTGTTACCGTCCTGGTCTGTATAATCAAAAGTGATGTCAGATATTCCAACACCATCTTCACCTGTACCAGGGATACCCTGAGGGCCTTGTGGTCCTGTTTCACCCTGTATACCCTGTGGGCCCTGAGGTCCTGTTTCTCCTGTGGGTCCCTGTGGTCCTGTTGGACCTGCTGGGCCTGCTGGTCCTGTGGCTCCGTCCTGGCCGTCTGCACCATTATAAAGATATACTTCACGGCTACCTTCGGCGTCTACAATAGTAATAACTGCACCTGCGCTTGTCTGTGTAGCCTCAATAAGTGGACTAAAACCATCTACACCGTTTGTACCGTTTTGGCCAGCTGGTCCCTGTTCGCCCTGGATACCCTGGGCACCCTGTGGACCTGTTTCGCCCTGCTCACCCTGTACACCCTGAGGACCCTGTACACCCTGAGGACCCTGTATACCCTGTGGGCCTCTTTCTACGAAAAATGTTTGTGTGTGTCCATCTGTGAGGGTGACTACTACTGTTGTGCCTGCGTCTCCTACTGTGCCGACAATAGACTGTATGCCCCTACCGTCCCTTCCACTTTCAAGGACTGCGGAGATAGTCACAGTGCCATTATCATTGTGCCTAAGAGTGATATTATCACCTGCCTGTAATTTCGCTTGTTTCATGAGATTGAGGAACATTATTTGTTCCTCATAACTCATGCACTCCTCAAATTCAGCAGGGATAACAAGGTCAGCAAATTGTAAAGCGTCAAACTCTATTTCATCGTTCATGAACTCATTACCCATAATCTAACTCCTTTTAATAGATACACATAAATAAGTCATCGAAAATATCCCATAGCTTATTTAACAGTGGCATTGACTTGTAAAGCATTTCCCAGTTAAGGCTGTAATCAGTCTCGGCAGTCTGCTCTGCATGTGAGCCGTTATCAGTATCAGTTGTATTACGTGTCTGTGTGTTTGTGCTGTTATCTTCTACTGTTGTCTGGCCTGTCTTACCATCTGTACCTGTGGTCTGTGTCTGACCTGTTTTGCTTGTTGTATCAAGTGTATTTCTGGTCTCTGTATCTGTACCACCGTATGTTGTCTGGTCCTGTAAATTCACAGTGCGTGTATCGTCTGAATTGTATGTTGTTTCGTCCTGTAAATTAGCAGTACGTGTGTTTGTGTCATTATATGTAGTAGTTGTATTATCACTACCTGTTGTTGCCTGCTGTGTATTGTCTGTCTGAACATTACTTTCGTCAACCTCGGCAGCACTACTCATATAATTGTAGGTCTGACCGTTTGCATATGATACACCTGTGCCCTTTGCATTTCCGCCTGGGCTTCTCATGTTATCCAACGAGCCCTGCGGTGTATCGTAATTAATCTGTATAACGTTACGGTCATTGCTTGTGGTACCTGTATTGTTGGTTGTGCTTGAATTGGTACCAGTCACACCCTGAGTACCTGTGTGTGCTGTTTCGTCTGTACCTGTGGTTGCTACTGTGTCGTAACCTGATTTAGCGTTAACGTCTGTACCTGTATGTGCTACGGTATCACTACCACCCCTAGCATGTGCAACTGTACCTGTGCCTGCAACTGTTCCACTCTCTGTATTATCTACTGTCTGTGAATGTGTCGCACTGTCTGTAACGTTTGTTTCGCTTGCACCCTCGTGTGCGTCTGTGATTGTGCCTGTGCCTGTCTTTGTATTCTGATTTGTGCCCTGAGTGTTAACCTGTCTAACACGATAATCAGCAAACACCTGTTTATCGATATTAGAATATATAAGGTTAATGTATGAACCGTAGTTGAAAAGCTTTTCAGCAAGTGCTAACTTCCACAGTGCTAATGTTTCAAGCCCTAATTCGTCATTCATATAATGCAAGGCAAAAGCTGTTACCAGCTCCTGTCTGTATTCTGTACTGATGACGTTAAGTGCGTCCTGTGGAAATAGTGTTGAATTAGCTACGGTATAGAGCCCGTTAAGAGTTGTGATATTGTTATTGCCTGCGTTTGCCTGCAAAATGTTTCTAACTGAGCGTGTGTATTTACTCATCTTTGCCCTCCTCTCCTGGCTCTGCGTCTGTGTCCTGGTTACTTGTTCCTGCTAACTCTTCCTGTGCCATGTCCATAGGCAACTGTGTGTCAATTGTAGCCATGTGTACGCTAATGTTTTTATCAAACATCTTGTTAAACTTATTGCAAAACTCCTTACGAGTTAACTCGCGGGCGTTTCTCGCAATAATATATTCTTCTTTATCAAAAGCAACCTCATCGGTGATAAGTCTTTCTTTCTTGTCTATACCATCGCTGGGTGCAATACCTAACATCGTTATAGCCTCTGCCCAAATTACTTTAAGGCATTCTAAAAGCTCTTTTCCATTATAAGGTACGTCAGTCTTAAACACTGATATAGCGTCTAAGTCTTCCTTTCTCTTTACCATGAAATATGGCTGAAAACCTACTAACCTAGTGAAAAAGTTTCTAAAACTTAATTCCTGGTTTTTAGTGCCGCTAACGATATAGGGCTTGTTCTGATGTTTGAGATTAGCTCTGTATGTCATGTGCTGTTCCCATAAGAGCCTAGCATAAAGGTCGATACCTTCCATTAAGCTCTGTCGTGTCACATTGTCATACAACATCAGCCAATTTTCAGTTTCAATATTAGCCGAATTATAACCAACACCACGTATCTTTGTAGGGTAACCGTAAACGTCAAGTTGGCCATCTGATACATAACCAAGTGATAACCACATATCAGTACCTATTGGCTGCATGAGTGCGGCTTTTCCTTCAAACAAAAGTTTCTTTTCTAAAAACAATCTATCACATGTTGTGATATCTCCAAAGTCCCATATAAACTGTGAAAGGGCCATTGAGATAAGTCTGTTTCTGTAATAATGATAGATACGTTGATTGTCAATAAATAATTCTGTATCCTGGTAATTCATATGTTTTATCTCCTTATGAATAAAGGGCGGGCATTAAATACCCGCCCCGTAGTGGCTTTTATCAAGTCGTAGGCTCTTCGGTCTCTGTTGGTGTAGGCTCTACACTTACAACAGTTACTACTGCGTAGTCCGAAACTGAACCATTTGCTACTGATGTAACAGTTACTGTCAGACTTGATGCGTCCTCATCAGCTCCTACTGTAAGGATACCATTTCTGGTAATCTTAGTGTCGTCGCTGTTTGCACCTGTTACCTTGAACTCAACGTCGCTGTTGTAAAGTCCAGTACCAGTTACTGCTGCACTGAATGCGATTGTTGAACCAGGGTAAACGCTTGCTGTCTCAGGTGAAATGGTAACACCTGTTACTGCATTTGTAGATGTAGTAAACACAGCTGCATTCTTGAAAGGTGATGCACTGAACAGTGCCCAGTGGTGCAAGAAGTACTGCCATGTGAGCTCGTTAGGGACTTCCTGTTCCTTCATCTTAACAAGCTTATCATACTGCATGATGAAATCTTCATCAATAAGGAACATCTTAATCTTGTTAAGCTCTGCAATCTCTGCGTCTGTGAAAGCAACAAACTCGTCATCGTCTCCAAGCAGCTCTTTCATTCTTTCGAGCTTAGCTGCGTCGTAGCTATCAAGTAATACTTGATGGCCTGCAAACTCAACCTCACCCATATTGAATGCAGGAGCAAGTACCTGTACTGAAAGTCTGTTGTTAACAGAAATGGACTTAATAACGTACTGACTAGCCTTAGGGGTATGTGTGAACACACCAGCCATGTTGTAGTCTGTCTTCATAAACTCCATCTCATCAGATACATTTTTAAGAGCTATAACAGCCTCTTCTGCTGTATCCTTGTTTGTTACGTCAGTAATCTTGATAGCCTTAATCTTACCATCAAGGGCAAGTCTGCCAAGAATGTACTGATAGCAAATGAACTCGTCATATTCAAATGCTGTGTAGAGTGACTGCACGATGTACTCGATAAGGTTGTTAACACCGTCCATAGATGTGAACGCTGTTCTAAGCTGTTCCTCTGAAACAGAAACAGGGTACTTTTTCTGGAAATTCATCTGATGGAAAGCAGCCTGTACATCAGGTTTACGTCTTCCGAAAAGGTCAGCAAGCAGTGCGTTAGTGTTTCCGCCAGCCTGGAAATTCTCAACCTTTGCAAGGTTAACGTAAATCTCCTCGATACTCTCGCCATAGTCAAGGGTACCTTTCTTTACCCACTTCCAAGGGTTACTGTAAGCCTTAGAAGAAATGATAACAAGGCCAATTCTATTAACGAGTGCTGACAAAAACTGATTTTGTCTAGGCTGATAAGCGTTAATGAATTCGCCAACCTGTCTGATACTCTGTACTGTATCCTGCACAGCAGGTGCACCAGCAAGGTATCCGCTCTGGTCTGCAAGTACCCAATTAAGAATACCAACAGATGTAGCATTGAGATTTTTTACGATAGGTCTAGTAGCCATTATTTAACCTCCTCAAAAATGTCTTCAACCTCAACGGCACCAGTTGAAATCTCTTCATCAACCTTTGTGTCGTCTTCAACAACAGTGTCGTCTGCCTTGGCTCCGCCAAAAAACATATCATGCAATTTAGCACCATAGTCTTTTTCAGCCTCTGCCTTAGCAGCTTCGACTGCCTCATTGATGCGTGCATTGATAGCTTCTTCGTCGTAGTCTTCGGCAACGCCCATAATGCCCTCAATAACTCCTGCTTCGTTTTCCTCTGTCAGGATACCAGCAAGTATGGGTTTTAGCTTTTCGATATCTACTACCTTAGCCATAATGTACTTCCTTTCTCAATAGTGAAAATGGTTAACTTACATTATTATAGTAACACACGAACAAGTGTTTGTCAAACATATGTGCGGTAATCTCGTACCAATTACCGTACCCACAATCAGACCCCTAGCCCAACTATGAACCAAAATTTGGAACAGTTGTTCGGTCCAATATTTGGTACAGTATTTGGTACAAGATTGTTATATAACTTTTATATGTTATTGATGTTATATAACTTTTATATGTTATGTGACTGTCGCAAAAGTGAACGCGTGTTCTGAACGTTTGTTCTGTGTCAATGACACGGTCCCTGGCCAAAGGGGAAA